>ERZ651776.41-NODE-41-length-166571-cov-12.775614_pt1 | contig 166571 bp, 178 predicted proteins | sample MGYA00514761_ERZ651776 | MGnify/ENA metagenome assembly ERZ651776
AGTAATAGTAAAGCCATTCTCCTCAACTTTATCTCTAGTAAAAACTAATTCTTGACCAGTACTGTTTTTAAAGATATACGCATCTTTGCGTGGCAACCTGACATTGAAAGTGTAATAACACGCAACTTCACCAATTTCAACTGGTGTACCCCCGAATTTATCATTATAAAAACCTATCTCAAATTCTCCTTTTTCAAAATAGCCAGTGTGTAGTCTCCCGTCGTCTGAGGAAATTGTAAAAGAGTCGCTTCCGTCCCCCCTTATTTTTAAACCAAAGTGGTCAATAATACATCCAACGCTTGGATCAGAATAAACATATTTACTACCTTGAAAATCAATCGCTCTGACTCTACCTTTGTAGGAAACCCCTCCAATAGATGTTTGGGTGAAAATAAATACTCCTAAAATAATGCTTACCCCAACAATTAAGTATGTTTTTGTTTTGCGATTAAATTCAAAATTTAATTTACTTTGGCCTTTTTTTAAAAGCTTTTCTTTTTGAGTTTCAAAATCTTCTTGACTTATAATGCCTTGATCGAGTAAATCTTTTAACTTGTTAATTTCATCAGCAGTGCTCATATTTCGATTTTATATATATTTATAAAAATAAACCACTGTAATTTTGAATTACTTTGAGCAATCGAGTCATAGAAATGGTCATAGTTTTTTCTAGTTTGTTTGTGAAAGGCGATAGAGCCTATGTTTATTGTGGCCAGAGGCAGAATCGAACTGCCGACCCCTTGTTTTTCAGACAAGTGCTCCTGTATAATGCACTCATGAAAAAGATATATACTTTTGGTCATGAACAGGTAGAGCGAAATATTACTGTAGGCGACATTATTAATAATAAAAAAAACAATACAAAAATGACACAGGTGACTGCTGCTAACCAAGAAGAAGCGGAAATAGTAGCCTCGCAAAATATTGATATGCTAATAACTGGTAGCGATTGGTATTCAGATGTGAGAAAAGGAGCGCCAAACTTGTTCATAACTGCAGCATTATTTGCAGGTCGTTTTATTACGAATGATGAAATTCTTCGTGGAGCCTTTGATGTTGTAATGGCGGGTGCTGACTCTGTACTAACTCCTAGAAGTTTTGAAGTTGTTGAATTATTAGCTAACGAAGGAATGCAGGTTCAAGGTCATGTTGGCATGGTTCCTTCTATGTCAACAAAATACGGAGGTATTCGAACAGTAGGTAAAACAGCCGATGAAGCTATAGAGATATTAAAAGATTTGAAAAGACTCGAAGATGCTGGTGCTTTTGGTGCAGAGGTAGAATGTGTTGCTGAAGACGCATTATTAGAAATAAGTAAACATACTTCACTGGTATTAAATTCGCTTGGTTCAGGATCTGGTGGTGATGTTATGTTTCTTTTCTTTGAAGATATATGCGGTGAAACTGTTGGTATAAAGATGCCAAGACATGCAAAATCTTGGGGTGACGGTAAAGCAATTAAAGAAGAACTTAATGCAGAGAGATCGAGGGCAATTAAGGGATTCAAAGATGAAGTTGATAATAGTACATATCCCGATAGTGATCATGTTGTTCAAATGTTACCTGGTGAAAAAGATCAACTCTTAGAAAAGCTTGACTCACTCTAATGAAGAACTGGCAAAAATTAGCCGTAAGTCTTGGAATTATTGGTATCGGATATAACTTTGTTATAAGATACGAAACTCTACCCTATTATCAATTACTCGCTATTGCTGTTGGGGTCTTTTATATTGTTAAACAATTTAGGAAATAAAACAGGGGTATTTTTCTTATACTCTTTGTAATCAGCTTCTTCTCCCCATCTTTTTTCTGCACTTCTCTCTAAAAGAGGTATTCCACTTCCTTTTGAAAGTAAGGCGTAAACAAATAAAGGTGAGATTAAAGCAATATAACCTAAACCACTTAAGCTACTAAATGCAATTACAGCTGTTCCAGTCCATAAAGTAATTTCTCCAAAATAATTTGGATGTCTACTTCTACTCCAGAGTCCAGATGAAATATATCTACCTTTGTTAGTTAGATCTTTTCTAAAATTTCTTTTTTGACTATCGGCTACTACCTCAATTGCGAAACCCGCAATCCATATAATTAAACCTATTAATGAAATAATAGAGAGTGTGTTACTTTCATCAGAAATCATTGCAACATAAACGGATATACATGTAAATGAGACCCACATAGCTTGACCTGTCCAATATTGTAAAAAATGAAAAAATGACTTTTTGGCTTTATCAAATCTAGTGTCATTACCATCTTCTAGTATTCGTCTAAAAAGAAATAGACCAAGTCTGACTGACCAGATTAATACAAGTATTAACAAAATATTGTCTGTTTGTGATTTAACTGGTAAGGAGAAATAAACAATTAAAGTTGAGGATGAGTAGGTTAAACTTCCAATGAAATCATAGTATTTTTCAGTTTGGTAAATAAAAGCAAAAATAAAGGATACGACCTGAACTAACCAGACGTAAAGCAAAACAAATTGCAAAATATTGAGGTTTAATATTTTTATATCAGTATTGGGTGCAATTAAAGATAGAAGCAAAATTATTGTTGTGAAAAAGAAAATTAATCGTATATGTCCTATATTCTTTGATGTCATAGTTTAAGTCTATGTAAATGATTAATTTAGTTACAAAAGAAAAAAGGGAATTCCCATCCTGGAGAAACCCCTCTTTTCTAAATGACCACTGTAAATTCCTTTATACATATTTAAGTGAGTTGAATACTACCCAAATAAACGGTCATGATAACTATATAGCAAATAATTTATTAAGCCAATAATTGATTTAATTGTTACTTAAATATGCGTAGAAAGACAGAAGTATAAATAACGTCCATATAACAATCTCAAGTCTTTTTGTTATCCAGATATGACCATGTCTTCTATATATGAAAACAAATTTCTTTAGGAACTCACTCATCGTAATGTGGGAGATACAAGATTTGAACTTGTGACATCTACCTTGTCGAGGTAGCGCTCTGCCAGACTGAGCTAATCTCCCTTTTTTCAAATATAGCAAAGATACTAGTTTAAGTAAATCCTATCGTTCGACTGTGTAGATACGTCTCCCAAATTTAAGCAATAATCTCTCTGCAAGTTCAATAAAAAAGTTCAACACCCAAAGACCGATATAAAGAGCCAAAAAAAGTGTGAGAACTTTAGTAATGACATAAACGATGACTATATATATTAAAATCCAGGAAATAGTAAATCTAAATGAATAAATCGGTGATTGTGAATTCATTAGAACGGGACCTCTGTGTATTCATTTATTAAAGATGAGTTTTGATTTTTTGGATTATTAACTGATTTACTAACTCTATGAAAATTAATAACGATATCTTGTTGATTTGAAATATCCTGATAAATACTTTCTGTCTCAAGATCTGACACCCATTTTACTTGTTTTTCTTTTGATAGAATCAAAGGAGTTCTATTATGAATCTTCGCCAAGGTGCCAAATGCTTCTTGAGTAATGATTGAGAATTCAATATCACCATTTGATCTTTTCCAATAAAGGGCTGCGGCTTTTAAAATATTTTTTTCGTTATGGAAAAAATATGGATGTTTTTCATTATCGACATTTTTCCATTCGTACCATCCTGATATTGGTACCAAACAACGATGTTTTTTGAATGCTGTCTGAAATGTACGTTTTTCTTGTATAGTTTCCCATCGAGTATTAAATAGTGGTTTTGAATTTTTTTGTTTTTTAAGCCAATCTGGATAGTAGCCCCAGGTGCCAATGATTAATTTATTTTCAATTATTATAGGAACCTGAGATTGTGGTGTAATGTTAAAATTTGTCTCATATGTAATTTCGCCACTTAACTCATATTCTTCATTAAGAAGATTGTTTAAATCGAGGTAGTATCGACCACACATTTATATCGCTAAATCTTTCTTGTCCAAGATATCTCCATCTTTAAATGTTTTATGTTCATCTTTAAATATAATGTGTACGTTGTTTTTTCCAATAATCTCTACTTGGTTGTTGTCGATTGTGAAGTATGTATCCTTTTCCAAACATAAAAGTTTGTAATTACCTCGATTTAACAATTTTACAGTATTAGTTATCCAAGAATAAAATGACTCCCCATAATGTGGTATCACAATCACATTATTTATTAAATTAAATCCATATCCTTTTATCATTTTTTCGCCCATAATCATGGCACCAGCGCTGCAACCTGCAACGACTCCACCATTATGGTGAGTATCTAAAATTTCAGAGTAAAAAGGAGTTTCTTTAATTGTTTCATACAAATAACTTGGATTACCTCCAGAGAAGTAAATAAAGTTCGCATTTTTTACTTTATTGATTAAATCTTCATCAAAAAAATCATTTCGTTTTAAAGCACGGATATTTTGATGTTCGACACCAAGTTTAGTGAAGTGTTCTGTAGCTAGATCACACCAGTAGTCAATTCTTGAAGAGTTCTCTTTACCAGCAGCTGTAGGAAAGCTTAAAACATTTGCTTTAGTTGTTAGTTTAGACAACAGTTTTGCATCAGCATAAGATATGCCTGATAAATACTCACCTGAACCTGTAACTGCTATCAATTTTTACTCCGAAGTTTGGAGGCGACGACCAGAATCGAACTGGTGTACACGGTTTTGCAGACCGCTGCGTAGCCACTCCGCCACGTCGCCATTTGAGCGGTAGAAGGGATTCGAACCCTCGACTTTCACCTTGGCAAGGTGACGCTCTAGCCAGACTGAGCTACTACCGCATAAATATAATATTAGCTAAATGTCAGCTTAAAAATAAGGAAATTATCCTGTAGATCCAAAACCCTTATCGGACCTTTTAGAGTCATCAAGTACATCTACTACTTCGAAACTTACATGCTCTTCACTTAGTAATACAAGTTGTGCAATCCTATCATGCTTATCTATAAGATAATCAGAATTACTGTGGTTTATTAATGGGACCAATATTTCACCTGTATATCCTGGATCAATAAGTCCTGGAGAATTAATTAATGTAATCTGATGTTTTGTTGCTAATCCTGATCTAGGTAAAACAAACCCAGCAATCCCTTCAGGTAAAGATATCGATATACCTGTATGAACTAAAGTAACCTCTTTACTTGGTAATTTAACTTCTTCGATGGAAGATAAGTCATAACCTATATCAGATGAATGTTGTTTTTGAGGAATTTTAGCATCACTAATCAGTAATTTAATTTGAATGTTTTTACTCATACACAATGGTAACCTTTCATTGATGAATATTAGAGATTTTATTTTTATAAATAAAGCAAAAAGTACAGATAGAATAAAAATATTAGAGCTGTTAGGTTTCGAAACTGAAACAATAATCACACAGGCTCCTGAAAATTATCTAGATGCAGATGAGGTACAGGAAGTTAACAATTTCAACATTTATGATGATGTAAAAGATATTAAACGTGATGTGCCTCAGCAATCATCTGTAGAGGCTTACATAACAGAAACTGAAAAGATATATTCATCCAACACAACAGAGGAATCAGATAGTTTAGAATTGCCAACTGAAACATTTAAACCAATAAACGTAACAAATAAAATAAAAAAGATATGGACTGATGTAGAATCTCGGCGCCAGTGGGTGATGCCGTTAACAATAAGTATCATAGCAATAACGGTTATAGCTACAGCAATTACTACTTTTACTTCGAGAAATGCTGCCCAAGAAGAGGTAATCGAAATTAGTTCTAATTTAGCTTCAGACACCAACGTATTAATCAATGGTCTAGAAAACGTTCTAGAAATCGCAACGGATACATTTTATTCAAAATATGACATCTCTAACGCAAGCGCTTATCTGCAGTCTGTAGAGTCATCCACTTTAGAATATCAAACCTTGATAACTCAAAAAGAGAATGTAAACCTACAAGATATTAATTACAATTTATCAACAATCTTTAATTTAATCAATGAACTTGATGATCTACTTGCATATAGAATTTTAGTTTCTGAAATATTAATTTATGACACCTTGCTTGAAATAGATGAAACAACCGAAGTAGATGTATTGACTACAAAACTCTCAGAGATAACAGCAATAAGCAAGAGAAACTTTTCTGAATTACCAGATATTGAAGAAATGATTAATCATAAAAACTTAATTGAGGTTGCAATCATAACTGCTGAAGATCTACACGGAAGGCTTCTTGCTGCATTACGTAACAATGAATATGAAGTAGTTAACTCAATTTCAAGCGCATTGTTGCTTAATAAGCAAACAGAGTTATCTGCTTTTGAAAACTCACTATCAATTTTTAATACAAATAAGTCTGCAGATTATAAAAGTATTAAGGATTTAGACTAATTAAACTCAGCAGCTTCTTTTTCGAAGTCTGAAGCATCTGAAAATTCTTTATACACAGAGGCAAATCTGACATAAGCTACTTGGTTTACCTCTTTTAAGTGTGAAAGTACCGTTTCTCCAATAAACTCTGATTGAACTTTGTTCCCTTGCTCTTGTATGTCTTTGTAAATAGTGTCTACTAATGCTTTTAATTTCTTTTCACTTAATTCCTGGCCTCCAAAGGCGTTTTGCACACCTTGGTATAGCTTCTCTAAGTTAAACTCCTCACGATTTCCATTTCTTTTGATAACAATTTGGCCAATTGATGCTTTTTCATAAGTTGTAAACCTAGATTTGCACGAAGAACAGTTCCTTCGTCTACGAATTGAAGTACCTTCAGTGTTTTTTCTTGAATCTACAACTGAAGTTTCTTCTGCTTGACAGAAAGGGCATACCATATATGGTATATTATAAAGATTCCTAATGATTTAAGCAAACAATCTATGGTATTTTTATAATTTGATCAACAAATAATATTGATTCTTCTAAATTATTAGCTTTTTTTACTTCAAATACAAATTCTGAGACATTTTGTACGTTTAATTTGTTACCAATTACCCATAAGTTGTCGCCATGTTGTACTTTATATGTTAATTCTGAAGAATGATCTCTAGAAGAGACATCAGTTAATATTAATGGTGTAGTGATTATTGAAAATAAAATCACAAATGCTAATAGATAAATTGTATTTTTAATGTTTTCCATAATTACATAGTAGAAACCAAGTATGACACTTTTATTATTAGAACATATGTGCTAATATGGAGTATGAGTAATAAAGAAACAGAAATACTTGAATTTATAAATTTTACACTTAAAAATGATGGCTACTCTCCTTCTGTAAGAGAGATCTGTGAAGCAGTAGGGTTAAAATCAACAAGTACCGTTCAATACCACTTAAACAAGTTAGAAAAAAGAGGCGTTATTAATAAATCTGAAGGAAAATCACGATCTCTACATCTTAATGATGTAACAAATGAATTTAGATCTATCCCAATAGTTGGAGAAATAGCAGCTGGGTTACCGCTTGCTGCAGAGGAAAATATAATTGGAGAGCTTCCTTATCCAGAAAGCAATTTTAATGACTCGCTTATTGCATTAAAAATAAATGGAGATTCCATGATTGATGCTGGAATACATGATGGAGATCTAGTAGTTGTAGATAAGTCAAAACAACCAACGAATGGAGATATAGGAGCATTCCTTGTACTAGGAACTGAGGCTACAGTAAAATATATAGACACAATAAGTAATAAGAAGTATCTAATCCCGGCCAATAAAAACTACGAAAATATTGAAGTAAATGAAAACATCTCAATAGTTGGTAAGGTTGTGTCTCTATTTAGAGATATGTAACGATTCCGCTTATATACAGGTTCGTATCTTTAAATTCTAAATCTAACTCTCCACCAGGAAAAAGAATTGTTGTTGGGTTGTGTACAATTTTTTCAGAGTAAAGATAGTTAAATAAACACAATGCGCCGGAACCACAGGCATCAGTCTCCCCTACACCTCTTTCGAATACTCTTGTTTTAACAAAATTTTCACTAACAACTTCATAAATTTCAACATTGACCCCCTCGGAGAAATGTTCAGATTCATTAACTTTATTGTAAAAAGTTGCCAAATCGAAAGTCTCTACATTTTCTACACTAACTAAAAAATGTGGGTTACCAACTTGTGACTTAATACCATCGATATCATCAATTAGTATTGATTCACTTGAGTAAGTTGGCAATGGTGCATTCACTGTGACTACTGAATCTTCAACAACTGCAGTAAGATTACCGACAGGAGCTACGACAGTCATTTTATGTGCGGTTACGAGTTCATTATCATAAGCGTACTTAGCAGTACACCTGACACCGTTGACACATAACTCAGCAGCAGTTCCGTCACTATTAAAATAATGCATTTTTACAGTTGAATCATCTATAGATTCGACAAAAATAACCCCATCTACTTCATAATCAGAATCCGCAACAAGAGAAATAATTTGAATCTCCGAAGTAGGGCCAGTGTAAGGAGAAACAATAAAATCATTTCCTGTACCAGACATATAAGCGAAATTACTCATCCATTAACTCTATCATTTTATTTTTTATAAAATTAGGGTCGTTTGTTGAATGTTGTTCAAGAGATGTTTCTTTTTTAAACCAAGTAATTTGTTTTTTTACTAATTTAAAGGTTTTCTGATTAATGTTAGATTCTATGTCTGTATTTACATTCATGCCTATAGCTTGAAGTATGGTTTTAGATGGATTTAAAAGTGATGATAGTTCATTAGCTAAACCATTTTCTATCATCAACTTTGTTCGTTGTTCAATATTTGATTTGTAATCAGGGTTATTCCAAAAAATACCAACTTTATTTTTACTTATATTTAATGGTGGGAATATATATTTTGAATCTTCAAGAAGACTAGATTCAATATTTCGAATTAACCTCCTTTTATTAAGTTCAACATTTGGGAGCTCAATTTTATACACGTCATGAAATTTAAGAAGTTGTCCATAATTAAGTTGCTCTAGTTCAGCTCGAATAGATGGATCAGTAGGACGAAATTCAAAGTTTTTTACCATTGATGAAAAATATAATCCAGTTCCCCCAACTGCTAAAATATCTCTCTCGTAGGTCATTTTTGGAAAATCAATATCTAATAAATAGTTAAGGAAATCTACTACTGAAAAGTTTTGGTCAGGTTCTGCTATATCAATACCAAGATATTCAACCTGAGCCTGCATTACATCAGTTGGTTTGGCGCTTAATATATCTAAACCTCTATACACTGCCATGGAATCAAGGGAAAGCAGTGGAATATTTCGCTCAATTGCAATCTCATGTGCAACATTTGTCTTGCCAGATGCAGTTGTACCAGTTAAAAAATAGAGCAATTAGATAATTTCCGCGGTTAAAGCAAAGGGAGTAGCTTCAATAATCCTTACATCAAGAAAATCACCTATTGATACGTCCTGAGAAGGTATGTGTACTGTCTGTCCTCCATCTATTTTTCCACTCATAAATGTATTCGTTTTCTTAGAGTATTTTTCTACAAGTAATTTTTGGTCTGTTCCAATAAATCTTTTGTAACGAACGTGACTGATTTCAGTTTGTATTTCTTTAAGTTTCATAAACCTTGAGTCAATAACTTCTTTTTCAATAAAATCATCATCCATTGTGTTTGCTGTTGTTCCTGGGCGAGGTGAAAATTTAAACATATATACAGCGTCAAATTGTGATTCTTTAATAACTTTTAATGTCTCTTCAAAATCTTCATCTGTTTCACCTGGAAAGCCCACAATAATATCAGTTGTTAGTGAAACATCTTCTATTGTTTCTTTTGCTAGGTTAAGTTTTTCAAGAAACTTTTCTTGAGTGTATCCACGTTGCATTTTTCTCAATATTTTATTACTACCACTTTGTAATGGCATATGGATCTGGTTCGCTACTTTATCTAGATCATTTACTGCAATAAGTGTTTCAGGTTTAAAGTCTTTTGGGTGAGGTGATGTAAATCTTATACGTTTTAATCCTTCTACGTTATTTAATTCCGTTAATAGTTCGGTAAAATATGGTTTAGAAGAACCATTAATTTTCAAATCTCTTCCGTATGAGTTAACATTCTGTCCCAGTAAGGTAATCTCTTTAACTCCACTATCTATCATTGCTGTAGCCTCATTAACTATGTCAGAAGGACGCCTACTAATTTCTGGACCTCGTACAGATGGGACAATACAGAAGGTACAACTGTTATTACATCCAATTTGAATCGTTAGCCAAGCAGATACTTCTGACTCACGTATTGAAGGTGCATCTGTGGGTAGGGATTCTATCTCATCAATAACTTCAGTAATCGGCCCCCAATCTTCGCTTTGATTTAAAAGGTTTACAATATTAGTGAGATTATGAGTTCCAATAACAACATCTACCCATGGAGCACGCTCTCTGACTAATTCTTTATCTTTTTGAGCAGCACAGCCACCTACCAATAATTTACGATTACTTTTTTCGCTTTTCCATTTTTTAAGTTGTCCGAGTGTTCCATATAACTTGTCATCTGCATTTTCACGAATTGTGCATGTGTTGATAAATAATATATCAGCTTGTTCTAAAGAATTAGCCTTTAACATGCCATCGTATTCAAATAGTCCAGCGATACGTTCAGAATCATGTTCATTCATCTGACAACCAAAGGTTTTAACAAAATAATTTAATCCGCTCCTTGACGGTTTGGCCCTTGGAGTTTTGTTTAATTCAATTGCTGCTTTCACAATTAAATTATATGGATATTTTTAGAAAATATATATATTATTTTTCTTTATTAGTGGTTTTTGATTCTTTTGTTTCATCAACTGAAATGTCATCTGTTTCAACCTCATCAGTTGTTACATCTTCCGTGTCTGATTCAATCAAACCTACCGCTTTATACACATCATTTTCAAGCTGAAGTGCTAGATCTGGATTTTCTCTTAAATAGTTTTTAGAGTTCTCTTTACCCTGACCAAGTTGTACTTCATCATATGTAAACCATGCACCACCTTTACGAACGATGCCATGTTCTACACCAACGTCTAGCAAGCTACCTTCTCTAGATATTCCTTTTCCAAACATAATATCAAATTGTGCTTCTTTAAACGGAGGAGCAACTTTATTCTTTACAATTTTTGCTCTTACTCTATTACCTATCATCTCAGCACCAACTTTGAGTGTCTCTATTCTTCTTATATCGATACGAACTGATGCATAAAATTTAAGCGCTCTACCTCCACTAGTAGTTTCTGGAGATCCCCACATAACGCCAATTTTTTCACGAATTTGATTAATAAAAATTACAGTTGTTTGTGTTTTATGGATTGAACCAGTTAGTTTACGTAATGCTTGTGACATCAATCGTGCTTGAAGTCCAACATGAGATTGACCCATTTCACCATCAATCTCTGCTTTAGGGACAAGTGCAGCAACTGAATCAATAACAACAACGTCAACACCACCAGACTCAATAAGCATATCTGCAATCTCTAAAGCTTGTTCACCTGTGTCAGGTTGTGAGACTAATAATTCATCGATATCAACACCAAGAGCTGCTGCATAAACAGGATCTAGGGCATGCTCTGCATCTATAAATGCTGCTACGCCACCTGCTTTTTGAGCTTCTGCTGCTACATGTAAAGAAAGTGTTGTCTTACCAGAACTTTCTGGCCCATAAATTTCAACTACTCTTCCTTTTGGTATTCCACCTATACCTAGAGCTAAATCGATAGATAGTGCTCCGGTTGATATTGCTGGGATTTTTTTAATATTATCAGCACCGAGTTTCATAAGTGAACCCTCACCAAATTGTTTCTCAATTTGATCGAATACTGTATCTAGTTTTTTTGCCCTGTCTTTATCCATTTTTATCTCCTAATTAGATTAATTATTATTAATTAAAACATCTATGTAAGACAAATTTTACTAGAACATTTGTTCTAATACAAGTTTTTAAGAAATTTTATAAGCTCCCAAAAGGCTTTATTTACTGATCTTTCAATTATTTCTTGTCTGTTTCCATTAATTTTATGTTTAGTAGATACAGATTTTTCTTTATTTGAGATAGTGATAAAAATATCACCAATTCCATACTTACTTGATGTTATTGGACCTGCCTCACCTAATATGCTTAGATTAAGGTCTGTAGAATAATGATTTAACGCATTTTCAGACAAGACCTCAGTTAATTCTGGCCAATTTTTATAATCGACTTCTTCGTCAATTAATAACTTCTTTGCATCATTTGTATAAGTGATAGAACTTCCCTTTAATATTTTGCTAGCACCTGGATTTTTTGTAAATCTAGAAGATAGCTCTCCACCAGTAACACTTTCAACAAAAGAGATTGTGAGTTCTTTTTCTATAAGTAAATCTAAAAGAATTTTAGAAATATCTATATTTTCATAAGCAATGATATCGTCTGAAAACACATCTCTAAGTGTGTCTATAAACAATTGTTCATCATCATTTGAAATTGTATTTTTATCATAACGTAATTTGATTATTCCTTTACTTGCTAAATATGCGATGTCTATACCTTCAGGTTTAAATTTATTTATTGACTGAGCAAGTGAAGATTCTGCCTGATTGTAAAACAATACAAACTGATAGTTTTTTGGTTTCTCATTTGATGTCTCTATTAATAGTGGGACTATCTCATCTTGAACCATTGGAATAAATTCCCTTGGTGGCCCGGGTAGTATAAATATTTTTTTATTGTCGGACTCTATTAAAGTTCCGGGGGCTGTTCCCTGTGTGTTGTTTAGTTTTATGGAATTTTTAGGAAGATAAGCTTGCTTCATATTGGTTTCTGGCATCATAAGCCCTCTAGCTTGCCATCTTTTTTTCATGAATTCTACATGAGATTCGTCCAGCTCTAATTCTATGTTTAGGTGTTTAGATATTACTTCTCGAGTAATATCATCTTCAGTTGGCCCCAATCCCCCACAAGTAATCACAACATCACAAGAAGTATATAAGAAATTAAATCCTGCTATTATTTCATCTTCAATATCAGAGACTGTTACTTCATGTGTGAGTGTATTTCCAGAATTATATAGTTCGCTCCCAAGTTTTGAGAGGTTTGTGTTTATGGTATCACCTAACAGAATTTCAGTGCCTACAGATAACAGTCCGATTTTCATATGGTTAGGATAACAATGTTTAATCCGTATATAAGTAAAATAAACTTATGAAAAAACTAATATTTATTCTGTTTTTTAGCTTTTGTAGCTCTTCAGTTTCTGTAGATAATTCTGCAGCAGATATACCTAATGATACAGTCAATACCTCACCAACTACATTGACATACACTAACGAGTTAGGTGATTTTGTTATTGAAGATTTAACAAACAAGAAAACACTAATTGTTTTCTGGGCTGACTACTGAGGTATCTGTCGAGAGGAGTTGCCTCTCTTAGAAAAGAATTTAGAAAAACTTTCAGAAACTTATGACATTATTGCGCTTGCACACAGTGAAGTTGATCCGACTATGGAGTGGGTACAAAACAATTTAACAGGAAAATTAACAATTGGTTTTTCAACTAGTGAATTAAGAGATGAACTACAAGTAGTAGGTCAACCAATATCAATTATTTTTGACACGAATGGAAATATTCTCAGTAGAGAATTTGGATACATACCTACGAATTAAATTTACCTTAATTTTAAATACTCTTCTATCAGATTCGTTAGTATGAGAGTAAGTTAAGCGGAGGTAATGTGAAAAAAACATTTCTTATTATACTTTGTCTTTCTATGTTGTTAGTCGCATGTGGCGGCTCAGCAGAAGAGACAGTAGAAGAAACTGCATCTGTGGAAGAATCAGAATCACTTGAATCACCGGCAACAACCGTTGCTCCAGTTCTTGATAAGATAACATTCGGATTTATTCCCAGTGCAGAACAAACAGATCTTCAAGACAATATAAAACCATTAATGAAAGTTCTATCTGATGGCTTAGGTATTGAAGTTGAAGGATTTGTAACCAGTGATTTCTCTGGTTTGTTAGTTGCTATGGGATCAGGTCAAGCTGATATCGGTGCCTTTAACACCTTAGGGTACGTTAACGCACTGAATGTATTTCCTACCAGAATTGAAGCGGTTGCTAAAGTTGTGCGTTATGGATCAGGATCTTATCATGGTACATTTTGGACAACTGACGTAAGTGTTTGTACTTCTCCACCAGTTATTGGAGCATTTGAAACTGTAAATGGTGTTCAAACGTTAATACCTGGTTCAGAAACTTCACCACCACCTGTAGCAGCGCTACAAGTTGGTTGGAGCTTTGGAGATAATGGTCTTGAACCAGAGGTACGAGATAATGGAACAGTTAGCCCTGGATATGCTTGTGAAGCAGATTTAAATTCAATGGTGGGTAACACAGTGGTCTTTGTCGAAGAAGGATCAACATCTGGTTACTTATACCCTTCACTGCAATTAAAGAACATGGGCATTGACTACACCAAGGACATTACACAAGTGTTTGCAGGTTCTCATGATGGAGTTATTACAGCTCTTTACAATGGCGACCACAAATTTGGTGTAGCTTACGATGATGCAAGAAGAACTCTAAGAAAAACTGCATTAGACGTTGGTGAAAAGGTCATTGCAATTGGAATAACTGCAGAAATTCCTAATGACGTTGTCGCAGTAAGATCTGACTTACCTGAAGATATGAAAGCTAAAATATATACAATATTAAAAGACTACATATCAACAGATGAAGGATACGCGGTAATGGACGAGATTTACGGTTGGACAGATATTGTTCCAGCAGTGAACTCAGAGTTCGATATTGTAAAACAAGCAGCGGACGAATTTGGTCTATACGATAATTAAAATATAGAGATAAGGGGTGGTTCGAAACTGCCCCTTATTTTTTTTGGGAAAAAATGATAAAATTTGAAAATGTAGGTGTTGTCTACCCCGGCGGTGTAAAAGCACTAGAAAATATAAATTTAGAGATAAATGAAGGTGACTTTGTTATTATCGTTGGTTTATCAGGAGCAGGTAAATCAACATTACTTCGATCAATTAATAATCTTGTAAAACCAACTAGCGGGAATGTCGTTGTAGATGGAAACCAAGTAACAAATGCTTCAAAAAAAGAATTGAAAAAAATACGTTCTGATATTGGTATGATTTTTCAAACATTCAATTTAGTAAATCGTTCCAGTGTTCTTAAAAATGTTCTTACAGGCAGATTAAGCCAGGTTTCAACAATACGATCTATCACTGGTCTCTGGCCAAAAGAAGACAAACAAATTGCTTTTGATGCTCTTGAAAGAGTTGAGATATTGGAGAAAGCATATGTACGCGGATCAAATCTCTCAGGTGGACAGCAGCAACGTGTTGGAATTGCTAGAGCACTTGCTCAAAAACCAAAAGTTATGCTTGCTGACGAACCTGTAGCATCTCTCGACCCAGTAACTTCAAGGGTTGTAATGAGCTACCTAAAAAAAATTAATCAGGATCTTGGTATAACTACAATAGTAAACCTTCACTTTCTCGACCTCGCTAAAGAATTTGGCACAAGGTTGATTGGACTTAGGGAGGGAAATCTAGTTTATGACGGAAGTGTAGATGACGTTTCCGATGCAGATTTTGAGAATATTTATGGTAGGTCTATAAAGTCATCAGATTTAATAGGAGAAGATGATTAACCTACCTAAAAAACCACCACCATCTTTAATGGTATTCTTAGGCATTCCAGCAGCATTTTTATTTTCTTACTATTGTTTTTCAAAAGTTGGATTTAACTTATCAGACTTTAGAGAAAATCTACAAAATAGATACATAGTTACAGATCCCCTTTTTAATCCAAAATGGAGTTGGGCAATTGAAAATGCTTCTGAAGCAATAATTGAAACTATACAGATTGCTATCCTTGCCAGTATTGTTGGCTGTTTTATTGCGCTCCCTCTATCTTTCTATGCTTCACAAACTACAAACCAAAACAAGATTTCATTTTTCTTGTACAAGTCTTTCCTGAACCTAGTACGAACAATTCCCGATTTGTTTTGGGCTATGATGTTTACTGTTGCTGTAGGCCTTGGCCCTTTTGCTGGAGTATTAGCACTGGTAATGTTCTCATTAGCCATTATGGGTAAACTTCTTTCAGAGACAATTGACAGTATTGATCCGGGTCCATTAGAAGCTGCAAAATCTTCGGGTGCATCTCACAATCAATCGGTGTTCACATCCGCACTACCTCAAGTCTTACCGAACTTTACAGCTTATTTTCTCTACATCTTTGAACTATGCATAAGAGCAAGTGTAATTCTAGGTCTTGTTGGTGCAGGTGGTGTTGGTAGGATAATTGAAACACAGAGAATATTTTTAAGATTTGATAGAATTTCACCAATTATTGTTTTGATACTAGTAGTAGTCATTTTGATAGAGCAATTTAGTGTCTGGTTGAGGAGGCGAATTCTATGAATCTCCCTAAACAACCCGTACAACAAAAAGTTCTTAAATATGCCATTACAAGTCTTATCGTTGCAGGTTCTATCTGGTCAGCTTCAGGTTTAGAGATAACTCTCGAGAAAATTCTTAAAGCACCTGAACAGATAGCAATATTAGTTGGTGCTATGTTTCCTTTAGACTTAAGCCAAGAAGCTATTGAAAGAATCCTACCAAAGGTTGCAGAGTCTCTCTTCATAGCTTGGGCAGGAACAGTTATAGGAGCAATTTTTAGTTTCCCGATAGCGTTCTTAGCAGCAAATAATGTTGCAGTTAACTATGTATCTGAAGCAACAAAACAAATACTAAATGGAATAAGAGCATTTCCAGAACTTATCCTCGCATTCGTATTTCTTCCAATTACTGGTTTAGGTGCACTCACTGGAACGCTAGCAATAGGTATTCACTCAATCGGTACATTAGGTAAGCTATCTTCTGAAGTTATTGAAGGTATAGATGAAGGACCACTTGAGGCAATCAAATCATCTGGTGGATCAAAGATAAATGAACTTTTATTTGGAGTTGTTCCACAGGTTATGCCAACCATTACTTCTTACTGGCTATACAGATTTGAAATAAACTTACGTGCATCAGCTGTATTAGGCGTTGTTGGAGCAGGTGGCGTAGGTGCAGAACTTATAAATCAATTAAGATTTAGAGACTTTCCAAGAGCTGGCACCGTATTAGTTGCAACAGTAGTTTTAGTGTTAACTGTTGATACTATTTCTGCTGCAATAAGAAGAAGAATTATTAAAGGAAGATCAATAAAAATAGATCAGTAGAGATTTAGCTTTAGTTATTCGTACCAGCTATTGTCTTCTTCATCAGTTGTTGATTCTACAGAAACACTATCTTCAGTTTCAGCTACTGGTTCAAACTCTTCTTGTGGTGTGGCATCATTATCTTCTGCAATGGAAGGTAAACTGGCACTCTCATACTCTTCGACCGTAATTAATACTGTTCGTGCTTTAGAACCTTCTGATGGACCAACGATTGCCTGTGATTCTAAAATATCCATTAACCTACCAGCTCTAGCGAAACCAACTCGTAATTTTCGTTGAAGCATAGAAGTTGAACCCATTTGAGAGCGAATAACAAGATCTTTAGCTGCTTGAATAAGGTCTTCATCTTCACCGAAGTCATCGCCACCAATAGTGGTTGTAGTTTTATTCTCTTCAGTTACTGCTGGATCGTATTCAGCATCTTTTTGGTCTTTTGCCCATGAAACAACATCTTGAATTTCTTTTTCGGTAACCCAAGCTCCTTGTATACGTTCAAGTCTGGGATTGGATGCTGTTACTACTAGCATGTCACCAAGACCAATTAGTTTTTCAGCTCCAGATTGATCAAGTATTACTCGGGAATCAGTTGTAGATGCAACAGAAAATGCAAGTCGAGATGGTATGTTAGCTTTCATGACACCTGTAATTACATCGACTGATGGTCTCTGAGTAGCAACAACAAGGTGGATTCCAATAGCTCTAGCCATTTGCGCTAATCTAACAATTGCTGATTCAACTTCACGACCAGCTACCATCATCAAGTCATTTAACTCATCGATGAAAACAACAATATATGGGAATCGGTCAAATTTTTCTTCATCTAATAAACCTGCATCATATTTTTCGTGATACCCATTAATATCTCTGACTGAGCTATCTGCTAGAAGGTCGTATCTTCTATCCATTTCTGAAACAGCCCAACTCAATGCATCAACTGCTTTTTTAGGATTCGTAATAACTTTCGTTAAAAGGTGCGGAACATTGTTGTACTGACCAAGTTCAACTCTTTTTGGATCAACCATGACCATCTTTACTTCATCAGGATTAGCTCTAACTAAAAGAGATGTAACGATTGAGTTAATACAAGAAGATTTACCTGCACCAGTTTGTCCAGCAATAAGAACATGTGGAAGTTCGGATAAATTTATTAATCTAGCTTTTCCTGAAATATCTAGTCCAAGACCGACTGATAATGGATGTGGATTGTTTTTTGCTTCTGTTGATTGTAAGACATCACCAAGTGAGACAAGTTTTCGTTGCCTGTTAGGAATCTCAATACCGATTGCACTTCTTCCAGGTATCGGGGCTAATAAACGTACATCTGGAGTAGCTAAAGCATATGCAATGTCATGAGAAAGTGAAGTAACTTTAGAGACCTTAACGCCTGGAGCTAATTCAATTTCATATCGTGTAACAGTAGGGCCAGGAACAATGTTTGTTAACTCAGCCTCAACACCATGTTCTTTAAGTAAATTAGTTAAATCGGTAGCAGTTTGTTGTAAGAGTTTTTTAGATGCGGAGACAGAAGACCCTTTTTCAAGTAAAGAAACAGGTGGAAGCTTGTAAGCAGAATTTTTTCTTTTGACAGTATTTGCCTTAACGGGTTTGTCTTCTGCAACAATTTCAGGTTTTTTCTTGATAGCTTTTTCTTTTTTCTTAGGTTTTAGTTTTAAAACATTATCTTTGATTGAAGCAGTTTCAGTATCTTCATCAGTAATAGCCAGCATCTGATCAAAGTTAACTTTAGATGCTTCTCTACGTGCCTTGAAAAAAGCGACTATAAATTTGAAGATGTATACGAAGATAGCTTGAACCCCACCAATTAAATCTTTTAATTCGATATCAGTCATGTAGAGTACTGAAATAATAAGTCCAATTAAGAGAACAGCATGAGTCATTTCAACATCGATTAAATTATTTAGTGGAAATACAATAAATGCAGAAACAAACCCTCCTGCTCGTTGAAGGATATCTCCACCTACGCTAATTGGTAACGGTTGTGGATGTATGTAGAAGTGAAAAAGTGCTGATGAAAATATTTGTACCCAAAAAGTTCCAACTAAAACCTTTTGAGATTTAATTGTGTCCTTATCTCTGACAAGAATAGCCGCACCATAAAACATTAGGACTGGAAGAGCTAATGCTCCATAACCGAAACACCATGTTAGAAGACCATAAAATAGTTCACCTATTGGGCCAGCTTTTTGAACACTTGATAATGCAGTAAATAGAGCAATTATGAACATAAAGGCTGCAACAGATTGATAGGAATTAAAGAACTTTTTTAGAACACTAGAAAGAGAAGAGTTAAGTGTTTTAAAGCCCTTGTTAACTTTTATTAAATTGTTTTGTTTTGACACCCGCTTACGCCCATTTACCCTTTTGCGAGTGGATGTCTTCACAGCCACATTACATTATACCATATTTTGTTAGCGGTAAAGGTTTTAGTTATTTAATTTGGCGTATATTTTATTGAGTTTTTCAGCTAATTCTTCTGATACCTCAGTCATAGGAAGCAGAGGTTTTCCTACGTTCTCCCAAGATTCTGAAAGGAGGTGCTTAATTGGTCCAGGACTAGGTTCTTCAAATATAGCTGAAATAAGTGGAAGTAACGACTCATGTAGAACATCTGCTTCTGTTGATTTATTTTCTCTTATCAGCTCTAACATGGACTTAATCTGACGACCAATTAAATGGGAGGCAACAGACACAACCCCAACTGCACCATGATTCATGAAATCTTTTGTTAAGGCGTCATCACCAGAGTAGACATAGACTTCATCTTTGAATCTAGTTAACTCTTCTTTTGAAAATTCAAAATCTCCGACTGCATCTTTTATTGAATGTATTCCAATATCAGTAATCAGTTTTTCAATTGTATCTAACTCAATAAGAGTTCCCGTTCTTCCGGGTATGTTGTATGCCATTATTGGTAATGATGTATTGCTTTTAACAGCTTCAAAATGTTTTAAAATCCCTAGTTGAGATGGTTTGTTGTAGTAAGGAGTAACGATCATTATGCCGTCCATTCCTACTTCTTCAGCTAATTTTGTAAAATGAATTGTTTCTTTAGTGGAGTAAGTACCTGTACCAGCAATGAGATTGGCAACCTCGCCTACCGCATCTTTTGCAGTTGAGTATATGTTAATTCGATCAGACTCTGATAAATTTGGCGATTCAGCAGTTGTGCCAGTTAGGACTATTCCATCTGATCCATCTGCAACAAGTTTTTTACAAAGTCTCCAGAAGGTATCTGTTTCCATAACACCATTGTCATCAAAAGGTGTGATTGCAGCTGTAAGTAGCTGTCCAAAGTGATCCATAATTATATCTTAAACCTATCAATCATAATATTTTCTAATCCGTGATGAAAACCTTTCAATGATGAATGCTCATCGAGAATATAGTTTATTCCTTGGAGGTAAGCGGATCGATCATTCACAACATGATCAATTGTAAGTGACTCATTTGAATTCTTGAAGGTAACAGTTTGTTCAGCAACGTATTCTTCTCCTCTAATGGATTTAATATGTACGTTATTGACAGTATTAGATTCATAATTATCTGAAGAACTATCCTCTTGTGATTCCTCATTTACAGTATTTAATGAGGTAGCAAGATCTATTGCTGTACCGGATGGTGCATCTTTTTTATTGATGTGATGCCTTTCTTCAATCGTTACGTTCTTAAAATTTTGATCAGCTATGTTAGAGATTATTTTCTGCAGTGACGCACCTACTGAAAAGTTTGGAATTACACAAATGAATTGATTTTCGGAAATAGTACTTTCCAATTCGTTAATAGTCTCTGGATCTAGACCCGAAGAACCAATTATTAAATTTATATCTTTATCCATAAGTTGTGATAGATTTTTATTTATTTGATCTGCTGGTGAAAACTCAAATAATATATCTGCAGTGATTTCATCTATTGATTCAAAATTATCAAAATCATTACTTTGTTTACCTGGATCATAGATACCAGAGACTTTATATCCCTCTTTGCTCTCAATGAATTCAGAGACAAGTTGTCCCATCTTTCCCATTCCTCCGGATATTGCTATTTCTATTATTTGATCATTCATATTTCTTATTCTAATTTCTTATAACCACAGTATTTAATGATAATGTTATTAATAATGAAACCTAGTGATAAAAATATTGAATCTGAAATAGTTCAAGAATTTGAAAAAATCAGGCCCGCTATCACTCGCCTACTACAATCTCAAACTGAAAATAAAGAACTTATTATCAACCTTGGCAAATCTAAAAGAGTCAATTCAAATGAAATTGTAATCAATCCGTCAATACTGGTTAACTCCGTTTCAAGTTCGAAGTTGGACTTTAAAGAACTGATAATAGGCACTGTTGTACACGAAGCTATTCATTCAATGCAAGATTATAAATTCGAGATTGAAAAAGATCTAAAGATTCGCGCAGAGGAAGTAACTGGCTTGAATAATATTGAGGAAGTATTAGAAATACTCGCTGGACCTTTTGGAAAGTATGTCTTTGAAATATTAATACACTCTTATGAAGAACACCTCTTCGTAAAAGAATTCAATGGTCTAAGTTCAATTTTCCAAGACATCTATAAAGAATCATTTAATCAAATAAAAAATCTAAAAGCATTTAATCAATTCTTATCTTTACTTTTTCATGTAATTACAAATTACTTAGAGTTCGATAAGACTCAATTTAATAAAAAAGTATCTAGGTCAATTTCAGAGTCTGAAAAAATTCTTACCTCTTTTGAGTATGACAAAGAAAATTTAGAAGAAGTTATTGAGTTAACAATTCAGATTATTGATATCTGTAGAGTTAACAACTTACTGCCTGATCTTAAAGAATACTCCCTTGGAGAACAGAGGGAAATTCTAGAAAGTATGGATGACAATATCGTTGATGAATTAAATAAAGTATTAATACCCTCCTCAACAAACGTTACAACAGGAAATACGCTAGAAAAGTTTTTAGGCGAAAAAGGTAAAGAGTCTGATGATGAAAAACTTAACTTTATGGACGATCATGTTTCAAAAATTGGTAGCTCCGAGACTGTTTATCTACCCAATGGTAAAGTGTCAAAGCTAATAAACACAGACTTACCACATAGCTTTAAAAACCTTTACACGACAGGCATAAAGACCTATAACAATATATTAGAAGAGTGGAATTTACCTGTTAACGAAGTTACCAATAAGATTAAGCCATATTTTATACACAACCAGAAAAGACAACGTATAAGTGGCTATGACCAGGGAGACCTCTCTCCCCATGTCCCTCTTTTGCTTGCTTCGGGAAGGTATGAAAGAATGTTTGAACAAAAACAGAGATTATCAAATAAATCATACGCAGTTTCTTTGCTTATAGATGGAAGTGGATCCATGCTCGAAAGAAAAAAAGGTGAAGTGTATCCATGGTCTTTATCTGCAGCACTGATTGGAGCAAACTATTTATCTCAGATTTGTCATGAGCTTAATGTAGATTTTGAAGTCGCAATATTTAATAGAGCATTTCTAGCAAATGAAAATGAGAATGAAGATATGTATTTAAAAAGAAAAATGGCTGTTTCTTCAATGCTTAATAGTAACTATGGCTCAAATGCAGAGTTTTATTTCAATACAACAAACCACTATTTTATTAAGAAGTTTGATGACTCATGGAAAAATCAGTACGAAAAATTTATTGGGTTAATTGATTTTTCAAGAAATTTAAGAAGCTCCCTAGATAGTTTAGCTACCTCAGAAGAACACCCGCCTGCGAGTATGTTTGAACGTGGAACAAATGTTGATGAAAGAAACATAATGTTTTCTACAAAGCGACTACTTGAACACGGATCCAATACAAAACTCTTGGCTGTGTTGTCAGATGGAATGACTAGAGGTACATTGTCAGATTTAAAAAGTTCGATAGATTACTCCACCAGATTTGGAATAGATGTGATTGGAATAGGAATTGGTGATAGAGGGACATGGAAGGAATATCAAAATAAAACTCAAATTAGTAGGCCGGAAGAGCTTATTCATTCAATAGTAAACATCACAAAGGATATACTTATAAGAAACGTTAAAGAATCATCAGGAGCAGCTTAAAGATGGCTAAACAAAATTTTAAAGATCCAAACGGTAAAGATACTGTTTCAATTGATGAGTGTGTTCTTGATAATAAATTACCAGACCATGCGGCTAGGTCTGAAAGAATTCCTAAAGTAGATAAGAATTATGTCGATCTAGGAACGCAATATAAGCTAGCAAAGATTATTGAAAGTAAGCAGAAAACTTTTAACAATGAAATACCGATACATATAGCACTTAAAGGTCACATGGGAACTGGTAAGGACCACGACATAGAACAGTTAGCAGCGAAATTAAAATATCCTTATTATCGAATTCCACTCTCTGGTGAAGTTAGGGACGTAACATTACTCGGATCTGTACAGCTATATGGAGACGGCATTGGTGGAACCGATAGTAAATGGCAAGACGGAGAATTAACAAGAGCCTTGAGAGGCCCTTCATTCGTCAATCTTTCAGAGTTAAATGCTGCTGGGCCAGAAGTATTATTTGCTTTACATTCATTATTAGACAGGCATAAAAAACTCGAGTTACCTAATGGTGAGGTTATTGAACTTCGAAATGATACGTACATTTTTGGAACTATGAACCCAACAAGCTTAAGAGATTATGCAGGTACACAAACTCTAAACAAAGCATTTGCTGACAGATGGGTTATTTGGGATAAACCATTCCCTAATAAAGTACAACTTGAATCGATATTCAAGAAAAAATATCCAGACTTACAAACAGAGTTTGTCGATTTAATTATTAAATTAGCAATTGAGATAAACAACTCCTTTGTTTCAGACGACATTAGTGTCAATATTGAAACACCAATGAGCCTTCGTACCATAGTTGAAAGAATCCCTGTTGGTCTTGACCTCTATAGAGAATCATCAGACCCATTATTAGATGCATGGAACAATATGGTCATACCCCATGTAGATAGTGAAGATATCGATCACTACAATACATTATGGAATACAGTCGTCAGAAACGGTCCGAATTTAAAACCTAAACTTTAGTAAATTCTACGAGTGGTATTTCCCTTTGAGTTTTTTCTTTGTATTGCTCAAAAGTTTTATATACTTTAATTAATTCCTCCCAATATGGAGCTCTGTTCTCCAATGGAATGATTTCATGTTTTACCTTTAGGCGTGTACTTTCCACTGTGATGTAATTTAAATTGTCTTGTAAATTATTAAACCATTGTGGGATTGTATCTCTACCGCCATAAGATGCTGCAACAACATAGCCGTTTTCTGTTTTTGCATACGTTAGAGGTGTTTTGCGGATTTTATTTGAAACAACTCCCCTGGTTTCTAAGAGTAAAATATTTGAACCAATAATTATTTGTCCAACTTTTGAATGATTAAATTTTATGCTTTTAACGTGTAGAAAAGTTATTAACTTCACTAACCACTTTGGCCAGTAGTAGAAACCCTTACCGAATATACGCCAGATTTTAGAACCTATGAATCCTGAATATTGTCTCTAAAGCCATCGATTTTATTTTGAAAATCTTTGATTTTCTTATCAATGTCTACCATTTCGAGTTTTGTGATTTCTTCTTTTAATCTGTCGATCTGTGACTTTATTGTTGAATTTTCATTAAAAAGGTCGAATAAAGCTTTTACTGCATATAAAAAAGCTGCTAATTTAACTATTTTCTTCATATGGAGATTGTACGTCAGATTAAGTTATAAATAAAGAAGTTTTATTAATCATCCTCTTTCGTTTTTCTCATTACACAATTAGAATTAACATGTGAAAGAAATCCTAAGCAGCCTTGTTGCTGAACAACAACTTTTAGATCAGTACCTACAAAGCATTCCCGTTAGGAACTGGAATACCAAGACCTCGTTTAAAAACTGGACAATAACAGAACATGTTAGCTACCTAGCTGGTATTGAAGATTTAGCCTTTAATGCACTCAAGAAAAAGGGTACAGATTTTAATAAATACAGAGGTCCTTCAGGATTAGGAAAGTTTGAAAAAATGTGTATCGACAGAGGTAAAGATATGCGTCCACAAGATGTAATTGAGTGGTGGAGGCTTTCAAGAGCTAAGGTTGTTGAGACATTAGCTGACTCGACTCCTGGTAGGAAAATTAAATGGTGGAATAATGAAATTGATTATCTTACCTTTGCAGCAACAAAACTTTCAGAAACTTGGTCTCATGGATTAGACATATACGAATGTATGAAAAAAGAATATGAAGACACAACAAGAATTGAGCATATTGCTCTCTACGGTTTTTTAAATGCTGGGAGAACTGCAAAAATTAACAAACTTAAGTATGAAGATATCAGAGTTGAACTAATTGGCCCTGAATATAGGGCTTGGCAGTTCGGAGACGAAAAAGCAGAAAACACTATTAAGGGAAATGCTAGTGACTGGTGCAGAGTTGTAACTGGTAGAACTGGAAAAGGCTTCAAGCCGAATCTTACAGTTGAAGGCGACTTTGCAAAGAAGCTGTTAAAAACTACTCACGTTAAAATTTAATAATGAAAATTTTTGGCGTTATTCACCTTAAAGGTCTACCTGGTTCGACCTCAAATTCATTAAGTTTAGATGAAATTATCAAGCTAGCTCAAAACGACATAGATGTCCTTACAGAGGGTGGCGTTCATGGAGTGATTATTGAAAACTTTGGTGATGCTCCCTTTGTGAAAGACAACCTATCAAAAAGATCTCTGGTAAGTTTTACAAATGTTGTTTCGAATCTCAACATCGATAGTCAATTGAGTACAGGTATTAATGTATTAAGAAATGATGGGATAAGCGCTCTTGCAATAGCTGAAGCCTGCGATGCTGATTTTGTAAGAATAAATGTGTTAAATAACATTATGTACACAGATCAAGGAATCATCGAGGGTAAATCTTATGATATCGCTCAATTTAGAAGCACTCTCTCTAAAGACATTCAGGTATATGCAGATGTTTTTGTTAAGCACGCTACCCCACCATATGGTGCAAAAATTGAAAATCATACAAAAGAACTTCTAGAACGCGCTGGTGCTGATGTGATAATAGTAAGTGGTGATGGAACTGGTGAGGAAACAGATATCGAAGATCTTAAAAAAATACGCGAAATTGTACCAGAAGGAAAGCTGGCTATAGGCTCTGGTTTAAATATCAATAATATAGATGAATATGCAAAAGTCTCAGATATCGGAATAGTTGGTACTGATTTAAAAACTGATGGTGTTTTAGATAATCCAGTTGACTTAAAAAGAGTTACTGACTTGGTAAACAAGATTTCTTAACATATTTTCAATTAATAACTAAAAACAACCATTTAAACACTATCATCACTTATTAATGATTAATGCTCTACTAAATCCTGCTTTAGTTGTATTTATTTCTGGAATAATTCTAGGAAGTATATTCAAACGTATTACACCATCACCTGTAATATCAAAGTTCCTCGGCTACTATCTCCTATTAGGTTTGGGTCTAAAAGGTGGTTACAGCCTTCAAGAAACTGGTTTCATACCTGAGGTAGTAAATATTCTCTCCTTAGGTGTATTTTTCGCACTATTAATTCCTTTTGCTTCATATTTATATTTGAAAAATATTCTCAATCCCGATGATGCTGCTGCCTTATCCGGAACATACGGTTCAGTAAGTGCAGTGACTTTTGTGACCGCAAATACATATCTTGTTGCTAGTGCGCAGAGTTTTGATAATTACATGTCTGCTGTATTAGTTGTGATGGAATTTCCAGCAATATTTATGGCTTTATTTTTAGTTTCTCAAAACAACAAAGATGCGAACAATGGTCAGATTGAAAACCTCAAAAAGGCATTCTTTGAAATTCCAAACATTGTTCTTGTAGTTTCCCTAATAGTTGGTTATTTCTTGACGATTCAAGATGAAAGATTCTTCTCTTTAGTCTCAGAAGATATATTTGAGTACGTTCTAATCATTTTCTTATTTGTAATGGGTTTACGAGTACCAAAAAGAATGTCTGAACTTTCCGGTAAAGGAAGTCAGTTAATTGCTTTTGCATTGATTACACCTATAGTTGGATCTCTACTTGCCTTAGGTTTTTCCTATTACTTTGGCTTAGGTGTTGGTAACGCAACTCTCCTTATGGTTTTAACAGCGAGTGCGAGTTACATTGCAGTACCTGCTGTGGTTAAAGATGCTATTCCGAATGCTAATCCTGCTATCTATCTTGGTTTGAGTCTAGGTGTTACATTTCCCTTTAATGTAATATTTGGAATACCTCTATATAACCAGTTGGCTTTGTTCGTTTTAAACTAGAAATTAAAGTAAGTAACCGCCGTCAATAGTAACTACTTCCCCTGTGATCCAAGAAGCTTCTTCGCTTGATAGGAAATACATTAAATTAGAGATGTCTTCTGGTGTTCCTAGTTTTTTTAAGGCGTGGAGATCTGCGGTAGCTTGCTCGTCATTTTCCCAGAGCATTTCAGAAAGTTTAGTTTTAACTACTGCAGGAGCAATTCCATTTACTCGAATATTTGGAGCTAGCTCCTTAGCTAACTGCTTAGTCATATAAATTAAACCCGCTTTTGAGATGTTGTATGCTCCCATATAGGTAGCTGGTTTAATCCCGCCTACCGACGCAACGTTAATAACAGATTCAGTTAGACCTGCCTTTACAGCTGCTCTAGTCCAAAGAAGAGGTCCAAGTAGATTTACGTCCCATGTTTTTTGAACTCTAGATATTTCAACATCCATGAGGTATCCACCTGATGGATTTGTGCCCGCATTATTTATTAAAACATCAAGTGAGTTGGTTTCACTCACAATGGCAGCACAAGTCTCAACCGCTGCTTCTTCACTATCTGCGTTGGCAACAAAACCTTTTAAACTTGGATGCTCACTTAAAACTGCTGAAAGATTCTCTTCTTTTCTAGAAGTGATGTAAACATTCCAATTATTTTCTGAAAAACGTAGGGCTGTCGCCAGTCCTATTCCCCTAGTCCCGCCAGTTATTAATATTGTTTTCATTATTGCTCAAGTATAGTGCTTATTTCTAAATCTAGTTACAGTTGTATAGCTAATGAAAAATTTAGATAAATATATTCATATCATTACAAAAAATAGAGATTTTCAGAAACTCTTTGCGGCTCGACTTATAACCCTTGGTGGAGACTGGTTACTAACAGTCCCATTGCTTGGAATCATCTATGAGCTTACTGAAAACCCTTTAATAACGTCTCTTGTCCTTGTAGTCCAAAGTGCACCATTGTTTTTTCTTGGTAGTTTTGGAGGGTACTTAGCAGATAAATACGATCGCAAGAAAATTATCGCCATTTCAGAGTTTCTGTGTGGGATTGTTGTGTTATTAATTTTATATGCTGTAAACACAGAGAATGTTGTCTTTATTTTATTTTCTTTTGGAATGCTCTCCGTCGTGAGTTCAGCTTATATGCCAACATCTGATGCAGCACTGCCAAATGTAGTAGATAAAGAATATCTAGCTGAAGCAAACGTAATCTTCTTTTCAAGTTGGGGAATTATGGCCGGACTTGGTGCAGGTATCGGTGGTTACTTAACAACAGTAATTAGCCGTGAGATGTTATTCACTGTTGATTTCTTAACGTTTGTGATTTCAGCTTTTATTGTCTTCTCGATTAAAAAAGACTTGAGTGAAAATAAATCAACTGCGTCGAATGAAGAAACAATAAACTTTGTTGACGGTATTAAATACGTGCTGTCAAAAAAAGAGATACTTTCTCTGGTGATTACGAAAGCAACATTTAGCATCTCAGCAAGCGGGTTGTTGTCACTATTTACTGTGCTTTCATATGAAATTTATAAAACTGGTGATTTTGGAACGGGCCTTATGTTTGGCGCAAGAGGAATAGGTGCTTTGATTGGTCCAATTGTAATTCGTTATTTTTTTGGAAGTACGGACGGAAAACTATTAAACACAATTGGTATCACAATCATGGCTTGGGGGCTATTTTATTTCTTTATACCCTTTTCAACTTCAGTCTATATAACTGTGTTTCTTCTGATTTTAGGTCACTCTGGTGGAGGATCTCAATGGGCTTTCTCAACATACGGACTGCAAGTCATCACACCTGATAAGTTACGTGGAAGAATTGCAGGGATAGACTATTCTTTATATTTTTTCATGAACACAATTTCAACCCTGCTGATTGGCTATTTGGCAACACTTTATGGTGTTCTTTTTGTATTTAAACTCTTCCCCGTTATTGGATTTATCTTTGGTTTTCTCTGGTACCTAACCACTCGCAAAATATGGAAAAACTTAGATTTAAATAATTAATATTTTTTCATAATGTTTCTGCCTTACCTAAACTAGCCATATGGCTTTTGAGCTCCGGACAGAGTTCATCAGCTTGTAAAAGAGGGGTAGTCAAGTCACCCCTCTTTTTTAATGGACTTGAAACAATTTGTCATACCAATATGCTTTAATTACATAAGAATGAATAAATTAATTATTTTATGTTTATTTCTTGGAGCTTGTTCTCAGGGTGTATCTACCGAAGAACCTCTTGAGGTGACCCCTTCTACGATTGAATTCTCAGGAGTTACGACAACTACAATACTTCAAGAAACTACAACTACAACTACAACTACGCTAAATATTCCTGATTCAGCTACGTATGCTGTAGCTCCCACAATATCTATATACAATTGCCCAGAAGAAGTAGTTTTAATGCAGGAGTTTGAGGTTTCCTGGGAAATGTTTGCTGGAAGTAGTGACATAGATTATTTTAGAATGTCTATCTGGAAAAATGGGGATTACCTAAGTCGAGTGTTTTATGAAAAAGAAACTTTGCCAGAAGCTTTTCCTTATCCCTTAGCTAATACAAGTAGACCAATGACAGTTACCATTATTAATGAATTCGAGGAGGGAGATGGTGATACGAATACCTATGTGGTTTATCTCACTGTATCAGATTCAGAATTCCCTTTTGGTGATGAAATACCCTGTTCCATAACTTTTCAAAATTAATTAAATCCGACGCACATTTGACGCACAAATTCCTAAAATAATATTATCTGAAACCCTTCATTACTTAACAATTGGTAAATCTTTTAAGTTTGTTGTGTAGGCTCCAGACTTTCTATCTGCTCTCATTCTCCAATTCTTCTGCATGCCCTGTGCCCCGAGCGTCAATGCACCTGATCCAAACTGTTTGTTCACTATGTCTAGAGACTTCATAACAGTGTCTGATTTACTATAGTTTTCATAATCTAGAAAACTACCTTGTTCATTTTTTGCATCTGAGATATTTAAAAGCATTACTCCTATTTTCTGATACTCATATCCTGGAAGAAATAATGTATTTGTAAGCCTTTTTGCTTCTTTTATTATTCTTGAGGTGTTGCTTGTTGGGATAGTGAAATGAGTGCTCATACCGTTGCTGTACTGTTTATCCTTTTCTATATGTGGACTTGTTCTTAAAAATACATACAGCCCCTGTGCCCTTGAGTTTTGTTGTCTTAATTTTTCGCATGCCCTTGCTGTATAGTTTGATACTGCTTCTTCTAGTTCCTGAACTCGAGAGACTTTTTTTCCAAATGATTTTGAGGAGATGATACTTTTTTTATTTTTGACTTCCTCTATGCCTATGCAGGATAAACCATTCAACTCATAATGGATTCTCTCCCCTACAATGCTTATCGTCTTTCTCACATGTCTTGGATCTGCCTCTGCTAAATCTTGTGCAGTCTCAACACCAATTTTTCTCAACCTCCTGCCCCACCTTGTCGAGATTCCCCATATTTCTTCTATAGGAAGTTCTTTTAATATACTCTCTCTAACTTCTAGATCTCTTATATCAAAGACATTCTCTACTGTGTGTTTTTTTGCCTGCCTGTTTGCAATTTTTGCCAATGTTTTTGAAGATCCTATCCCGATAGAAACAGGTATCCCTGTCCATTGTTTTATTAGATTTTTAATTTCTTTTGCTGTGTCTTCAAGATCGCAGTAAGCAAAGCTACTTATATCTAAGAATGCTTCGTCAATAGAGTAAATCTCTATTTCATTAACTAATGATTTTAATGAGGTCATTACTCGTGCAGACATATCTCCATAAAAGGTGTAGTTTGATGAAAATACATGAACTTTATTTCTATTGATAAGCTGCTCGTATTTAAAAAATGGAGCTCCCATCGGGATACCTAAAGCTTTTGCCTCGTTTGATCTCGCAATAATACATCCATCATTATTAGAAAGTACCACAATGGGCTTTCCTTCTAATTTAGGATTGAAGACACGCTCACAGGAAGCGTAAAAGTTATTACAGTCAACTAAGGCAAAAATTTTATTGTTCATTCACTTACTCCTTTGAATACTGTACACTATTCTAAAGAAAAAGAAAGACATTTTATGCCTAGAGGTGGTGCGAGAAAAGGAGCTGGAAGACCCAAGGGTCTTGGCAAGTATGGTGAGAAGACACTCGCTATGAGAATACCTTTAAGCAAAGTTGACTATGTCTCGGAAATTGTAAACAAAGGTCTCTATGAAATACCTTTATATACAAATAGCGTCTCGGCTGGATTCCCCTCTCCTGCAGATGACTACCTGGAAGATAAAGTAGATCTCAATCAGTATCTTGTAAAACATCCTGCATCCACATTTCTCGTTAGGGCGTCTGGAGAGTCTATGATCAATGCAGGTATTTTTCCAAAAGACATCCTCATCGTGGACAGAAGTTTAAAAGCAGAAAATGGAAAAGTAGTTATTGCAGTCGTTGACGGCGAACTTACTGTAAAAAGATATGTTAAAAAAGGAAAAAACATTCTCCTAAAACCAGAAAATGATGCTTTTGACCCAATTGTTATTAATGATGAAAGTGAAGCCTATATTTGGGGCGTTGTGACAAACGTTATTCATAATCTGTAATATAAAAGTATGGTTGAAATATTAAAAAATGATCCCTCTGATTTTGAAGGATTAAAAGAATGGGAGTACAAAGAAAATTTCTATACTTTAAAGACTGGGTATGGAGATATGAATATACATTACATAGATGAAGGATCTTCGAGTGAAGATACTGTACTCCTTCTTCATGGTGAACCTGATTGGGGCTATATTTATAGAAAATTCATAGATCCCTTAGTTGCTGCAGGAGCAAGAGTTGTGGTTCCAGACCTACCGGGATTTGGAAAATCTGATAAACTTTCTGAACGTTCATCCTACACATATGAAAAATACGTCAATTGGATGGAAACCTGGATGAAGGATTTGAAATTAAATAATATAACCCTCTTTGGCCAAGATTGGGGTGGACTAATTGGACTTAGATTAGTTGCTGAAAATGAAGATATGTTTAAAAACGTCGTTATTTCAAATACCGCATTACCTACGGGAGATATTTCCGCAGGAAAAGCATTTGAAGACTGGAAAAATTATGCACAAACAGTGGAGAATTTTCATGCTGGTGGAATTATAAAGGGAGGAACAGTGAAAGGACTAGATCAATATGTAATTGATGCATACAACGCACCCTTTCCTGATGATTCATACAAAGAAGCTGCTAGACAATTCCCTATGCTGGTACCTGTAACACCAGACAATCCTAGCTCACAAAAGAACCGTGAAGCTTGGGAAGTGTTGAAAAATTGGAATAAACCATTTCTATGTGTTTTCAGTGAACAAGATCAGATTTTTAATGGAGTAGATAAAGCTTTTACAAAATTAATACCTGGATGTCAGAATCAACCTCATAAAACTATTCAAGGAGGTCATTTTATTCAAGAAGATAACCCTGAAGAATGCATAGAAGCAATTCTGCATGTTTTAGCTCTCTAAACTTTAGCTACATCCCTTTTTATTACATAGCTGAAGGATTATTCAAATTTAGTGACCACCTCTAGGCACTCCACCATATTTCATTCGAGTGTCACCCATATAGGCAACTTGTTCATCAGTCTCCAGTGTCTTACAATCGATAACTTGACCTACGTATAAAGAATGTGTCCCGAAGTTCTCAACTTTTTGCTTTTTAAGTTCGAACCACACAATAGCATTATCAAAAATTGGTACATTGTTACCAGTTAAAGAAACGGGTTCTTTATTAAGAAAGCCATCAGTGTATAAAGCGGGTTTAGAAAATTTAACAAATACTTTTGTATAGGATTTTGAAAATAAATTAATTGTAAAATAATCACTTCTAGTCATTAAGTCATGCGTAACACTTTTGTTATCAATACCAACAGCTATTAACAAAGGGTCCATATTTATTTGAGTAATCCAACTTGCAGTCATTCCGTTGTAATCGTCACCAGCACCGGAACCGATTATCCCTAATGGGCTCGGTATTTTCCATGTGGCTACATTAAGTTCTTCATTAGAAATCTCACTCATATAAGCGCCTTGTTTGATCTTATTCTCTCAAGCTGGATTTTATTAGGTTCAGCACAGCAAAACCAAGTCTCAGACAATTTGGGGACAACCCTTTGATTGTACTTTTCTGTACTGAGAAGACTTTTACCAGAGTGCTTTTCTAATATTTTCACTAGGCCTAGATACTGCCTATATTCATCAGCTGATTCATTTTGTAAAACGTATGTAAATAACTCATTTTGAATATTGTCTAGTGCTGTGTTTTTATAATTCCAAGAATAAGAAAATGAAGCTGGATCATAATCGAGTAAATATTCTTTAATTTCGGGTCTGTTTAATATAAGTGAGTTTTTAGGTATTAATAACTTTATGGTTAACTGAATCGGGTCAACAGTTTCTCTGAGTTTATAATCTTCTATTAATGTAATGATATTTGTTAAATCATCTATCTCAGTCCATGGTGAAAAAGGCATCCAGGTAGGTCTAATATCTATATTATTTTTAATAGATACTTCAACAGCGTCTCTTAGATCCTTGTAAGTATGATTTTTTTGGAGAATTTCAAGAACTAAATCGTTCGTTGTTTCAAAAGCTGAAATAACAAAGAGCATATTTAAATCTTTAAGTTCTCTGAAGTATTCTGGGTATTTAAGTATGTGTTCCACTTTAATTGTTGAGTCATATGTAATATCTGGATGTTGAGTATTCAGTAACTCCAAAATTTTCAGAGCATGTTTCGGACCATTGAAAAAATCTGGGTCGTTAAATGAAATATGTTTTGCACCTGCTTCAACTTGGTTTGCTACGTCTTGGGTAATTTTCTCTGTACCGAAAGTTTTAAATGAACCATTAAATTCAATAGGAACTGGACAATGAGTACACTCATGTTTGCACCCATAGGTAGTTTCCACTGATCCAGCAACTAAATTATTAGAGCCATCAACAATATGGGAATAGTCTGTTATAGATGGAAGAATTGATCTGTCGGGAACTGAGTGCTTAAATGAATAGTCAGTGTTTAGTTTAAGATCTAATAAATTGTCTAAATCATCACTGTCAAGACTGTGAATAGAATTAAAATTTGGATACATCTCAGAAAAAACATGTGCATACAATCCAAAAACAAAAAGCTTTGTGGGTAAAGTTTTATCTCTTAAAAACTCCTCTGCTAGTACAGAAGCTGTATGCATTGATGCATAAACACCAAGAGCATCATATTCACTTAAAGTGATGTCTTTATCTTCAATGGAGTAATCAACTATATCAATTTGGTTTTCACCATTATCTAATTTTTGATATAACTCAGAGATGATTTTTGGTTGTTTGCCTAAATCATAAAATGAGAGAAGTAAAATTTTCAATTGATTTCTTTAATAAATTCTAAAGTTGGTAAGTCTATTGGTAGCGATAAAGATAGTTCAGTAACATTGGACTCTTTCCAATCATTTAACTTTTTTTCAATATCTTCTTTTGTTCCTACTAAAGTCAAGTCTTTTAACAACTCCTCAGGAAATAATTCCTCTGCTTCTTGTTTTTTTCCGTCTAAATATAAGTTCTGTATTTTTGTTGCTACTTCCTCATAGCCATATTCACACATAAGGTTAAAGTAGAAGTTTTTATCTTTAGCACCCATTCCACCAACATAAAGAGTGTAAGTTGTTCTTGCTGGTCGTAAATACTCCTCTACTTCTTCTTCTTTACATAGTCGTGCAAAAACGGTCGCTACTATGTTAAAGTCTTTAGCTTTATCTGGATCTCCGGACTTCTCAAACCCTTTATTCAGGAATTCTTGAAAAACTTTATCTCCTTTAGTTGGTGAGTACATAAAAGGCAGCCAGCCGTCAGCAATTTCCGCAGATAATTCAATATTTCTTGGTCCTATTGCTGCCAGATAAATTGGTATATCTTTACGTAGTGGTGATTCAATTAATTTAAGAGGTTTTCCAAGATTTAATGTATCTGGACCCTTGTACGGTAGGTTGTAAAAGTCCCCATCGAAAACTACTTTATCTTCACGTTTAATTATCTCTCTAATGATCTTTATATACTCTCTTGTTCTAGCCAGCGGTTTAGAATATGGCTGCCCATGCCAGCCTTCTACAACCTGTGGGCCTGAGACACCGAGCCCAAGTCTAAATCTGCCCTTAGATAATTTGTCTAGTGTAATAGCAGTCATGGCAGTCATAGCTGGTGTACGGCTTGGAATTTGCATAATTCCAGAACCTATTTGAATATTTTCTGTTATTGCTGAGAAGTAAGATAACGGGGTAACAGCATCGTATCCATATGCTTCAGCAGTCCAAATACAAGAAAATCCTAAATCATCTAACTTTTTAATAAGATCGTGATCATCTGAGATATGTGGTCCAAAATAACCAACGTTGATGCTTAATTCCATGTATTAAGAATACTATGCTGATGATTTGTAATAATTTATATTCGTGAAAACATAATCCATAGATATATCATGATCTTCTGTTGGCAATGAAGAAACCACTTGAAAATCATGACAAATACCAATCTTTGTTGTTTGAGGGTACTGTTCAAGTAGCATATCGTAGTAACCGCCACCACGACCTAGCCTATGACCTGATGATGTAAAAGCTACTCCAGGAACTAGGAACACTTGAGTATCATTTTTAATGACTGGTTCCTCTGGCTCTAAGACTCCGAATTCGTTTTTAATAAAAGGTTCGGAAAATCTACAAATTTCTAACGTATTGCCTTTAAGAAAGACAGTATTCAATGTTAATTTTTCACTGACAGAAGCAAGTACATTGATTTCAGTTTTGATTGGGATATACGTACAGACTATTTTATCCTTCAATAACTCATTTAGTTTGTTTGAGATATCATCCGAAAGTTCAATATTGAGAAGATTATGGTTAAGAAGGTTACCTCTAATATTATTTTTCTCTATCATCGTTTCATTTCTTTTGATATTCAATATAGTATTAGCTACATATTGAAAAATAAAATCCTAACTTGGGCAAACATGGTGATTATGGCCGTGTACACAATTCCAGTTGCTTATAGTATCTGGTTTATTGGAATATTTGCCAAGTACACAAAAGTTAAATATTACATTGCTAAATCGTGGTGTAGTCCATGGATGTGGGCAGCTAGAGCAAAATTAGAACTTGTTAAAACTACAGAGTATAAAACTAACGAGCCTTATGTGGTTATATCAAATCACCTCTCCAATCTCGATCCAATGATGCAATTTAAATATTTAAAAATCAAATGGGTGTTTATGGCTAAAAAGGAAGTCTATAAACTACCCTTCTTTAGAACAGCAGCAAAAGCATTCAACTTTATAAAAGTTGATCGAAGTAATCCGAATGATAGAGTTTCAATTAATGAGCAGGCCAAAATAATTTTTGAAAAAGGATGGTCTCTGATGGTGTACCCTCAAGGTACTAGGGTTCCTAAAGATGACTTTCGAAAGTTTAAAAGTGGAGCATTTCATATAGCTTTAGATAATGGGGTTCCGATTCTACCTGTTGTTATCGCAGGTACTGGAGATATCTGGCCACGAGGTAGTAAGTTTATGAAGAGTGGTAAAGCTATGATCAAAACATTAGAACCAATCGATATTAAGAAATACAACAAAGATACCATCGAAGAACTAGTTTCAGATACTCATAAGAAAATGAAAAAAGTATACGATGAAATGGTAGAAGCAATACAATAACAAGATGGACATATTTTTAGCTGTATCTTCTATCTTTTTTCTTCGACTTTTAGATCAAACGCTCGGAACCTTAAGAATGCTTTATGTAAATAAAGGAAAACCAACTTTTGGAGCTGCACTAGGGTTTGTTGAATCAGCAATCTGGGTAGTTGCTATTTCTCAGGTTATTAGGGATTTATCGGATCCATTTCTAGTAGTAGGTTATGCATTAGGTTTTGCATCAGGAACTATAGTAGGTTCTTACATCGAGTCTACGATAGCAATTGGTGACGTAGTGATAAGAATATTTTCACCACAAGATGAAGATAGTCAACGTTTAGCAAAAACACTCCGGGACGAAGGTTTTGGTGTGACAATAATCAGTGGCGAAGGAATGGAAGGACAGGTAAGTATAGCTTGGTGTGTAGCACCTAGAAAAAAGGCAAAACGTATCTTAAGTATCGTTTCTTCTATTAATCCAGATGCTTTTGTAACTACTGAGTCAACTAGTCCTATTAACTTAACCGCTAATCGAAAGTAATTAGATTCCTTTTTCGAAGTCGTCTTCGAAAGAAACTCTCTTTCTTTTCGGTGAATCATCACTTGGCTTGTCGCCTCTTGGTTGATCATTACGATTTCTATTGTTAGGACGGTCATTTCTTTTTCTGTTGTCAGACTTTTTAAAATCTTTCTTTGCTCCACCTTTATCAACAGATTCCTCAGGGATTTCAAGATCTTCTAGTAAAGACAAACTGATTTTTCCATTTTCAATGGAGTCAACGTGTACTTTAATCTTGTCACCTGCAGATAAGACGTTTTCAGGGTTTGAAACTCTCTTCTCAGAATGGAATTTCGAAATATGTAATAGTCCATCTCTACCAGGCAATATATTAATAAATGCACCGTAAGTAGCAATGCTTACAACTTCTCCATCATAATCTGTATCAACTTCTACTGCAGGAGGATCGATTATCAACATAACCATTTCCTTAGCAGCTTCAAGTCCCTCTTCTTCCGTTGATCCAAGGGTTAAGATACCATCGTCATCAATCTCAACACTAACGCCAGTCTCTTCTTCAATTTTTCTGATATTTTTACCTTTTGGACCGATTACTTCACCAATCTTATCTTTAGGTAATTCAACAGTTTCTAATCTTGGCGCGTTACCAGATAGCTTTTCTGCTGGTTCGGAAATTGTATCTTCCATAACATCCAAAATATGATGACGTGCATCCATTGCCTGATTCAAGGCTTTTCTAAGTACGTCTGAAGGTAGTCCCTCAATTTTCATATCTAATTGTAAAGCTGTGATTACACCTCGTGTTCCTGCAACTTTAAAATCCATATCTCCAAGTGCATCTTCAGCACCCAAGATGTCAGTTAAGGTAACATAGTTGCTGTCTTTTGAAATAAGACCCATTGCAATACCTGCAACGTGTTCTCTTATTGGTACACCAGCAGCCATCAATGAAAGGCTGGAAGCACAGACAGATGCTTGTGAAGTTGATCCATTTGAAGAAATTGCCTCACTTACAACTCGTATTGTGTAAGGAAAATCAATTTTTCCAGGAATTACAGGAATCATTGCTTTCTCAGCTAATGCTCCGTGACCAATTTCTCTTCTCTTTGGTCCCCTCATCATATAAGCTTCACCCGTTGAGTATGGAGGGAAGTTGTAATGATGCATGTACCTTTTTGAAGTAACAGTATCAATAGTATCAAGCATTTGTTCAAGTCTTGACATTCCTAATGTTGTTACATTTAGAACTTGTGTCTCACCGCGTAAAAATAATGATGACCCATGAACCATTGGTAAGAGGTTTATTTCAGCAGAAATATTTCTTATATCTGTTGGAGTTCTTCCATCCAGTCTTGGTCCACCAGCAACAACCCTATCTCTAACGACAGATTTTACAAGTGACTTAAAGGCTAACTTTACAGCTTTTGTATTATCGCCTTCTTCATTAGTGAATTCTTCAATGACCTGAGTTTCAAGCTCTGATTGTTTTTCACTTCTTTCAGCTCTATCAGTAATAGCCATTACTTCTTCAACTTTTGATTTGTAGGAGGTATCAATACTGCTTTTTAGTTCAGCTGAATAATCTTCTATTAACGGCCATTCAACAACTGGAACTTCGTTCATTCCAACTAACTCTTTTTGAGCATTGATTAATGTTAAGATATATTCTTTTGATAGATCAATTCCATCTGCAACAATATTTTCAGATGGTGCAACACTTCCTGCATCAATTTTTTCAAATGCATTATCTGCTGCTCCTGCCTCAACCATTACAATATCTATTTCATTATTGTTGTTTAATTTTCCAGCAACCACCATGTCAAAAATTGAATCTTCTTGTTCAGTGTTTGTAGCTTGAACTACCCAGTTATCGTTAATTAAAGACATCCTGACTGCGCCAACTGGTGACTCAAGTGGTACACCTGCTAATTGCAATCCAAGAGATGCTGCATTTAATGACAAAATATCATATTCATTTTCATTATCTACACTGAGTACTGTTGCGATAATTTGTGTTTCACAACGAAAACCCTCTGCGAATGAAGGCCTTAGGGGTCTATCAATCAACCTACAAGCTAAGATTGCCTTTTCTGTTTGTCTTCCTTCTCTTCTGAAAAATCCACCAGGAATTTTTCCTGCAGCGTACATACGCTCTTCAACATCAACGGTTAGTGGAAAGAAGTCTATTCCCTCTCTAACAGTTTTGTTAGCAACAGTTGTTACCAAAACGTTTGTGTCTCCAGAAGTTGCTACTACAGCACCAGGTGCTTGCAGAGCTAGTTTTCCAGTTTCGAATTTTATAGTTTTACCACCAATTTCACAGGTGACATTAGTTACGGACATGTATCCTCTTTTCTAGACGGAGGTTATTAATTGTCAGCCTTCTTTAAAAGCTCCCAATTAACAACTCATCGTCTTATGTTTTATTTATTTATTTATCTTCTAATACCTAGTTTTTCAATTAAAGATCGGTATCTTGTGACATCTTGATTTTGAAGATATTGAAGAAGCCTTTTTCTTTTACCAACAAGCATAAGCAATCCTCTTCTTGTATGGTGATCTTTTTTGTGTTCCTTCAAATGATCAGTTAAGTGACTAATTCTTTCACTTAATAAAGCAATCTGTACTTCAGTTGATCCTGTATCAGTATCAGATTTTCCGTATTCTTTAATTATATTTTCTTTAGTATTCATTCGAGATAATAATAGTACCCACTTAATCTAATGTTGTAATTAAAAGTTATTCTTTATTTTTTCAATATCTTCATATATTTGGGCTTTTAAGGCGTCCAATGATTCAAATTTGTGTTCATCCCTTATAAAATCAATCAATTCAAAGGAGAGCTCTTGATCGTAAATATTATCATTGAAATCCAAAATATGAATTTCTGTTTTTATCGCGATATCGTCATCAATAGTGGGATTATTTCCTATATTTAAACAACCAAGATAAGTCTTATTGTCAAGATAAACATTTACGGCATAAACACCGAATCTAGGCATCTGTACATTTTCTTTTATAGCGATATTAGCAGTAGGTACACCTATTGAAGTTCCTAGTTGTTTTCCTTTTGAAACAATGCCTTTATAAGAAATCTTACGACCTAAAAGTTTTTCAGCTTGTTTAATGTCACCCTGTGCATAAGATAAGCGAATTTTGGTTGTTGAGACCTTTTCAGCATCAATTAAAAAATCATCAAGAAGTATCACATTATCTACACCAAAATATCCAATTAAAGTGTTAACATCTCCAACTCTTTGATTTCCAAATTTAAAATCTTTTCCTATGACTAATTTTTCTGTTTGGAGATTATTTTTTAGAAAATCACAAAAATCTGAAGCGTCCATAGTGTTAACTGATTTAAAATCTAAAAAAACAATATTCTTAGGATTTAACTGTTCAAACATTTTAGTTCTCTCTTCTTGATCTAAAAGTGGATCTAATGAGGAATTAAAAAAAACTTTTGGTATTTGATTGAAAGTAACAATTTGAAATTCACCAGCTGAAACTTTAAAAGCCTCTTCAAATAATGCCTTGTGTCCAAGATGTACACCATCAAAGGCTCCTATTGAAGTCACTAGAGAATGTGAGTCAACACTGTCCCCTGGTTTAAAATCTTTGTAGACATTCATAAAAGAACTTTCTCTGGCTTGTAAAAATTATCATTGAATGGTTTATAAAGTGCAGCAATTTGATTACTGTATTCCATTATTGTCATTTCACTACCATCAAATACTGCACTGTTTAAAAGTTCACCATGCAATATTTTTTCACTCATTTCTTTATCTATTTTAACTATAGGAAAATCTAAGATTTTACTCCAATGTATAGGATCTGGTTGCTCTTCTTTCTTAAGTTCATTTACATCTTTGATGAATTTATTATCTTCTACACTAAGTTTTCCAATGTGTGTTCGTAAAATTTCTGTTACTACAGCAGTCGTATCAAGTTTTACAGCGAGATCTAAAATTAGAGATCTGATATAAGTACCTTTGCTAACTGTAATGATAAATTCAGCTACTGCCCCATCGATATTAAGTAGAGAGAAATCTGAAATATTAATCTCTCTTTCAGGGACTTCTACTTCTTTTCCCTGCCTTGCGTATTTATACAAACGCTTGCCATCAACTTTAACTGCTGAATATAGTGGTGGCTTTTGCATTGATAGTCCCAGAAAACTTTTTAATAAAACTTGAATTTCATCATGTGAGTTAGCTAGATCAATTTCTTCATTCTTAATAACTTCAGTGTCGGTATCAATAGAATCAGAGGAGTGGCCAAAAAGTGCTCTAACTTTATATGTTTTATCTGTTTCATTGGTGTAGTTGAATAGTTTCGTATATTTATCAGTGGCTATAAGCATCAATCCCTCAGCATTTGGATCTAACGTACCAGCATGACCAACTTTATTGAATTTATATAAATATTTAAATTTTGAACATAAATCTTGAGAGGTCCAAGTCTTAGGTTTATTTATTAGATAAAAATTAGATCTGTTTTCTGATTTCATTTTTAATATTTAGAATGATTTCATCGATACTTAAATCAGAGGAAAAACCACTTGCAGCTTTATGTCCGCCTCCATCAAAGAATGAAGCTAATTGTTGCACATTAAAATCTGTTCTAGATCTTAAACTTCCTTTAAACGAACCATCGGTTTGTTCTTTTAACAGAAGCGCAATATCTGATTCTTTAGCAAGTCGGACAACATCAATTAGAAAATCAGTTTCTGCAGGTGTGGTTTTAAATTCTGAATAATCCTCTTGATACACAACAGAATGTAGGAATCGTAATTCTCTGTCCAGTTCGATTCGTTCAATTACCTTACTTTGTAGTTTTAGTGCATCTAATTCTATAGAGCCATAAATATTCTCACTGATAGAACTTAAATTTGACCCTTTACTCATTAAATCTGCTGCAATAGAAAATACTTCAGAATTTGTGTTTGAATACTGGAATCTACCTGTGTCTGTAATCAGACCAGTCATAAGGCAATCTGCAATTTCCTGCGTAATAGAGAGATCTTCTTCTATAAGAATTCTATATAGGACTTGTGTGGTGCTTGCAGCTTTTGGATCAATTATCTGAAGATCTCCAAATGTAGGATCAATATGATGATCTACAACAACAATTTTTTCTGAGTTGAGAACTAGTGATTCTAATTTGCCCAATCTTGAGGAGCTACCGCAGTCAAATACATACGTTGTTTTATACACATCTTTATCTGGTGTTGATATCAGATTAAAAGGTAAATGGTTTAAATTACTTGGAAGTTCTCCAGTTACATCAAAGGCTACTGTTGATTCAATATTTAAAGAATCTAAAAGAAGTTTCAACGCAAGTGCGGAACCAACTGCATCCCCATCAGGATTAATATGTCCAGTAATAAGAATAGGTGTTCCATTAAAGGTTTCTTTAAAATTATTTTTCATTAGCTTTGTATATTAATTCATTTAATTTATCTGCATTTTCAAAAGTAAAATCAATTTCAAATTGTATTTTTGGTATAAATTTTGTAGTTAATTGGCTGCCTAATTCTTTTTGTATCTTTCCTCTATTTTTATCTAATGCTTTTGATAAGGTTCCTTTTGCATTCTCTAAAGAAGAAACATAAATTGTACATCTTTTTAAATCAGGCGATGTGGAAACATGTGTAACGGTTGCTTTATTTAAATTAGGATCTGAGCTTCGTAATAGTTCCTGAGAAATAATTTGATGAATCTGTGGATTAATCCTGTTAATTCTTCCACCTCTAGTTTGTTTTTTCATCATTATTATTTTATTTCAACTTCACCAAGGATTTCAATTACATCGCCTTCTTTAATGTCTTTATAGTCTGTTAATCCAATACCGCACTCAAGACCTTCTAACACGGATTCAACATTGTCTTTAAATCTTCTTAATGACGTTACTGTTCCTTCATATATCACAACACCATCTCGTAACAACCTTGCTTTGCTATTTAACTCGACTCGTCCCTCGGTAACAATAGAACCTGCCACAACACCGACTTTTGGAGCTCTAAAAGTTGTTCTGACATCTACCATACCAATCACGGCTTCCTCTGTCTTAATAGTCATCTCACCTTGTAATGCTTCAGTGATATCGTCTAATAATTCATAAATAATCTGATATGTTCTAACATCTATACCCTTGCTTTGAGCCATATTTCTAGCCTGGCTATCAGGCCTGACATTAAAGCCAAGTATTAACGAACTGGTTGCGCCTGCAAGATCTACATCTGAAAGGACGATACCGCCAACTGCAGAGTGAACAATTTGTATTTGCACTTCGTCTGAAGATAGTTTTAATAATCCATCTTTAATTGCCTCAACTGAACCGTTTGTATCAGCTTTTAAGATAATGTTTATTGTATTTAACTCCCCTTCTTGGAGTAGTTGCATCATTTCTGACACTCGTGATTGAACTGTATAAGCTGAGCTGTCAAAATCTTTTAATAATGTTTTATTTTCTTCAGCTTTTGCTTTTGCTTCTTTTTGATTTTTAACTGCAACAAACTGATCACCTGAATTTGGTGACTCATCCCAGCCGATAATGTCTACAGGAGATCCAGGAATTACATTTTTTAGAGTTTTATTTGTATGGTCGAACATTGATTTAACTCTACAAAATGCTCCTCCAGCATAAAGAAAATCACCTTGTTTTAATGTTCCTCTTGTTACTACAACTGTTGCAACATTACCTCTGCCAACTTCCATTCGTGATTCAATGATATAACCAGAGGCGTTCGTATTAGGATTAGCCTTTAATTCTTCGATTTCTGCTACTAAAGATAATGTTTCTAATAAATCATCAACTCCATCACCCTTTAAGGCAGAAACTTCTACTACAGGTGTATCCCCACCAAGATCTTCTGCAATAATCTCATACTTTGTTAAATCAGCTTTTACTAACGAAGGATTTGCGTCGGGTAGGTCACATTTATTAACTGCTACAACTATTGGTACACCAGCGGCTTTAGAATGATTAATCGCCTCAATTGTTTGTGGCATGATACCGTCATCTGCAGCAACAACAAGAACAACTATGTCGGTTACATTAGCTCCTCTGGCTCTCATTTGAGTAAAAGCTTCGTGACCAGGTGTGTCAATGAATGTTATTCCAAGATCACCTGATTCGACTTTATATGCACCAACATGTTGGGTTATCCCACCAGCTTCACCATCAGCAACTTTTTCATTTCTTATATAATCTAACAAACTTGTTTTTCCATGATCAACATGGCCCATAACTGTAATAATGGGTGCTCGAACAGTTAAGTTTTCTTCTTCGTCGGCAAATTCTTCAATATCTAATATCTCTGAACGTTTAATTTCGACTTTTTCAACCATCTCGGCCATTAAGTCATATTTTTCTAGCAAAGACTCTACTTCGCTGTCTTTTAATTCGGAAGTCATTGATTGCATAATTCCTAAAGACATGAGGTCTCCAACAATCTGGGTAGCTTCAATATTAATTATTGAAGAGAGTTCTTCTGGAGTTGAGCCTGATGGAACCTCTACTATTTGGATATCTACATTGTTTTCAGTACTTGGTATAACAGCTTTATCTTCTGATTCCTCTATTTTTTCTGTTTTAGAATCTTCTTTTTCAACTACCTGTTTAGTCTCTACTACGTCAGGCTGAGTATCTTCTTGAGTTGAATTTTTTTCATTGAAAGCTAATAGAACTAATTCCTCTTCTTCTGGTGTTAAACCAGATGAAGCTGTTTTGACTTCAATACCTAATTCATTAGCTAGGAACACAATGTCAGCTGATGCGACATCGAGCTCTTTAGCAATTTGATGAATACGCTTTTTAGCCATTACTCTTCCTCTTGGGTTGGTTCTTCCTGTACCTCTTCTACAACTGGTGAATCTCCAAGACCTTGTATGTCAATCTTGTAACCTGTCAACTTGGCAGCTAAACGAGCATTTTGTCCCTCTTTACCTATTGCAAGTGATAGTTGATTATCCTTTACGGTAACCTTTGCACTTTTTGTGTGTTCATCAATATCAACCATCTCTATGTCTGCTGGTCCTAAAGCTTCAATGATAAATCTGACTTTATCTTCTCTCCACTCAACAACATCTAGTTTTTCACCTTTAAGTTCGTTTACAATTTGTCTTACTCTTGATCCACGTGAACCTACACATGCTCCTTTGGGGTCAACATTAGGATCATTTGAAAATACTGCTATTTTTGTCCTACTTCCTGCTTCTCGGGCAATTGCACGGAGTTCAACTGTTCCGTCATTTAATTCAGGTACTTCTAACTCCAACATTTTTTGAATAAACTCTGGTCGATTTCTACTAATGATAATTGGTATGCCTTTGGCGTCTTCTCTCACTTCTGTAATAAGTGCCTTGATGCGGTTACCTCTTTCTAACCTTTCGAATGGTATTCTTTCGCTAGAAGGTATTACAGCTTCGGCATCTTGAAGGTCAATGATTGTCTGATTGAAACGTGAATCAAACTGTGTCACTATCCCTGTTATTAGTTCACCTTCTCTACCTATGTATGCATCAAGTACAGTCGCTCTTTTTGCATCTCTAACTTTTGTTGTCATCATTTGTTTAAATGATTGTGCTGCAATTCGACCAAAATCGGAATCACTAATGTCAGCTTCCCACTCTTTAAGAACGTTTCCGTCGTTATCAAGCTCTTGTGCGTATACGGTAACTTCACCACTATCAGGGTCTAAAGTTACTCTGGCTTCTTCTGCAGCTCCATCTATACGCATATATGCGGACCTAAAAGCTGAAACCAAAGCTTCATACATGCTGTCAACAGTAACGCCTTTATCTAGCGCTAATGATTCAATAGCTTGTTTTATATCTCCACCTAATTTCATAATCTACCTCTGTTATTTAACTTTCTGTTTAAATTTGTTGTAATTTACTCTTGCTTTTTTAATATTTTCTAAATCTATTGATAATTGCTCATTTTCTAACTGAAGAGTTACGATTTCTGAGTTTGATTCGATTAGCTCTCCCTCATACGTATATATATCTTTTATTGGAGAATAAAGTTTAAGTTTAATTTCTTCACCTATTGCTAACTCAAAATGTCTTTCAGTTTTTAATGATCTTTCTATTCCAGGTGTAGATATAACTAATTCATAATCACCTTTAAATAAGTTAAATTCTTCTAAATGACGTTGTAATTGATAGTTCAACCTTTCAATAATGGAGTAGTTCATATCATCTTCAGAAAAAATGAATATCTCAACTTTATCTATTGATGGAAAATTAACAATATTTATATCGTACAACTCGAGGTTTTCTTCATTAAGAAATGCCATTACGGAATCTTTGATGTCGACTTCAGTGTACTCCATCTTTCCTCCGTTCATAAAAAAAGTGGGCCGTGACACCCACCAAATGTAGCTAAATTGTCTAATGCTATTTTAACAAATTACAGAATAAAGAGAAAGAAGTTTTTAATATGATTTAGAGAAAATTACAAATTTTCCTGGTTGATCAGCTTTATTAACAGACTGTTTTTCATCAGTATTTTCAATTGGGTAACATCGTATTGTTGCCTTAGTAAGTTCTTTTATCTTTAACTCATCTTCTTTATCTTCAACCCAATAACATGATACAAATCCATCATTTTCTGTAAGTTGCTGTATTAAGCTGTCCATGTCATCTACATGGTGAGTGTTTTCTGAAAGAAAAAGTTCACTTGAATTCAACATATCATTTTGTACTGTATCCAGTAACTCAGGTATTTCTGTGGCTAAATTCTCGATTAAGACTTCAGATTTAGAATCATCAACATCTCGTCTTGCAACAACTACAGAACCTTTCTCAATGTCTTTAGGTCCTATTTCAATTCGTACAGGAACACCTTTTAGTTCCCATTCGTTAAATTTAAAACCTGGAGAAACTTCTGACCTATCATCCAACTCTACCCTAACTCCCTGAAGAGAATCTTTAATCTCAGTTGATGCTTTAAGGATTTCATCAGGATTGCTGTTTTTTGGAATTATAGGTATCACTACTACTTGAATTGGTGCTAAAGCTGGAGGTAGTTTAAGGCCTTTATCATCACCGTGAGCCATAATTATCATACCAATTAAGCGTGTACTTACACCCCAGCTTGTCTGATAGGGATGTTGTAACTCATTATTTTCATCAGAAAATTGAATCTCGAAAGCTTTAGAAAAGTTTTGTCCTAACTCATGAGAGGTTCCAGCCTGTAAAGCTTTCTTGTCTAACATCATAGCCTCAATAGAGTATGTAACTTTTGCACCTGCGAATTTCTCTATTTCAGATTTGGTGCCCTTAATCACTTTTACAGCTGCTATGTTTTGTGTAAATTCTTCATAAATATCCAACATCTGTAACGCTTCTTCTGTAGCTTCCTCTTTTGTTTGGTGAGCAGTATGTCCTTCTTGCCATAAAAACTCTGAAGTTCTCAAAAATAAACGGGTTCTCATTTCCCATCTAACTACATTTGCCCACTGGTTAATTAACATTGGTAGATCTCTATGGCTCTTTATCCATTTAGAGAACATATGATTAATTATTGTTTCTGATGTAGGTCTTACAATTAAAGGCTCCTCAAGTTCTTTTCCACCAGCATGAGTAACTGTTGCTAACTCAGGTGAAAACCCTTCCACATGTTCGGCCTCTTTTTGAATAAATGATTTAGGTATGAAAAGAGGAAAATATGCGTTTTGATGACCTGTGTCTTTAAACCTTTGATCAAGATAGGATTGTATGTGTTCCCAGAGAGCATATCCATAAGGCCTAATTACCATAGTTCCTTTAACCGGTGAATAATCAGCTAATTGTGCTTCTTGAATAATGTCGGTATACCATTGATTAAAATCTTCTGACATTGGAGTAAGCTTTTTTACCATGGTTATATCTTAAATGTTTTATTTCTCTTTATCTTGTTTTGAGGTAATCTCGACAACGGACTTCGTTCTCTCTTCAAAATTATTAATGTCCCCTTGGATACCCATTAATTCCTCTGCATCTTTTTGAGCTATTAAAGCAGCATCTTTGTCTGCTGCAGCTAATCTTGCCTCTATACCTTCTTTCGCTAGAAGCTTTCCTTCTTCAACAAGCGCAGAAACCATGTCTTTTTCGTCTACAACTTTTACAACTTCTCCTTTGATAAAAAGATGTCCCCTTTTCTTGCCTGCAGCAATACCTATATCTGCAGAACGTGCTTCACCAGGCCCATTTACAACACATCCCATAACAGCCACCTGTATCGGTAATCCCTCTTTCTCTAGAGCTTCTTGAGCTTCTGAAGCAACAGCTATAACGTCAACTTCAGCTCTACCACAACTTGGACATGCGATTAAATCTAGCGATTTTCGTTCTCTTAATCCTAAATATTCTAAAAGTTGTCTTCCATGTTTAGCTTCCTCAATTGGATCTGTAGTTAAAGACATTCTTATTGTGTCTCCAATTCCCTCAGAAAGTAATGTAGAAATTCCTGCAGTTGATTTGATTAAACCACCTGGTAGTGGCCCTGCTTCGGTAACTCCAAGGTGGAGGGGGTATTCAACTTTTTCAGCCAGTAACCGATAAGAATCAATCATCAAAGGAACATTGGAGTGTTTGACAGAGATTTTTATATCGTAGAAATCAACTTCCTCTAGGTACCTTACTTCATTAAGGGCAGATTCTACTAATGCTTCAGGCGTGGCCTCACCATATTTTTCTAATAGGTCCTTATCTAATGATCCAGCATTAACTCCAATTCTTATTGGAATGCCAACATTCAAGCATTCTTTTGCTACTTGTTTGATTTGATCTTCGTTACGTATATTACCGGGATTAAGTCGAAGGCCTTGTACTCCAGCTTCAATTGCAGCAAGCGCTAGCTTATATTGAAAATGTATATCAGCAATGATAGGTACTGGACTACGAGTGCAAATTTTAACAAGTGATTCAGCAGCTTCTATCTCATTACATGTCACTCGAACTATATCAGCACCATTCGAGGCAAGTGCATATATTTGCTCTAGAGTACCATCTGTGTCTCTTGTCTTGGTGGTTGTCATAGATTGTACTGAAACTGGATACTCGGAACCTACCCCAACCTTTCCGACCATTAACTGTTTGGTTGTACGTCTCGTGTTTGTCATAATCTAATTGGTTGTGTTATATCTAAATAGAATGCTGTTATTCCTAGAAATATAAAGACTCCGACGACCACGGCTGCGATTGGATATAGTTTTTTATCCGATATTTTTCTTCCAGTAACTCCCTCTATCAAAGCAAGCACTACCCTTCCTCCATCAAGTGGGATAAAGGGAAGAGCATTGAAGACAGCAAGGAAAATATTTACAAAGGCAAGCAGGCTAAACAAGTTAACATAGCTGTCCGCTGCAATCTGATTACCAGCTTGTGCTAAGCCAATTGGGCTAAGTGGTCTTACCTCATCGGGGACTTCTTGTCCTGTGTACGTTCCTAAAAGAGTTCTAATATTATCAGGACTAAATAAAGTAATTATGCCATCAACTGCTGCAACTGTCATTTGTGCTTCTAGTATGGTGGTGCTCTTGACAGAAGATATTATGCCTAATTTTTCATTTACAATTTTTGGAGTAACACCGAGATAGCCAACATTATCACCATTTAAGGTTCTTGACTCCAAAACAGTATCGGATTGGATTAATTGATTATTTCTAATATACGAAATACCAACCCTTGTGTCAGGATTATTTTCAATAATAGAAACTAATTCATTCCAGGTTTCAACTTCTGTATTGGCAAATTTAACTATTTCATCACCTGGCATTAACCCAGCATTCATAGATGGCGATCTGTTGTTTCCTTGTACAGACTCCCCTACACTCGCAATTTCAAGTGTTGGAGTATTAACACCATTAGTTGAAAGTATTGCAAATAGTATTAACCAAGCTGTTAAAAAATTAACGAGTATGCCAGATATAGCTATATAAAATTTGGTAGTCCATTTTGCATTATGAAAAACCTCTGATTCTTCATAACCAGTTGTATCTTCTGCTTCATCCATTCCTGGGATTTTTACATATCCACCCAAGGGAATAGCTTTAAGTCCATACTCTGTATTGTTTCTTTTAAATGAAAATATTTTAGGACCAAAACCTACAAAAAACTCAGATACTGCAATTTTGGATCTTCTCGCAGATATATAGTGACCAAATTCATGTAAAACGACAAATACAGTAAGAAATACAATTGTTAAAAAACCATTCATACTTTTATTATCTCACTTACGGGTTTAAATAAGAAAACAGAGAAAACAATAACAAGACTGGAAATGACAATAAATAAGAATCAACTCTGTCTAACAAACCTCCGTGACCTGGAAGAAGTGAACTTGAATCTTTAACACTTAAGGTACGTTTAATTTTAGATACGAATAAATCACCAAGCACACCAAAGCAAACAAAAATAAAAGATAGAACAAGTGATATTAGGATTCCAGTATCTGAATTAAAATAGAGATTTAAGAACATTGCAATAGTCCCAATAGTAAGGCCTGCTATTAATCCCTCTACAGTTTTATTAGGAGAAATGTGTTCAATCAATTTTCTCTTTCCGTATCGCCTACCAACTTCATATGCAAGAGTATCGGATAAAGATATAGAAATGATTGCTAAGTATGTAAACAATAGTGAATAATTTTTTAATACAAATACGACCGATGTGATACCTAAGCTAAACCAAATATGGAAGATAAAAAGGCTTCCAAATTTTTCATATATACCATAAGAGATGAACGAACCTGTATAAATTATAAGACCAATTGGCAACATGAAAAATGAGACATAAATAAGTGATAAATCGTAATAATACACAATGAACATCGGCGTAAGTGCAGAATATAGCAAGAAGGGATATGGTATAACAATACCGTAGTCAAACATATCAAACCACTCTTTCGAAGCAATGAATACTGCAAACACAAGAAGTAAAAAAGCAGAGTTTTTATTTGTGAAAAATACTGATATGAGAACTAAGAGTCCAGCAGCGGTAAACACTCTGGGATTAGAGGTGAAAAAATTATCTCCTTGTTGTTTTTCAGGTTCAGAAGTTTCGTCAACTGGAAGTTCAATTACTCCAGGCCAAAAAGTCCCATCGTCATCGGATGAAAAATTAGATCTAAACTTCGAGAAGTTCATTTTGTTTAACTGAAAGAAGTTCATCAACTTTTTTTACATACTTGTCAGTTAGTTCTTGAATTTGGGATTCAAATCGTTTTACTTCATCTGCAGAAATATCATCTTTGGTTTTTTCTAGATCATCAATACCGTTTCTTCTATGTGATCTTATAGAGATTTTTGAATCTTCTGTAAATTTAGAAGCTACTTTGCTGAGCTCTTGTCTTCTTTCTTCAGATAATGATGGTATAGGAATCCTAATTACGTCCCCATCTGTTGCGGGGTTAAGACCTATGTCTGCATTTTGAATTGCTTTTTCTATATCTTCAAATGATCCCTTATCAAAGGGTTGAATTAAAAGTAATTTTGGGTCAGGTACGCTTATTGACGCAAGTTGCTGAAGCGGTGTTTTTGTGCCATAGTAATCTACTTGTATATTTGAAACTAAAGACGGGTTAGCTCTCCCTGTTCTTATTTTTGTAAATTCCTCAACAAGATGATTTACTGAAGTTTTCATATTGTTCTCTACGTTTGTAATTATTTCTTGGCTCATAATTAATTGATCAGTGTTCCTAAATCTTTCCCAGTTAAAACATCATAAATGTTGTTGTCCTTAGTTCCATCAAATACTCTTATTGGCATTTCATTTTCTTCACATAACGTTATAGCTGTTAAGTCCATTACTCCTAACTTCTTTTCAACAACATCAGTATATGAAATGTTAGCGAAAAGTTCTGCAGATTTGTCTACTTCTGGGTCAGATGAATACACACCTTCTACTCTTGTTGATTTAAGTACTATATCTGCTTCTATCTCATTTGCTCTTAAAGAAGCTGCAGTGTCAGTTGTAAAATAAGGGTTACCTGTACCTGCTGCAAATATAACAATACGTCCTTTTTCAAGATGACGAATAGCACGTAATCGTATGTATGGTTCAGCAACAGCGGTCATCGTTATTGCGGATTGAACACGAGTCTGAGTTCCATTTCTATCAAGGGCATCCTTTAAAGCTACAGCATTGATTACAGTTGCTAACATACCCATGTAGTCAGCATTTGCTTGAGCCATGCCTTTTGCAGACTCTTGAACACCTCTAAAAAAGTTTCCTCCACCTACAACTACTGCAATCTCAATTCCTTCAGCATTAGCTTTAGAAATCTGATTAGCAATATTTGTTAAAATTGAAGGTGAGATACCAAAATTGGTATCTGAATCAGCAAATGATTCTCCAGAGAGTTTTAAAAGTACTCTCTTGGTCATTTAGGAACCTACTTCCACCCTAGAAAACTGTTTAATATAAATTTTTTCTCCTAGTTTTCCTGACATTTCTTCTATCATAGTGCTAACTTTTCCTTCATATATCTCAGGATTGCAAAAAATTTGTTCGTTAAGAACATTGTCTTTGTAAAAAGAGACGATACGACCTTCGATTATCTTTTCAATAACTTCAGCAGGTTTACCCTCATTTTCTGATTGTTTTGAAATGATATCTTTTTCCTCTTGAAGTTTCTCTTCTGAGATGTCTTCAATGTTTAAGTAAGTTGGTTTCATAGCTGCGATATGCATGGCTATTTGCTTTGCTGCATCTTTAAATTCCTCAGATTTAGCTACAAAGTCTGTTTCGCAAGCAAGTTCAACCAATACACCAGATACTGCTCGATCTTGTTGGTAATGAATATAATCACCTATGGTTCCTTGATTAGCTTCTTTATCTGCTCTTTTTTTCGAGTCAGCTAATCCTTTCTCTCTTAAGTATTTGACCGCTGCGTCGAAATCGCCTTCGGATTCAGTTAAAGCTTTTTTAGCATCCATCATTCCTGCACCAGTCATATCTCTAAGTTTTTTAACATCAGAAGCTGAAATACTCATTAATCATCTCCCTTTTCTGCTTTTTCAGTTTGAAGCCCTGCACCTTTAGCGCAAGCTCCAGCAATCGCTGCAGTAACTACTTCTATGGATCTTATAGCATCATCATTTCCAGGAATGACAATATCTACACCAGTTGGGTCCACATTTGAATCTGCAATACCGATAACAGGAATATTTAGTTTATTAGCTTCAGTCAAAGCAGTTGATTCATTCATAAGATCAACAATAAATATTGCATCAGGAAGTTTGTTTAAGTTAACAATTCCACCGATTGATCGGGTTAACTTTGCAATCTCTCTTCTAATTCTTAGCCTTTCTGGCTTAGGGTAGGCATTAATCTCACCAGAATCTTCAAGAGAGATAAGTTCTTTTAGATAGATAACTCTTTTTATAATAGTTTTAAAGTTTGTAAGCATTCCACCTAACCATCTATGGTTTACATAAGGCATACCAGCAGCTTCTGCTTGCTCCTGAATAACATTTTGAGCTTGAGGTTTTGTACCTACAAAAAGTACTTTCCCGCTATTTGCTACAATTTTTTGAACGAATGCTTCTGCTTCTGCAATTGCATCGTAAGTAATGCGTAAATCTAAAATGTGAATTCCGCTTTTGTCCCCGTAAATAAATTTATCCATTTTAGGGTTCCATCTTTGTGTTTGATGGCCGAAGTGAACTCCTGCTTCTAAGAGTTCTTTCATGTTCGTACTCATTATTCTCCTTTGGTTGTTTCATCCCACATCTATTACTTTCGCGGCTTCCAAGCTTTCGCTCACCAAGGAAGCTTTAAAGATATGGTGTCTATTTCTTTTTAAATGATAACCATGAATGGTTATTAATCAACCTCTAGGATGAGTTCTTTTAAATTTTTCCTTAAGTTGTTTTTTTGAAACATGTGTATAAATCTGAGTAGTACTTGGATCTGTATGGCCCAAGAGTTCTTGTACAACTCTAAGATCCGCTCCTCCATCCAGTAAATGTGTTGCAAACGTATGTCTAATACTGTGTGGAAATGTTCCTAAGCGTAATTTAACTATCCTTCTTACTTCTCTATCGGTTATCTGGCTTCCTTTAACTCCTAAATAAAGAAAATTATCCGATGATGGGGTAACTAATTTATGTCTATTTTCGGACCAGAGTAAATAATATTTATATGCTTGTTTAGTCATAGGGAGTATTCGTGTTTTACTACCCTTTCCAAGTACCCGTACCGACATATTGTTTTTTATATCCGGTAGTTGAAGATTAGTTAATTCAGAAACTCTCAATCCTGATGAGTATAAAAGTTCAACTATAGAGCGATCTCTAATTTCTTTTACTGTGGTTACGGGTATATCGTTCATTAGAGAATTTATATAATTGCTAGTCATAACATTAGGAAGTTTTTTCTCAGTTTTTAATGCTTTGAAATTAGAGTTATCAGGGATATCCATTTTTTTAGACTTATTACACCAGTTCAAAAAAGATGTGAGTGAGGCAATCTTTCTATTTAACGTTCTCTTTGAATAATTCTCCATTGCTAGATTTTGAATATATTTCTCTAGATCTAAAGAGTTTGAAATATTAATAAAATTATAAAACTGTTTAATATCTGTTTTATACGCAAGAACAGTGTGATCAGAGTAATTTTTTAAATCTTTTATCGTAACTAAGTATTCGCTTAGCAATAAGTTCTGATCTTGTTTATTGGTTAGTTTCAAGTCTTTTCTCTAACTGTCTCTGAAGGGCTGAGAGGAACAATGTAATACATAGGTACAATACTGTTAGTACCAAATAGGTTTCTGCAAATCTAAACGTACTACCAGAATATAATCGACCTCTATAAGTAAGATCCTCCACAGCTAACACAGACAACAATGAGGAATCTTTCATCATTGAAATAAAATCATTGCCTAGAGCTGGAAGCATATTTCTGAAGGCTTGAGGAAGAACAATAAATCTCATTACTTGTCTATCGGTTAATCCAAGGGATGCTCCCCCTTCACGTTGTCCTTGAGGAACTGATTCAATACCTGCCCTAAAAACTTCAGCGATATAAGCACCATAAAAAACAGATAAAGCAATTATTGCACGAACCAACATTGGGACATTGCCATTGTTGATATTGAAAAATTCAGCAGTGTTCGCAACAAGTACAAAAGCTACAGTAAATATAAGAATGAGAACTGGAACACCCCTGATAAATTCGATGTAGGTTCTAGATAAGGTACTTGCAACTTTATTTTTAGAAATACGACCTATTCCAGAAACTAGACCAAGAAATAATGCAATAACGAAAGATGCAAGTGTAGATAAAAAGGTAAGTTTTAAACCAGGAAGTATGAAATAAAAGGCTTTGTTATATTCAGGATCGACAACAATTATATAAAACATCCAAGCGATAATGAAAGATAAGATTATCATCCACCAGTTTTCAGGTTTGAAAAGGTTTTTAAGTTTCATTCTTTACCATATTAAAGCAATAGGCACGGATTTCCGTGCCTATTACAATTTAAATTTTTATAAATTTAAAAGTTATACTTCACAGTCCTCAGGAAGATATTCAGCTGGAATGTTTTCATCACATTCTGCAATATCATCATAAGTTACTGAAAAATCAGGAGAGAAGAATTTAGCATTAATCTCTGCAAGTTTTCCACTGTCTTTCATAGCAGCTAATCCTTGATTGACTACGTCAACAAGAGGGCTTCCATTAGGAAATGCAAATCCAAGTTGTTCTGAAGTAAGATCTCCACCAACTAGTTTCACTTTATCTTTGTTTGCGCCCATGTATCCAAGACCTGCTGTTTCATCAATAATTGATGCATCAGCGTCTCCTGAGATAACAGCAGCTATAGCGAAATCAAAAGTATCAAAAGCTTTGACTTTATCTTCACCTAAAGCTCCAACTGCAAACTCGTAGTTTGTTGTACCTTTTTGTACAGCAACTGTATAGTCTCCTGCTTTAAGGTCATCAATGCTCATTACCATTGAATTATCAACTGCAACAAGTACCTTTTGAGCTAAGTTTATGTAACCATCAGAAAAGTCAACAATTTCATCTCTTTCAGATGTAATTGTTATACCATCACCAGCAATCATGAACTGACCGTCAGCTGTTGCTTGGATCATTCCATCCCATGCTGTTGGAACATATACAGGGGTAAAGTTCATCAACTCTCCCATGTGATTAAAAACGTCATAATCCCAACCTAAAGCTTCGCCTGTTTCAGCGTCAATATAGTTGAATGGAAGATATGCGTTCTCAACAGCGAATGTAAATTCACATCCACCAAGATCTGGTAATCCGTTATCACCAGTTGTAATATCTACCTCGTCGCAGGGAGTAGCAGTACCTGAACAAGCAGTAGCCACCATTGCGAGAGCAAATATTAAAATAAGTGTTTTCTTATTTTTCAATTTCTAAACCTCCGTTTAAGTTAAGTGATAAGTATTGCATAAATATACATAAACATGAATATTTATTCAGAATTTTTATGCATCTAATGTATTTTTATAGTCCGGTTGACGTTTCTCCATAAAAGCAAGCATTCCCTCCGCAGCATCAGAATGAATAAATCTACTTTTTTGGTTAATGCCTTCTAATTCTAATGATTCCGAGAATGTGGTATTTAAACCATTTTTGATTTGCTCTTTATTCATACAAATAGAGATGAAACTTAAACTATCTAGTTTTTCGATTAGAGTATTTAATTCACTCTCTAACTGTGCAGAGTCGACAAGCTTGTAAAGCATATTTAAATCATTCATTGTTTGGCCATCAATTTCTTCAGTGGTCATCATTAATTCCTTAGCTTTTTGTACCCCAATAATTCTTGGAAGCATCCACGAACCTGCAAAGTCTACGACTAACCCTCTTCTTGCAAAAACTTCAATGAATCTAGTATCCGGTGTTGCAATTATAAAATCTGACAGGAGTATCATATTCGAACCTGCTCCAGCACATATTCCATCTACAACAGAAATAACAGGTTTCTTACAATCCCACAAAGTCTGTGCTGCTGCGGATACATCGTCCATTAAAGCATTGAGGTTTTCACCAAGTTGAGCTCCAGATGAAAAATTACCATTTGAATGAGACAAGACCAGATACTTAAGATCGCTCTTATCAAAAGAGATTATTTCCTTACGTAATTCGATCCAGTCATTTGCTGAAATAGAGTTTTTAGTTTTTGGATCATTGAAGGTAAGAACTAGAGTATTTTCTTTATTTGTCGATTCTAAAACCATATTCGAAGTTTAATAGAAATTAACTTAGAATGTAAGTATGGGATTTGATCCAAATAGACCTTACAAAGCAAACAGAACAGATTATGTAAACATAGCTCTCTCTATAGTGCTTGCAGTTATTGCAATTATTTGGGCATTAAGTTAAAAGAGCTCCTGTGGAGTTCTGTTAATCCATTTTTAAATATCGCATCTCTATGTTTCAAAGTTCCATAGCCCTTATTACTAGCAAAATCATACTCTGGATATTTATCTGAGATTTTAATCATATAATTATCTCTACTCACTTTTGCAATAATACTTGCAAGTGCAATAGAGATACTTTTATCCTCTCCCCTAGTTAATGATTCGGCGTTACCTATATCAATATTGAAATGATCAACATAAATTTTTTCAGAACCACTAATTAATTTATTTATAGATTCTGAAAGCACAACCTCATTGGCTTTCTGTATACCGTATTTATCTATTTGATTGTTGTCACATATTGAAATGGCATACATAATATCTGTATCTTTTATCTGGTTAAAGATTACGTTTCTTTTTTTGGGACTAAGTTTTTTTGAATCTTTTACTTCTGAAAGATGTTTGGAATCTTTCTGATTAATTTTGACTGCACATCCAACGATAGGTCCAGCAAAACAACCTCTGCCGACTTCATCAGCACCTATTACATACTGATTCGGGTTTTGTTCCCAAATAGTATGTTCAATCATATAGATTTGAGAAGTTGTTGAATGGATATACGATATAAAATGCTTTTCCTAATAAATTTTCAATTGGCACATATCCAAAAACTCTTGAGTCCTGACTGTTGCTTCTGTTATCGCCAAGTAGAAAATATTGATTATCCGGCACTGAATAGTTAGCGATTGAACTGTAGGTTTCGTTTATAAGACCATTAAAGATAAGTAAGCTATCATTTCTGTAAATATCTCCATCTTTATCAATTCTTATGTTATCTCCTGGCAAACCAATTATTCTTTTAATATAGACTATTTCATTTTGACCGTTGAATAAGCTATCCCACACTTGCAAAGAATCTATAAGCTTTTCTGTCTCTGAATTATTTGAATGTGTTTCTGGATGGTAGAAAACTACAACATCTCCAACTTTATAGTCAATATCCAAAATGTCATCCTTTACAACAATAACTCTGTCAGAAACAGAAATTGTAGGGGTCATCGATTCGGATGGAATAACATATAATTGAAAAAAATATGTCCTTACTAGGGTAGCTAGTAATAGTGCTACAACGAGTGTTACTAAATTCTTAAAGATTTTTATGATATTCTAATATTAATAAGTTATGAACGATCTTCTTTAATTTTTGCAGATTTACCGACTCTGTCTCTTAAGTAATAGAGTTTAGATCTTCGAACTTTACCTTTTCTTGTTACTTCAATGGAATCAACAATAGGAGCATGTACAGGAAATATTCTCTCGACACCAACTCCAAAAGATAGTTTACGAACTGTTATAGTTTTGTTTATCGCAACACCATTGGTTGCAATAATTACACCTTCGAAAGTCTGGATTCTCTCACGGTTTCCTTCTGAAACTTTTACATTTACTTTAACGGAATCGCCTGCTTTGTAGGAAGGTAACTCTTCTTTTAGGTTTGACTTTTCTATTTCTTCAATTAAATTCATAACTTCTCCAGTAGAGGATTATATAAGTTATTTTGCTTTATATGTCCCTTAAATTATTCTTTTTCCACTCTTCAATTTTTTTATGATTTCCGGACAAAAGAACCTCTGGTACTTCCATATTTTTGTAAATCTCTGGCCTTGTGTATACAGGATGATCTAGTTTCCCATCTGTAAAAGACTCAGTTAGTAATGATTCTGAATTCCCAAGTGCTCCAGGTATTTTTCTTATCATCGCTTCTAAAAGAAACATGGCAGGTACTTCTCCACCAGATACTACTGTTTTACCTACAGAAATTTCATAATCAGAGTGGATATCAATAATTCTTTGATCAAAACCTTCATATCGTCCACATATAATATTCGCTGATTTGAATGTATGAAGTTCTTCAATTAACGGTTCGTCGAGTTGTTTTCCTGATGGGGTTAAAAAAATATTGATATCTGAAGTTATAGAAGATATTGCATTATCTAACGGTTCTGGCATTAAGACCATACCTGGTCCTCCTCCATATGGAGCATCGTCAACTTGCCGATAATCACCCAAGCCATACTCTCTTAAATCAGTTGTGGAGATATTGAATAAATCATTGTCATGTGCTTTCGATATGATTCCTGTTTCTAACCATGCTTCAATTAAATTTGGAAATAAAGTAACGATATTATATTTTGATAACATTTTCAGAACTCACATCTTCAAGATTTTTAAATGAAGTGTAAAGTGTATTCCTTAAGTAAGGTATTTTATCAGCATCTTTTATAAGATTTATAAATTCTAAATCAGTAGTTTCTTGTCCATGATTAGCACCAGAAGCTCTGCTTATATTTTCATTGATTAATGTTCCGCCTAAATCATTTACACCTGACCTAAGAAGAACTTTTGCGCCATCATGTCCAAGTTTTACCCAACTGGCTTGGATGTTGTCTACTGTGTTATAAAAATAAATTCTGGCAAGCGCATGCATAAGTACAATCTCATCCCAAGTAGGACCCGGCATGCTTTTTCCTTGGAGGAAGATTGGAGACCCCATATGGACAAACGGAAGTGGGACAATTTCTGTAAATCCTTGTGTTTTGATTTGTATGCTTTTTATTAATTTAAAATGATTAACCCATGATTCTAAATCATCAATATGTCCAAACATAATTGTTGCCGTAGACTTAATTCCCAACGAGTGAGCGACTTCCATTACATACCCCCACTGAGAAGAGGTGATCTTATCATCACATAAAAACTTTCTAATCCTGTCATCAAGTATCTCAGCTGCTGTTCCAGGAAGGGTTCCAAGCCCTGCTTCTTTAAGTTCTGTTAAATATGTTTCGACAGATTTATTAACTGTACTTGCACCTTGCCATATCTCTAGAGGAGTAAAACCGTGAATATGCATATCTGGTAACTCGTCTTTAATTTTTTTGACTAAATCAATATAAAAATCCCCGGTGTAGCTTGGATGAATCCCTCCTTGTAAGCAGACTTCAGATGCTCCAGTTTGGTGAGCTTCTATAGTTCGTTGTAAAACTTCCTCGGGAGTTAAAGTGTATGGCTTTTCTTTGAGGTCTAAACTTTGCGGACCTTTTGAGAAACCACAGAATCCACACTTGTAGTAACACTGATTTGTATAGTTAATGTTTCGATTTTTCACAAAAGTGACTTTATTGCCGTGAACACTTCTTGTTAAATCATCTGCAATTTCCGCAACTCTATTCACATATTTTCCAGATGTTTTAAAGAGTTCTAAAAGATCACTTTCGCTTAATGTTTTAGTTTTGTCGAAATTATCTAAAATCTTTTCAAAATTAGAAGTTTTATAATCAGATAAACTTTCAGAGGAAAAGTTTACTAATTTTGGGATTGGTACTCCGCTACCCGGATACCATTTTGTGGTTTCTCTCTTGTAACCTCGTACATTTCTTGTTTGTAAATAATTTGTAAACTCTGTTTTTTCTAGATTCGATCGGGCCTCATTGACATCAAATAACGGTGATAATAATGTTCTCTCATATACTGGTTCTTCTGTCTTGCCCTGTAATTCAAATATCTGGTCTTTGCTCCAGTCTCGTAGAAATAAATCATCTATTCCATTTTCAACAGCTTCTATAGCGTCATCCACAGAGTTCGCATAAATCGAGATATTAAAATTGGTAGCGCCGTTTATAGATTGTAAAAAAGCAACGTCACTTATGTCCTCTATTAATATTGTTGAAGGCTTGTTTCTAGAGATTATCTCTAGTGCATTTTCTTTATTACCTTTGTATCTATAAATAAGTCTTTTTGAATTGTGGGTTATTTTAGAAGTAACATTCTCATCAGTAATAAACCATGCTGACGAACTTATTGAAAGATCTGAAGCTAGAGTTTGAAATCCTTTAATTAAAAGATTTTCATAATTAACGGGGATTTCACTTTTTAATGTAAAAGTAGAAGTACCTTCTTTTGCTCTTGAGTTTAAATATATTTCATTGTCACTATCACATGGACGTATTCTTAAATATGAGATATTTTTATCTATCATTGCTTTGGATACCCATCCTCATCAATAACATTACTAACTTTTTCTAGAACTGGTGGACTTAACCATTCATTATTTATGAAATTTGGATAAACCGGTAATCTTTTAATTAAAGTTTGGCCACTTATTTGCGATAGTTTCTCTAAGTTCTCAATATCAGGCCAAAGATGGTCGGGATTAACCCAATCAATAGTTTTGGGAGATATGCCACCTAAATCATTTATACCACTCGTAAGATACATTTCTATATCTGGTGACAGATTTGGAGGTACCTGTAGTGATATCTGTGTTGGGAGTAAAATCCTTACAGTTGCGATAATTCTTAGAAACAAATCATTAATTACCTCCGCATTATTTCTCATCAATGTGTTTTGTTTAGCTCTAAAATTCTGAAGTATTATTTCCTGAATTGCAGCATTTTCTTTACATGTATTAACTAATTGGACAATATCTTCAATTAATTCGTTTTTAGTTTCTGTAATTCCAATCAGTAAACCTGTTGTCATGGGGTATCTCATTTCCTGTGCGTTATTGAGTGTTTTTATTCTGAGGTCGATTTGCTTAGTATTTGCTTTGTAATGTGCTCTCCCCTTTTCTAATAATTTAGGTGAATAGCTCTCTAGCATTAAGCCTCCTGATGGAGAATATTTTTTATAGTTAGAAATCTCATCCGATGTCATAAGTCCTGGATTTGCATGTGGGAATATATTGTATCTTTCGTGAATCCTTTTCATATTTTCAGTTAAATATTCGTTTGTAGTTGTGAAACCAAAGCTATTTAACTGCTGTTTTGCAAAATCCCATTTAACTTCAGGCTTATCACCTAATGTGAATAACGCCTCAAAACATCCTGAAGATTCTCCAACGGATGCGATTGATTCAACTTCTTCATAACTGAGATATGTTCCACCTTCTTTTGGTGATTTAACAAATGTGCAGTATGCACATGAATCTTGGCATAAAGTTGTAAGGGGTATAAAAACTTTAGGACTATATGTTATTTTATCTCCAAAATTTACTTTTTTTATCTCAAAAGCTTCTGACGTCAAATCAGAGGTAGGGATTGCTCCAAATAGATAATTTTCGACTTTTTCTTTTAACATTCCTAATAACACTTTAGAGTTAACAAATATTTAATAAATTTAACACAATTTATGTACTGAATCCTTTATGATTATAATTTGATTGTAAGAGGTATTAATGAACATTTCGATTTTAGGCTTTGGACGAATAGGTAGAGACCTTCTTAGACAAACTCTCAACAATGACTTAATAAATATAGTTTCGATCTCTGATATTGCAGACAAAGAAAATCTTCTTTATTTACTGAAGTATGACACTATTTATGGAAAGCTTGATGCAGAAATTGAAAATACTGAAACAGGTTTCAAAGTAAATGGTAAAGAAATCCTATTCAATAACTGGAAAGATGCATCTGAAGCTTCATGGGAAGATGTACAAACCGATATATTAATCATATCTACCGGAAGGCAACAAGATATTGATGAAGTAAATGAACACCTAGAAAAAGGGTGCAAACGAGTATTAATAGCATCAACGCCTAAACCTGGAAGCGATATTCAAATATATGTTCCTGGTGCCAATGATTCAGAGGTTGACTTTTCAGATAAGAAAATTTCACTGGGTTCAAATACAGCAAATGCTGTATCTCCTCTACTCAAAATTTTGAATGAGAGTTTTAAAGTAGAAAGGGCATTTTTAACAACTGTTCATGGCTACTCAAACTCAAACCGTTTAGCAGATGTAGCTGGAGAGGGGTTCAGGTTAAATAGAGCAGCTGGAGAAAATATTATTCCTAGTATTACAAAATCTTCTGAAGTAATTGAAACTGTTTTACCATTTATGAAGGATAAAGTTGCTTCATCTTCCATGACAGTTCCAGTCCCTGATGGAAGTACTGTTGACTTAACTATTGATATTAACAAACCAGCTACCGCAGATGAAGTTAATGAAGTAATCTCAAAAGCAGTCAAATACCTACCGTATAACAAAGTTCTAGATATTACATTTGACCCAATAGTCTCATCTGATGTTGTTGGTAACTCGCATTCAGGCATCATTGATGGATTAGCAACTATGGAAATAAACCAAAATAAAATTAAACTACTCGTGTGGTTTGATAACGGATGGGGTTACAGCGCAAGAATAATTGATACAATAAACAAACTCGCAGAAAGTAGTACTCATGAATAACATCGCAATAAATGGTTTCGGTAGAATAGGAAGATCTATTCTTAGGATAATTATTGAAAGCAATTCTGATCTAAACGTAGTTGCTATCAACGACCTTGGAAATTATGAAAACCTTTCATACCTTTTAAAGCATGACTCAGTTATGGGTGTATTAAATCATGAAGTAAAGCTTGATGGTGACATATTAAAAATAGATGAAAGAGAGATAAAATTAGTTTCCGTAGCAGATCCTTCTCAGCTGCCGTGGAATGAATTAAACGTAGATATTGTTATTGAATCAACTGGAATCTTTGCAGATAGACAATCACTCGAAAAGCACATAACAGCTGGTGCAAAAAAAGTCGTGTTAACAGTACCACCAAAAGACGCTATAGATGCAACTGTTGTACTTGGTGTAAATGATGAAGATATTACAGATGAATCTCAATTAATTTCCAATGCTTCGTGTACAACTAATTGTTTAGCCCCTATTGCAAAAGTGTTAAATGATAATTTTGGTATAAAATCGGGTTTGATGACAACTATCCATGCATATACAAATGATCAAGCGTTAGCAGAAACTACACATAAAGATTTTAGAAGAGGAAGAAGTGCTACACAAAATATCATTCCTACATCAACCGGGGCAGCAAAAGCTGTTGGTATGGTTCTTCCTGAATTAAATGGTAAATTAGACGGTATGGCCATGAGAGTTCCTGTTCCAGATGGCAGTGTGGTTGATTTAGTTGTAGAACTTGAAAAAAATGTTTCAATTGAAGATGTCAATAATGCTGTTAAAAAAGCTTCGGAGAATGAGCTTAAAGGAATACTTGAATACTCTTCTGTTCCGTTAGTTTCTACTGATATTCTTCAAAATCCACACTCAAGTATTTATGATGCATCATCAACACAGCTTTTAGATGGCAATCATATAAAAGTTGTATGTTGGTACGACAATGAGTGGGGTTACTCAAACAGAATAGTTGACCTTGTTAATATGCTTGTGAGTAAAAAGTAAAAATGGATTTACCAAATCCTCCGCAAGCAGTTGGCAATTATATAACGGTAAAAAGAGCAGGAAATCTAATTTATACATCTGGTCATATACCAATAACCGAATCTATTAAATTTACAGGAAAAGTTCCGAGTGAAGTAAGCGTTGAAGAAGCCTATAAAGCAGCGGCTTTATGTGCGGAGCTAACTTTATCTACATTAAGTACAGCTTATGATTTGAATTCACTAACTCCCCTCAATGTTGTCGGTTTTGTAAATTCAGATCCTTCTTTCACTGATCATGCTGGTGTCCTAAATGGTTTTACAGACAAATTATCAGAAATCTACGATGAAAAAGCTACTCGATCTGCAGTTGGAGTAGCAAGCTTACCGTTAAATGTTAGTGTTGAGGTACAGACTATTTTTATGTTAAATGGGTAAATTAGTAGCAATCTCAACAGGGACTCAAAGTATAACGATGTCCCCAGGTGAAATAGAATGTTCAGTGTTGAACATGGCATTTGTCACCCTATGTAATAAATATGGTGCCGAAGCCATAATTGTACCTCCACAGGACTTATCTGTAGATTTTACAAATGCAAGCTTTGATCGCTTAATCATTACCGGTGGTGGAGATATAAATCCTAAGCGATATGGACAAGATTTAAATGATAAAACTGAAAGGGTTTCAGATGAAAGAGATCAGACCGAACTTAATCTTCTTCAACTAGCTGAAGATAATTTTATAAAAACATTGGCTATTTGTAGAGGCCACCAATTGCTGAATGTATACAAAGGTGGGTCCCTACATCAGGATATTAGTGAAAGTTTTGAGACAGATATAGAGCATCTACAAATTAACGAAGCTGCTTCAAAACACATACACAATATCAACATATTAGAAGATACTACTTTAAATAAAGTCTCAGAAAAAAACTTGGTTGCTGTGAACAGTATTCATCATCAAATAGTTAACGAACTTGGAGAAAATCTAAAAATTAATGCTATTTCGGAAGATAATTTAATTGAAGGTATAGAAGGTACAACCGATTGGGAAGTCATTGGAATACAATGGCATCCAGAAAACTTGCTTGATGACGAAATTACTAATGATTTAATGAAATGGCTATTGAGCTAAATCAAGATTAATCAGAGTTAAAATATTTTCTTTATATTCAAAGAAATCACTATTGTAAGGAATAATAATTTCTGAATCTTTTTTCAAAGTTAGATATATTAATTCTTCAGCATAAAAATAATTTTGTACATAAAATTCAGTATTAACTTGTGAACCTACAAAAAAACCTGGCCAAGGAAGATTGTTAGAAATGAAATTATCTATTTCACTTAAAGAGATAAGAACATCTTGATCTCTAAAATTAACTATTTCATTAATTGAATCAAGACCTTTAAACTTTACGAGATACCGATTTTTCAAATGGGTTTTAAAATCTTCTATTTTATATTCTTCATCATTGATATATACATCTAACCCGGATAAGTTAAAACTTCTAAAGTATACGTCATGATTAAGATAAATGTAACCATTAAGTGCGTGAGGCTTACCAAGTACTCCTAGAGGAAAAAGGTTTTTTTTAGTCAATAAATTCGACTGATGAATCTAGACCCTCTTCATCAGCAGCAGCTTGCGCAACTGTTCTTATTGCTCGTGCTACACGGCCTCTTTTACCTATGACTCTACCCATGTCGTTTGAGGAAGTTCTAACTTCAATTGCAACTTTGTCATCTGTTGAAGATGCTACTTCTACTTTTACTTCATCCTCATTTTCAACGATTTGAGTAACGATATATTCAACAACATTTTTAACTATATTTCCTGATTCAGACATTATTCTTCTTCACTTCCCTCTGCGCTATCTGAAGCTTCCGTTTCGGCTTGTTCCGAAGCTTCATTTTTCTTGTTATTTGCTTTTGAGCTACTTTTAATTTTTGGCTCTGGAGCATTTGGGATTGAAACTACTTCACCTTTAGTTGATCTCCATTGAGCCCATGCTCCTGATATTTCAAGTAATTTCTTAGCTCGTTCTGATGGTTGTGCACCTTTGTCTAACCATGAAACTGCTTTTTCAACATTGATTTCAACTGTAGAAGGATTGTCATGTGGATTATAAAAACCTAAATCTTCAATAAATTTACCATCACGAGGTGAGCGAGCATCAGCTACTACAACTCTGTAGGTACGAGTTTTCTTCTTACCTCTTTGAGCGAGCCTAATTTTTACTGCCATAATGTATTTCCTTATTAATTACGAAATTCTATATTACTTTAACTGCATCTTAAACAGTCAGATTTAATAATATATCTTTAAAATAATAAAGGTAGAAATCATTTTAAAAATTAACTACTCTATCTTTAATGGAAATTATTGAATTAGAACATCCACTTTCTCAACATTATCTTACGATTTTAAGAGATAAGAATACGACTTTTGAAACTTTTAGACTTGCTGCGTCAAAGTTATCCTATCTTTTAATCATTGAGGCAACTAAAGAATTACAACTTGACGATAAAGAGATAGAGACACCACTAATACCTACCAGTGGTAAAGAATTATCATCTAATACAGTTGCAGTTTCTGTATTAAGAGCTGGTCTTGGTTTAATTGATGGGCCTAAAGATTTAATCCCAAATATGACATTCGGGTACATTGGAGTTCAACGCAATGAAGAAACTGCAGAACCTGAAAATTATTATGAAAACTTACCAGAAGTAAAAGATAAGGATATTTTCATCCTTGAACCGATGCTAGCTACTGGAGGGTCATTGTCATATGCTATTGATACAGTTAAAAAATATAACCCTAGAAAAATTTATGCATTAACTGTTATTTCGTCACCTGAAGGAATCAAATACATTTCTGATAAACACCCTGACATAACTTTGTTAACAGGATCGGTAGATGAAAAATTAAATGAAAATTTTTATATTATCCCTGGTCTCGGTGATATGGGAGATCGACTTTTTGGAACGGTTTAACAACCATGAAAAAGAAAAAATGTGTTTTATTAGTTATTGATTCCCTTGGTGTAGGTGCAGCTCCTGATGCAAAAGAATACGGAGATGAAAATGCAAACACTTTTAGTAATGTATCCAAATCAGTTGGCCCGTTACGACTTCCTACATTTGATAAATTAGGATTTGGACAAATGACAGATATAGCTGGAGTTCCTTCTGCCAATTTTTCAAGTGTTGTAGGAAGACTTGCAGAAAAATCATTAGGCAACGATTCAACAACAGGCCACTGGGAAATTGCAGGACTTGTGACCAATGAAGCTTTTAAAGTGTTTCCAGATGGCTTCCCTGAAGAACTAATTTCAGAAGTTGAAAGTAAATCAGGTCATACTTTTATAGGTAACACCCATGCATCTGGAACTGAAATAATAAACAACCTTGGTAACGAACATCTTGAAACTGGCGCTCTAATTCTTTACACCTCTGGAGATTCAGTATTTCAAATTGCTGCTCACGAAAGTATTCTGAGCATATCGGAACTATATAAAGTCTCAGAAATAGCAAGAGAAGTTTGTAATAAATTTAACATTGGCAGAGTAATTGCAAGACCATTTAAAGGTAAACCGAATAAATTTGTAAGGACTTACGATCGAAAAGATTTTGGAATCACTCCCCCTGGAAATACCATATTAAAACATCTCAGTGAAAGCGGTTATAAAAACTTTGGTGTTGGAAAAATAAGTGATTTATTTGGTGAAGAATTTCTAACTAATTCTATTCATACAGAAGGTGATGCTGATGGTTTAAATAAATTAATTGATTTATTAAAAACACCTCAATATGACTTTTATTTTGTTAACCTAGTTGATTTAGATATGGTCTACGGTCACAGAGAGGACCCACAGGGATATTATGAAGGACTAAAAATTATTGATTCTGGACTTCAGAAGATACTAGAACAACTAAACGATGATGATTTGTTTTTAATAACTGGAGATCATGGAACAGATCCAACAGATGGAAAAACTGACCACTCAAGAGAATACGTACCAATCGTGGCATACAAAAATAATATTGAAAGTAAGGTAATTGGTGATAGATCTTCATTTGCAGATATTGCTTCAACAGTTTGTGATTTTTTTGGAATCCAAGATATTTTTGATGATGGAACTTCGTTCTATAAAGCAATCAATAATAAATAAGTAAAATACATTTATCTAAATCAAAAACAATTATTAGAATATTAAAATATGAAAATTGCAGTATGTGCGAAACAAATACCTGATCCCGCAATCTCTGTGACCTATGCAGATGGAAAAATAGTTAGACCTGATGAGCAAGTTTTAGACGATACTGATAGGTACGGAATAGAAGTAGCACTTCAGCTAAAAGAGAAATACGATGCTGAAGTAACAGTGATTAGTATGGGTAAACTTGGAACTCAAAAAGGTATCCAGCAGGCACTTCAAATGGGCGCCGATAAAGCCCTCGTAATTGAGGACCCTGCACTTGAAAATTCTAATTCTTTAATGACATCAAATATACTCAGTGGTATGGCAAAACTAGCTGAAGCTGATGTTGTCATATTTGGAACTGAATCTTCAGATGGTTATTCTGGTGTAGTTCCTCAACAAGTATCACGATATTTAGGACTTCCTTGTATTTCTTATGTTAAAGGTATAGATATAAGTGAAGAAACTGAATTAACTAGGCAAACAATTGCAGGCTCTGAAAAAGTTATAATGCCAAATAAGTGTGTTATTTCAGTAACAGCAAGTGGTGTTGAACCTAGATATCCAAATTTCAAAGATATTATGGCAGCTAAATCAAAAGAAGTCGAGATAGTTGAATTATCCTCTTTAGAGTTTACTGCAGAACAAAATCAAGAATTTGTTGAAATTAAATCAATATCTAGCAATAAAAGCGGTGAAAAACACATTGATGAAGGTGATAGTTTTAATCTTATTATTGAAAAATTGAAAGAAATTAAAGCTATATGAAATCACTAATTATTGGAGAAGTAAGCAACGGAACCCTTTCCTCAGGAACATTGGAAATTATCACTAAAGCACAAGAAAATAATTTAGATTTTAAACTAGTTGTCATAGGTACAGAAAATAATCCTAAAATAGGTTCCGACAATTTTCAAGTAATCTATCTAGAACTTAGTCCTGATGAATTATCTTTGTCTTCAGCAGCTGACATTCTTGTTGAAACTATAAAAACGGATTCGATCGAACTTGTTTTAGCATCTTCAACATATGTTGGACGAGATATCTCCGGCTTTTTATCAGTTGATTTAAATTCAAGTCCCGTAGCTAATGTAATTAATTTTGAAATAAACGGTTCTATCCTAACTACTACTAATTCAATAGATGGTGGAGAAAGTGAATATTTTACAAACGTTACTTCAGATGTAAAAATTCTTATCATAAGACCAAAATCGTTTGAAGCTAGTGATATGACATTAAGTGAAAACTACACTACAAGTTCAGTTGAAAAAAATGATCTAACTGTTAACGTTTTTGATGTATTTATAGAAGAAAAAACCGGTCCACAACTTGAAGACTCTAAAATTGTGATCTCAGCTGGAAGAGGTATGGTTGATGTAGGAAATCTAAAATATATAGAAGATCTTGCAGGTAAACTTAACGCAGCTATAGGTGGAACAAGAGCAATAGTAGATGCAGGATGGATGCCTTATTCTCAGCAAGTCGGCCAGACAGGTAAAACTGTTAAACCTGATGTTTATATTGCTTGTGGAATCTCTGGTGCTACTCAACATCAAGTTGGAATGAAAGATTCAAAATATATTATTGCCATCAACAAAGATGAAGAAGCTCCTATCTTTCAGATTGCAGACCTTGGAATAGTTGGGGATACTCTAAATATTATTCCAAAACTTATTGAAAATCTTTAATCACTAAATTTGATTTTATTATCAAATGGAAGAACATCTTCAAATCTATATTTATTAGATTCACCTTTATGAACAACAATCACATTTTCTGTTCCGAACTCCGACATTCTTTGTCTTGAGACTCCACAAGGAAAAATAGGCTCGAGATCAGCATCTATACACGCAACTGCAAGTGTATCAATTTTGACTTCACCTTCAGAAATTGCTTTAAATACAGCGACATCTTCCGCGCAGACGGTTGCAGGATATGAAGCATTCTCTATATTACAGCCAGTATAAATATTTCCACTTTCAGTAATTAGTGCAGCACCAACTCTAAATTTTGAATATGGAGCATATGCTGTTTTAGCAACATCTTCAGCCATTTTCGCTAATTTGATATCAATTTCGTTCATCATGATTTGCCTCTCCTGCTATCAAGTTTTCAAATTCTGATTTAGTTTTGATGAATATCCTAGATCCTGATCCAGGCTCCATTGTTACACCATATAAAACATCTCCTGCATGCATAGTTTGCTGCTGATGAGTGACGATAATAAATTGAGCATCATCTTTGACATAATTAAGAAGATTTATCATTCTGTGAAGATTTGCATCATCAAGAGCTGCTTCAACCTCGTCTAAAATGTAGAAAGGACTTGGAAATGATTTGAAAATTGCAAAAAGGAATGCAATTGCTGCTAAAGATCTTTCACCACCAGATAAAAGACTGAGTTTTTTGACTTTTTTACCCTTAGGTTGGACGTTAATCTCAATTCCAGTTTCTAATAAATTATCTTTATCCGTTAGCTCCAATGAACCTTTTCCACCAGGGAATAATTGCTCAAAAATCTCTCCAAAATGAACAGATATCGAATTAAATGATGAGTCAATTCTAAACTCTATCTCTGCTTCAATTTCTTTGATATGAAGTAATAATTCTTTCTTAGAAGAAGTTAAATCCTCAATTGAAGATGAAATTTCTTGGTGACGTGTATCTAATTGCTCATAATCAGTTTTTGCTAGATAATTCACAACTCCGATATTTTCAAGTTTCTGTTCGATTAAAGTGATTTCTGTTTCAAGTTCTTTCTGGTTATGGTCTGAAGGGTTGAAGCTTTCAATAGTATCTATTTCGACGCCGTACAAATTAACCAACGTAGAGTAATGATGAGCTTTTTCAGAAGAATATTGAGCTTTGTTAATTGAAAGATTTCCTTTTTCTTCATTAAGGGAAATATACTCCTTGTTATAGTTGTCTATCTTATCGTCTAGCTCTGTTATTTTTGAGTTTTTATTTCCATGTTTTTGCTCATAAACATCAGCTTGTAACAACATGGACTCTGCAGATTTATTTAATACTTCAATAAGTTTTGTTGATTGAGAAATAATAGTTTCAAGTTCTTTTTTGTAATCTGTATTTGGAGCGTAGTGAATCTCATCTATCGTGAGTTGCAATTCAGAATTTTCATTGGTAAGAAACTTAATTTGTTCAGCTGCAGATACAAGTTGATTAGATCTTGAAGTTATTTCATCTTCTAGAGATTTAAGATTTGTACGAAGAACTGTCTCTTGGTTTTTAAGTTCATCTTTGTAAGATGTATTATTTGAAATTACATTCTGTTGATCAATTTTAGAATTTAATATTTCAAGATTTTTGTCATATTCTGATCTCAGCATGGTCAAAGATTCTGTAGTTGCATCCAGTTCCCTATCAACGATTGTGTTTATATTTTTTCGTACCTTTGAAAATGAATTTCTAAGAGTAAGTTTTTTAGAAATTAATGAGGAGTGGTGTTCTAATGTGATGTGGGTTTCAGTTTTATCTTTCTGCCATTTCTCAAAAGCTTTCTCTGACAAAGAAAGGCTTTCCTCGAGCTTAGAGTTGATAGTTTTTAAATAGTCTAAATCTTTTTCAAGGATGGCTTCATTTACTTCAAGTGACGCTGATTGGCTTTTATTATTCTCATTTATTTGTTTATTTAAAATTTCGAGATTTTGATTTAAATCAGTAAGAGTGTGTTTTTTAGATATTAGTTTATTAGAGAGGTCATTAATGGTAAGCGTATTTGTAAGTACTTTATTTTGAAGATCAGTTAATCGTTTTTCTTCTCTGATATTTTCTCTTTCTAAATTATCTAACCTCTCTGTTGCAATTTGCGCAACAGATTTTACTTGCTCAGATTTTGTAGATAGTTTATTAGAGTAATCTTTGAAAAGTGAACTGACGGAGACCCCTTGACCTAACTCGGAGGTGAGGTTTGTTTTTAGCTTTTTCGCCTCTTCGGTAGAAGTTGAGATGTCTTCCATTTTTTTAGTTATTGCATCCACTTTATCGGTGATGTCTAATTCTTTATTGTTAAAAATACTATATTTGAGCATATTGATATTGGTCTTATGATTTAGCAATGAAGCATTGAGTGTCTCATGCTCTTGAGCTTGTTCGGCCTGTAATTTTAAAGGCTTGAGTTGTTTGTTAATCTCTCGAAGAACATCCTTTGCTCTTTTAATTTCTTTGTCTCCTGATTCAATCCTTCTTAAAGCTTTGTCTTTTTTTAATTTAAACGGGAGTATCCCTGCCGCTTCTTCAATTGTTATTCTGTGATCTTCTGGTTTTGAATTTAATATTTCAGCAATTTGACCCTGTGAAATAATTGTGTGCTGCTGTTTACCAATTCCTAAATCGCTTAAGAATTCTTGAATATCTAGAAGTCTACAATTTAGACCATTCATAAAATATTCAGATGCTCCATCTCTGTAGAGTTTTCTTCCTATAGAAATTTCTTCAGAGCCATTAAATTTTTCTGGATCTACAACAAAATTAAGATATACTTCTGCAAATCCTTTTTCAGAAAGCTTTTCCGTACCAGCAAATATAACATCTTCCATTTTGTTTGTACGAAGTGCTCCGGGGCTTTGCGTACCTAACACCCAAGAAATAGCATCTACAACGTTTGATTTTCCTGAACCATTTGGTCCTACAACGACATTGACCTTGTTTGAAAGGTCGATATTAACTTTTTCAGCGAATGACTTAAAGCCATTCACGACTATCGATTTTAAATACATTATTACCCTGTTGTTAATAGAATTATACTAAAGATTCGATAGATTTTAGGTATTTATACTATTTTTCTAAGATTTTTACATCTGCAACTTTAGTGTTTTGATTGTTATGCGTGAATGATTTAATGAAATTGTTGTATGTAGTTTCGTCGATATAACTTGATTTAAGACCAAAATACATAGAGGCAATATCTACTCCTCTCTTAGAGCCATCTTTGCACTTCAGGAGTGTACTTTTTTTCAAATCTGTAAAGAACATTGAGCCTTCAGCCCCTGCTTTAATGAGTACGTCATTTGGACTGTTTTGCATAAGAATGGTATCAACGCGATCAGACCCAGCTGTATGGACCGGATGGCTATAGAAAGCATTAAATATAATTTTCCAAGATTCTTCATAAATCTTTGAATTATTTAACTTACTAACACTAGATAAAAATATGTTGGAATTTATATATGGAGCTGGTAAACCACATCCATCTATACCATACGTAATCTTCTCTAAATTGAAAAGCTCTCTATAAAAGAGATCAATTTTTTGCTGAATGGGGTGTGTTATTTCTTGATAGTTTTCTATTTCCAAATCTAATAATTTACAAAAAAGAAGCATGCCAATGTGTTTACCTGAACAATTATTATGTAATTTTGTATAAGGTTTATTCTCTTTAATCATACTTTTATAGGTTTCAGCATGAAAAGGTATTTGTTTTTCACAGAAAATATCCTCGTAATTAAGTAGATATTTTTCTGCTGTTTTCAAAACTTTTTCAGTATGTAATGCTTCACCTGAGTGAGATGCACAGAAAATGGCAATTTCACTTAAATCAATCTCTGTTTTTTGATTTAACATCTCTTGAACAATTGGAATTAGCTGAAAAGGTTTTATCGCAGACCTTGGAAAGAAATCAAAGCTTTCAGAAGAAGTGTCATTAACTATATCAACTTCATGATAGGACTCGGAAATATTGTTTCGAGTAAGAACTATTGTATATCCATCCATAGTAGGAAATTATAACAACAATTAATTTAGTTAGCTTACCTTGCTTAAAGCCTGTTTTGCTGCGTGTTGCTGTGCGCTTTTCTTAGACTTGCCTTTACCTGTTCCAATAATATTGCCGTCTAAAATAACTTCAGATAAGAACTCTTTATTGTGATCTGGGCCTTCAGACTTATCTTCATAAGAGACTTTCTTACCCTTTTTTGCATAATATTCTTGAAGTCTAGTTTTGTAATCTTTAGCTCCTGGATCTTCTGAAAGTTCTTTAATATTTGGGTAAATGAATCTTGAAACAAAAACATTAACAACATCCAAACCACCGTCAAAAAAAAGAGCTGCGATAAGTGCTTCAACAGCATCTTCAATTATAGAATCCTTCATTCGTCCACCAGTTGAATCTTCGGCTTTGCTTAAAAATAAGAAATCTCCAATTGATATACTATGCCCAAGAGTAACCAATGCTGATTGGTTAACGGCGCTGGAACGTATTTTTGTAAGACTCCCTTCATCAAGATCTGGGTACTTGTTAAATAAATAATTTGTTAAATCAAAATCTAAGATTGCATCACCGAGAAATTCATACCTCTGATTAGATTCATAAGTTGGGTTTTCATCAATAAAAGATTTGTGCGTTAGAGAAATTTTTAAATACTTTTTATTCTGAAATGTGTAACCAATAATCTCCTCAAAAAAAGAGATAGGACTATTGCTCATATTTTAGAAATCGTTTCTGTAAATTTTGATATAAATCCACTTTCCACAGTTTTATTGGAAAATACAATAGAATTCTTTACAGCTTCAGCAGATGACGAACCATGAGCAATTGTAACAATTCCATTAACACCCAATAAATATGCACCGTTAGTTTTGTCAGGATCAAGCCTATCCTTGACTGGTTTAAGAGCTTTGTTTACAGGTAATAAAAGTGGTTTAAATAAGTTTTCAAGAAATGATTCTTTAATCATCTTTTGCTGTAATCTTGCTGTCCCTTCCATTGTTTTTAAAACCATATTTCCTGTGAATCCATCAGTAACAAATACGTCAGCTGTATCTAGTCCAAAATCTCTACCTTCAATGTTTCCAATAAAATTTAAATTTGAATTTTTTAGAAGTTTATAAGTATTTTTTTCTAAATCACGTCCTTTTGTAGACTCTTCCCCATTATTAAGTAAACCAATTCTTGGTGATGGAATGTTGAAAATAACTTCTGCAAATTTTGATCCCATAGCTGCAAATTGAAGTAGGACTTTAGGTTTAACCTCTAAACTAGCGCCAGAGTCAAGTAAAACTATTTCACCTTTTATTGATGGGAGAACAGAAGCAATAGCTGGTCTAATTATACCTCTCATTTTTCCAAGTACAGATATAGCAGCAACTAAACTGGCACCAGTCGAACCAGCGGAAAATACTGCAGAAGCTTTATTTTCTTTAACTAGTTGCATAGCGCCCACAATAGAAGAATTTTTTTTAGTCCTTATAGCTCTTGCTGGATCTTCATCCATAGAAATCACTTCAGGAAAATGTACTACTGGAATTTGATTACCTTCCAGGAAAGGTTCGATAAGGTTTTTATCCCCGCATAGAATAATATCTATTCCTAGGTTCTTAGCTTTTATTGCACCCTTAACTATTTCTTCGGGAGCAGAATCACCGCCCATTGCATCGACAGCAATAGTATTCATAAACTATATATTAACTAGTTTCAGGTTCTTTTACTTGACGTCCATTGTATGTTCCATCTACTGGATTAACTCTGTGTGATTGCTTAGCAACACCAGTTTCAGGATCTATCATAAAATGAGGTTTACTGACTTTATGAGTAGCTTTCCTTCTTCTGGTTCTAGATTTAGACATCTTTTTCTTAGGTACGGCCATTTAATTTCCTTTCAACTTACAAATCTAGCTCACTTAGAGAAGAAAATGGACTTTCTTTTAAGTTTTTTTCTTCGTGTTTACATTGGTGTGAATTTTGCTCTTTGCCACATATAATGCATAGTCCTAAACACTCATCACTACAAAGAGTAACTAATGAGATATTGTCGATAACTTTTTCAGAGATTATCGGATAAATATCTATATTTTCATCATTAAAGTCAATATCGTATTCATTTTCATTATGAATATATAATTTTTCATTTATTGAAATTTCTTGTTGTTTTGAAGAAACTTTTAAACATCTAGAGCACTCACTGTCAGCCAAATAAGATATTAATAAATCCAGAAGTAAATATTCGCCATCAAGAGTAACAATACCCGTCATTAATGCATCTGAACCTTGAGAGGCAGTTGTGCCAGAGTATCTGATATTTAATAGACCGGCTTCATTAATAGATAAATCTGTATTTGTATTAAGTACTTTATCTATATTAAATACAGTATTTAATTTAGACATAACTATTCTGGTTCAATAATTTCTCGAGGTTTTCTTAGAGAATTTTTTTCATTAGTAATATATAAATTTAATTGTTCAATTTTTGTTTGTAATTCTGTAAATAAAGTGTCCATCTCATCTTCAATTTTTATTCTGTAAGCTTGAGATTCTTTTTCAGCTTGTTTAATAAGTGTATTAGCCTCAACAACTGCTTCTTGTAGTACATAGGAATTAGAAATTAAGTTTTCAGATTCTCTTTTTGCATTATTAATTATATTTTGTGATTCTTCTTTAGCTTCATTTAGAAAAGTCTCTTGCTCTCTTACGAGCCAACGTGCAGTTCTCATCTCGACAGGAAGTATATCAATAAGATTTTCAACAATACCAATTAGCTCTTTCTTACTAGACCTGCTTTTTAGAAAACTTCCAGAATTTAATTTCTCTCTTAAATTTTCTAGTTGATCAACGTACTGAATTTTTTGTTCACCGCTAATTACATCCTTAAAGTTTATCTCTTCACTATCAGACATCATTCATCCTTTTAAAAACATTTTGAGGAACTAATTTAGTAACATCGCCTCCATAAGAATTTATCTCTTTAACCATAGAACTGGACACATAGCCGTACTCAGGTGAAGCAGGTATAAAAATAGTTTCAAAATCAGCTAAATTTGAATTCATCTGAGCCATCTGGAACTCGTAATCAAAATCAGTCATGGCTCTGAGGCCTTTCACTATAGCCTGGACTTTATTAGCTTTAGCAAAATCTACTAGAAGTCCTTCAAAAGTTTTAATTTGTACATTGTTGGACTTAGCAAGTATTTCGTTTAACATCTCTTCTCTTATTTCAGTAGTAAAGAGAGACTCTTTAGAGGGGTTAACAACAACTCCCACTAAAACTTCATCAAATACTTTTGAACATCTATTGATTACATCAATGTGACCATTAGTTGGTGGATCAAATGAACCTGGAATAAGTACTTTCATATTTTCTTTATTATTAAAATTCTACTTTGTCCGTAGACTTTTTCTTTATATATTTCAAGCTTTTTTGATTCAATCTGTGTATGAGACTTTGTGTGCCTATGGCATATAATGTATCCAGTATTTTCAAGTAGTAATTCGAGGGCAAGAATTTCATCTGAAATCTTAGAGTCTTCAAAGTCAAAAGGTGGATCATAAAATATAATATTATATTTATCAAAGGCATTGGAAATATAAGTGTCAACTGACATTTTTTGAATATTAAAGTTTGTATCGAATCTCACCAAATTTTTGTGGATAATATTAATACATTTATCTGAAGACTCTACGAAAGTAACATACTTGGCCCCTCTACTTAAAGCTTCTATTCCCATACTTCCAGAACCAGCATATAAATCAAGAACCATGGCATCTGATAGATGGAACTGTAAAGAACTAAAGATGCCCTCTCTTGCAATGCTCATCATAGGTCTTGTTTTTGAATCATTAATCGTTAATATGTTTTGCCCTTTGTGGCTACCAGAAATAATTTTCATGTTGTGTCTTCTGTTTTTACAAAATTAGGAAATAATAAAATTGCTTCATTGTATATCTTTTCTTCTAATTCTTCAGTTAGTTCCTTTTCGAAGAATATTTTAGAATTGTTTAAAATGTCAAAATCATATCGTAAATCAGCAATTTTTAAGTCTGATAGTCCAGACTGATCAGTTCCTGTAACTTTACCCTCACCTCTGATTTGTAAATCCAGTTCTGATAGTTTGAATCCATCATTTGTAGAAATGATTGCATTTAATCTTTTATTTCCAACATCAGTTATAGAACTCATGTCTAATTTGCTGCTTATGTGGAATATACATTGAGATTTTTTACTTCCTCTACCAACCCTCCCTCTGAGTTGATGTAATTGATTCAAACCAAATCTTTCTGCACTTTCAATTATCATTAAAGTCGCATTTGGAATGTCTATGCCTACTTCAATAACAACTGTTGAAACAAGAATATCTATCTTTGACTCATTCATTCTCTCCATAATTGCCTCTTTCTCTTCAGATTTCATTCTTCCGTGCAAAAGTTCGACATTATTATGAGGAAATAAATTCTCGTACTGTTTATAGACTTTTTCAGCAGCTTTAATGTCTTTATTTTCACTTTCATCAATGTACGGACATACTATAAATATTTGAGAATTCTTCTCCAAATGCTGGATACAGTGATCGACAACTGCATTATTGTCATCTTCTAAACCAGAAAGTAGGATGTTCTCAATTTGTTTTCTACCAGGAGGCAATTCATCAATGATTGATATGTCTAGATCACCATATACAGCTAATGCAGTAGTCCTGGGAATTGGTGTAGCAGTCATTACAATTTGATGGGGTACAATATTACTAGATTCAATTAGCTTCCTTCTCTGGTCTACTCCAAATCTTTGTTGCTCATCAATGATTGCTAATCCTAAATTATTGAAACTAATATTCTCTTGAATTAAGGCATGTGTGCCTATAAAAAATACTGCTTCTGACGATGTCATTTGTTCAATCATCTCGCTCCTATCTTTAACCGATGATGTTAAAAGATAAGTTTTAATTTTATATTTTTGAAGTATTGGATTTAATGAATTAAAGTGTTGTTCAGCTAATACTTCAGTTGGAGCCATCAAAGCAGCTTTAAAACCAGAATTAATAACTGCGTATACCGCACTTGCAGCAACTATTGTCTTACCTGAACCTACATCACCTTGAAGCAACCTTTTCATTGGTGAATTTTTGTTCATATCCTTAAGTATTTCGTTAATAGTTCTATGTTGTGCTTTGGTTAATTCAAAATCAAGATTTTGAGTAAATTTATTAATTAGTTTGTTCTCTGAATTAATTTTTTCACTACCAGTTTTTTGCTTATCAATGGTCTTCTTTTTTTTAAATATCGTTTGTAGGTAAAGAAATTCATCAAATGCTAATCTCTTCTTTGCTTCGTAGTACTCATTTAAATTCTCTGGAAAATGTATATCATTAAAACTTTTTGTTCTGTTAACTAAGGAATATAGTTTTAATTGGTCTGGATGTAAGTAGTCATTTATTTCAGGAGCTCTTTTTAAAGCATGTTTAATACCTTTTCTAATCAAAGAGCTTGAGAGTCCTTCTATCTTTTTATAAATTGGTATGAGGGCACCGGTTTCATTTAACTCATCGGAGTCTAAATATTTTTCAATTGTTGCATTTTTGAATTCCACAGAACCTGTTTTTTTAATATCTGGTATTCCAGATATTGCGACTGTATCACCAGCTTTAAATCTTGTTTCTATGTACTGTGGACCAAACCATTTTGCTTTAGCTGCACCTGTATCATCTTTTACAGTTAGTGTTGCAATTCTTAACCGACTACGTGTTGTAAATACAGAGACATCATTGATTTCAACTAATATAGTGATTTCTTTAATTTCAAATAAATTTCTAACCTCTTCAATAGTCAAAATGCTAGATCTATCAATATGTTTTCTTGGAAAGAACCTAATTAAATCAACTATGCTGTTAATGCCGGATTTGTTAAGTGACTTTATTCGCTTTTCACCAAAACCCTTGATTTCGGATACATCAACATTATTTAAATAACTTATATCTCTTTTAACCACATTCAAACAATAGCTAAAAACTTTTTAATTCAAAGTACCTAATAGTCAATAGATTAGTTATAGTTATAATGTAAATTCAGAGGAAAAAAATGGCAAAAAAATGTGAAGTTTGTGGAAAAGGTCCTTGGTTTGGAAAACAAGTTACCTTTTCTCATAAGAGATCAAGTAAAAAATGGTCTGCAAATATACAAAAAGTAAAAGTTGCTGACAGCACGAATACAAAAAAAGTAAAGGTTTGTACATCTTGCTTGAAAGCTGGAAAAGTAACAAAAGTTTAAATGGCTCAAGGTGTAGTTAAATCATACGACCCCAACTCGGGCAATGGTATTGTTGTTTTAGACACAGATAAATCTGAAGTTTATATTCAACCAGGATCTCTTAAAGGCTCTATTTTTAGAACACTTAGACAAGGTCAGAGAATAAATTTTCAAATTTCTGATATTGATGGGATGAAAACTATATCAAATGTCAAAATTGGACAAGGTGGATATTAAAAATAGTTAATGTCTGAAATTAACCTCAAGGACTCAAACCAAGCAATATGTAAAAAACATTTTGCAGATTTAGTCTGCGATGAGTTTACGATGTCAATATTTAGTGGTGGGCAAACTGCCGCAGATGAAAAATTGGCTAGTCTTGATATTACTGGGTATGCAAAAAAAAGAAATAACGTATATCCGGAAAGAAAAAGAGGTTCGTCTAATCTATCTCCCTATATAAGGCATGGGTTGTTATCTTTAAATGAAGTGTGGAGTGTTGTTGAAGATTACCCTTATGAAGATAAAGTAAAATTTAGAGATGAACTTCTTTGGCAAGAATTTTCACGACATCTTTATGCAATTATGGGAAAAAAAATGTCAAAGAACCTTAACTACACGATGATAAATACCAATAAAACTGTGAATACTCAAGAGATGAATTGCATCAATACAATTACTGAAGAACTAACAAAAACAGGTTATATGGTAAATCAAACAAGAATGTGGTTCTCATCACACCATGCTTTCAGAGCAGAAAATAATTGGAAGGTATATGAAGACTTTATGTTTAGACATTTGGTAGATGGTTCAAGGTTCGCAAATAGACTTGGCTGGCATTGGGTGATGGGTAGTCAAACAGGTAAACTTTATGGATTTGCTCAATCACAAGTTAAAAATAGAGCAAAAAAATTATGTGAGGAGTGTTCTCTTCAATACAATTGTCCAATAATGATGTGGCCAGATGAAAATAGGTTTGAGGATGTTAACCAAAAGTTTGATTTTGATATCATATCTAAATTTGGTCCACAACATATTGTTGACACAGGTAAGAAACCTGAAATAGTATGGATTACGGGTGAATCATTAGGAGATGACGACCCAGCAATGAAATCGTATCCAGATTTACCTGTGTTGTTTATATTTGACTCTATTTTGTTAAAACACTTACAGATTTCAACAAAAAGAATAAATTTCCTACTCGATACATTAAAAGAGCTTGCGGTCAAAAAAAATCTAGTTGTACACGTCGGAGATCCACAAAAAATACTACAAAATTACAATTATGCATCCACACATGCATGTGTTCCAAAATACAAAGATATAATAAGTAAAAATATGCCTGTAGTTGAATTTCCTACTCGAAGGTTAGTGGAGCCTATTGATTTCTACCCTAAAAGCTATACATCCTGGAAAAAGAATATTGTATTAACTCAATGAGAAGATATATAATTTTCACATTTCTATTTTTTCATAACTATATTTATATTTACTCAAAAGGAAGAATTGGCAAATCATTGAATGGTCGACCATGTTTAATACTTGAGAGCACTGGTGCTAAAACACAATTAATAAGAAAAAATGTTTTAGTTTACCTAAAGGAAAATGATGAAATATGTATAGTTGCATCTAAAGGAGGTAGCATAAACAATCCAGGATGGTACCACAATCTAAAAAAGAATCCCTCAGCAACTATTTATATTGGTACGACAAAAATAGAAGTTACAGCTAGAGAAATTACAGATGATGAGAGATTAGAGTGGTGGAAAAAAATGGATTATCTAAATAATGGTGGTTACGAAAACTATCAGAAACGGACTCAAAGGACAATTCCAGTCTTGTTACTATCTGAGACTTAGTCGCAATTGGCGCCTAAGTCAGTTTTGTAATTTATAATGATTTTCATCAATATCTAAAGGCTTTTGCTTATATCTAAAAAAATATCTGGTGATAAATTTTTAACAATAACATCGGCTGCAACTAATTCTTCTTTATTGAATATTCCTCTATCAATAGCTATTACATAGTTTCCTGACGCTTTGCCAGATTGTATTCCTGGGGGGCTATCTTCAACAATTATATTTTTTTTTGTACCTAGTTTAGATATCGCCAAATTGTAAATATCTGGAAAAGGTTTATTTCTAGGTCTTACTGAGTCACCTCCTAAAATAAAATCAAAGTAATCTGTAATTTCTGCTTTGGTGAGTTTATCTTCGAGGGCTTTTTGAGGAGAAGCTGAAACACATGCTTGTTTCCAATTATGTGTGTGGAAATAATCAAGACAAGTTTTTGCATCTTCATATAAAGTTTGTGCATTAAAATTATTAATTATGATTGAGGCAATTTCATCCATCGTGTCACTAAATGATGGAAGGGTAACCTGAGAAGAATACTTTTGATATACGACTTTATCATCTATTCCTACATAATCATCAAAAATCTCTAAAGGTAAATTCAAGTTTCGGTTTTTCAATACTTCCTGCCAGGCATAAGCATATGCGCTTTCAGTGTTCATTAATGTACCGTCGCAGTCCCAGTAGATGCCTATCAATTTGATTTTTATCCTAGTTTTGATTGTATGTCTGTAGCATTTTTTAAAGCTAGTCCACTTGATCCCTGAATGCTCCATTCTTCTTGTGTGTCATTTAGAGCTTCAAGAACAACTTCAAGTAATAGGTCATATTTTGAAGTATTCATATTTTTCCACAAATACAATGCGTGGCTTCCAGGAATTGTGTTAATTTCATTTATAAATATTTTATCTTCAAACTTTAAGAAATCGTATCGTACAATTCCACGAGCAGGAATAACATTATTAATTTGTTCTACATATTGAGTTATTTCATTACTCAGCTCTAGACTAATCTCTGCAGGTAATTCTCTCTTTGAGCCTTCGAGACCACCATTGTTTAGATATTTATCCTCATATGAAAAGAGTTCGGAGTTTCTAATAGGTTTCTCAATTTGAGAGTAGTTAAATTCTGGATAATTTCTAACCCCAATAAGTAAATCATCAGCTTTCTCTAAATATTTCTCAAGTAAGGCTCCTTTTTCATATAAGTCAGATGATTCAATAATTTTCAATGCAGTTTGGTAGTTTTCAACTATTTCTACACCAATAGAAGAACCACCAAATTGAGGTTTTAGTACATACGGACCTTCAAAAGTTGGTTCTTTACCCTTTTGGATTTTAAATTTCTCTAGAACTGGAAGATTATTTTCCTTCATTACAGTATAAAAAGAGTATTTATCCATACATAGTTGGGCGGAACTAACTTTTGGTCCAGTATACTTAGCATTCATTATTTGAAGTAATGCTTGAAGAGTACCATCTTCACCAGGTCCCCCATGGCAAGAATTTACAAAAACGTCAAAGTTTAGTTGCTTTCTTTTATGGTAAAACCCAACATTTTTACCCAAATTAAGGGTAAGTTCTTTGTTGTATATTTTTGAATTGTTAACAAAATCAGTAGATTCTAATCTGGGATCTAGTAGATACCACTTATTGTCTTTTGTCCAATAAATAATTGAAACGTCATTTTTAGAAGATAAAACCCTCGCACTCTGCAAGCCAGTTAATACTGAGATGTCATGTTCTGGTGATGGTCCACCAATAATGACAGCAATTTTATAATTCATTTTTATGGATAGTGGTCTGGTAAGTCATTTTCAAATAATACAACATCTTCTTTTTTTATAATAGTATTCAAATAGTTTACAGCCTCAGTTCTGTTGGGGAACCAATATGCCGGTATATTATTTTCTTGAAAAGCCAACAATAATGAATTTTTATTAGTGTGTCCTATAACAAGAGCTTGGTCAATTACTTTACTTGACTCTACACCGAAAGCATAATTTAATGAGAATTGATCACTTCCTAGTTCAATCATTCCTGGAGTAACTAAATATTTTTTGGAGTCTGTAGTCGATTCATCTGAAAATAACTTTAAGGAATGTTCAATTGCCATCGGGTTGGAATTAAAAGAATTGTCAATTATTTTGTGTCCGAGATCACTGGTGATAACAGATTGCCTATGAGAGGTTTTATCCAGAGATGTTATTTTTGAAAAATACTCTGAAACATTTAAATCAAGTGCTAAGAGAACTCCAGTAGATAATGCAATTGATAACTGTAATAGCTCTGGTGCGTCAACTGTTAATAATTTTTTTCCTTTTACAAATATACTGTGTGTACCATTCTGAAAATCAACAAATACCATAGCTTGATTACTGGTAATAGAACAATCAAAGACGATTTTTTGGTTAGTCCACAAACGGGCTTGATTAAGTAATAACTCATCATCACCATTTATAACAACTGAGCCTGCTAATTCTACTATTTCGGATTTTGCATCAAGAATATTTTCTAAACTTTTCATTCTCTCCAAATGAACAGGAGCTATTCCAGTAATTACAGCAATGTGGGGTCTCACCCAAGAGCAGATCTCCCTTATCTCCCCTATTCCGTAAGTTCCCATTTCGATAATTGCTAATTCATTAGAATCCTTCAAGTCTTCGTTAATTGCTTTAGCTATACCTAATCTGTTATTAAAACTTTCCTTTGTAGAAAAAACACTGTTTTGAGTACTCAATATTTGATGCAATACATTTTTTGTTGTAGTTTTTGAATATGAACCTGTAATTGCGACTATGGGTATTTGCAATTTTTTGAGTTTGGACGAGGCATCGTCAACAAAATGTTGTGTAAGAGATTTTTCGTAATTATATAATATTTTTAAACACTGGTCGTAAACAAAATAGCTAAACATATTAGCTAACAAAGCTAACAGATATCCAAGTTCTACTACCAGAGAAACTGCTGAAATAGAGATTATGATAAAGTAATAAACTTTATTTACTCTGAGTAATCTTTCAGTATTTTCAACTTTGGATGTTCTCGCTGAAAAACTTAATCCAAAAGGTGTTATTAAAGTCAAAACTACAACGATAATTGGAAAATAATATAGCCATAAGGAAACCACTCCACTAATTAACAAGGCAATGTAGAAAAGATAATTTGAAGTTCTAGATTTTACCCATCGAAAATAAAACTTTGTTACTGAACCACCGAGATAATGTTCTCTTTGAGCAAACCTTGCCCATTTAATTGAATTAATTAAAGATCCAAACGTTAAAACTAGTAAGACTAATAAGTAACTTGTGTTCATAATTTACTCAGCACCTCGGATATAGATTGTGAATTACTTCTTAGTATATTGTGCCCTTGATTTGGAATAATAGTTAATTTCGAGTTCTTGAATAAATCTTTAGCTTGAATCGCAACGGAAACTGGGACTTCGGTATCATCTTCACCCCAAATTAAATTAACGTTAGAATCTATTAATTCTAATTTTTTGGTCAGGTCGTCATTTACAGCTTTTACGAGAGTATCTCTCATTATTCCTTGAGAATTTCTGTAATCAAACGATCCAACTTTATTTTTAGTAGATTCAATAGTTTTATTAGAAACAAGACCAAATTTACTTAGATATTTCAGGATTGATAATTTATTGAATCCATTGGTATTTTGTTTATTAAGTAATAAGGGGACGCCAATTAAAACTAAATTCTGGATATTTCTTAACAAGGAGAGGTGAACTGCTACCCTTCCCCCAAATGAATGCCCGACAACGGTTGTGATTTCAGGTGGAAGTATATTATTTAGGTAAATTGCATACTCGGAGGGGTCAAGACTTTGATTTAAATTTTTTGTTTTGCCAAAACCAGGGAGGTCAACTGCAATACCTGGAAAGAATTCCATAATATTCTTAAAATCTTTACTATCCCTACCCCAGCCATGCAAATAACAGATTTTAGGTTTTTCTACATTCGAATACGCAAATGTAGAACCATCTGATAGTAAATGAAGAGGCATCTAGTCTAATATTCTTCCAAGGGTCATTACGGCCCTTATTTCAAGACCCATAAGGAAAAGAAGGGCTAATCCCCAATATAAATGATAGTTTTTACTCATCTCAGATCTATATACATATAAAAATGTAAGAGTAAACAAGACAACAACCCCATAAAAAAGATGGAACGATCCTGGATCAATTTTTTGAGAGTACAAAATCAACCCTCCAGCTGTTTGAATAAGAATTGTTGAAATTGAAAGATTTATTAAATAGTTTCCAATTTTTTCAAACTTCTTTGATCTTGAAATATAAATACCGATCAATACCAGACCACTTATTCCAGCGACCCAAATACTTATTATTGCCCAAACACCATGAAAGTTACTAATCATATAATTCTATTTTAGTAGTAATTAAATTGAGTATTAATTTTATTTCAGTTACAGTGACTTGTATGTCAAAAGAAACTTTAAGACAGATTGAATCAAATGTACCAAAGGCATGGATTCCTTCTCTAGATTCTCCGATAAAAAGAGCAAATAATGCTGAAGTTTGGGATCAAGATGGAAAAAGGTATCTTGACTATGTTGGAGGTTATGCAGTTTTAAATACTGGTCACGTACATCCTAAAGTAATAAAAAGAGTTCAAAATCAACTGAAAGATTTTACCCACTCATGTTTTGCGTACGCTCCTCATCAAAATGCTATTGATCTTTGTTCTGAAATAAATATAAGATACCCAATTAATGGTGATACAAAGACTTTCTTAGTTAACAGTGGCGCAGAAGCAGTAGAAAATGCAATAAAAATTGCACGATATTATTCAGGTAAACAACATATTATTGCATTCAAGGGCGGTTTTCATGGAAGAACATACATGGCAATGGGGCTAACTGGGAAAGAAAATCCCTACAAAAAAGGTTTCGGTCCATTTCCTGATTTTATATCTCATACGGAATTTCCATATCACTACAGAGGATTAACCGATGAAAAAGCTTTAGAACTCCTACAAGAAAATATTACTAAAGTTAACAATTCGAATATTGCTGCAATATTGATGGAGATACAGTTAGGTGAAGGCGGTTATATTCCTGCTTCAAAAGATTTTCTAAAGAAAGTTAGAAAAATTGCAGATGACAATAATATTTTACTTATCTTTGATGAAGTACAGACTGGATACGGAAGAACTGGTCAAATGTTTGGAGCTAATACAGTAGGGGTTACACCAGACATGGCAACTTTAGCTAAAGGAATTGGTGGAGGATTTCCTCTAGCTGCTGTTGTTGGTAGAAGTGAAATCATGGATTCAATACATGATGCTGGGATAGGAAGTACATTTGGTGCCTCACCTGTATCGTGTGCTGCTGCCCTTGGTGTGCTTGAAGTTTTTGATCAGGATAATTTATTACAAAAAGCTATCAATCATGCGGAATTAATGAATGGCATGTTATCTCTTCTACAAGATAAAAATGATTTTATTGGAGATGTTAGAGGATATGGAACAATGATAGGTGTAGAAATAGTCACTGATAAAAAATTAAAAAATTCATCAAAAGAACTAGCTATGCAAATAATTGATACTGCTAAAAATAATGGCTTACTTCTTGTTAATTGTGGTCTCGAAGGAAATGTGATTAGATTCATGGGGCCATTAACTACACCCGTTGATCAAGTTAAAGAAGCAATGGAAATTTTTAGTGATTCAGTAAACTCTATTTAGAGTCTATATGTGTAAGCTCATGAAGTTTTTTTAAAGTTTCAGTATCTTTAGCAGCTTCAGCAGGTGCTTTCATCAACCAAGCTGAAACTAAATCTAGAGACTTTAAATCATTTTTCATAGCAAAAAACTTCATATATCTAATTGCATCGATTACAACACCGGCACTGTTTGGAGAGTCCCAAACTTCTAGCTGTAGTTCAATATTTAATGGAACTCCTCCAAAAGCTTCTCCTTCTAATCTAATAAAAGCTTTTTTACGATCTTCTAGCCATTCGACATAATCAGAGGGTCCAATTCTAACTGTGCCTTCTTCCATTCCTTTACCTTTATTGGCAACGGATGTAACAGAAGTAGTCTTACTAGTTCTTTTTGTTTGTAACCTATCTTCTTCTAACATATTTAAAAAATCCATGTTTCCACCAACGTTCAGCTGGTATGAACGTTTCAAATTAAGACCTCTGTCAGAAAATAGTTGAGCTAATGCTCTATGAACAATTGTTGCTCCAACTTGACTTTTAATATCATCTCCAATTAATGGAACATTATTGTCAGAGAATTTTTTATACCACTCTTTATCTCTAGCAATAAACACTGGTATACAGTTTATAAAACCTACTTTTGCTTCAATTGCACACTCCGCGTAAAATTTTACGGCTTCATCTGATCCAACTGGTAAAAGATTAACTAAAATTTCAGCTTTGGAAGATTTTAAAATATCAACAACAGATTCTGAATCTTCTACTGGGTTGATTATGTCTTTTACAAACTTGCCAATACCATCAAGTGTTTTTCCAGGACTAACTTCAACTCCAAGATTTGGAACTTCTGAAAATTTGATTGTATTGTTTGGTTTTGAAAATATTGCTTCTGATATATCTTTTCCAACTTTATCTTCATTAATATCAAATGCAGCGACAATTTCGATATCTGAAACCCTGTAGCCTCCAATAACATCAGAAATTAATCCATTTTCAGTGTCATTAACTTTATAATACTCAAGTCCTTGAATCAAGGAGCTTGCACAATTACCTATCCCGACAACTGCTACTTTAATTTTAGTGTTGCTCATTTGATAACTTTAGCAATCACTAGTTATATGATAATTTATTAGTTAAATAGGTAGTTGAACCAACTTGCTGAGTTGTAAAGCATTGCGACAATAAAATATATAACGAATGATGCAATTCCGATTATCTGAAGTATTTTTAATAATTTATTCATAATGCAAGATTACATTTAAAAAAATTTAAATAAAATACAGTTATAGTTTAAATATGATTAAAAACTTATCTCCATCTAGAGCTTCTCAGTTTAAGACGTGTCCTAAACAATTTAAATTTTCTAATGTTGATAAAATCAAGGAACCAACAACACTTGTCCAAGCTAAAGGAACAACTGTTCATCAAGCGTTAGAAGATCTCTATAATCTTCCAAGTAAAGATCGAACATCTGAAGTTTTATACGATTTATTTCGTAAAGCTTGGTCTAACGTAAGGGGTAACGACGAACATATAAATTTATTTAACTCTATTGAAGAGGAAAGAGAGTGGGGTCAAGAAGGTCTAAATTTATTACATAATTATTTAAAACTTGAAAATCCTCAAACACTTGAACCCTTGGAACAAGAAAGGTGGGTAAGAGGATCAATTGAAGATTTAAATTTACGTGGAATCCTAGACCGAATAGACGAAGATGAAGATGGTAATTTAATAATTGTTGACTACAAGTCAGGAAAAGCTCCACTTGCAAAATATAAAGAACCAAGATTTTTTGCTCTTAAACTGTACGCATTGCTTATCAGAGATGAACTTGGAGTTACACCCAAAGAGTTGAAATTAATATATCTAAAAAATTCGACCATACATACATTAAAAGTAACTGACGAAATGTTAGATGAGGCAAGAGATGAAATACTAGATATCTGGGATGAAATAAAAAAAGCATTTGAGGAAAATAACTTTCCACCCACTAAAAATAATCTCTGTAATGATTGGTGTTACTACAAACCAATCTGTCCACTTTTTAATGAAGACGCACCAGATACAGATGACTTACAAAACATTGAGGAAAGAATAACAGAACTAAATGAAACACTTGAAGCTGTTGAAATGTTTGAAAGCCTCGAAGATTTACCAGAATCAAGTCCTTTGAGAGATATAGATATCTTAAAAATTAATGAGGAACTAACTTCATTAGAAAGCCAGAAAAAAATAGTACAGGATAAAATTACCCTCTTATTAAGGAAATAGTCCTCTAGTTAGCTTTGCAGCAGCGACTCTTTTTATGCCTTTAATTAGTGCAGCAGTCCTTAAGTCACAATTATTCTTTTGGGATATTGTCCAGACCTCTTCAAAAGCAGAAGTCATCGTATCAATTAACCTATCGTATAAATCCTTTTCCTTCCAAAGGTAGTTTTGCCTATTCTGCACCCACTCAAAATAAGATGCTGTAACACCACCGGCATTTGCTAATATATCTGGAATTACCAATACGTTGTTTTCTCGTAATATCTTATCAGCACTTACAGTTGTAGGTGAGTTTGCTGCCTCCACTAAAACATTAGCTTTTATATTATTGACGTTTGAGCTTGTTATGACCCCACCAATGGCAGCAGGAATTAGAACATCACACTCGACTTCCAGGATATCTTCTGATAATTTATCGGCACCTTCAAAACCTGAGACGGAACTGCTCTTTGCAATGTGTTTAAATAATTCTGGAATATTTATGCCCTTAGGATTATAAATTCCTCCTCCTAAATCATTGACAGCTATAACTTTTGCTCCTCTTTCGTATGAATCTAGAGCTGCATAACGTCCTACATTTCCAAAACCCTGAATCACTACAGTTGAATCTTTAAAATTTTTATTAATTTTTTCCATTGCTTGTTGAGTGACTGCAATTGCGCCCCTGCCAGTTGCTTCTCTTCTTGTTACTGACCCACCTATTGAAGCAGGTTTTCCAGTTACTATTCCTGGCTGGGGTGAACCAACAAAGTTACTGTAGGTATCCATTATCCAAGCCATTGTTTGCTCATCTGTGCCTAAATCCGGTGCAGGTATGTCTTTGTCGACCCCAATTACAGGTAGTAACTCAGCAGTATATCTTCTTGTTACTCTTTGTTTTTCAGCTCTTGTTAGTTGGGATGGATCAATCGCAACTCCCCCTTTAGCTCCACCATAAGGTAATCCAACAATTGCAGATTTCCAAGACATCAGTATAGAAAGGGCTGTGACTTCACCTAGATTAACATCAGGTGCATACCTAATACCACCTTTTGTAGGGCCCATAGAAAGTACGTGTTGGACTCTATATCCAACTACAGTTTCTACTTCTTCATATTCATCTCTTCTAAAGGGAAATGTTACTATTAGGGCTCTTTGGGGATGCTTTAAACGTTCTCTTATATTTGGATCAAGATTAATTAATTCAGCTACTTCTTCGTATTGACGAATAACTTCTGTGTACATGTGTGAGTCAAATAACTGAGGATTTGTCATTACTTAGCTATTGTATTGTAATAATTTAGAAACGTCACTTTAAATTAATTTTTTGTCTTACCCATTGTGTATATTTAAAAATATGGAAAACAACAAAATTGAAAATATTCTAAATATGATTGGTATAGAGATTGTTATATTGTGTGATAATCACACAGATAAGTGTAACTGTCATAATGTGGTCAAAGAGGCTGCATAATTTAGGAGAAAAATGGTTAATAATATAGATGAGATACTTGAGCTTACTAAAGAAATTTCTTTTCAAGACACTGAGGAAGTGGACTTTGCAGTTACAAAATTTGGTGAAGAGTTAATTAATACCAAAGATCTTGAATTCTTATGGGTTGCAAGAAATGCGACTAACATTGTTAAAAACAAAAGTAGTGATATCAAGACCTTTAGTGATTATAAAATGGCCGAAGATATTGAAGGAAATGGTCCTGTCAGATTGGGGGACGAAGTTTTTATTTATAACAAATCATACAACTGGAAGGTTCAAGACTTAAGAAACTTTGTTAAATGGCTAGTCGAAAAATCTTCTTCTAATGAAGAACTTATTGATTCTCTTTTAGCAGTAATGGGACAGAGTTTTGTTCCTAAGTTGAAAGGATTAGATTCAGTTTCGAATTCAAAGAGTTTGAACACAGATATGATCCGCGATACATTTTTATATAAAGAATGGAAAGATAAACCTGACTTAAAGACAATTAATACTAATACCGCTTCTGCACCTTCATGGGCTAAAGATTTGAAACATAAAGAAAGAAGAAAGATATGAAACAACTATATGAGTTATCAAGACAATTTCCAGATGAATGGGTAAAAAAGGCTCCAAAAGGTAAGTTTGGTAACTATATTCCCCACTCAGTTATAACACAAAGATTGCTCGAAATTTGTGGACCCTTCAATTGGGAAGTTATTGAATTAATACGTGAAGAAAAAAGTGGAAAAGTTGTAGGTTGTTTTGGGAAACTAACGGTTGAGATTGATGGAAAAATGGTAACAGTTACAGCTATTGGGGATGTTGAAAATGATCAAGGCAATGACGGGACTAATGCAAAACACGCTGAGTCAGATGCATTTAAGAGATGCGCAATGAAAATAGGACTTGGTCTACATCTTTGGGCTGGAGACGAATACTACCTAGATAAGAAACTATCTGGAGAAAAAAATGCTAAAAAAATAAAGTTGCAATCAGCTTAGTTTTTGAGCTTACCCTTTTTGGATTCCAAAATAATTGTTACTGGTCCATCGTTATGTATTGTGACTTTCATGTCTTCTCCAAAAATACCCTGTTTTACTATTCCATAATCTGACAATTTTTTAAAAACGTACTTTAAAAGCTCAATTGCTGTTTCTGGGCTCTCTGCATCTACAAATGAAGGTCTGTTACCCTTTGAGGTATTTGCTAGTAATGTAAACTGGCTAACCAATAATATTTCCCCATTTATATCCTGGATAGATTTATTCATTTTGTTAAATTCATCTGAAAAAATCCTTAAATTACCAATTTTATGAGTAAGAACATCTACATCTTGTGAAGAGTCACCTTTTTGTATGCCCCAAAGTAATACAATTCCTTCGTCAATTTCAGAAATTACTTTGTTATCAACTGTAACTTTTCCATATTTAACTCTTTGTAATACAACTTTCATATAAATATATTATGGTAGTTGTATGAGTTTAGATAATAAAACAATTCAAATGGCTCGTGATGCAAATTATGCAGCATTAACAACTTTGTTCAAAGATGGTACTCCTCAGACTCATGTTATGTGGGTAGATACAGATGGTGAGCATATTCTAATTAATACTGAAATTCACAGAGTTAAATATAAAAATATAAAAAATGACAATCGAGTAACGGTGATGATTTGGAAAAAAGATGATGCATTTAAATTTGTAGAGATAAGAGGCAGAGTCGTAGGAGAAACCCCTGGTGATGATGCTGAAAAAAATATTAATGATTTGTCTCATAAATACTGGAATAAACCTTATCCATTTCCAATACAAACAGAAAGAATTGTGTTAAAAATAAAAGCAGACAGGGAGTTCTTTTTTAATCTAAAAGATGATGATTTCGAAAATTAATCTTTTTTATATTTGTAAAAACCTTTACCTGTTTTAACTCCTAGTTCACCTTTTTTAACTTTATCTTCTAAAAACTTCTTTGGATAATCTTCAGGATTTTTAGTTTCATTAAAGATTTTTAATTTTGCATAATAATGTATATCTAGTCCGGAATAGTCGGATATTTCAAATGGTCCAAGAGGATGATTTAAACCCTTTTTTATTGCTAAATCTATATCTTCAAACTCAGCAATGCCTTCATCGTATAAATTATACGCTTCATCTACTAGTGCTGCGAGCATACGATTTACAATGAAACCTGGGGTTTCTTTTTTTAAAGTTACGATAGATCTTCCCATAGCCTTACCTACATTTTGTGTTCTTAGTACAACCTCTTTATTAGTTGATTCAGGATATGATATCTCGATAAGATCCATCCTTAATGGTGGATAAAAAAAATGCATATTTATAAATCTATCCAAAAAAGTACAATTCTTAGCAATCTCGGATGCAGCTATAAATGAACTATTGGTCGCTAAAACTACGTCGCGACTTGTTAATTTAGACAGGTAAGAAAAAATCTCTAGTTTTACATCTAGGCGCTCAACAACTGCCTCAATAATAAAAGTTCTGTCTTTTGATAAATTTTCAAGGCTATTTACAACATTAATATTGTTTTTAAAGTTTTTAAGATGATCTTCGTTGTATATTTTTTTTAATATAAGGTTTTTCAAATTTTCTTCAGAAAAGTTCAATTTCTGATTTAAATTATCTAAATCTTGATCGTAGATATGAGTGTCGTAACCTGCCATAGCTGCAAGAGAAGCGATTTGACTTCCCATTTGTCCGCCACCAATAACACCAATCTTTTCATTCATTTATGTTTATTTATCTCTCTTCTTGCAATTGACCTTAGGTGTACCTCGTCTGGTCCGTCAGCAATCCTAAGAACCCTAGCTCCTGCAGACATTCTTGCTAGAGGTGTATCTTGAGAAAGACCCATAGCGCCATGTGCTTGGATTGCTTTATCAATTACATACGAAGCAGCCTCTACAACGGTCACTTTAATAGAAGAGATTTCTATCTTTGCTTCTTCTTTTCCGTAAGTATCTATCAACCAAGCAGTTTTAAGAGTTAGTAGTCTTGCCTCTTCAATTTTTATTCTTGATCTAGCAATCCATTCTTGGATTACTCCTTGTTCAGCAAGCTTTTGCCCAAAAGTTTCTCTTTCAAGGGTCCTCTTTATCATTAAATCTAATGCTCTTTCAGCCATCCCTATAGCTCTCATGCAGTGATGAATTCTTCCAGGTCCCAATCTAGCTTGAGCTATTTTAAAACCGAGACCTTCTCCTCCAATAATATTTTTTTTGGGAACTACAACATTTTCAAAAAGAAGTTCAGGATGCCCTGTATAGCCATCATCATAACCAAATACGTTCATGGGACGAATAATTGAAATTCCTTCTGTATCCATTGGAACGAGTATTTGACTTTGCCTCTGATGTGGAGCATTTTCAGGATTTGTAACGCCCATAAATATGCAAATTTTAGCTCTTGGATTGATTGCATTAGAAGTCCACCACTTACGTCCGTTAATAATGTAATTGTCTCCATCACTTACAATCGAACTGCTTATGTTGGTTGCATCAGATGAAGCAACATCTGGTTCTGTCATAGCAAAACAAGATCTTATTGTTCCATCAAGTAAAGGTGCTAACCACTCTTCTTTTTGTTCTTGGGTTCCGAAATCATACAAAACTTCCATATTTCCTGTGTCTGGAGCAGAACAATTAAACACTTCAGGGGCCCACCATACTTTTCCAGTAATTTCTGCTAGCGGAGCGTACTCTACATTTGTTAAACCTGCACCATATTTGTCATCAGGAAGGAAAAGGTTCCATAGGCCACTTTTTTTTGCTTTCTCTTTCAGGTCATCAAGAATATTCGGTATATGTAGTGGATTCCCAGAATCTTCAATTTCTTTATCATAAGCATTTTCATTGGGGTATATATATTCTTCAAAAAAATCAACAAGTTGTTTTTGTAAATCTAATGATTTTTTTGAGTAATTAAAATCCACAATTTATTCTATCAATTAATTAAGTGCCGTGAAGAAACTTTATGTAATATATTATTTAATGAACTTTTTTAATGAAATAACAAGAAACTATATCTGTTCAGTTACAAATCTAGAAAAAGACTTCTCTTATGAGCAATTTAAAGTTGGTAGATCAAATATTACTTTTAAAATTAAGGACCAAAAAAATAGTTATGTTTTGAGGAGACCCCCTTTTGGTGAGAAACTTGAATCCGCTCACAACATGCAAAGAGAATACAAAATATTAAAAGAACTATATAGAAATAATCTTAAAGTTCCTGAACCAATTGCTCTTTGTTCAGATATGAATATTTCAAATGATGACTTTTTTATTATGGAATATATTGAAGGTGAAACTATTTCTGATAATCTTGTTGCGAAGAAATACTCAAAAAAAGAAAAAGAATCAATATCAGTCTCATTTATAAATTCATTAGTTGAGTTACATAACTTTGATGTGTTGAATTCTAATTTAAGTGATTTAGGGAAACATGAAAATTATGTAATTAGGCAAATACAAAGATGGAATAAACAATTTAATGCACAGAAAATCAGAGATATTAAAGATATAGACACTGCGACTCAGATTTTAATTGACACTATTCCTGTTCAGCAACAAATCAGCATTGTTCATGGTGATTATCGATTAGATAATGTGAGAATTAAGAACGAAAAAGTGGCAGCAATTTTAGACTGGGAGTTGTGTACTCTTGGCGATCCCCTTGCAGATTTGGGTACAATAATTGCTTCCTGGGCAAACAACGAGGAGAAAGATACCCCCTTTATTTACTCTCCTTCATTAAGCGGTGGCTTTTTAACTCGAAAAGAGTTACTTGCAATATACGAAAAGGAAACAAATCTTGACTTAAAAGATATTGAGTTTTATGTTAGATTATCATTTTGGAAGCATGCCATGATCATGGAAGGTGTCTACGTAAGATATTCACTTGGTTATTATGGAGATACAAACAAGAATGATATTGAAGCTTTTGCAAATAGTACAATTGCTTTTGCTAAAAAAGCATCAAATATTAACTTATTAGAGGAGATTTTATGAAAGTTATTCCAGCAAGCGAACTAGAAAATCATATAGGGGAAGAAATTGGTATTTCTGAATGGATAGAGGTTTCACAGGAAAGAATAAATCAGTTTGCCGATGCAACGAATGATCACCAATTTATACATGTAGATCCAGAACTTGCAAAATCTGCTCCAACACCATGGGACACAACTATTGCACATGGCTTTCTTACTTTAAGTCTTGTCTCCTATATGTCTGCTACATCTGGGTTTATGCCAGCAGATATGCAAACAGCAGTTAACTATGGTCTTGATAAAGTAAGATTTATGGAAGCGGTACCAGTTGATAGCAAAATTCGAGGGAGATTTGTGCTGACTGACGCACAATATAAAAAAAATGGCAGATGGCTAGTAAAGACTACTGCCACTATAGAGATTGAAGGTGTAGAAAAACCAGCAGCTCTAGTAGAAGCTTTAACTTTGTATATTGTAAAAGAATAAAACATAATTTAAGGAGATATCTATGAGAGAAGCAGTAATCGTATCAGCAGCAAGGACACCTATTGGCAAAGCATATAGAGGTGCTTATAACAATACCGGTGCTCCTACTCTGGGTTCATATTCTATTAAGGAAGCAATTAATAGAGCAGGGATAGATGCAGCCGAAGTTGAAGACGTGGTAATGGGGTGTGCTCAACAACAAGGCACACAGGCATTAAATATCGGAAGATTAAGCGGAATGGCTGCAGGCCTACCAGACTCAGTTCCTGGTATGACAATTGACAGACAGTGTTCTTCTGGTCTTATGGCAATAGCGACAGGTGCAAAACAAATAATTACAGACAATATGGACGTAGTAGTTGCAGGTGGAATTGAATCAATATCTTTAGTTCAAACTGCAGACTTTCGACTAGATTCAGATCCGCTTGTTCTTGATATGCAGCAACATGCCTACATGCCAATGATAGAGACTGCTGACTATGTTGCCGAAAAGTACGGCGTATCTCGAGAAGCTCAAGATGAATATTCTCTAGAAAGTCAAATGAGAACGGCTGCTGCTCAAAATGCTGGTAAATTTGATGATGAAATTATTACAACTACATCTACAAAATTAGTAAAAAATAAAGAAACCGGAGAAATTACAGAAGAAACAATTGAGCTTTCAAAAGATGAAGGTAATAGACCAGAAACTACTATTGAGGGTTTATCATCTCTTCCTGCTGTATATGGTGAGGGTAAGTTTATATCTGCAGGTAATGCCTCTCAGCTTTCTGATGGTTCTGCAACAGTAGTACTAATGGAAGCAAAAAAAGCTGAAGAAAAGGGCCTTAATCCACTTGGGTACTACAGGGGAATGACCGTTTCAGCATTAGCACCAAATGAAATGGGAATTGGACCTGTTTTAGCAGTACCAAACTTATTAAACAAATTTAATTTATCAATAGAAGATATTGGACTGTGGGAACTGAACGAAGCATTTGCAGTTCAAGCTTTATATTGTAGAGACGAATTAGGTATTGATCCAAGTATTTATAACGTTAATGGTGGATCTATCTCAATCGGACACCCTTATGGAATGACTGGTGCAAGAATGGCTATGCATGCTTTAATTGAGGGTAAAAGAAGAAATGCAAAATTCGTCGTTGTCACAATGTGCGTTGGTGGCGGGATGGGTGCTGCTGGATTGTTTGAAGTTATATAATTTATAATTAACACTTTAATAAATCAGATTTTAAGTTTTTAAGAATTCGATGAGACCACTTATACTATTGTATGGAAAAAATAATTGATAAAAGCTCATATCTAAAATCAATTTCTAACAGAAATCTCAAAATTTACTTAATGGGCAAGCTAGTTGATAATCCACTAGAACATCCAATAATTAGACCAAGTATAGAGGCAATGGCAGAAACTTATGAACTTGCTGTACAAGAACCAGAGCTAGCATCTGTTGTGTCACCATACACAGGCGAAGCAATTAATAGATTTCTACATATAGCTCAAAGTTCGGAGGATTTATATCTTCAAAACAAGATGCAACGAAAGCTAGGACAATTGACAGGGACTTGTTTTCAGAGGTGTGTCGGGATGGATGCTTTCAATGCACTTCATTCAGTAACCTATGAAATTGATGAAAAATATGAATCAAGCTATCATTTAAATTTTTTAAATTTTTTAACTGAAATGCATCAATCTAATTTAGTTGTAGGAGGTGCAATGACAGATGTTAAGGGAGATAGGTCAAAATTACCTCATGAGCAGGAAGATCAAGATTTATATTTAAGAATAGTTGATAGAAATAAAGATGGGGTTTTTGTTAAGGGAGCTAAAGCACATCAAACAGGTTGCATAAACTCTCACTGGATGGTCGTAATGCCGACTCTAAGATTAACGGATAATGATAAAGACTATGCAATTGTTGGTGCAATACCTGTTGATGCAAAGGGAATAACTTATATTTACGGTAGGCAGTCCTGTGACACAAGAAGTATGGAGCCTGGAGAATATGATGTAGGTAATAAATACTTTGCCGGACAGGAAGCAATGGTAATTTTTGATAACGTCTTTATTCCTAATAAATATATTTTTATGGATGGAGAGTATGATTTTGCATCAATGCTTGTAGAAAGGTTTACAACATATCATCGCAGGTCTTACGTTTGTAAAGCAGGTGTTGGGGATGTTTTGATAGGTGCTGCAGCGACAATTGCAGAATATAATGGTGTTGAAGAGGCATCACATATTAAAGATAAGATTGTAGAAATGAATAAACTTAATGAGACTATATATGCAACTGGAATCGCATCATCATTACAGGGAAATATTACAAAATCTGGAAACTTTATCAATGATGACTTACTTGCAAATGTATGTAAACAACATGTGACTAAAGAAACTTTTGAAATTGGTAGGCTAGCTCAAGATTTAGCAGGTGGTTTAGTTGGATCAATGCCTTCAGGGATAGATTTTAACGAAGGTGAGATGTCTGATGATTTAAAAAAATATTTAAAAGGGAAAGAAGATATCAATGCGGAAGATAGAGTTAAAATATTGCGATTAATTGAAAATATGACACTTGGTAGAAATGCTGTAGCTTATCTTACAGAATCACTTCATGGAGCTGGTTCACCACAGGCACAAAGAGTTCAGATAAGAAGACGTGTAGATTTAGAAGAAAAAAAAGATTTTGCTAAAAAATTATCAGGCGTAAAGAAAAGAGAATCCTAATGAAGTCGATTGTTTGTACTAAATTGGGAAATCCCGAGTTACTTGAAATTAAAGAGATTGATAAACCAGTTCCTTCTGAGAATGAAGTACTTATAAAAGTAGAAGCTGCCGGTGTAAATTATCCAGATGCACTTCTTGTGCAAGGGCTTTACCAAGTTTTAGTAGAACCACCATTCACGCCGGGAAATGAAGTCTGTGGATTTGTTGAAGAAGTTGGAAGTAATACTGGTTTCAAAAAAGGAACTAAAGTTATAGGTCTTCCTGAAATAGGAGGCTTTTCTGAATATGTAGTTATCAATAAAAATCTGGTTGTTCCTATTTCTGATTCAATTAATTCTATGGCTGCTGCAAGTCTTCCAATCAACTACGGAACGACATACTATGCATTAAAGAGACGTGCTGAAGCAAAAAAGGGAGAGTCGCTGTTAATTTTGGGTGGTTCTGGAGGTATTGGTACTGCTTCAATTCAACTTGGAAACATACTCGGACTAAACACAATTGCTGCTGTAGGTTCAGACGAAAAAGAAGAATATGTAAAGAGCTTAGGCGCAAATCATATAATTAGATACGACAAAGAGAATTTAAAGAATAAAACAAAGGAACTCACTGATGGTAAGGGTGTTGATATAGTAATGGACCCTGTTGGTGGGAATGTAAGCGAAGAAGCGTTAAGAGCTACAGCATGGAATGGAAGGCTGCTAGTAATTGGATTTGCCCAAGGAGATATACCAAAAATTCCATTGAATATAGCTTTAGTAAAAGGAGTTTCAATTGTTGGTGTGTGGTGGGGTCGGTGGACCCAGACTTCGCCAAAAGAATCAGCAGAAGACTTTAAAGAATTAATTGACTTTATAACAAAGGAAAAATTAAATATAGTTCCTAAAAATGTTTATAGCATTGAAGAGACTTCTATTGCCCTCAATAATTTTTTAAATAGAAAAAATATTGGTAAAACTGTAATTAAGTTTTAATTATTTTTTTGATGCTTCAAAATATGGATTATCTCCAGATGCATGATCTGTGGCATCAATTATGTTTCCAATTTCAGGTATTGCATCTCTTAAAGAAGTTTCAATTCCTTGAGTTAATGTGACCTGTGCCATACCACAGCCTTGACATCCTCCACCTAGTTTTAAATATATGTCTTGGCCCTCTACACCTACTAATTGAGCAACTCCACCATGTGAAGCTATTGCCGGGTTTATTTGTCCATCTAATACAGTTTGTACTTTTTCCGCCAACTCACCTTTAAGCTCAGGAAGTTCATCGGGATTACCAAATATAGCTGGACTAGGAGTGTTGGGGTTGTCCATTGTTAAACCTGGAGAAGATGGGTCATCTGAAAGTTCTAATTTGGCATTGTTGAATTTATCCAAATCTTTTGATGCAATGATGACTGTAAGTTCACCAAAATCTAATTTTGTATCATCTGACCTTGCTTGTTCTAAATCTAAAAAGCTGAGATCGTATGTGTATTGATTGCCTTGAACTCCATCAATCTGTAAAAACAATGCATACTCATTGTCACCTGGTTCCTGCTCTTTAATTTCTAGAATTTTATCAACTGCTTCTGCGCCGATATCAAATTTAAATTTATCTGTCATATAATTAATATTAGTAAATCTGTGAGTAGTGTAAATAAATGAAAAAAGTATTACTGGTAATTCCAGAAAATAGTTATAAATCTAATGATTTTGTTATTGCTGCAAAAAAAATGAAACTTAAATTTACAATTATCACCGATAGTGAACAAGTTTCTACTGAATTTAGTGATAATATAATTGTTACCGATTTTACACAAGATATTAACCATGAAATTTTATCTAAATTAAAAGATATCACACATGTGTTACCAGTAGATCACTCTTCACTTATTTATGCATCTAAATTAAGAGATAGCCTTAGTTCAGTAGGAAATAGTAATTCATCAGTTGTTACATCTATGGATAAATATTTATCAAGAAAAATATTTAACGATGTTTCGAATATAAAGATAAAGCACAATTATGTTAACTCACTTAAAGATATTGAGACTTTTTTATCAATACATAATGTAGGCGTACTTAAACCAACTAATGGAACAGCGAGTAATAAAGTAATCAAACTCGAGAGTAATAGCATACAGACTGAATCTATTTATGAAATAATTGATGAATGTTACGATAATAGATTCATCATTGAAGAATTTGTAGATGGGATGGAGTATGCATTTGAAGGAATGCTTATTAATTCAAAGTTACACAGATTTACAATTTTCGACAAACCGTTAATATTTGCAGAACCTTATTTTGAAGAATCTATTTATATTGCACCAAGTAATTTATCTCAAGAAACGATTAGTAAAATCACGCTACAGTTAGAGAATGCAACAAAAAAACTCGGACTAGAGAATGGTCCTATACATGCAGAATTCAAAATCATAGATAACGAATTATTTATTATAGAGATTAACCCTCGTATGATAGGTGGGCTATGTTCGAGATGTTTGAATTTTGGTTTATTCAAACAATCACAAGAAGAACTTATTTTATCATCTTTTATTAGTAGCAAATTTAAGAATATTGAATTATTAAATAAGTATGTAGGTGTATTAATGCTTCCTGTTCCTAAAACCGGATTATTCAAGTCAATTAATCTTGATGAAATAGAAGCAGTTGATAATATTTCATCTGTAGAGATTACAGTTTCTAAAGATAGTAAATTGCAAATGCCACCAAATGGAGAGAAATATTTAGGATTTGCTTTTTCACAGGGAGAGAATAAACATGACGTATTAAGTGCACTAAAACAAGCATTGGAAGTATCATCACCTGTAATTCATGATTAAATTATGATAACCTTCAGTAAACATGGATAATATATTAATTTCGCTTGGAGGCGACTGCAGCGTTGAGAGAAATCAGTTACTCGATAGATACACATACGTTTTTGGTGTAGATGCTGGAACTGAGCACCTCTATAAATTATTTTTTCAACCGACACATATTATTGGTGACTTTGATTCTATAGAGGAAAATACAAAAAATAGGGCAATAAGAGATAGTGCAGAAGTTTTATCTTATTCTATAAACAAAGAACAAACAGATTTAGATATTGCACTTCAACTGGCTAAAGAAAAATTGATTAAAAATATAACTATTGTAGGAGGAGAAGGTAAAGAACTAGATCACTTATTTGCAAATCTAATAACAATATCTTCATTTCACACTAGTGAAGAAATAACGTGGTTAACTAAATTAGAAACCATTATTTTTTCAAATAGTAATCAGTTTCATTTGAAAGAAAATTCAATATTTAGCATTCTTCCTTTATCGGCTATAAATAATTTAACTATACAAGGTGCAAAGTGGAATGTGTTAAACCAAAATATTCCATACGGTTCAACTAAAACACTAAGAAATATTGCCTTAAGTAATCAAGTCAAAATTAATGTAGAGAAAGGTAAATTCTGCTTAATCGCTAAAAATTAAGACCTAGGAATATCTTTCCAGGGCTTATCTTTATCAAGTTTTTGTTCTCCAGGTAATCCAAGTACGCGCTCTGCAATAATATTGCGCATGATTTCTGAAGTTCCACCTTCAATAGAATTTGCTCTAGATCTTAAAAATAAGCTCTGTGTGTCAGTAAAACCAAAAGTATCATTATCAAAATTTAACTCTGGTTGAGTTAATGCATAACCCCTTGGAAATAACAAACCATCATTTCCTAGTAGTTCCATTCCGAACTCATAAGATGCTTTATTAATTTCTGCTTCATAAAGTTTACTAGTTGAGCCTTCGGGACCAGGTGTTCCTTTTTCTCTTAATTCAGATGCTCTTATATTTGTTAACCGTACAGCCTCTTGTTGAATCCATAACTCTATAAGTTTATCTTTTTGAATTGGGTCTTCGAGCCCTTTATCTTTCCAGAGCTGAACTAAGTGACCAGGTGCGCCACTACCTCTTTCTCTGACATTTCCCCCTATTGCCACTCTTTCATTCATTAAGGTAGCTAGTGAAACTCTCCAACCTTCTCCTAGACCGCCAAGTATATTTTCTTTAGGTATTTTTGTATCAGTAAAATAAACTTCATTAAATTCTGCTTCTCCAGTTATTTGCCTTAATGGTCTAACCTCTACGCCTTCAGATTCCATATCAACTATAAAAAATGTCAATCCACGATGTTTTGGAGCATCTGGATCAGTTCTAGTAACTAACAAACCCCATTTTGCTAAGTGACCGAGAGTAGTCCATACCTTTTGTCCATTAACTATATACCCATCTCCGTCATCAACAGCTCTTGTAGACAAACTAGCAAGATCAGAACCTGAACCTGGTTCTGAGAAAAGTTGACACCAGATTTCCTCAGCAGTAAACATTGGTCTTAAGTATTTTTGAATTTGTTCCGGGGTACCATACTCCATTATTGTTGGAGCACCCATCCCAACTCCAAGGATGTTAGCGATTCTATTTTGTTGTGAAATTCCTTCATTTCTTAATTTTTCAGTTATTTGAAGTTGATACTTTGGATTAAGTCCTAACCCACCGGAACCCTCTGGAAATTGGACCCATGCTAAGCCAAGATCAAATTGTTTACCCCAGAATTCTTGTAAGTCTTGTCCATCTTTTCTAAATTCAATTAGTTCTTGTAGCTTCTGATTAACTAATTCTTCAGCATCCAGCTGTTTAGTGTCTATTGTTTCCATATAAAATTATACATTCAAATGTAGCTTTAGTTAGTTACCTTGAATAGCTTTTTGAATAATTAAGAGCTCATCTTCATTGCTCATAGGATATGTTCCGTCTTTAATTGTTCGAATTTCTTCAATATTTTTTGCAATATCCTCAGCAGAGGCATTTGTATTAACATACCCGTTATGGGTAATAATCCCAATACGAGCAAACCTACCTGCAGCTACTCCGAATATTTCATGTGATGGTTCGCAGGATTCAGAAGCTAAATATACAACCATTGGAGTTACTAATTCAGCACTAAATAATTTACCCACATCTTCTGGCAATAACGCTTCAGTCATTCTTGTATATGCAGTAGGAGCAATAACGTTAACTTTAATATTGTACTTGGCACCTTCAATAGCCAATACATTAGTTAGTCCAACTATTCCCATTTTTGCAGCACCATAATTAGATTGTCCAAAGTTTCCAAATAAACCGGATGGAGAAGCAACATTAACTATTCTTCCATAATTATTTTCTTTCATGACTTTAAATGCTGGTTGACTAACAAAGAAAGTACCTTTCAGATGCACGTCTAAAATTAATGTAAGTTCCTCTTCAGACATGTTTGCAAAACTTTTATCTCTTAATATCCCAGCATTATTAATTACTGCATCAACTGTGCCGAAGTTGTCTAAGGCAGATTGGACAATGGATTCTCCACCATCTTTTGTGGCAACAGAATCATAATTAGCCACGGCCTCGCCACCATTTTGAATTATTTCATTTACAACATCATCAGCAGGAGAACTTGCCGCACCTGAACCATCAACTGAACCTCCTAGGTCATTAACAATTACTTTTGCACCTCTACTGCCGAGTTCTAACGCATAAGCTTTTCCCAATCCGTTTCCTGCACCAGTTACTATTACAGCTTTATTTTCAAAATTTACATTGCTCATTTTTACTACTCCTTATACATTGCATCAATTTGGTCTTTATATGTTTCGTTAATAACATTTCTTTTTAGTTTAAGTGTAGGTGTTAGTTCCCCACTTGTATCAGTCCACTCTTCTTCTAGAATAGTAAATTTTTTAATTTGCTGAACATTAGCTACTTTACTATTTGCTTTATCAATCTGTGATTGTATTGCATCTATAACAATTGGGTTATTATGAAAAGTCTCAATGTCGTAATCAACAGAGTTTTCTTTTGCCCATTGTTCACTTGTACCCTCTCTATCTAGGACAATTAGAGCAGATAAAAATTTCCGACCGTCTCCAACCATGCAGATTTGTCCTACAAGTGGGTGTGGTTTAATTAAGTCTTCTAGCTCAACAGGGGCAATGTTTTTACCACCGGATGTGATTATTATTTCTTTTTTACGACCAATTATCTTTACATAACCATCTTCACCAATTTCAGCCAAGTCTCCAGTGTGTAGCCATCCATCTGAATCAAATGCTTCCTTTGTAGCTTCTTCCTGCTTATAGTAGCCATTTGTAACATGCCCACCTCTCATGCACAATTCGCCATCTTCAAGAATTTTTATCTCTGTACCAGCAAGTGGGATCCCTACCTTACCAATTGGATTGAAAACTTTAGGTATAGGAACGCCTGCAGATTTAAGTTTATTAGTCAACGAGTCAACAGCATTTGTAGCAATCCCAACGGTGGCAGGTCCTGTATCTTCTGTCATTCCATATATCTCAGTTACGTCTATATGAATTGCATGAAACCATCTTTGTACATCAGGATTCATAGCAGCGGCAGCAGTAACAAAATATTCAGTATTTTGAATACCTAGTCCCTCTTTAAATTTTGAAAAAACTAATTTATTAAAAACTGTATCTAATATCTTAACTTTTAAGGGTACTTTTTCTCCACTTTGCTCATACTTGACTCTTTCAAGCCCATTATCAATTGCTTTCAGGGCAAGTTCTGCTTTATCTGATTCGTTTATTTTATTCAACAAGCCAGCCTGGAATTTTTCCCAAACTCGAGGTACAGCTAAAAATACACTTGGTTGAATTGTTGGCAAAGCCATTGACATGTCCTCTAAAACAGGTACTGGAAATATTTGTCCAGTTTTATAAATAGCTTGATAATGGTCACCTGCTCTTGCGGCAATATGAGCCATTGGCAAGTAAGAAACAATTCTAGGATGCATAGATGCTGGAACTAGCTCTCCAAACAAACTTTCATTTGTCCATAAAACATTTCTGTGTGTGATCATAACCCCTTTTGGATGCCCAGTAGTACCTGAGGTAAATATTAAACAAGCAAGAGAATCTGGTGTTACAGTTTTGATTGCTTGAACTAGAAGAGAATTGTCTTTTGCATTAATACTTGCACCACGTTCCATTAGTTCGTGATATGAAAGAACATAATCCTTTTCACTAACTTCTTCAAATCCGTTTATAATGACAATCTTTTCAAGATTTGGACAATTTTTTCTTGCCTTATCTATCTCATTGAATAACTCTAAATCACCAGCGATAGCTATCTTTGCTTCCATTAAATTTGCTACATACTCAATTTGTCCAGATTTAAGTTGCTTATAAAGAGTTGAAGGTGTGGCACCGGCATGCATAATGGCAAGATCTGCAATGTTATGCTCTTTAGTATTGTTAGACATTATAAATGATGTATCACCAGGATTTAATCCAATATCAATTAATCCAGAGGCAAGATTGTGAATACTTACTCTATACTCGCTCCATGACATTGCATCCCAAGCTGAATATTCATTATTTGCAGGAGTATTTATTGCAGGAAAATCTGGATAATCTTCAGCATTTTTATCAATATAATCGATTAAAGTCTTGCCTTCTACTTTCGCATCAATAGATGCAGCCTGATTTTTTAGAAATTCGTGTAGTTGATTTTGCATATTCTCCTCTGTGACGATATTTAAATTTTACTGGATAATTACAGATTTAACTACTGAATTAGTCTGAAAATTATCCTTTGACCGAACCAGCAGTAAGCCCACCGGTTATCTGCTTTTGGAAGAAAATAAATAAAGTTGCAATTGGTGTTGCTGCTAAAACAGATGAAGCTGCGATTACTCCCCAATCAGCATTAAAGTCATCCACAAAAACTGTATTTATCCCTACTGCAACGGTCCACAAATTTTTATCTTTTAAGAATATGGCAGCAAGAATGTAATCTGAATATATTCCAATAAAAGTTATAACAAAAATTACCACAAGTATCGGCCTTGCAAGAGGTGCAATAACTTTAGTAAATATTTGAAAATCGCTAGCTCCGTCTACTTTTGCGGCTTCGTCTAAAGATGGTGATATTGTGTCCATAAAACCTTTTATTAGCCAAGAATTAAAACCAATTGAACCACCTAAGTAAACAAGAATAAGTCCTAGGTGTGTACCAAGACCCATAAATGGTAATATGTCGCTTATTTGAAAAAATAAAAGATATATTGCTACAAAAGCTAGGAAAGCTGGGAACATTTGAACAATTACTAATGTAAGTAAACTTGCTCTTCTTCCTTTGAATTGAAGTCTAGAAAATGCATAAGCAGCTAAGGTGCCTAATAATACGTTAAATATAGATGCAACAATTGCAACTTTATAAGTGTTGTACAACCATCTAAAGTATGGAACAAGTGAATCTCCAGAAAGCTTTTTATAGTGCTTTAGTGTAAAATTATCCGGAATGAGTTTGGAGTTTGCTAAATTGGCAAAGTCTGCAAAAGAATTTGTAATTACGAATAAGATTGGATAGATAGCAAAAAGTACGAATACAATTCCAACAAGATGTCGCCATCCATATTCTTTAAACCACTTCACTAAATTAAATGTTCCCATAAATACGCTCCAAACGTTTCGTGTATCTGAATGAAATAGCAGAAATTAATAAAACAATTCCAAATATTATTATCGTAACACTAGAAGCTAATCCAAAAAGATTACCTCTTCCACCAGATATAGCTAGACGGTATGAAAAAGAAATTAATATGTCTGTCCAGCCTACTGCTACTTCACTTCCTATAACAGGTGGCCCCCCACCGGAAAGTAGAAAAATTAATGTAAAATTATTGAAATTGAATGCAAAGGAACCAATCAATAATGGTGATATAGAAACCATTAAAAGCGGAAATGTTATTCGCCAAAAAGATTGAACCCCACTTGCTCCATCAACTTTTGCTGCTTCTGTTAATTCTTTTGGTATAGACTGCAGAGCTCCAGTAGTTATTAAAAACATATAAGGAAAACCGAGCCATGTGTTAACTAGAAGTACAGCAGCCCTTGCACTTTCTTTTGTTTTCAACCATTTAATCGGTTCTATATCAAAAAAAGTGTACAGAGGATCTAGCCAGTTATTAATCACACCATAATCTGGATTAAGCAATCCCTTCCATACCAGGACTGACACAAACGCAGGTATTGCATATGGCAATATGTATAAAGCTCTGTATATTCTTTTAAACTTAAGTTTTTCTTTGTTTAATGTAATACTAAGAAGTAAACCAACAGTAAAAGCAAGCAATACTGTAAGTGTTGCAAACTGAAAAGTCCACTTTGTGACTAACTCAAGAGGTCCTCTTATTCGCTGATTAGAAAAAAGCTTTTTATAGTTTTCAGATCCAACAAAAATTCTCCATCCTGGATCAACTGACTCAGTGTTGCATACGAAATTATCACCATCACTGGAGCAGATTTCACCCGTAGAATTATCAATTAAATTATCGTATTCTGACTCATAGGTATAGCGTTGAGATGTGGAAAGAAGTCTTCCAGTGGAAGAACCGAACACAGAAATTTTATATAATTGAGCACGAGTTGAACTATCTATAACTAATGAAAGTTCTTGTAATTTATTAGCTTTATTTATCTGATCTTTTCCAGCAAGTAGTTTCAAGCCATCTGGAGTAACAATCTCACCTGATTCGCTTTTTAAAGAAGGTTCATGGGTAGCATAACTAGCTTTATCAATTTCATCTTGTGTTACAGCCTTGCCAAATAATAATTGGTCTTGAGCTAAATCAGCTGCAAAATAATATTCATCTGTATTATTTTCAAAAATATAGATGTCAAACTCTACTCCTTTTTGGTCATCAGGTGTGTATGTTCTAGCCTCGAGTAAATCTATAGCTTGTGATTTAGTAAGGATATGACCTGTAGACCAATTAGTAAAAGAAACGTAGGTATTATAAGCTGCTGGAAAAACAACAAAAGAAAACATAAATATTACTCCTGGAGTAATCCATTTCAAGGCAGCAAATTTATCAGTTAGATATGTGAAATTAATTAAGAAAGTTACAAATACTAATACAGTTAATAAAAACCAAGATTCAAAAGTTATTATTAAAGGTATCAAATATATAGATCCTGCATTAAAAATAGCTAGAACTGAGTATCTAAGTATCGAAGAGAATTTCATAATTTAATAGTATCAAAAAAATTGGGGCCCATAAGAGCCCCAATTTAATATTTGTATAGATTTATTATCCGCCAGCTATAGCTGTTCTGACTTGTTCAGCAGCTAATTTCATTGCATCAGTTGCGGAATTAACGGTTACGCCTGTCTCTTCATTAGTACCATACGCTTGGTCTCTAATAATTAACATTGCATCACCAACTGGACCCCAAACAGAACCCATTTCTGGAATGTTAGGCATTGGTATACCGTTTGCAGCACTAGCCGCAAATTGAGCTGCTATAGGATCTGCAGCTTCAACAATAGCAAAAAGTGATTTCGTAGCTGGTAGTCTTGGGTCAGAATTATACATTGATTCTTGTACCTCGACTGTTGCAAAAAAGTCTAATATAAAACTTTGTGCTAACACCTTATTATCACTAAAAGCAGAGACCATTGCACCACGTACTCCTACGAATGGAGTAGCAGCATTCCCATCAAACTGTGGAATTAAAGCAACACCGTAATCTACTGCAGAGGCATCTCCTCTTGCCCAAGGACCAGTCATCCAATAAGGGGCTCTACCCTCTTGGAATGCTGACATTGATGCACCGTAATCAGTAGAAGCTACTGTACCATCTTTAACTAATGAATCTAAGTATTCCGCTGAAGCTATTGCCTGTGCGTTATCAAGACCAACATCGGATGGATCAAATCCAGCATTAAAAGCAAAAATGTATCCGCCAGATGATCCAAAGAAAGGATGGTTATGGTAGGCATCTCCGCCTCCTCCACCACCAGGTGCTCCAACACAAAGCTCAGTCCCTGCAGCATCACAGGATGCTTTTACATCAGACCAAGTTGTTGGTACACCATCAACTAAAGCTTTGTTATAAAACATAGCGATTGCTTCTGTTGCATATGGAAATCCATAAACTTCTCCACCATAGCTAAAACCTTGTACTCCGACATCAAACAAATCTGAAGCTACTGCTCCAAGATCAAGTGGTGCAACCACACCATTAGCAGCTAATTCTCCTACCCAGTCATGAGCACCAAGAAATACATCTGGACCTTCTCCTGCCGGACCAGCTGTCTGTACATCGGTTCTGATTTGACCAAAGTCATAAACTACTACTTCGATATCTACACCAGCTGCAGCTTCATAAGCTCCTACGAGAGGGTCTAAAGCAGTTGCTACTTTTTCTTCAGCCCAAACCACAAGTTTTACTGGTGGTGGTGAAGTAGTAGCAGGAGCAGCTAATGTTTCTTGAGGTGCTTCTGTTGTCTCAGGAGTGTCAGATGCAGTATCAGAGCCCCCTCCACAAGCAGTAACAACTAAAGAAAGTAGAACTAAAATTACTAAAAAACGTAATTTATTCTTTTTCATTTCTCTCCTTTATGTGTATTTATATATATCAACGTTAATATAACAACTTTTTAGAAGATTATCTTGGAAAGTTTTCAATTTAAAATTATTTTTCAGAAATAATTATTCCAATATCTGTAATATTATCAATCTCTAAATGACCATCATTCAATTGAATAATGCAGTCACCGAAAATCACTTCTGAACTATGTGCATTTGTTGCAATTTTTAGAGACTTAGTTTTTTTATCCCTATTGATAATGCATAAAAGTGACTCATCTTTTAAAACTCTCCGAAATAAGACTAATTCCTCATTTGATTCAACTAATTCAAATCTTCCATATTTAAGAATAGGATTTTGATTTTTTATCTTCATAAGTTGTTTTGTGTGTGAAAGTAAATTTATGTTCCAAGTTTCTTCATGGTCCCATGGAAATGGTTCCCTATTGAATGGATCATCTGCTCCTGCAAGACCAACTTCATCACCGTAATAAATTCCTGCAATTCCTGGGAAAGTTGCTTGAAGAAATATAGCGCCGAACATTCCGTCTACATTGTCCCCACATCTATTAAGAAATCTTTTTACATCATGAGAACTCAATAAATTTTGACATGATGACAATGCTTCAAATGAGTACATAGAATATAGATTTGCCAAAGCATGACTGAATTGAGTTGTTGAAGTTCTTTGAGTAGCAAAAAAATCAGTCATAGATTCTCTAAAGGAATAATTCATTGTTCCATCAAATCTATCACCTTGAAGCCATTGAGATGTATCTCCAAAAATTTCAGAAATAAGTAAAACATCTTTCTTTGAAGCTACTGCTATTTCCCTAAAATCTTTCCAAAATGAAAAATCAAGTTCTTTTGCAACGTCCATGCGCCATCCATCAATATCGAAATTTTTAATCCAGTATTCTGTAACATCTAATGCCCACTGCCTTGCTTCAGGATTAACTAAATTTACTTTGGGCATGTCTGGAACTCCCCACCAGGCTTTGTAGGATGGCTCGATAATTGGTCCGTCATCTTCTTTAATTTCAACGGGGACTTTGGTCTCTTCAAAAGTTTTTTCAAGGTAAGTTTTATACTCTTCAGCATTACCATCCCAGCCAACCTTATATGTGTTGGAATACAAATGAGGTCTATGCTGTAAACGTACAGGATAATCGTATACTGTAAACCAATCTTTATATTCTGATTTATCCCCGTTGGTAATTAAATCCTGGAATGCAAAATGTCTTGGATGTACATGATTTAATGAACAATCAATAACAACCTTCATATTTTTTTTATGAGCTTCTTCTATAAGCTTTTTAAAAGCAGCATCTCCTCCAAATGATTCATCAACTTTGAAATGGTCCCATGAGTCGTACTTATGAGTGCTACCCGAAAGAAAGATTGGATTTAAATATAGAATATTTACACCTATGTCAATTAAATAATCTAATTTTTCAATAACGCCGTATAAATCTCCACCATGAAAACCTAATCTTGTAGGTTTACTATTCCAAGGAATTGTATTTGGCGGATTTAAAGAGCTATCACCATTTCTAAACCTGTCGGTAAAAATTTGGTACATCACTCCCCCGTAAACCCAATCAGGGATTGTATGACGTGTAAAAATATCGGAGTTATATATCCATTTTTCAGAAGGAGAAATAAAGTTTGCTATACCACTTGTTCCAAAATATAAATTTAGATTATCTACGGTACTGGCAGCAAAGCTGAATTTTGATACAGTAGATCTAAACTCTAATTGAAGCTCCCAAAATTTAAATCTATCTGTAGAGGCATAAACTTTTAGCTCTAAAGGTCTTAACAGGTCATCTTCAAGCAGTAGCCAAAGTTTATCTATTTGAGGTTCTGTATGGACTCGTATTACAGAAGTTCCATCATGTGATATTGAGAAGTATTTTTTATTATTAAAGTCAAATCGAATATCGTAATGTCCTAAATGAACATCCCCTTCAAAAAAATCAATTTTCTGGGCCTCATCTTTATCAATAAATTCAGGTTGATGATTTTCTACCATTTAATACTTTCTAAATCCTAAACATATATTATATACTTTATGTCGAAAGGTTTTTCGTGGATATAAGAAAAAGTAGTGGCCTAATTATGCATCCAACCTCATTACCAAGTAAGTATGGTATTGGAGACCTAGGTGAGAGTTCAAAATTATTTATTGATTATCTACATGAGACAAAAACCAAAATCTGGCAGGTATTACCATTAGGACCAACAGATGAAGTAGAATATTCCCCATATTCGAGTTCATCCTCTGTGTTGGGGAATATAAATCTAATTAACTTAGATAATTTAAAAAATATCCAAGAAAATATTTTTGAAATACCGAAATTTTCAAATCAAATTGTTGATTACAAGAATGTCTATGAATTTAAAGAAAAAATATTTGAAGATATTTCTAAAAATATAAACATAAATGAAAAATCTTATCAGAACTTTTTAGACAATAAAGTTATTCGAAAACATATAACTTTTTTAACATTAGAAAAAATAAAAAAAGAAACATGGACCAACTGGAGTGAACAAGAACAAACATACTCAGATCAACTTTTTGAGTATTTAGTTAATAAACATGAATTAGAATTTAAATTTATTCTTTATACACAGTATGAATTTTTTCAACAATGGAATGAATTAAAAAGTTATGCAAATAGTTTGGGAATAAGTATCCTTGGAGACATTCCTATATATGTAAATCATAACTCAGCTGATGTTTGGAGTAATAGTTCTCTTTTTGAATTGGATGAGAAAGGAAACATGTCATCTGTTTCTGGTGCAGTACCCGATGATTTCACAGTAGAAGGACAAATATGGAATACAACTTTATACAACTGGGAAAATAATCGCTCTAACGATTACCAATATTGGATAAACAAACTTCAAAACAACCTAGACAAATTTGATTACTTGAGAATCGATCATTTTGTTGGTTTTTTCCAATACTGGGCAATACCTATAAATGAGCCAGCATTAAATGGAGAATGGAGAAAAGGTCCATGGAAAACTTTTTTTGAAGTTGTAAGTAAGCATATATCTATGTCAAAGTTACTCGCTGAAGACCTTGGGGTAGTATTATCCGAAACAGATCAGATATTGAAAGAATATAACATACCTGGGATGAAAGTTTTACAACAGAGAATTCCATCTTCAGACAAAAATGATGAAATACACCCTCAGGAATGGGGTGAAGGATTAATCGCATACACAGGTACACATGACAGCCCAACAGTTCAACAGTGGCTTGATGAAGCAAATGAAGTTCAAACTCGATATTTTAATAATTACAAAAGTACATTAGATCTGAGTTTTAAAAATGATGTATGGGATTTTATTTCATTAGTTTGGGAATCTCCCTGCATTCTTTCCATAACAACTGTTCAAGATTTATTAGAACTTGATAAAAAAGCAAGATTCAATATACCTGGTACCCAAAAAGGGAACTGGACTTGGAGACTTGATGACTTAAAAGAACTTGAAAAAACAATAGAAAATTTGAAAAGTTTAAACGAAAAAAACTCGAGAATAATTTAATACTGGCTTTTTATAAATTCAATTACAAGTGTAACTTCATTGTCGGTAAGTCTCTGGGCAGGCATTGAACCCATGCCTTTTGTAATTGTTTGAACCCAATAAGAATCTGACATTTGAGCTGCATTTGAATCTGCCTTCAAACTAGGACCAACCCTCCCAGAGAAATCTGAACCATGACAAGCAGAGCACCTAGCTGTATAGACCTCTTCACCTGAGGTCAATTCTGGTATTTCAGTAGATGTACAAGAAGTGAATATTACAAATATTAAAAAAATTATCCTTTTCAAGATTTATTCTTCTTCTAAACCGGATTTAAACTCTCTTGTTGATTTCCCTAACGATTTAGCAAGACTTGGTAACCGCTTTGCTCCAAAGAGTAACAATAAAATTGTTAAAATTATTAATAATTCTGGAAGTCCTAATCTCATAAACTCATTGTACCTAGATAAATAAATTATTTTAAGATATTGACTTCTTTTGAATAATCGTAATTAGGAAATACCCTATGATTGAAAATACTATGAAAAATAATATTTCTTGCTGAAGTTCAATATTAGGGAAGATAGGCTGGGTTGTGACGGCCTCTAAAACACCATCGCTGTTAGTACGCGTTTCTATGGTTTTTCTAAATGGCCATATCTTTACTAGTGAACCAATAAGAAAACCTGAAAGCAGCGAAAGAAGATTATCTTTATAATTCTCGAATAAGAAATGTAGTAAACGACTAAAAATAATTAAACCAAATATACAACCAAACCCAAAAATGAGAATTACTCTAATGTCAAATTCTTTAATTGCTGTAATAATATATTCGTATTTTGAAAGCAAAAGAAGAATAAACGACCCGCTAATGCCTGGGAGAATCATAGCGGTAATAGCTATTGATCCAGTAAAAAAGATAAAAATTTCACTATCTGGTATTTTAGTTGTATTGGATAGAGAAATAATAGCTGCAATAGTTATTCCACTTAGAATCCAAATTGTTTTGTTGTAACTTAAATGATTTATATCTTTCAATATCAGAAAAGCAGAAGAAAGTATCAGCCCAAAGAAAAAACCCCATATTTTATATTCATGGTTGTCCAATAAAAAAACTATTATTTGAGCAAGCAAAATAACGGAAGTCCCAATTCCTAAAACCAAAATTAATAAAAAGTTACCATTTAGTTTTTTCCAGAATTCTTTCACTCCATGCTGGAATAAGATTTTAAAAAGGGTTAAATTTATATTTTTTATAGAATAAATAAGTTCTTCATATATTCCGGTAATTAGAGCGATCGTTCCACCTGACACACCGGGTACTATATCTGCAGCACCCATAGCTACCCCTTTGAAGTAAAGTTTTAACATAGTTTTCATCTAATTTGTTTTGGTGCTCTTGTTAAAAACCCTAAACATCAGTGGAGAAACAGTTGCAGTAAGTACAGCTAGTAATATGATTTGCTGTTCTAAATTTTTGCTTAACAAATCAAGCTCCACACCAATTTCTGCCATAGCAATAATTAAACTAAATCTTGCGGAAAGAAGAAATCCACCCGCAAAGATTTTTGAGATAGAAATCCTTGAAAATACCAAGAGTAAAGAAGGTAATAATTTAACAAGTACAGCTATTGCAAAGAGGTATAAAACATCGATATAAAAGTCTGTATTTGAAAATAACGAAATGTCGTAATTCAGACCTATGTTAATAAAGAATATAGGTATCAAAAATCCATATGAAAAACCCTTTAGGCTGCTTTCTAAACTTCCTCTATTAGGAAATACAAAAGCAAATAAAGTTCCGGCGAGAAATGCTCCAAGAATTGCTTCAATGTCGAATAAAACAGCAACACCAACTAATGCGAGCATTAAAGCAAGAGAGCTTCTTATACCCAACTCTTCTGGATCGTTACCATCAAACATTCTTGAAAATAATTGAGGATTCCACCAAGCTAATCTTCTGAGGATTCTCAAAAGAAAAATTACAATTGCAAAGTAAAGAATAATATTTAGATTTGATATAGAAAAGCCATTTGATTTTACAACAGATGCGTAAACAGTTGCTGCTAACAAGGTTAATATATCTGCAAGTAACGCGATTATGAATAGCATTTGACCGTAATTTGACTTAATAGTGTCATCGCTTCTTAGAACTGAAATCACAATATCCACACTTGTTGTGCATAAGACTAAAGCTAGAAAAATTGGATATTTAAGTTCTGTAATTATTAAGAATGAAACCGCTACAGTAGAAATGTATACAACTATTGGTAAAGCTAACGTTTTTATGCCTTTTTCTCGAAAAGTTTCTAATTCTATTTCGAAACCAGAAAGAAACATCAATAAGAGAAAACCTAAAACGGCTAATCCAGAAATAAACTCAGAAGGTGATACTAAATGTAAAACCGGACCGACAATTATCCCGAATGCGATTTCTAAAACAATAGATGGTACTTTTAACCGAGAACCGACTAACGGTAATAAAAATGCACCAAGAGAAATGACAACTAAAGATATCGCATCAAAACTTTCCATAATTCTCCTAATTAGGTATATAAAGTACTGACGATGAGGAATTTTGTGAAATAAATTCAGTAGTCTTTTTAATTTGCCACCCATTAGCTTGGTGGTGACCAATCACAGAAAGATCAAATTTGTCAGTTAGGGCAGTAAAAATTTTAGCTTCATTACCTTCTTCAGATAATATCTCTAGCTGTACTTCATTAGATAAAGCAGCGTCTTGAATTTTTTGAATGATGGAATTCTTAGACTCAGTACTTTCATGTGATATGAACTTCGGCTGATCAATGATAACACTGTAAGCTTTTGCATTGAGGGTAGAGGCAAGGTCAAACGATATAGTAGTTGGACTATTCTCAGAAAAATCAGAACTTGCTAAGAATCCAATTTTACCTATTGGGGTAGTACCTCTTGAAAACATAATTGGGATGTTGTTTTTATTTGAAAAGTTAATATAAGATCGAATATTTGAAATTTTAACTTCTGAGTCTATTGGAATAATTAAAGTTCCTATTGAGAGTTCAGCTAGTTTTGATTCAATTTCCTTTAATGAATTCTTTTGGATATTTACAGTTCTAAATTTTTGATCCTTCAGGATAGCTTCGAAAGTTATTTCATCTGTTTCTTTAGAATCAGCAAATATAGTCTCTTGTGATAAAATTACTAACTCTTCTGCTTTAGTGTTTCGTGTGTAAAATTCTGCTTCTGTAAGATTGCTAAGCTCTTCTTCAGAACTGATTATGATTGCAGTATTTTTTCCAAACTCTAGTGGAAATCTTGATTCTGAACCAGAGAATAGTTTTATTACATTCCCAAAGGCTCCAGATTGTAAAACGACAGTTACAAGGTCACCAGTTTGAAGTTCTGTATCACCATGAGGAATTACAACATTACCTTTTCTAAATAAAGCACCAACTATAAAATAATCCGATCCAATCTCTTTTAATTTTTTACCCCTAACAGGACTATCAGCATTAACTTCCAATTCTATGGCTTCTGCACGACCTCCGGCGAATGCTTGTGAGACTACCCTTCTTGGTTCTAAAATGTGCTCAAAACGTCTCGCTAAGAGAATATCTGGATCTACTAACTCAACTTCTAAATCTTGATAAGCTTTTTTATTAACTTCATTATTAACCACGGAGGATAGCCTTGTGATTTTGTGGCCTTTAGCTAATTTTAATATTTCTAAATTTACCTCGTCATCAAGAGTCAGTGTGATTAGTGCACTTGCTGTTTCTATTCCTGCTTTTTTCAAAACTAAAGTCGAGGTTCCATCACCTTGATATTTTTCAATTTGCCTATTCGGATGAAAATTTCTTAGTTTTTCTTGATCCATATCGATTACGGACACACTCCATCCGGTGCTAATTCTATTTATTAATTCTTTAGCTTCGCCATGCGCGCCTACAATTATTACTTTCACGTGTTTAATTATGTCACAAAAATAATTTTCATAAAGAACTACTTTAGAATTATTAGTTACAAAACCCCATAATTTCTGGGCATTATAATTTTTATGTTTGTTTTTTTGGAAAAATGTCCTGTTTATGCTGAAAAATGCTTTTAAGTTCTATTAAAGAAATTTCGTTTAGATATTTAAACATTAAAGAGGAAATGCATAACATCACCATCTTGGACAATGTATTCTTTCCCTTCAGATCTTAATTTTCCTGCTTCTTTTGCGCCTTTCTCACCACCATTTTTAATAAACTCTACAAATGGAACTGTTTCTGCTCGAATAAAACCTTTCTCAAAATCACCGTGTATTTTACCAGCAGCTTTAGGTGCGCTATCCCCGATATTTATAGTCCAAGCTCTTACTTCTTGAGGGCCAGCTGTAAAATATGTTTGCAACCCTAATAGTTTGTATCCAGCAGTAATTAATCTATCAAGCCCAGATTCGTCTTGTCCTAATTCCAATAAGAACTCTTTTTTTTCATCTTCATCCAATTCTGATATTTCAGCTTCAATATCTGCACAAATTGCAACAACTTCCGCTTTCTCTTGATTTGCTAAAGTTATAATTTCATCAAGGTGAGAATTATTATCGAATCCACCCTCGCCTACATTTGCAACATACAATACTGGTTTTGCTGTCAACAATTGGAATCCTTTTAATAATTTGGCTTCATCCTCATTAAATTTAAGAGACCGAACACTTTGTCCATCCTCTAATACAGGAAGAATCTTTTCTAATAGTTCACGTAATGGTAAACCATCTTTTTGACCCGATTTTGTATTTTTCATTGCTTTTTCGTATAACTTTTCAACTGAAGTTAAATCGGCCAATACTAACTCTGTATTTATAATTTCTATATCATTAGCAGGAGAAACTTTTCCTGCAACATGTACAACATCATCATTTTCAAAAGCTCTGACAACATGTACAATTGCGTCTGTCTCTTTAATATTGCTTAGAAATTGATTTCCTAAACCTTCACCCTTAGATGCACCTTCCACTAATCCTGCGATGTCTACAAACTCCATTGTTGTGGGTATAATTTTTTTAGGTTTTACTATCTTTGCTAGTTCGTCTAGCCTCGAATCATTGACTGCAACAATCCCAATATTCGGTTCTATTGTACAAAATGGATAATTTTCTGATTCAATCCCAGCCTGAGTTAATGCATTAAATAAGGTGGATTTACCAACATTAGGTAATCCAACAATTCCACATTTAAATCCCATAAATACCTGCTATTTTAAAATATTTTTGAATCATAGATTGAATATAGTCACATAAATATTTAATTATTATGATTCTTTCCGACAAGTTTTATTTTCTTATATTAAAGTTTTTTTAGAGGGGGAATATGACAGAAAAAAACAATAAAAAAACAATATTTGGATGGAGTTTGTACGATTGGGCTAAATCAGCATATGAAACAACTACTCTAGGTGCTATCCTTCCTGTCTATTTCGTAAGTGTCGTAGTGCCCGCAGAAGGATTTAGTTTTAGAGGCAATCTTTATACTGGAGCTGAAGTCTGGGGTTTTGCAATTGGGTCAGCACTTTTTATATTTTTTCTAATAATGCCGACCATAGGAGCTATCGGAGATCTCTCTGGTAATAGGATGAGACTATTTAAAATTTTCGCTTATGGTGGTGCAGTATTTGCATCGACCTTTTATTTCGCAACTTCGGGTGACGTAATATTTACACTAGGTATCTACTTCCTTGCACAATTTGGTGCTACTGGATCGAATGTCTTTTATGACAGTGTATTAAAGGACATCACCACTGATGATACAATTGATAAAGTTTCTGCACGTGGTTACGCGCTGGGTTATCTTGGTGGTGGATTACAACTAGTTCTGTCTTTAGCTCTCATCCAATTGGGTCCAGATATGCTTGGAATTGAAGCTGCAATGGCATCTAGAATTGCAATTTCTTCAGCTGGTTTATGGTGGTTAATATTTTCAATTATGAGCTTTTCACGGATGAAAATAACTGAAAGCAAACCAATAGTAATAGAAGGAAGTGTTTTTTCTAATGCATACGCAAAGAACTTTCGTACTTTAAAGAAAATTAGACAATTTCCCTTTCTGATGTATTTTTTAATTGCATATCTTTTCTACTGGGATGGCCTTCAGACAGTAATTAATATGTCTGCTGCATTTTTTACAGAAGTACTTCTTTTGGACCAAACACAAATAATTATTGTATTTATAGTGGTGCAGTTTGTTGCATATTTTGGTGCAAAATTAGCAGGTGTTATGGCTCAAAAAATTGGACAAAAAAATACACTGTATTACACAATGTTTTTAATATTTTTAGTCGGAAATGCAGCTGCATTTATTCCTGAAAAACAATTTCTACCAGTTATCGGTTTAGGTGTTTTTACAGCGATGGGCATGGGCGGATTGCAATCAGTTAGTAGGAGTGTTTATGCATCCATGTTACCAAAAGGTGCAGAGGGTGAGTTTATGGGTTTCTTTTCTGTTTTATCAAGATTTTCAGCTATTTGGGGTCCATTAATTTATAGTTACGTAAGTGTGTCTACTGGAAATCCCAGGTTATCCCTACCAGTCATTACATCTTTTTTTGTAATTGGTTTTTTAATTTTAAGAAAAGTTGATATGGATAAAACAATATCTGAAGAGGAATGGGCTGCTATTTAATTAATTCAGTCAGATTGGAATACAAGGCCGATACAGTTATTGGTCCAATTCCTCCAGGAAATGGTGATCTACTAGATAAATAATTTTCTAATCCATTGGGATCTATATCACCAGTATTTTTTCCATCCTTATTCGAAATCCCAATATCGATAACAACACTTCCTTCTTTAAACGAGTCTTTAGAAAATAATTTACCCTTGCCAACTGCAGAAATAAAAATATCCGATTGCTTGATAAAAGAGTCAATATTTGAAGTTTTGCTATGTACAACAGTAACGTTTCCATTGTATTTCTTATTACTTAAAATTTTTGAGAGTGGAGAGGTAACTAGTCTAGATCTTCCTGCTATAACAATGTTCTTATCTTCTGTCGGTATGTTGTAATATTTAAGAAGTTCAAGAACTGCGAGTGACGTAGCTGGCAATATTTTAAAGTTTTTAGTATATAAATAACCAAGGTTGTAAGTTGTTAAACCGTCAACATCTAAAGAAGGTGGTATTAGATTAACAATCTCTTCAAAGTCGAGATGTTTGGGCAAAGGTAGCTGAACAATAATCCCTTGTGAAGTTTTTGTAGATTCCTCAATAGCTTCTAAAACATTTTTAGATGAAGAATCTTGTGGTAATTTAACCCAATTGAATTTTACTCCTAGTTCTTTAGCTTTATCTTCTTTTCTTGAAACGTATAAAAGTGATGCAGGGTTGTCTCCAACTGTAATGGCAGTGAGAGTTGGTGGATTACCATTTTTTATTAAATACTCATCTATATGATTTTTACTTTTCTCATCAAGCAAGTTTGCTACAGGTTTCCCAAAGAGTATTTGTTCCATAAATGTATAGTTTAATAAAACCTAAGCATAGTTTTTAATTTATTATGGTTAAAATACTCCATGAAAGAAACATTATGAAAATTTCTGATTTAAACAACTCAATAACACCATCTGGAACAATGGCTATCTCTAATAAAGCGAGATTACTAAAACAGCAAGGTAAGCCTGTAATAGGATTTGGAGCAGGTGAACCCGACTTTCCAACACCAAGCTATGTGATAAAGGATGTTCAAACTGCAGCTGAAGATCCTATCAATCATAAATACTCACCTGTAGCCGGTTTAGACATCCTCAAAGATGAGATTGTGAGAACAAGTAAGTTGTATTCGGGTTTCAATGTTCAGAATGAAAATGTTTTAGTAAGTAATGGTGGAAAGCATGCAATTCTAACTACATTTATGTCAATATTAAATCCAGGCGATGAAGTATTGATTCCATCTCCTTATTGGACTACTTATCCTGAAGCAGTAAAAATCTCAGGGGGTAATCCAGTGATTGTAGATACTTCCTTTGAGGATGAATTCAAAATAAACACTGAACAACTTGATGGTCTGAAAACTGATAAAACAAAAATCTTAGTTTGGGTTTCTCCATCTAATCCTACTGGTGTTGTTTACTCAAAAGATGAAGCAGAGGCAATATATGAATGGGCATTTCAAAATGATGTTTGGATATTATCCGATGAACTATATGAACATCTAGTATATGACGGAAAAACCTCTCCTTCACCTGCTCAGTATGACGCACAATTACGCAATACTATTGTTATAAACGGAGTTGCGAAAGCTTACTCAATGACAGGGTGGAGAGTGGGTTGGATAATTGCTAATACAGAAGTAATTAATATGGCAAAAAAGATACAATCTCATGCAACTTCGAATGTATCCAATTTGTCTCAAATAGCGGCTTATTCAGCCCTAAAGAATGGTCTTACTGAAACTGAGATTATGAAAGAAAGTTTCAACAGAAGAAGATTGTTTGCATTTCAAGAATTTTCTAATATTCCAAATGTAAAAACTATTAAGCCAAATGGTGCTTTCTATCTCTTTCCAGATATAAGCTATTACTGTGATGGAAAAATCATTAATAATGTAAATAATTCAATAGATTTTTGTAATTGGCTATTAGATGAATATTACATTGCCTTTGTTCCTGGTGAAGTTTTTGGCAAAAATGGTTTCTTAAGGTGTTCCTACGCCCTAAGTGATGACAATCTTCAAGAAGGTTTAGGACGACTCACTAAGGCTATTAAAGACCTGCAATGAACAACGTCAAAAAGCGGAGTTTATATTCCTGGCTCTTCTTTGATTTAGCAAATACAGTATATGCTTTCGTAATTCCAGGTTTATATTTTTCTGTTTGGTTAGTTAGCGAACAAGGGTGGACAGATCAAGCCCTAGGGTTTGCTACTTCTGGAGCAATGGTTGTTGTTGCAATCTTAGGCCCTTGGGTTGGAGCAAGGTCGGACGGATCACAAGGAAAAAAACCACTTCTCTTAGTAACAACATTAATTTGCATAACCGCTACATTTTTACTTGGTACATTCAATGTAAGTGTTTCTGTATTACTATTTGTAATTTCTTTAATAGGCTTTAATTTGGGTTCAGTTGTTTACGATGCGTTATTAGTTTCTGTAAGTTCACCAGAAAATAGAGGGAAAATATCAGGCCTTGGAGTTTCTTTCGGTTACATAGGTTCCTTACTTGGTTTTGCTGTTGCCACTATATTGCAAAATTTTGGATACAGCTATATTGAGATATTCAGATCTGTAGCAATCATGTTTTTAATATTTTCTCTTCCTGCGTTTATTTTCATTGAAGAGAAAAAAGTTGGAGAGAAAAAATCAACAATTAAAATAACAGAATCTATATCACTTGTTATTCAATCTTGGAAACACTCAAGGAAATATCCTGGACTAACAAGATTCCTAATTGGAAGATTCTTTTATGCAGATGCAATAAATACTCTAATTAGTGGTCTGTTAGCGGTCTACCTAGTAGAGGAAGTTGGATTGACCCCCACGGATAGCCAAAATTTGCTTGGACTAGCAATTATTATTTCTATAATAGGTGGCTATGTATTTGGTAAGGCAGCTGATAAGTATGGACCTCGCAAATTAACACTAGTAAGTTTAATATGTTGGATGTTATCTTTGTCAATCGCAATAATTGCAACAGAATTTAATCAATTATGGCTTATCTATGTCACAGGAGTGCTTGGTGGATTTAACATAGGCGGAATTTTTGCAGTTGATAGAGTCTTTATGACAAGATTAAGTCCTGAACAACACTTAGGAGAATTTTATGGCCTTTACTCAACGGTAGGAAGATTTGCTACAATACTTGGACCATTATTGTGGGGACTAGTCGTAAATACCCTCGGTTATGGTAGAAATGCAGCAATGGGGGTTCTAATAGTTCTGCTAGCAATATCTTTTTATATAATTAAAGGTGTATCAGATAAACAGACTGTTTAGAAAAAAAAGTATCTTTTTCTCTTTTTTGAAGCTTCTAGTTCTTCTCTAGTATTTTTTAATTTTTCTCTTAAAAATTCTGCTTCAGCTTCTGATTTGGCTGCTCGTTCACGTGCTTCAGCCATTAGTTGATTTGCTTCATGAAGATTGCCCAGCTGATTCAAAACAGTCTGCCATGCTTCAAGAGGTACAATCAGATTGTTATCTTCATTTTGACTTTGAGTACTTTCTAAGTTTTCAACCCTAGTATTTTCCTCTGATTCGTGATCTTCATCTGAGTTTTTATTCTTATCAGAAAAAAAACCATACTTTTTAGACATTCGATCTTCATAGGAAGACATTATACAAATTCTTCCTTTAATGTTTCAAGTGTTGGGTAATCAAACGTGAATCCAGCCGCAAGCAGTTTCTCAGGAATGGCTCTGATACTATTAAGTCCAAGACTTTCTCCTAACTCCCACCCAACTGCAAGTTTCATCAATACTTCAGGCACAGGAGGGAAAAAATATGATTTATTCATTACCTTAGCTATAACTCTTGCAAAATCTTTTTGCATTAAAGGTTCTGGTGACGTAATATTTACGGGACCTTCTAAGTTACTATTTTCTAAACAAAAATTATATGCCCTCGCAACGTCATTTACAGAGATCCAGGAAAAATATTGATTTCCTTTTCCAATTGGACTTGCAATATTTAATTTTGTAATCAAGGTAAAGATATCAGTTGCAACATTCCCTTTACCAAGCATTATGCCTGCTCTAGCGCATACAACACGTACTCCCATATTTTTCAACTCATACAGAGGCTCTTCCCAACACTCTTCAGCAACTAATTGTAAAAACTGCCCTTTATTAAATGTTGTGTCTTCTGTTACAACCTTGTCACCTTGATTTCCATAAATATCATTACCAGATGCAGTAATAAATATTTTTGGATGATTTTCTAATGACTTGTATGTTGAAACGAATAAATCAGCAGCCCATTTTCTTGACCAATATATTCTTGATTTTCTTTCTTTACTCCATCGCCCACCAGAGAAAGGTAAGAATCCAAGTAAATCTTTTGGTGCGATACTTTCACCTGCGAGATGTATTATTGCATCAAGTTCTTGAAATTTTTCTGTATCAATTTCTTGTTTTGAAGGACTCCAATATATTTCGTTATCATTTTTGACTGATCTTCTTACAAATTTGTATACGATATGATTATTTGCTTCTAGTTCCTTGACAACCTTTTTGCCTACATACCCACTAGCTCCGGTTACCCCAACCTTCATTCTTCTTCTCCATAAAATAGAAAGAAGTCTTCAATTTGCTTTGAAAAATCTTCAATACCAGTTCCTAAGTTTTTATCAAAGTTCACTGTAACAACATTCGATTGAATAAAAATACTTTCTATATCTTGGGAATATTTAAACAACCTTAATGCTAATTGTGCGCTTACCTCATTATGCAAAGAGGCATCAGCAATATTATGATAAGTAACTCCATCTTGTCCTGATAGTGATCTGTTTAAGTCAAAGATTATATTTTTATGGAAGGAGGTAGCTTTTAATTCAATTTTTTGTCCCATTATTCTCCTATTTTCATAACTCTTAATAAATTAGTTGCTGCCTCTTGATTAGGAGGTGTACCTGCAACAATAACAACTTTATCATTTTTTTTGAAGTTTTTATTGGTTTGCAACCAAGAATCTGCAATTTGAAACATTTCTTCGGTTGAGTCGAATCTTTCTATTTTTGTCTGCTCAACACCCCACAAGATATTCATTTGTCTTAAAGTGAGATCTTTTGCACTAAATGTGATAATTGGAGCACTTGGTCTAAAATTTGAAATTAATAGGGGTGTCCTTCCAGTCTCTGTGTATGCGACTATTGCTTTAGCTTCAATGTCATTTGCAACTTGTACAGCGGCTTTTGCTAGTGAGGTAGCAAAAGTGTCTACTGCTGATAGAGTTTTAAATCTCATTGATGAGTAGTGATTGTTAGAATCAGCTTCCTCACAGATTGATGACATAACTTTAACGACTACATTTGGATGTTCGCCAATAGAGGTTTCTGCTGAAAGCATAACCGCATCGGTACCATCAAGGATTGCATTTGTAATATCTGTGACCTCTGCTCTTGTTGGTCGGAATGAACTTTTCATAGATTGCAACATTTCAGTAGCTGTGATTGAAATTTTTCCTTTGTAATTTGCAGTATCAAGAATCATTTTTTGGGCAAAAGGTACCTGCTCAAGTGGGAGTTGGACGCCTAAATCCCCTCTAGCAACCATAACTCCGTCAGCTTCATCTATAATTGAATCTAAATTTTTCATAGCTTCTTTCAGCTCAATCTTGGCTATGATTTTTATTTCTTTGTTAACAAGTTTTCTTACTTCTCTTATGTCAGATGCTTTCCTGACAAATGAAACAGCCACGATATCAACACCAATTTCTTCACCAAAAATTAGATCTTCTTTATCTTTTAAGGTTATTGCTGATACTGAAAGTTGTGAATCAGGAAAAGCTACTCCTTGGTTGTCTCTAAGCTCCCCTCCAACCTCGACTAAAGCTTTCATATTGCTTACATCTGATTCAGTTACTCTAAGAATGATTTGACCATCGTCGATAAATATTCTTTCTCCTGTTTTTATATCTTTCAATAAATTTTCATAATTTATGCACATTCCAGTAGCATTTGAATTTGAATCAGAGTTTGTGATATCTATTGTTTGGCCAGCATCGTAAAAAGTTCCCGAATCTGCCTTACCTGTTCTAATTTTAGGACCCTGGATATCTTGCATAATCGCAATTGGCTTAGAATATTCTCTTGCCCAAGAAACTACTTGTTTATGATCTTCGTATGAGCCATGTGAAAAATTAAGCCTAAGTACATTCACACCGGATTCAATTAACTCATGAATTTTTTCTTTTGTATGAACACTTGGTCCAACTGTTGCAATTATTTTTGTTTTTCTATTCATTTCATTTACTAACCTAATAGCATGGTAAAGCAAAAAAAAGATTATGAATAAAAGTTTTTTAATTGGAATTCCTATAAGAGATTTAATTAATCCTATGTCTAGATTGTCGACAGTTCTATCAGGTGAGGAAAGAATACAACTGTCAAAAAATTTGATTATCAATCTTCAAAATTCATTTGCTTCAATTGAAACAGAGATATATATCATCAGCAACAGCCCTGATGTAGAAATATTTTGTAATAATAATAATTTAAAATTTTTTAGAAGTAATAAAGACGGGCTCAATCAGGAAATAAAATACTTTTTAAAACACATGAGTAAATTTAAATATTGGACAGTAGTTCATGGTGATTTACCATATATTACAAAACACTTTGCAAGTGTCTGGAAAAAACTATGTGTTGAAAAAGATATTGTTATTGCAGAAAGTAAAGACAACGGAACTCCTATTTTTGGTGGGAGTGTTAAGTTCAGCAAATTCTCATACGGAGAAAATAGCTATACCAAACATTTAAGTATTTTAGAAAATAATTCGTATAAGTTTGAAAAAGTATTCCATAAAGAATTTTATTTTGAAATTGATGATGAGAGTGACTACAAAGATTTTCTTAACAACCCACCAAGATGGTATAGAAAAATAGATAACTTTTAGCAGCCCCGACCGGATTTGAACCGGCGTTTCCGCCTTGAGAGGGCGGCGTCCTAGGCCTCTGGACGACGGGGCCTCTGCTCGGGGAGAAGGATTTGAACCCTCAACGATGGGACCAGAACCCATTGTGTTGCCAATTACACCATCCCCGAAGGATAGCAGCCCCGACCGGATTCGAACCGGCGTTTCTGGGTTGAAAACCCAGCGTCCTAGGCCTCTGGACGACGGGGCCGTATAAGTAATAAGAATATATTAATTAGATTATTAATTGTTACAAATTTTCAATTGTTTCTGCGAGTCTAGCTAAGGTTCCTTCTTTTCCTAATGCGTAAATTGATTCAAATAATGGCGGGCTAATTTTTGTTCCAGTTATTGAGACCCTTGCTATCTGAAATCCTACTTTTGGTTTTAGTTCTTTTGCTTTTAATTCATCTCTCATTAAATTTTCAATATTAGTTAGTGAAAATTCATTTAATGTTTTAAATTTTTCTCTGATTGAACTGAGGTATTCTTGTCCCTCTGGTGTGTTTACGCTATTCCAATCTTCTTCGTTAATATAAAATGGTTCATCTAATAAAAATTTAACTTGAGGGATTAAATCATTCAAAGTTTCTAGCCTCTCTTGAACAGAGGGCATTATTTTGTTAAGTCGATAAATCTCTTTTTCAAATAGCTCTCTATCTAGATTGCTTTCTATTGTTAGCAAAGCAGATTCAATAAAATCATCTTTTTCTATATTTCTTATATATTGACCATTCATCCAAAGAAGCTTGGTCGTATCAAAAATAGCTGGATTTGGTAATACTTTGTTTAAATCGAACTTTTCTATAGCGAAATCTTTACTAAAAATTTCTAAATCATCGCCTGGAGCCCACCCAAGTAAACACATGTAATTAAACAAAGCTTCTGGTAATAATCCTTTTTCTTTAAAAGAATTTACAGATGTGTCACCATGTCGCTTACTTAACTTTTTACCATCTGGTCCGAATAATAAAGGTAAATGACAAAAAGTGGGTACATCTGCATTTAAGGCTTGCATTAAGAGAATGTGTTTAGGAGTTGAGGAAAGTATATCTTCTCCCCTTGCAATAGTTGTAATTTCATAATCTATATCATCGACTGTTGATGCAAGGTGATATGTAGGAGACTTGTCAGATCTTAAAATGATAAAATCTTCAACATCTGCTAATTCAAATTTCATCGAGCCACGTGTAATATCTTCAAAAGTAACAGAATTTTCATTTGGGACCTTAAATCTTATTGCTCCCTCATCTTCATATGCTAAGTCTTTAGCAACCAGGGATTCAGCAATTTCTCTATACCTGTCAAAACGTAAAGATTGTTTATATTCACCATGTGGGCCACCAACTTCTATACCTTCGTCCCAATCAATCCCTAGCCACTTAAAGTTTTGTATGATATCTTTAATGTATTCGTCACTAGACCTTAAGGTATCAGTGTCATCAATTCTTACTATGAATGTTCCATTATTTGCGCGCGCGTATAACCAGTTAAATAGTGCAGTTCTTGCGTTACCAATGTGAAGAAAACCCGTTGGAGATGGAGCTATTCGTAATTTCATAAATTACTCAACTGTATTAATTTGTATTCCAAGAGTCTCAATTTCAATCTTTATTTCATCTCCAGGTTCAACTTTACTGACACCCTCTGGTGTTCCAGTTAATATGACATCACCCGGTAGTAGGGTCATTATTGATGATATAAATTCTAGAATTTCTCCAATTTTAAAAATCATATCCTTAGTATTACCATCTTGTTTTAACTCACCGTTAACATAAGATTTAATTTGAAGTTCAGGTGACTCTTCAAATTCAGTTTGTATGTATGGACCTAGTGGGCAGAAAGTATCGAATCCTTTAGCTCGAGTGAAATGACCAGTTTTTCCTTGAAGTACTCTTTCAGATAAGTCATTGGCGATTGTGAATCCTAAAACATGTTCTTTCCAATTATCTTGATTAATATTTTTAGAAACTTTTGATATAACTAATGCTAACTCAGCTTCATGGTCGACATGCTCTCCAATAGTTGGGTATTTAATTTTTTGACCAGATCCAATCACTGACGTAGACGGTTTAATAAAAATTACTGGGTGTTCTGGAAGGTTACTACTGTATTCAGGCAGTCCCATTTCTGCTGCATGTTTTGCATAGTTCTTAGCTATAGCAACAACTTTTGAAGGTAGTACTGGAGCTAGTAGTTCAATCTCGTCTAGATCATACACCTCTTCAGTATTTTCCCAAATAACAAATGGAGATCCATCGTAACGAGTTACTTTGTTTTCATGCAATTCTCCATAAAATATATCATTTTCATATTTTGCTCTAACTATTTGCATATTAAGTACCTTATTGAATCCTAGTTATATGGGGTTATGTTAAAAAATTAAATTTTTTTGTGATATGTGCACCTTGCATTGCTTCCTTTGAAGAAGTTTCAAGAACTTCATTAGTTAATTCTCCAATATTTTTTTCTGATATTCGTAACAATCCTAAAATAAGATGAAAATCAGCATTTGTTGGAGCTCGGCCAAAATGTGAAGATCGAAATAATATTAAATTTACAATTATATTTGTTATCAATTTTTTTCTTGGGTGAAATGACCACAATTCTTTATATTTGTTGACTATTTTTAATGCAAACCCACTATCAGGGCCAACATTATTATATCTCTCAAAATTTGGATTTATTGATTCTGCTGGTCTAGAAGGCATTCTCCTGGGAACTGGAAGAGGTATCTCAGTATGACTTACTCCATAATTAACATTAACGTTTGGCTCTTGTGACATTAAATTAATGTTATATAATTTTTAAAATTATCTTCTTTTCCATTAACTATTTCTAAGTATTTATTTCTTATACTTGATGTAATAGGGCCAACACTACCATCACCTATGTTAACTTTATCAATCGAAACAATACCGACTACTTCTGTTGCTGTTCCTGTAAAAAATATTTCATCAGATGCGAGTAAATCTTCACTTGTAAGATCTTTTTCCTCAATTTCTAATCCAAGATACTTTGCTATTTCAAAAACTGTTTTTCTTGTTATCCCGCCTAGTGCGCCAGTTTCAACTGGTGGGGTAAACAATTTATTGTCTTTGCATATAAAAATATTCTGCCCGCTTCCTTCAGCAACAGTCCCTTTATCACTTAACATAATTGCATCATCAAATCCTTGTTTTACAGCATCAATTTTTGCTAACGTTGAATTCATATAACCACCCACTCCTTTTGCAAATGGTTTAAAACTTTTTGGACTAATTCTTTGCCACTCGGAAATGCATACATTAACACCTTTGCTTGCAGCTTCATCACCAAGATATGCACCCCACTCCCAAGCTGCTATTGCTACTCTTACAGGTATATCTAGTGGGAGAAGTCCCATTTCGCCATCTCCTAAAAAAACAAGTGGTCTTATATATGCAGATTTTAATTTATTAACTTTAACAATTTCTTTAATTGCATTAGTAATGACGTTCTTGTTGAAAGGAATCTCAAGATTGTATGCTTCTGCAGATCGATATAACCTATCAACATGGTCATTCAAGAACTGTATTGATGTTCCTTGTGCTGTTTCTCTTGCACGCATGCCTTCAAAAACCCCAGTGCCGTAATGCAAAGTATGAGTCATAACGCTTACTGTTGCTTTATCCCACTCTACAAGGTCTCCATCAAGCCAAATGTACTCTGATTTTTTCATTATTAAATACAAATACTACACCTTTTATCTTGTGAATCCAGAAAAAATACTAATATTCAAATATGAAAACTTTTATCGCTTCTGGGTTTGGTTTAGGTCTATTATGGAAGTTTTTATTTGCAGATAAAAAAGGTGGTGGTTCTTTTGCCTCTTTGGTTTATGTGATTGCAATATACATTTTTAAAATACAGACTATTTGGCTTTTATTAATTTTTTTCTTACTAACGATAATATATTTTGCTGTAGTTGATGATGAAACTGCCTCAAATGATCCAAGTTGGATAACTCTTGACGAAATTATAGGTATGAGCTTAGCCTCATTAGCTTCTCCTTCTCAGCTACTCCCACTAATTACAGGGTTTATTATCTTCAGAGCATCAGACATATTAAAACAACCAAACATCGTTGCTCAAATGGAAGATTTGCCAGGTAAGAAAGGTGTCCTCTATGATGACCTAGCAGCAGGTGCTTTTGGTTTACTTGGTGCAACAATAGTTAACCAGTTTATTATTTTATCTCTTTAAGTAAAAGTTCTTTTGCAACAGATGGGTTAACTTTACCATTTGAAAGTTTTATAACTTGACCAACTAAAAATCCAATTAACTTTTCTTCTCCATTAGCAATACGCTCTAAAACTTCAGAGTTTTCTTTAATTATTTCTTTTACCATTTTACTAATTTCTTCTGTGTCATTTTCCTGTATAAGTTTATTTGAAATAGCATATTCCTCCGGATTTATTTTCTCCTCAATTAGTTCTGCCAAAATTTCTTTTCCAGAAGTAAAAGATATTTTATCATTCTTAACTAAAGAGATTATCTCTGCCAGTTGCTCAGCGGTCATCCATTCTGGTGGAGAAGTTTCCCCAAGCTTTCTAAGTTGTCCTTGTAGTTCACCCGTTATCCAATTAAAAGTTGTCTTTGAATCATTGGTGATATCAGAAACACTTTTGTAAAGTTCACCCATCCATTTTGGACTTTTTCCTATACTGTTTGCGTCTTCTATACTTAACCCGCTATTAATAAATGTATTTCTTTTTTCTGATGGTAAAACTGGCATGTTGTTTTTAATCTTGTCAATGAAATCCTTGCTTAGTATCATATTTGGAATATCAGGATCTGAAAAATAACGATAGTCTGCACTTCCCTCTTTTGATCTCATAGAACTAGTTACTTCTTTTTTTTCATCCCAGTGTCTAGTTTCTTGAATAATAGTTTCGTTATTTTTTAGCATTTTTGTTTGTCTAGAGATTTCATATTCAATTGCTTTTTCAAGTGAACGTAGTGAGTTCATATTTTTAATCTCGACTTTTGTTCCTAACTCATCATCATTCTCATATGCAACTGAGATATTTGCATCAAACCTAAGATTGCCTTTTTCCAATTTTCCTTCAGATATGTCTAAGTCAATTACAAGCTGTCTTAATTCTTCAATATATGACACTGCTTCTTTTGACGACTTAATTAGCGGTTTTGTCACTACTTCAACTAATGGTATACCTGCTCTATTGAAATCTAGATGTGTGCTGGTTGCTGAATCAATTCTTCCTGAACCAATATGTGTACTTTTTCCTGTATCTTCTTCCATGTGTACTCGTTCAATTTCTACAGTAGAAAACTCTCCATTCACTACAATTTCAAGAGAACCTTCGGTGCCAACTGGTAAATCAAATTGAGAGATCTGATAGTTTTTTGGAAGATCTGGATAAAAGTAATTTTTTCTATGAAACATTCCATCAGTTGTAATTTGACACTTCGTGCTTAAGGCTAGGAGTGTGATGAATTCAATAGCCCTTTTGTTTGGAACTGGTAGTGAACCAGGTAGCCCTAAACAAGTTGGACATAGGTTCTCATTAGGTTTATCAGTTTCAACAACATTACACCTGCAGAACATTTTTGAGTTAGTTTTTAGTTCTACGTGTGTTTCCATTCCTATAGTTGGTACAATTTTCAACTTACACCACCTTTTATTTCTGGCAATGAAGTAAAAGAAACTACTGATTCAAGTTTTTGAGAGAATTCTAAAAGTGTGTTGTCAGTATTGGCTGGACTCATAATCTGCACAGATAGAGGAAGTCCATTTGAAGACAACCCCGTAGGTATACTAATCGCTGGCATTCCAACAAGGTTTGCAGGAATAGTACATAAATCTGACATATACATCTCTAACTGATTGTCAGATTTTTCTCCAAACTTAAATGGATCAGAAGGAGTTGTAGGAGAAATAAGGTAATCAACTTCTTTATAAGTTTCTGTAAATTCCTTTTTCATCATAGCTCGAGCTTTTAATGCTTGACCATAAAATGCATCATAATAACCAGCTGAAAGAGCATAGGTTCCTAATAAAATTCTTTTTTTAACCTCTGGACCAAATCCCTCAGCTCTTGTATTTTCCATCATTTCATAGCTTGTATTTCCAGCAACTCTATTCCCATACCTTACACCATCAAATCTTGATAAATTTGCAGAACACTCAGCAGGTGCAATGAGATAGTAAATACTGATCGACATTTTAGTCAAAGGTAATGAAACTTCTACAATTTCGTGACCTTGTGATTCAAGTAATTTTGCAACTTTTTGAACTTCTAATTTAGCATCCTCCGAAATTCCATCTTCCATAAGTTCTTTTATAATTCCTATTTTTGCATTATTTAATTTAGGTTGTTTAGTTTTGCTTTCTTTACCTGAAGTTGCATCAAAAGGATCGAATCCCTTCATTGAGTTAAAAAGAATTTTTGAGTCTTCTACATTATTAGTAATCGGTCCAATCTGATCTAAAGATGAAGCAAATGCTACCAATCCAAATCTTGAAACCGTTCCATAGGTTGGTTTAAATCCAACAACTCCACAAAAAGATGCCGGTTGCCTGATAGATCCTCCTGTATCACTCCCAAGGGAAGCAATTGCTGAGCCAGCAGAGACAACTGCTGCAGACCCTCCGGACGAACCTCCTGGAACTCTAGACGGATCCCAGGGATTTTTTGTTGGTCCAAATGCAGAATTTTCAGTTGATGACCCCATAGCGAATTCATCTAAGTTAGTTTTGCCTGTGAACATTACACCTTCATCTTTAAGCTTGGTTATAACTGTTGCATCATATGGTGAGATGTAGTTCGAAAGCATTTGTGATGAACAAGTTGTTGCATAGCCTGCAATATTAATATTATCTTTTATTGCAATTGGAATCCCATCAAGTATTCCTAATTCAGTTCCATTTTCATAACGTTTGTCAGCATCAGCAGCTTTTTTTATATTTTCATCTTGAAATAAGGTTAGATGTCCATGAATTATTGACTCTGTGTTTGCTGCACGTTCAAACACTTCACTGTAAAGTTCTGATGGTTTTAATTTTTTATCTTTAAATAATTTATTTATTTCAGAAATAGATAGTTTGTAATGATTCATAATCAATCTAATGAAGGTGGTACTACAAACTGACCATCTGATGATTCTGGAGCATTGCTTAACGCTTCTTCGTGACTTAAGAAAATGATTGCTTCATCATCAGCTAGATCTAGAGGCGTGCCAAGTGGATGAATACTTATTTTTTCATCTGGTAAATTCATTTCACTTAGAGCAGCAAAATGGTCAATAATCATAGACAAATCTTTTTCTAACTTGTTCTCTTCTTCAGTAGTTAGTTTTAATGCTGCCAATTTTGCAACATTTTTAATATCAATTTTATCGGTCATAAATTTAACTTTCTAAGTACTTAACAATAGACTCATATGATTCTACTATTTGATCTGTATTAACAAATTCATCTGGCGAGTGTGCTAAAAGAGGATCTCCTGGACCGTAATTCACTGCAGGGATACCCTCCTTATAGAATCTTGCTATATCAGTCCAAGCTTGTTTAGGTGTAACTTTGGCACCTGTGGAAGCTATAAAATTTTTAATACTCTGAGATTCCAAATTAGGAAGAGCTCCATTTGATGTGTTTTTTATTGTAACTTCCCCAAACTTTGAAAAACTTTCAATAATAAAATCAGCTGCTTCATTTTCATCTGATGTTGGTAAAAATCTGTAATTTATATTTATATTTATATGTGACGGAATTACATTGTTCGCAGTTCCACCTGTAATTGTTGTGGCACTTATAATTTTTTTAAATAATAATCCATCAATTATGTTGTCTTCAACTTCATTATTTTGAATATAATTTATTACTTCAGGCAGTTTAAATATTGGATTTTCTCCCATCCATGGACGTGCAGAATGAGCAGATTTACCATTTATTTGCAGATCAGCATTTACTGAACCTAGGCACCCCAATTGAACCTCACCATTTGTGGGTTCAAGAATAATAGCAAATTCAAGGTTAAAGTCTTTTTGTAATATAGGCATTAGAATCTCTAGCCCATTATCAACCATGGGTCCCTCTTCTGAGGTGTAAAAAATTGCAGCTACATTTTCAAAATTATTGCTCATGATTTTTAACATCACAGCTACTCCACTTTTCATGTCAACGGACCCTCTTCCATAAATTTTTGAGTCATCATCGTCGATTACTTGCGATTCATCTATAGGAACTGTGTCAACATGGCCAACTAATGCGATACTCGACTTTGATGACGGATAATAGGCAATGATTCCCCCTTCATTTCTTAATATTGTTCCAGAAAATCCAGAATTGCTTAATTCACGTTCTATAAAATCAAGTATTTTTACTTCGTTACCGGTTACTGATTGAATGGCTATTAACTCTCTAGTTAATTTATCTAAACTCAAACTTGAACTCCAAATGTTCTTAGCGCATCGTTCAAAGAGGTTTTTTGATTTGTTGATTCTTTTCTTTTTCCAATTATTAAAGCACACATAGTATTGAATTCACCGCTTGGAAATGATTTGGGACGAGTTCCTGGTATTACAACCGAATTTTCAGGGACTATTCCTTTGTATTCTTTTGGTTCATCTCCAGTAACATCGATTATAGGAGTAGTTGCTGTGATTGTTACATTTGCCCCAATGACGGCACCTTTTTCAATCTTTACACCCTCGACAATGATAGATCTTGAACCAATAAATGCACCATCCTCAATAATTACTGGCATCGCACTTGGGGGTTCTAAAACTCCACCGATACCAACTCCTCCAGATAAATGAACATTTTTTCCAATTTGTGCACATGATCCGACAGTAGCCCATGTATCAACCATTGTTCCAGAACCTACATATGCACCTATATTGACAAAGCCTGGCATGACAACAACACCAGGTTCACAAAAACCTCCATACCGTACTACCCCAGGCGGTACTACCCTAATTTTTAACTTTTCATAATTCTTTTTCGGTTCTATTTTGTCGTAATACTCAAGTTCACCTGAACTAATTATTTCCAAATTTTTAATTGAGAAATAGTGGAGTATGGCTGTTTTTACCCATTCATTCACAATCCAATCGTTGCCTGATGGTTCAGCTACTCTAATTTTTCCTGTATCTAATAATCTTATTACTTCTTCAATGACTGAAATTTGATGTGACGTGACATTAATGATATCTATATCTTCTATTTCTTTTTTAAAATTATCCATAATTTGCTTTGGTCTCTTTTTAGTTATTAGATAATATTTTAGTGTATGAAAAAGAACACTTATAGACTTATTTTTCTTTCTTTATCTTTACTTCTATTCTTGACTATCTATGTAGGAGTTAATTTTTATCAAGATAATGATGAACTAGTTGTCCTTCCAGCCGTTATTGAAGGCATTTCACCTTTACCAAACTATCAAGTTCCTCAACAGACATCTTTAGAAATAAATTTACCAGTTGATTATGAAATAGTGCTTATAGTTAATAACTACATCATCCCATCTTCAGAGATACTTAATGTAGAAGCAACCGGAGTTTTTGTTTGGAAACCAGGACCAAATAAAACTTTTGAAAGCTGGAGCCCAGGAGAACAAAATATTCGTATAACTTGGAGTAAAGTTGTAGGACTGCCTGATGTAGGTGAATTCTCTTGGAAGTTTTATATTAACAATTAGTTAATTAAATCAAAGAGATCCTGTTCTGAGATAATGTCTACTTTTAAATCTTTGGCCTTTTTCAACTTTGAACCTGGATTTTCTCCAGAAATAAGATAATCTGTATTTTTTGAGATAGATGTAGTTACTGAACCTCCATTGTTTTCAATAAGGTTGATAAATTCCTGTCTATTTGAATTTTGAAGCGTTCCAGTTATTACAAAAGTTTTCCCAGTAAGTATTGTGTTACTTTCTTTTTTATCTTGGCTAAAAGAGAATCCTTTTTCTTTTAGGGAATTGAGAGTTGTTATATTTTTTTCTTGTGCTTTCCATTCATTCAAAGAATTAATAACACTTCCTGAAATACCATGGATATTTTCTAATTGATTTGAATCTGCAGCAAGAATATTTTCAATAGATCCGAAGTTTTGAAATAACAGATTGACAGTTCTTTTTCCGACAAAACGAATCCCTAATGCTGTGAGCAGTCTTGATGGTTGTGAGTTTGTAGATTTATTTATAGCATTAATTAGATTGGAAGCTTTTTTATTTTCCCACTGTGGAAGTTTTACTAAATCATCATATTTTAGATTGAATATATCTTCAATATCACCAATCAATCCTGTGCTAAGCAAAATTTCTACTGTTTCTTTTCCCATTCCGTCAATTTCTAAACCCGCTCTTGATGCAAAAAATATTATGGACTCTTTTTTTGCAATCTTACAAGACGAACCTCCACTACATCTTGGAACTTTTTCCTCTTTGTGAAAAATTATTTCATATTCACCACATGGACAAGTTTTAGGCATCTTCCATTTTTTTTGTGAACCATCTCTTCTTGTCTTTAATGAGCTGACTACCTCAGGTATTACATCTCCTGCTCTTCTAACTACAACATAGTCATTAATTCTTAAATCTTTTCTATTGATTTCATCCGGATTATGTAGAGATGCAAAAGAAACCATTGCTCCCCCAACACTTATTGGTTGTAATACCGCTACTGGTGTTACGGCTCCTGTTCTACCGGTTTGAAGCTTTATATCTGTAAGAATAGTTGTTTGCTCTTCTGCTGGAAATTTAAAAGCCACTGCCCACCTTGGAGATTTTGATGTGTAGCCTAACTCATCTTGGATAATTGTAGAGTTAATTTTCATTACGACTCCATCTATTTGGTATGAGTAGTCATTTCGTTTATCTTCAATACGTTTTAAGGTAGCTTCTATTTCATTAATCGACATGGTAAGAAAAACTTCATTTGTTTCAAATCCAGACTCTTTAAGGGTTTTTATCTGATCGCTATGCGATGAGAAGGCTTCAGAATCATCATGATTTATTAATTGATACGCTAATAATCTAATATCTCGTTTAGCTGTAATGGACGAGTCTTTTTGCCTTAGTGAACCAGCGGCAGCATTTCTAGAATTAATAAAACTAGACACTCCCTCATTCCTGATTGCGGCAATCATAGACTTCTCTTCCTTGGTGGGATTTTTAATTGATTTTAATTTTTCTAATTTAATCTCATCTTTTTTTCGTTTCTTATTTAAGTTGTCAAAACTTTCAGTTGGCATATAGATTTCACCTCGAACTTCTAAAGTGCCTTTGGAATTTGTCTTTAATCTAAGTGGTAAGTTCATTATTGTTTTCACATTATGGGTGACATCTTCACCGATTACACCATCGCCACGAGTAAGTCCCTGTTGTAAAATACCATCTTTGTATATGATTGAAATTGCTAAACCATCTATTTTTGGTTCTAAAGAAACAGGGAATAATTGTTGATCAGTTATTTTGCTGAGTCTTTCGAACCATTTATTGATATCTTCTATGTTTTCTGCATTATCTAAACTGTACATTCTTTGAACATGTTCTATTTGATTAAAAGCGGTGTCTGGAGTCCCTGTTACTCTTTGAGTTGGCGAATAAACCTTTACCTCTGATGGGTTGTTTAATTCGAACTGTTTAAGTTCATTGAAAAGTTTGTCATATTCTCCATCAGACATTATCGGGCTATTTAAGACATAATAAGCATGTTCTGCTTCTGATAGCTGAGTTATTACTTTGTCAATATCTTTAGCGTTCATACAGAAAGTTTTTGATTAAGTTCTGAAGTTATTCTTCCGCCTCCAATTAGTTTTGTACCTGAATACAAAACACCAAATTGGCCGGGAGCTACTCCGAATGTTGCATCGTGCAATAATACTTTTAGTGCGCTGTCGTCAATCATTTCTATCTCACAGGGAAGATCGTCAGAATTGTATCTTGTTTGGATACTAAGACTCTTTGTTTCTATTTCGTTTACAAATGAGGTATCTTCTAAGTAAAAAGTAGATGTAAGCAGCTCTTCTTTGTTTCCGACATAAACTTTCTTATTCTTTACATCGATTTTAGTAACATATTTTGGTGAACCTTGTCCTCCAGGTATTCCTTTACGTTGACCAACTGTAAATTCATGAATACCTTGATGATTTCCCATAATTTCGCCCTGACTATCAACTATTTCTCCTGAAGTTGAAATATCAATTCTTTTATCAACAAAATCTCGATAATTTTTTTTGCCCACAAAACATATATCTTGACTATCTTTTTTAAATGCAGTCTTTAAACCTAAATCAGCAGCTATTTGTCTAACTTCTGGTTTAGAAATAGTTCCTAGAGGAAACATTACATTCTCTAGCGTTGATGAATTTAACATATGAAGAACATATGATTGGTCTTTATCTAAATAATCTGCTTTGTGTAATTCATATTGTTCCTCATTTTTTATTATTTTTGCATAATGACCCGTAGCCACCTTGTCACAGTTAAGTTTTTTTGCTTGCTTGAGAAAGTGATCAAATTTAACCGATCTATTGCACTCAACACATGGATTTGGAGTAAGTCCCTGCGCATACATATCTATAAAATTATCAACAACCTTGTCCGAAAATGATTCTGTGTAATCTAAAACGTAGTAAGGAATATCTAGCTTGGCTGCAACTTTACGGGCATCTTCACTATCAGAAGCTGTGCAACAACCTGTTTCGGGCATTTCTCCATTTGGTCCTTCCCATAATTTCATAGTAACACCGATTACTTCATGGCCTTGTGACTTGAGAAGACCCGCAACTACTGATGAATCCACCCCACCGCTCATTGCAACTAAAACTCTCATTTCATCCCTTGAATTGATGACAACACAATGTTTGCAGCTTTTACACCATCTCCGCTGTTGGTGCTCCAGCCGAAGCTGAACCTTAAGTGACTGTTAATTAAATCATCTGATATTTTCATGGCTTGTAAAACATGTGATGGTTTCTGAGCACCGCTTGCACATGCAGAACCCCTTGAAACTCCCAAGCCTTGCAAATCTAAGGCAACCATAAGTGTCTCTGAGTGTATCCCTTTAAATTGTATATTTGAAACATGGTCTAACCTACTAATGTTTTCTCCGACAATCATAACGTCTAGATTATTTTTAAGGATATCCTCAAATTCTGTACGCTCTTTAAGAATTTTGTTGTTTTGTAATTCCATATTTTTCTGTTGCTCGTCCAGTGCGGCAGAGAGACTAGCAACACCAGACACATTTACAGTCCCAGCCCTTCGTTCTAGTTCTTGCTTTCCTCCATGCAGGAAGCTAGGGATTTTTGCTTCCGAACTTAGAAACATAATTCCAATTCCCTTGGGCCCTCCAATTTTATGGCCTGATATCGCTGCACTTTGGATTCCTAGTTCATGAAAATCAATTTTTGTTGTTGAAACAGCTTGCACCACATCGGAGTGGAATATTAAATCATAATCAAGCTTTTTAATACTTTGTGCAATTTCTTTAACAGGTTGAACAACTCCAGTTTCATTGTTAGCTAACATAATCGATACAATTTCTGTATTCGAATTTATATTACTAATAACATCTTCAGTCTTAATTACTCCAAAATTATCACATCCAATAAAATTGACTTTGTATCCAAGTGATTCAACCCATTCAGCTGAGCCAAGTACTGCTTCATGTTCTATAGCTGAAGTTACTAATTCAGCATTTTTATTTTGGTTATTTATAAATGGCATCTTTATTATCCAGTTATCTGCCTCAGTCCCTCCACTCGTAAAAGTGATTTCTTTCGGTGCTGCTCCAAAATGATTAGCAATTCTGTCGCGTGATTCTTCAAGTATATTTTTTGCTTTTCTAGATAGCTCATGTCCTCCAGCAGAATTTGCAAATGCTACTGACTCAGTTTGTTTATATGCTTCAAAGGCCACATCTCTCATTGGTGTGCTTGCAGCATGGTCTAAATACAGATAATCATTTTTTTTCATATTTATTTATTCTACTTATCAAGTAATATTGTTTAACAGACAATGAGTAAAACAATTACAGTTTCAACTATAATCAACAAACCATTAGACGAAGTATGGGATGAAGTTTCTGTCTTAAAAAACCATACAAATTGGATGAAAGATGCTGTAAACATTGACTTTCTGACTGAATCAACTCAGGGAATAGATACAAAAATGAAGGTTTTGACTAAAGTTGGACCAATTAAACTATATGACTACATGACCGTAACAGAATGGGTTGAAAGACAATCTATAGGAGTAGACCATGTTGGGTTAGTTACTGGTAAGGGAAAATTTACTTTGACTCAATTAGAAGAGAATAAAACCGAATTTAAATGGGAAGAAACTTTAAAGTTTCCAATATATCTAGCAGGACCAATAGGTGAATTTTTTGGATCTCCAATTTTAAAACTTATATGGAAAAATAATTTAAAAGGTCTTAAGGAACTATTTAATGATGAAAATTAGACTATTTTATTCACTTTTGCTTTTCGTGTTTTGTGTAGGGTGTAATTCAGAAAATACCTCAGAAGAAAACAGTGGTGCTGTAGTTAACGAAGTTGAAGTAGCAATTTCGGAAGGTTTAGGGGAGACCTCTGAAGTATTTGTCTCAAATTGGAATAAACTTGTTTCCACTATTTCAGAGGATGAACAAACTACTACATTTTTTTCAATTAATCCTGATGAAGTTAAGTGGACAAGCATAGAAAAACAAACCCTTTTTTATGAGTTTGGAAATAAAGAAAATCCTCAGGCTATTTTTGTAATTAATCTAAATATCAATGCAGATAGTGAAGTTATTGAGGAAATTGAATTCTTTGCTCCTGCAACAAAAGATGAGGTTAACTCGCAACAAACAAAACTTTTCTTTCTTTTAGTAATTGCTTTATCTGATGACACTTTAGATAAAAATGACAGAGAAAACATCCTCAATAATCTTGGACTATATGAAGAAATAACTAATCCAAAACAGTTAGCAGGTAGCGTAACCAAAAATGATATCCGTTATATTCTTGAACCATTAATTGAAAATAATTTGTTGTTTGGTCTTAATTTATATACAAGTATTCTTGACTCTACTAACGCCTAAGAAGCTATAACTTCTTCTACGCCAGGTACTTTTTCTTTAAGGATTCGTTCTATTCCACTCTTAAGTGTGGCAATGGATAGTGGGCAACCTACGCAAGCCCCAAGCATTTCTATGTTTACAATACCATTATCCACAGATGCTAACTTTATATCCCCCCCATCAGCCTGTACAGCTGGACGAATATACTCTATTGTTTCATTTAATATATCAAGGTCAATATCAACTTGTTCATCTCTATCTTTGATAGAAGGAAAATTGATATTTTCATTACTTTCCATAATTCAATTATATTCTATAACTGCGCCAAGTGAGCTTAAAGCGGAAACAATATCTTCATAGCCTCTATCTATGTGATCAATGCCAGTAATCTGTGAGTTGCCGTCAGCCTGTAGAGCTGCAATTATTAAACTAGCACCTGTTCTAATATCTGTTGAATTTACAGGAGCTCCTGAAAGGTCCTTTACTCCCTTGATCATTGCATGTTGCCACCCAGTTTGAATATTAGATCCCATCCGTTGAACTTCTGGTATCCATTGAAAACGCTGATCGTAAACATTTTCTGTAATGATTGAAGTTCCTTCTGCTCTAAGTAAAGCTGTACCGAATATTGGTTGTAAGTCAGTAGCTACTCCAGGGAAAGGTAAAGTTGATAACTCAATTGCATCATACTTATCTGTAGATTCTAAACTTATTGAGTTTTCTCCAGTTGATATATTGATACCAATTTCTATAAATTTTTTAATTTCCATAGGAAGAGTTTTTGGATCAACTCCTAAAATTGATCCAGATCCTTTAGTTGAAGCTATGGCTGCAATATATGTTCCAGCAACGATTCTATCCCCAATAACTTTATGATTAGTTGGTTTTAATGATTCAACACCTTTAATTGTAATTTCACTAGTGCCCTCACCATAGATTTCAGCACCCATATTTTTTAGCATTTTAACGATATCTACAACTTCCGGCTCACGAGCAGCATTTTCGATAACAGTATCTCCATCTGCTAAGACAGCTGCAAGCAATGTGTTTTCCGTGGCTCCAACTGACGCATAAGGTAAATTGATTTCAACCCCCTTTAAGCCATCTGTTTCGCCAATTAAAACTCCATGTTCAAGATGAAAATTTGCTCCCATCTTCTCTAACGCATCAAGATGCATCTGAACAGGTCTAGGGCCGAGTTGATCTCCACCAGGGAAGGCTATTTTTGCTTGACCTTTACGAGCTAATAATGGTCCCAGGATAATTATTGATGCACGCATTTTTTGAACTAATTCATATGGAGTTTCTATACCAATGTCCTCGGGCGAATTAATTTTTAAACTACTGTCTTCAAAGGAAGAAGTTATCCCAAGGCAACTTAAAACCTCTTGCATGTACGCAACATCTGTAATGTTTGGTACATTGCTTATTTCATAATCACCTGGAGCAAGTATTGGTAGTACCATTTGTTTCAATACCGCATTTTTGGCACCTTTAACTTCAACCATTCCATTTAATTGGTGATTGCCTTCAATTACTATATGTTTTTCCACTATCATTGATATTACTTAAAGAATTAAGTGTAACAATAAATTTATGTCAGAATCAATAATTGTATATAAAGCAAATGACCATTTGGAAGCGTCATCTTGTCTTAGTAATTTAATAATCGATGATATAAAATCTTTGAACAAAAATAGCTACTCAATTGGGCTTTCAGGTGGAAATACACCAAAAGTAACGTACTCTTTGTTAAAAAATGATATTACAAATCTATCAAAGATTATCTTCTGGACAGTGGATGAGCGCTGGGTTCCTATAGAAGATGAAAACTCAAATCAAAACTTGATCAATGGTTTTTTTCAAAATACTGGAGCTACAATTTTGGACTTCGAATATACGAACACAACAGCTGATCATGATGCAAATCTATATTCAGAGAAACTTGCTAAAAATATAACTCAATTTGATACTGTAATACTCGGTGTAGGTGAAGATGGACATATAGCCTCTTTATTTCCTGGAACAACAGCGTTAGAAGATACCCATGACATTTACACTTCAAATGAGGTAGATATAGTTAGTAAATGGAGAGTAACTGCGACATATAAACTTTTAACTAGTGTCCATAAAGTTTATTTACTTGTTACTGGAGAAAATAAAAAAAATATACTTTCAGAAATATTAAACAATGGAAATACTCCAGCAAATGATTTAATTGATAAAAGATCAGAAACATTTATTATCACTGACCAATCGATATAAACGTTAATTATGTATACGCTATAGATAGCATATAGTTATCCTTAATCCAGATGTCACCGAAAAACTACTTCCAAATGTTCTTAACTTCAGCTTTATGGGGTTCCTCTTTTTTACTGATGAAGTATGCACTTGTTGAATTAGACCCTTTTCAGATCGCTTTCTATAGGATCTTTATTGGTATGACGTTTATAAATTTATTAAAGATTGAACATATTCCGATTTCTAAACGAGACCATGTTTTTACTGCAATCGTAGGATTTTTGTGGATGTCACTACCTTTTTACTTATTTGCCGAATCTGAACAGACAATATCTTCCAGTTTGGCAGGACTTGTTAATGGCTCTACACCAATTTTTATAAGTCTTTTTGCAGTAATATTTTTTAAACAAAAAATTTCTAATATTAAAAAAATATACTTGTCTACTGGCTTTTTTGGAATATATGTTCTTTCATTCGGATTTGAAGTTACTAATTTTAATTTGAGCACTGGCTTACTACTTGCCTTACTGGCTTCAATTAGTTATGGATTTGCAGCTAATTTTGTTCAACCACTAATTCATTCCTACGGAGCACTTGTCACACTTCGTATGGCGTTAAGATACGCATCAATATTTTCATTTTTCCTCTTTATTTTTAATAGTGAGTTTTTATTACCGACTCCAGGTGGTTCCCTGTTTCATATGCTCCTTTTAGGAGTTGGAGGAAGTGGAATTGCTTTTCTTTCCTTTTACAGTTTAATTGATGATGTCGGAGCTATATTTGGATCAATCACTGTATATATAATTCCAATATTTTCTGTAATATTTGGATATATATTCTTACAAGAAACCACTACTCTCTCACAAATTTCTGGTGTAGCTGTAATTATCGTATCTGCTTATCTGTTTACTAAAACTAACGATTAGATTTTGGCTGCACAAACAAACCTTCCGAAATTGCAGCAATACTACCGTCGTCTAGAAAGAGTTCAGCTTTATAAGTTGTTCCCTTTTCTCCAATTGAATCTCTCCAAGCCTTTACGTGAACGAACTTAGTAGTGTTGTTGACAGGTCTAATATATTTTGCTGAAAAAGTTTTTGTAACAACCATCTCTCCTAAAAGGAAACTTAGTGGGCCCATCGTGCAATCCATAAAAGAATCGACAATGCCCCCAAGGGTTGTGTTCATTGGATTAAAATATTTTTCCTGTATTGGGTACTTGCACTCTAAGTATTCTTCATCCTCATTAAAGGATATGAACTCCCCTTTTAATTCTTTATAAATGTTTGGAATGGGTAAATTTCCCCATGTTGTTTCTGACATAGAAAAAATATTAACACTTATGGAGATTTAGGACTTTATAGAGTTTATCTACCTTTAGGATGCCACACAGTTTTTGTTTCAATAAACGGTAGTAAGGATTCTAAACCAGAAGTTGGTGGTTTAATAACAATACGTTTTAGTGACTTTGAAGCATTTTCACGTATTATTTTTTTATCTGAGGAAGTGAGATCTTTATAAATTGCCATGGCATTAATCTCTACATGATTACTTACATCATCAATTATCTGAGAAAAATTTCCTGACAAAATATTTAGAGCTCCTGAGGGTAGATCTGAATTATTAATATCTTCAGCAAGCTTAAGAGCTAAAATTGAATTATCACCACTAAAACTTATGACTGAGCATCCTGTAGTTAATGATGGAAGAATACTAAGTAATAATTGATTAAATGAATTTTCTTCTGTGTTCAAAGTAAAAACAACACCGAGTGATTCCTGGTGAGAAATATTAAAATAATCTCCTGCTACCGGATTTAAATTACCTGTCATTTGTTCCCATTTGTCAGCCATACCTGCATACCAAATTAGAGAATCGATCGCATTTTTAATATCCTGATTAGCTTTTGATTTTGTTAAGCCAGACTCCTGAAGAATTTGTTGATATGTTTCTGAATTGCCTTCTACCATTTCAGATAGCCTATACAAAACTTGTGTCTTGTTATAGGGTGTTAGTTTTTGCCACTCTGTATACCCTTTTTTTGCAGCCACAACAGCATCTCTAACGTCTTTTCTCGAAGTTAGTGGAACTTCATAAAATTGATTTTTCAGTTCTATTCTGAATGTTTTTCCTGATTCAGACCTAACATACTTACCTCCGACATAGTTTTTATATGTTTTTTTTATTTCATTCATGACTGAACCTTTAAATATGAAAGGAGACCATGTCTTCCTCCTTCTCTTCCAAAACCCGATTCCTTATATCCGCCGAAGGGTGATGAAGGGTCAAATTTATTAAATGTATTAGCCCAAATAACACCTGCTTGAAGCCTGTCAGCTGTCCATAAGATCTTTGAACCCTTTTCAGTCCATATTCCTGCTGATAAGCCATATTCTGTATTATTAGCTATATCAATAGCTTCCTCAGGTGTTCTAAAAGTTAATGTCGTTAATACTGGTCCAAATATTTCCTCTCTTGCAATTTTGTAGGAAGGTTGAGCATTTGTAAATAATGTTGGCCTAAACCAGAATCCATTTGCCGGTAGCTCACATTCAGTTTGAAATATAGTCCCACCTTCTGATACTCCCTCGTTCACGAGAAAAGATATCTTGTCTAGCTGCTCTTTGGAATTTATTGCACCTATGTCTGTATTCTTGTCCAAAGGATTACCAACTCTTAAAGATTGCATTCTTTTTTCGAGTTTTGAAACGAACTCATCATGAATGTCTTCTTGTAAAACTAATCGGGAACCTGCACAGCAAACATGGCCCTGATTAAAAAATATACCGTTTACGACACCTTCAACTGCTTGGTCTATAGCTGCATCGTTATAAACTATGTTTGCTGCTTTTCCTCCAAGTTCTAACGTAAGGCCGATATCTCTACCTGCTGTTTCATTCTGAATATACTTTCCCACGGCAGTAGAACCCGTAAATGCTATCTTTGAAATATCAGGATGTTGAACAAGTGCTGCACCTGTAGTTCCATCTCCAGTGACTAAATTAAATACTCCTGGAGGAAGTCCGACTTCTTGACACAATTCAGCAAAAAGTAAGGCAGTAAGAGGGGTGCTTTCAGCTGGTTTGAGAATTACTACATTCCCAGTTGCCAGTGCTGGTGCAACTTTCCATGAAAGCATTAATAAAGGGAAATTCCAGGGAATTATTTGTCCTACGATACCGTAAGGTTTGAGACCTTTTGTATTCCATGAAATATCCAATTTATCAGCCCAACCGGCAAAGTAAAAGAAATTGGCAGCAACTTGAGGAAGGTCAAAGTCACGAGATTCTTTTATAGGTTTCCCTCCGTCTAAACTCTCTAATACAGCAAATTCACGTGACCTTTCCTGAATTAATCTAGCTAATTTGAATAAGTATTTTGCGCGTTCAGTTCCAGTTAATTTAGACCATATTTTTAAACCGTTCTTTGCTGAATCAACTGCGGAATCAATATCGTTCTTGTTTCCAACTGTAATTGAGGAAAGAACCTCTTCAGTTGATGGCGAGATTGTTTTTAAAAACTTCTTTGAATTAGCTGTTTGAAATTCTCCATCTAAAAATATTCCATATTTTTTTTCAATATTAACTATTGCACTTGACTCTATAGATTCTGCATAATCCCATGTTTTCATAAATTATCCTCTTGGAAAATAGTAGCTTGACTGATATGCATTAGTTTTTAATTTTTTGATTTGTTTTAAGACATCATCCACAAGGCTTGATGCTCCGAATCTAAAGTAGTCGGGGCTAAGCCACTCAGGTCCTAATTCTTCGTTAACTATGACCAAATATCTAATTGCATCTTTTGAATCTCTAATTCCACCAGCTACTTTAATTCCAGCTTTAAAACCAGTTACCATTTTGTAATCCCAGACAGCCTTAGCCATTAGATAACAAGCTTCCCGTGATGAACCATTAGAAATCTTTCCTGTCGATGTTTTTATAAAGTCTGAACCTGCAGCAAGTGAAATTAAGCTTGCTTTTTTAATATTTTCATAAGTTTTAAGCTCCCCAACTTCAAGTATTGTTTTGAGGTGAACAGATTTACACACTTCTTTGAGTGCAACAATTTCGTCATACATTTTTCGATAATCTCCTTCAAAAAATGCTTTTCTATTAATAACTATATCTATTTCATCAGCACCTTGATCAATTGCAAATTGAGTATCAAAAATTTTAGATTCTAATGGTGCCTGGCCGCTTGGAAAGTAAGAAGAGACTGAAGCGACTTTAACATTTGAGTTACGTGTCATTTCTTTTGCTTTTGCTACTAATGCTGGGTAGACGCATACAGCAGCGACACTTGGAACTTCTGAATTACTAGGATCAGGTCTAATTGCTTTTGCAGCCATCTGACCAATTTTACCTTCTGTGTCCTCCCCTTCGAGAGTAGTCAGATCACACATAGTGACTATGTAGTTTAAAGCCTGAAGCTTAGAATCTTTCTTAATACTCCTAGTAGCAAGCGAAGCGACTCTCTCTTTCAAACCCACTTCATCAACTCTTAAATTGTCTATCAACTCAACAGTATTGGACCAACTGAGAGTGTTTTTTGATTCTTTTGTTAAAGACATAGTTCCATGGTAAATGAAGTTGTAATTATTTAACAGGGAATTTTTAATCTAATGCGTTTATCTTATTACTAGCAGAAGTTTCTTTACTATCAGTTATTTCAGCAATTCCACCAAAAACTGTGAAAATTTTGTTCCATATATTCTCTTTATCTAAGAGTTTTGAGGCTAACTCGGACCCTGTCTGAAATACATGTTTCTCTAATAATGTTTTTAGATCAAGACTGTCAATTTCATTTAATATATGGGAAGATGGGGCAGATTCTGAAATATATTGATTAAAACTATCTTGAGTGTTCAAAACTATGACCTTGCCTCCAGTCATTCCAGCACCAAAATTAAAACCAATTTCACCAAGTATTACAAGCGTTCCACCCGTCATGTATTCAGCTGCATGGGCACTACAACCTTCAACTACAGCAATAGCTCCACTGTTTCTGACTCCAAACCTTTGACCAACTCTACCTGAAATAAATAATTGTCCTCCTGTTGCTCCATATAAGAGTGCATTACCTGCAGCATGATATGCACCTTGCATTTTTTTGCCCTGAGGAATAATTGTGATACTTCCACCACCCATACCCTTGCCAACATAGTCGTTAGCACTACCTGTGAGTTTTAAATTAATTCCATCTCGTATAAATGCACCGAAACTTTGACCCGCAGAGCCAGACAAGCTAATTAACGAAGGATATTTTTCAATTTGCTTAGCTAGATTATTTAGTGATATTTCTCCAGATAAACGTGCACCAATGCTTCGATCTTGATTTGAAATGGGATACTGGAGAAAAGATTCTGTATTAGCGTTTAGGGACTTAATTACTTCAGAGGTAATTCTTCTTGAAAGACGTCCTTCCTCATGTCTTACAAAGCCGGGATGTTTTTTTTCTGGAACAGCATTAACAAGAAGTTTGTGAAGACTGCTTGGTAGCTTATTTTCTAGGACCTTCAATCCAAGTAGATCTGCATGACCGTTTAAATCTTCAAGTTCTGTGACATTAAATAACTGTAAATATTTTTGAACATCTTCAGCAAGAAACTTGAATAATTGCATCACCTGTTCTGGCGCTCCGGTGAACTTAGCTCTTAAATTTTGATCTTGGGTAGCGATACCTACCGGGCAAGTATTTTCATGACACTGCCTAACCATTTTGCAACCTAAAGCTAAGAGGGGTAATGTTCCAAAACCAAATCGATCAGCACCTAAAGTTGCAGCGATAATAACATCTTTAGCAGACCGAAGCCCTCCATCGACTTCTAATAAAACTTTATCTCTCATATTATTTACTACTAAAGCTTGGTGAGTTTCACTTAACCCTAGTTCCCAAGGTGATCCTGCATGTTTTATACTTGTCCATGGACTCGCACCAGTTCCACCATCACTCCCAGCTATGGTGATAATATCTGCTCCTGCTTTAGCTACACCAACTGCTATAGTTCCAACTCCAGGTTCTGAAACTAATTTTACATTTACAGGATTGCTTGGGTTAAAAGTTTTTAGGTCGTAAATAAGTTGTGCTAAGTCTTCAATTGAATAAATGTCATGATGAGGTGGTGGTGAAATTAAAGTTATACCTTCATTTGTGTGTCTCAATTTTGCAATATGTGAATCCACTTTAAATCCAGGAAGCTGACCCCCTTCACCAGGCTTAGAACCTTGTGCCATTTTTATCTGAAATTCAGTAGCTGAAGCTAAGTAGTCTGGAGTTACTCCAAACCTTCCTGAAGCAATTTGCTTAATTTTAGAATTTTTTTCTGTATTGAATCTTAAAGGATCTTCGCCGCCCTCACCAGAACCAGACTTGGCTCCCAATCTATTCATAGCTATAGCTAATGCTTGGTGAGCCTCTTCAGACAATGCTCCGAGAGACATTGAGCTCACTGTAAATTTCTGATAAATAATATCAATTGAAGATACTTTCTTTTGGTTGTCATACCCTTGAGATGTATCTGGAAGTGTAAACAGATCTCTTATTTGTACATCGGGTCTATCTTCTAAGGATTCAAGGTAACTTAACCAAATCTCCTTATCACCAGATCTGACTGCTTTTTGTAACTTTAACACTGTGGATGGTGATGTTATATGGGGCTCAGCATTTTTTTTATATTTATAGAAACCTCCAATGTCAACACTCGATTCGTCTGAATATATCTTAAGATTTTTTTCTATTTCAGCGTAACCTATACCCTCAGTTCTACTTTTAGAGTATTTGAAGGCCCTTTCATTAACTTCTTTATTGAGCCCTATTATTTCATAGAGTTCAGAACCCCTATAGGAGGAAACTGTACATATTCCCATTTTTGACATTATTTTTAACAATCCGGTATTTAAAGTTTTGGTGTAATTTTCCTGTGCTTCTGCGATTGATAAACCTAATTCAGGGTCAGCTGTTGTTAGTTTTCGAACATTCTCTAATGCTAAATAAGGCCATACTGCAGATGCTCCATATGCGATATGACAGGATAAGTCATGCGCATCCCGAATCTCACCGGAAGCAACTATTAATGATGCTTTCAACCTAATTCCATTTTCAATTAAGTAATGATGTAGTGTTCCTGTAACTAGTAATGAAGGAAGTACACTTTCACCAACTTTAAGTTCTTTATCAGATAAAATAATCAGTGACTTTTTCTTGTTTTCTATTGAGTCTTTTACCTTTAAGCAAACTTTTTCTAAAGCCGTTTCGATATCCTCTTCCTCTTTATTGAAACAGAAGCTAATTACTTCTGATTTTTTACCTAAAAATTCGTTAGAGGTTAACTTATCGTAAGTTCCAGCATTCAGAATTGGAGTCTTGAGTGATACTAGATTAGCTTGTTGAGATGTTTCTTTAAGGATTGAACCTCTTTTTCCAAGGTAGGTTTTTGTGGACATAACAAATCGTTCTCTTATTGGATCAATTGGTGGGTTGGTAACTTGTGCAAAAAGTTGGTGGAAAAATCTACTTAATCTAGGTTTATTTTTGCTTAATATGCCTAATGGAGAATCGTTACCCATAGAACCGGTTGGAACTTCTCCTTTTAACATTGGTAATAAAATCAATCTTTCTTCTTCAGGTGTATAGTCAAAATATTTAGATAATAGCTCTGTATCTATAGAGTCATCTTGTAAATTATTAAATTGAGTATCAACTCTTAATGGCTTTGAATTTACCCAATCTTTATAGGGATTTTTTTTACTCAATTTTTGTATTACTTCTTTTTCATCGAGAAGTTCGTCATCCTTTATTCGGTATCTTATTGTTTGACCTGGCTCAAGCTGAGCTGTCTTATATGCTCCAGCCTCTACAGAGGGGCATATTCCGACTTCAGAAGCTGCAAGAACATATCTATCAGAAATCATCCACCTCATTGGTCTCAATCCACTTCTATCTAGCCCTGCAATTATGTCCAAACCATCTGACGCAACAATTGCAGCAGGACCGTCCCATGGTTCAGTTAGGAATGAATGGTATTGATAAAAAGCTTTTTCATCTTCTGTAAACCTAGGATTGTTTTCCCAGGCTGATGGAATTAACATTTCTTGTGCATGTGCAAGTGTCCTTCCAGACTGTACTAGTAACTCAACAGCATTATCTAATTGTCCAGAATCAGAAATACTTTCATCTATAAAAGGTTTGATTAGATTAATGTCATCTTTCCAGAAATTTGAAGATGCATCGAATTCTCTTGCTTGCATCCATGAGTAATTTGAAGTGATTGTATTTATTTCTCCATTATGTGCAAGCATTCTGAGTGGTTGAGCTTTATCCCAAGTAGAAGATGTATTCGTTGAAAACCTTTGATGAAATATGCCGAATCTTGTTTTAAAAAGTGGATTCCTTAAGTCCCAGTAAAAATCAGAAGCTTGAGTTGCTGTGAAAAGACCCTTGTAAACTACCGTTCTAGATGAACATGAATTGATATGGATATTTAAAAATTCATGATTAGAAATTTCTTTTTCAAGAGATTTTCGGAAAAGATATAATGTTTTTTCAAATTTTTTTTCATTCTTTTCATCTGATGATATTACAGCATGGAAAATTGATGGTTTTGACTGTTTAGCTAGGGTGCCAAGAACTTCTTTATCAGTTGGAACTTTACGCCAGTACAAAAGTTCGATATTGAAATCTATAAGCTTTCTTTGAATTAATTCTTTTGATTCATTCAATTCTTTTGAATCAAAAAAGCATGATATAAGACCTAATTTTTTCCCTTTTCCTAGTGTTATATTTCTTTCATCTAACTCAGCATTTAGAAGTTCGTAGGGTATTTCTGTTAAAACTCCCGCTCCATCACCTGTGCCGTCTGCAAATTTAGCTCCTCTGTGATCAAGATTTGATAGACATTCTAAGATTTTTAATGTCATTCCATGAGTAGGTGGAAGGCCACGAGAAGCAATGAAACCAACTCCGCAAGAGTCTTTTTCTTTAAATTCAAATACCATAAGTTCCTTATCTTACTACACCTTACTTTGGGAATAAATAGAAAATCAGCCTTCAAACCTCAAGGGGGGAACCAAGAAATTAATGACTGATTTTCTAATATTGTATTCTATTTTTTGAGAATGAAATCACCATAAGCTGTTGTTCCATGTTCTGAAACATCCAGTCCGGCTATTTCTTCATCCTTAGAAACACGTAATCCAAAGAAGTTATCAATAGTTTTTAGTACGATAAAGGAAGTTGCATACGCCCAACCCCCTATTGCAAGTATTCCAATTATTTGAGGGAGAAATAGTGAAGTTCCCCCATAAAGGAGACCATCAGTTGTATCAAAAATTCCAACTGCTAAGACACCCCAAGCTCCGCATATCCCATGTACAGACACTGCTCCTACAGCGTCATCAAATCCTTTCTTTTCAATTAAGTTAATGGAATAAACTACAAGTATCCCCGATACAGTACCTATGAGTACTGCTCCAAGGTTATTAACATTTGCACATCCCGCAGTTATACCAACTAGTCCAGCTAATGCACCATTTAATGTCATTCCAACATTAGGTTTTCCTGCAATCATTGATGTGTACATAGCGGCAACTGAAGCTGCTGATGCTGATAGTGTTGTTGTGACTGCAATTGCTGCTAAATTTACATCTACAGCAGCTAGAGCTGATCCTACATTAAAGCCATACCATCCAAACCATAGAATAAATACACCTAATGCACCAGCAACCATTGAACTTCCTGGGATAGGCAGTGGATTTCCACTATCATCAAACTTTCCGATCCTGGGTCCAACAACTTGAATTCCTGCAAGAGCAGCAAAGCCACCCACCATATGAACTACTCCAGATCCAGCAAAATCAATAAAGCCGAGTTCAGACAACCAACCTTGGCCACTCCAGACCCAGTGTGTGACAATAGGGTAAATAACACCACATATAAACGGTTGAAAAAGTAGATATGAACTGAACTTAGTTCTTTCAGCAACTGAACCTGATACGATAGTTGCAGCGGTTGCAGCAAAAACAACTTGGAAGAAATAAGTTGTTGAATCACCCTCCAAAAAGAAATTTCCATATGCTACAAATCCTCCAAGGGTTGACCCACCATAAGCGAGTGCAAATCCGAACGCCCAGTATGTTATTGCACCTACAGAAAAATCCATAAAGTTTTTCATAACTATGTTTACTGAGTTTTTTGATCGAGTAAATCCTGTCTCCACAAGCATGAATCCTGGCTGCATGAACATTACTAATATACCTGCAATTAAAATCCAGAGATTGTCAATGTATGCTGTTACTTCCATTTTGTATCTCCTTTAATTAAATATTTATAAACAACTTACTTCAGAATTTACATAAAGTAAGGCTCTAGAAGTTAAATGATTATTACAGAAATGTTTCTTATTTGTTTCGAAGAAATTTATACTTTTGGTCTTTGAGAGACTCTGTATCCTAAGTAAATTAAAAACATTCCAACTAAAAGTGAAAGTGTTTTTGAAGCACTATCTCCCAAGGCAAGAAGAACTCCAGATAATGCAGGAGAAAATGCACCAACAACAATCAATACATTTGTTGTTACTAGATCTTCATTTACCCTACGAAATTTATAAATACTGTACATAGCAATTCCTACAAGTGAGATACTTCCAAGTGAATTACCTAATATTGCCCACATCCTTGGTCCGCTTATTTCATACAGCTGACTTCCTTCAGGAATGCCTACAACACCTGAAAAATCTGGGATGCCACTTGTTAAAATTGAGTAGCCAGCACCAATAACAAACAGAACATACAGACCTGAAGCTACATTCACTTTATTTTTATCAAAAATTAAATATGCACTACCTATGCCAAACGCTGGAACATTTGTTATACCTCCAAAGAAATAAAAAATGCCAAAGTTTAAATAGTTCCACCCTGATAGAAGGCCGGAAACTAGAGCTATTGTGGCGACTGTATACATAAACACCGCAAATGCCCAAGAAATGATGTAAGGCTTTTTTCCTTTTATTGATTTGAGAAATAATTCAATACTAAAACCAATTCCAATCACTGAAGCTAATGACCCAAGAACAATATCCATGATTTATATAATAGGTTTAAGTTTATTACAACGAGAAACCAGAACTAGCTATTCTTATATGTAGTATGTCAAAAAATATTTTAGTAGCCGTTGCGTGGCCGTATGCAAGTGGATCTAGGCACCTAGGTCACATCGGTGGTGCATATTTACCCGCTGACATATTTGCAAGATACCACAGGGTAATAGGAAACAAAGTACTAATGGTTTCAGGTAGTGATGCTCACGGAACACCAATAACAGTTCGTGCAGATGAAGAAGGTGTAGAACCAATTGATATAGTAAATAAATATCATAAAGAGTTCCTTGATTACTGGGAAAAACTATCTATATCCTGGGATAACTACACCACAACAATGACGGAAAACCATAAAGATGTAGTTCACAAAATTTTCTTAAAACTACTAGAAAATGGATACATTGATAAACAAAAAACCCTGCAAGCATTTGATCCTCTAGATAACAAGTTTTTACCTGATAGATATGTAGAAGGTACGTGCCCAAAATGTGACTATACCGAGGCTCGAGGTGACCAGTGTGATAGTTGTAGTGCAACACTTGATCCAGAAGAACTTCTAAATCCTACGAGCAAATTATCGGGTAATCCTGCAGAATTTAAAGAAACAGAACACTTCTTTCTAAAATTAAGCCTTCTTGGAGAAGACTTACAGCCTTGGCTAGACACTAAGGTCGACTGGAGGCCGCATGTAATTAACTGGGCAAAATCATTCGTTAAAGAGGGTCTTAAAGACAGAGCCATTACTAGGGATCTCGAATGGGGAATAGATATACCTGTTGACGACCTAGGAAATGAAAAAAAGATTTATGTTTGGTTTGAAGCAGTAATAGGTTATCTTTCAGCATCAATTGAGTGGGCTAAAAATTCTGGTAATGAAGATTCCTGGAAAGATTGGTGGGAAAATAACGAAGCAGAATCTTTTTACTTTATTGGGAAAGATAATGTACCGTTCCACTCAGTAATTTGGCCAGCAATTTTAGCTGGTTACGGAAATTTAAATATGCCAACAAATGTACCAGCTAACCAATATATTTTAATTAAGGGTGAGAAAGCTTCAGCAAGCAGAGGGGTGGGTAAAAGCTTATCTGATTACCTTTCTGAATGGCAGCCAGATGCTTTAAGATACACATTAGCCTCTGTTCTTCCAGAACAGTCAGATTCCGAACTAACGGAAGAAGAAATGATAAGAAGAAACAATGAGGAACTTGTTGCTACATGGGGCAATCTAGTACAAAGAGTATTTACTCAAATAAAAAATAATAGAGATGATATTAAAAACCTATCGTCAATTGAGTCAGTAGACAAAAAATTGATTGATGAAGCTAAATTGGCATTTGAAAACATTGGAAATAACATTGAATCAGTCGAATTGAAAACAGCTCTGCAAGAATCAATGAGATATGTTTCAAAAGTTAATGTTTATCTTAATGAAACTGAACCTTGGAAAGTAATTAAAGAAGATAAAGACCGTGCATCACGAATTCTATACACGTCTCTTCAAGCTATTGACGCTTGTGCAAGTTTGTTATACCCATTTATGCCAACTACAAGTAAAAAAGTATCTGAAGCAATACCTAAAGAAACTTCAAATAGCTGGGATGTAAATGAAATAAAAATAGGTGCCGAATTAACTGAAATTGGGCACCTATTTAAAAAGTTTGACTAAGCCTTAGATGCTTTAAAAACAGTATCTATCTCGTCAATCAAAGCTATTAATTCTTCTCCAACTTTTGGATCTTCAGTTTTTTTAGCTTCACCTGCTTTTTTGGTTGCCTTCCAGAATAAGTCATGCAGATTGGGATATTTCTCCAAATGTTCTGGTTTAAAATAGTCAGTCCAAAGCACCCATAGGTGATGCTTTACTTCTTCTGCTCTTTCTTCTTTAATCGTTACACATCTTTGCTTAAAACTAGCATCATCAGATTCTTGATATTTTTTTGATGCGTTCAAAACAGATTCAGCTTCAATACGAGCTTGTGCTGGATCATAAACACCACATGGCAAGTCACAATGTGCAAATGCAACTCTTGATGGTTTAAATAACTTCATAAATCTCCTTAATTTACTAATATTAATTTTAGTAAGATAAAAATTTATGATTAAAAACATATTGAAGTTAGTTAATTTAAAAACCTTTTTTGCATTCATCCTGTATATGTTTTTTCGAAATGAAAATAAAGCATTTAGAACATACGAGATAAAAGAAGAAAGTATGAAGCCTTCCTTACTTCCTAACGAATATGTTCTTGCAACAAAATTAAACGAAATTCCAAAAAGAGGAGATATCGTTATCTTTACAAATACTGAGAAAAATATTGACGTTGTCAAAAGAGTTATTGGGCTACCTGGTGAAGAAGTTGAATCTCAAGAAGGATCAATTCTAATTAACTCAAATAAACTTAATGATTCTTGGGCTAAGAGTTTCGTGGATGATTTTGTAACAACTAAGTTGGCTGAAGACGAAATATTTGTACTAGGAGACCAAAGGACTTTATCATCAAGTGATTCCAGAACAATTGGTCCCATTAAATTCTTAGACTGTTGGAAACTAAAATTAAGGTACTGGCCTTATTACAGGTTTAAAACATTTGAGTAATTTATTCTGTAGCTGGTGTAAAAGTTCGATGGCCTATCTACATGGTCATGCGGCATGCATTAATAATACATGTGCAATGTTTGGTCTCAATCAAGCAGAATGTTGTTCTGGTGAAAACACAGGAAATTGTGAAGGAACTCAGCAAAATGAAATCGCATTATCTCCGGAAAGATTAAACTAAGACAATGGAAGAACCTACCTTAGCTACAGATAAAAAAACTGTTGAGTCTATTCCTGCTATTACAATCAGATTTGCTGGAGACTCTGGAGATGGTATGCAGCTTGTAGGAACAAGATTTACCGACACTTCTGCTTTGTTTGGAAATGACCTCGCAACACTTCCCTCTTTTCCAGCAGAAATAAGAGCACCTCAGGGAACAATTGCTGGGGTATCCTCATTCCAAGTTCAAATTGCTGACTTTGATATCTTAACCCCTGGTGACAATCCTGAAGTACTTGTAGCAATGAATCCAGCGGCATTGAAAGCACACCTTCATGATTTAGCACCTAATGGGATGCTTATTTTAAATGAAGATGCTTTCGAAGAAAAAAATATAACTAAAGCTGGATATAAACTTGATCCTCGTGAGTCAGGAGAATTAGATGGCTACAGAGTTTTTGAAGTCCCAATGGAAAAATTAACAAAAGAAGCATTAAAAGATTCTGAAATAAAAGGTCGTGCAGTCCTCAGGTCAAAGAATATGATTGCATTGGGTTTAATTTCATGGGTTTTCAACAGACCTTTAGAAGACACTGTAAATTGGATTAATAAAAAATTTGAGAAACTACCTGAAGTAGCAGATGCTAATATAAAAACTTTGAAAACTGGTTATAACTTTGGAATAACCGTTGAGGCTTTTCACCATACTTATGTTGTAGATAAAGCAAAACTTCCAGCTGGGGAATACACGAATATAAATGGAAATATCGGTTTAAGTTGGGGACTAGTTGCAGCTGCTAAGCTTTCTGAATTAGAACTTTTTTATGGAAGTTATCCCATAACTCCAGCGTCTGACATTCTGCATGAACTTTCTAAACATAAAAATTTTGATGTTATCACCTTTCAAGCTGAAGATGAGATTGCTGCAGCTGCGGCAACAGTGGGAGCATCGTTTACTGGAAAGCTCGCAGTTACAGGCACTAGTGGTCCTGGTTTAGCTCTAAAAAGTGAGACTATTTCTTTAGCCTTATCAGCAGAACTTCCTATGGTAATTGTGAATGTACAACGTGGAGGACCTTCAACAGGCCTACCGACAAAACCAGAACAATCAGATTTACTATTTGCACTATACGGCAGACATGGAGAATCACCTTTACCTGTGCTTGCATCAAGGTCACCATCTCATGCTTTTTACACAGCTATAGAAGCTTCAAGAATAGCTCTCAAATACATGACTCCTGTAATACTGCTTTCAGATAACTATGTTGCAACTGGGTCTGAACCGTGGTTGCTTCCCGACTACAAGGATTTACCATCCTTAAGTAACAACTTAACAACTAAGTTAAACTCCAAAGATGGTTTTCTACCTTTTCATCGGGATATGACAACTTTTGCTCGACCTTGGGCAACACCAGGTACTCCCGGACTTGAGCATCGTATAGGTGGACTCGAGAAAGAAGAAGGTACTGGTAATGTCTCATACGACAGTGACAATCACCAATATATGACGGATATGAGAGCTTGGAAGATTGCAAATATAGCAAATGATATTGAGCCACTTGAACTAAATGGTGACGAAAAGGCTGATACATTAGTTTTAGGCTGGGGGTCAACGTATGGAGGAATAACTCAAGCTGTTAACAGACTTAATGAAAAGGGAGTAAAGGTAGCTAGTGCACATCTCACCTTCATCAATCCGTTCCCAGATAACTTAGGAGAGATTCTTTCAAGTTTTAAAACAGTAATAATTCCAGAATTAAACACTGGTCAATTAATCAAACTGATAAGAGAGAGATTTTTAATTGATGCAAAGGGTATTAATAAAGTTGCTGGAGTTCCATTTACAGCACAAGAGTTAGCAGATAAAATAGAGGAAAAAATTAATGAGTAAAGTGCCTGTAAGTTACAAGAGAACAGATCTTCAAAGCGATCAAGAAGTCAAGTGGTGTCCTGGTTGTGGTGATTATACTATTTTAGCTTCAGTGCAAAGCTTTATGGCTGATATGGGAATCAGTAAAGAAAAAATTGTTTTTGTTTCTGGTATTGGCTGTGCGGCGAGATTTCCTTATTACATGAATACTTATGGGCTTCATACAATTCATGGTAGAGCGCCAGCTGTAGCAACAGGTGTCACTGTGTCAAACCCTGATCTATCAGTATGGGTGGTCTCTGGTGATGGTGATGCTCTGTCAATAGGTGGAAACCACCTCATTCATGCTCTACGAAAAAATGTAAACATTAAGATTTTGATGTTTAATAATCAAATTTATGGACTAACAAAGGGTCAGTACTCCCCTACAAGTGAAGAGGGTAAAAAGACTAAATCTTCGCCATTCGGCTCTGTTGAGCTTCCATTCAACCCTATGAGCATAGCTCTTGGAGCTGAAGCATCTTTTGTTGCTAGGTCAGTTGATATGGATAGGGAATTAACAGCTCAAGTGCTGCAAGAAGCATCAACACATAATGGTTCTGCTTTTGTAGAAATATATCAAAATTGTAATGTTTTCAACGATAAAGCTTTTGAACAATTAACCTCCAAAGAAGGTAGGGTTGCAAATCGAATTAACCTAGTTCATGGAGAAAAAGTAATTTTTGGAGCAGAAGATGAGTTTGCAGTAACTATTGAAAATGGAGAAGCCAAAGTTGTAAAAAGAACAGACATCGATGACTCAAAAATATATGTTCACGATATCACAAGAGAAAATCCATCTGTAGCTTTTTCTCTATCTAGATTGTCACATGGTCCATATGGACCTACTCCAATGGGAGTTTTCAGGAAAGTTCAACGTGAAACTTACAATGATGATGTAATTAACCAAATAAATTTTGCTAAAGACTCTAAAGGTGCCGGAGATGTTGATAAACTTATTAGGTCTTTGGGCACTTGGAACGTAGATTAGTCTTTTATTCGTCTAAATAATCAATCTGATCTGTAGGCATAATTAATGCTGTGCTGGCATTAATTATATGAGATACGATTCTCTTTAAATATCTAAAAAATAATGTAGAGGCAACTGGAAATTGTATTTCATCTTTATTTTCTAAAAGATTAGTAATTCTATTGTCTAAATCAGATGATATAGATGATCCTAGAGTAATTAAATCCTGAACTTTTGATTCATCATCCAGGGCCAAGCAGGACTGAAGATACACAATTAATTTTCCAATATCATTTCTTAGCTCAATATAGGAGTCCAGATCATCACCTTTTACAAAAGTATTTCCTGTTTCAGCAATTTCAAAAAGGTTCTTGCAGTAATCCCCGATTCTCTCTATATCTTTTGACATAGTCATATAAGAAAGAAGAAGAGGTATATCAAGATTTCTTGAATTTACAGCAGAATGAACAATCATCTCTCTTCTTACTTCGCGGTGTAACTCATTAATAGCTTTATCGGTACTGTATAAATCATCTCTCACTGAATCTAGGTTGGTATCACCAAGTAGGCAGTTCATAGCTGTGTCAAAAATGTGCATGCTATTAGTGAGCATTTCACTTAGTTTTGCATCTATATTGTCTAATGATTCTTTACTCATTTTTCTCCTTAATTAAATATTACTACGCCCAGTAGTGGAAGTAATAAAAATGTAACCAATACATAAAGTATTGCAATATACCTTCTTTTAGCAGTTATAACACTGAGTCTTTTTGCCAAATTAACTGGAAAATTCCTTACGGCTTTTACTGGATAAACAATAATGACACCAATTAAGTTAAAAAATACATGATGGAGTGCAATAGTTAATCCTGCTGGATCGTCAACAGCAAAGCTAGCTAAAACAGCTGTAATTGTTGTGCCAATATTTGCACCAAGGGTTATTGGAAAAGCATTTTCAATAGATAGGATTCCTGAACCAACAATTGGCACAAGGATTGATGTGGTGATACTTGAGCTTTGTACTGAGAAGGTAATTAAGATTCCAATTAATATTGCAAAAAGTCCCCCACCCCTTGCAAGAGCTTTGTCTAATCCAAATTCAATTTGATTGAGCATGAGAGATTTCATATTAGATACAACATTTCTTAGGCTCAAGAAAATAAATGCTATTGCAATAATAATTAAAAGAACTGCATAGACCCTATAAGAGTTTTCACTTAGATTGCCTATAAATGGGATAGAAGATAATCCGTCTAATAGATTATTTGAACCCCACTTAATTCCTGCCTTAATTGGACTATTTGGTTTAGTTGCTGTAAAACCTGTGGCGATAATAAAATCTGTTCCATTTTCAGCCATCTTTGTTATAAACCCTGTATATAAATCAAGGGGGAAAAGTATTATTACCACTAATAAATTAAAAAAGTCATGCATCGTTGAGGCTGCAAATGCTCTTTTAAATTCCTGTTCTCTTCTTACGTGACCAAAAGAGACTAAGGTATTAGTTACAGTTGTTCCAATATTTGCTCCCATAACCATCGGTATTGCATATTCCAAGCTGAGGACTCCACTTCCAACTAAACCAACAATTGTTGCAGTAGTAACGGAGGAAGATTGCACTAAAACTGTACATAAAATTCCAACCAGTAAACCAGCAAAAGGATTCGATACTGACTCAAAAAGTGCATCTGTGTATTCTGCACCTAAAGTTTTGATTCCTTTTTCAAGAAGTTTGATTGATACAAGGAAGAAGTAGAGGAAAAATATTGCAAAGCTTAAATTTTTAAAAGATTTTAAATTCATATTCCGTTTGAAGTATATAAGATTTTTAATTAAATAATTTTTTAATTTGCCTGTTGTTTACTTTAAGTTTACTTTTCAAAAACAATAGTAAAAGTCGAACCGTAATCCAATTCACTAACAATCTCAATATCAGCATTGTTTCGATCTAGTGCATGTTTAACGATTGCGAGACCCAGTCCTGTTCCACCTACTTTTCTTGATCTTCCTTTATCAACTCTATAAAATCTCTCAAAGATTTTTTCTTGATCTGGCTTAGAAATTCCAGAACCAAAGTCTTGGAATGAACATCTCACTGAATTATCATTTTCTTCTACTTGAATCAAAATATTCTCTTCTGGCGGAGAGTATTTTAAAGCGTTCTTTATCAGATTTTTTACAGCCAGTGAAATATCATCAAAATTTGCATTTATTTCAACTTTCTTCTTTTTATAACCAATTCGTTTTTTATTTTGTTTAGATAAGTAAGAAATTTCATTTGCTAGTACATCATGCAAATCAAATGGTTCCATAAATACATCTGAGGACTCCATAGCTGATAAATCTAATAAATCTGAAATAAGTTCATTCATCCTGTCAGAATCTCTTAAAATTTGCTCTAAAAAAGTTTTAGTCATTCCGTCATCACGCTCAAGAGATGTAAGTGCCGATTCCGCAGCTAATCTCACTGATGCAATTGGTGTTTTTAACTCATGAGAGGCGTTTGCTATAAACTCTTCTTTAATTCTTGCAATTTCTATAAATTCATCTTTATTGTTTTCAGTCATTTAACTTATATCCTACACCTCTTATGGTTACCAATCTTTTTGGCGACTTTGGATTTACTTCTATTCTTTCACGTATTCTTTGGATGTGTACATCAAGAGTTTTAGAATTTCCAGCAAAACTGTATCCCCAAACTTTACTAAATAGTTTGTCTCTAGAAACTATATTTCCGGCATTTTCACAAAGATAATAAAGTAATTCAAATTCCCTAGGTCTCAATTCAATTATTTCATTATCTATTTTTGCTTCATACCTTAAAGGATTCATGGCAATATTTCCTATGGTTATTTCTTTGGCAAAATTTAAGTCTTCATCTATACCGCGTAATAATTCTGAGTTTTTTGTCCTTCTCAAAACAGCTTTTACTCTACTTATTAGCTCTTTTACTGAAAATGGTTTAGTTATATAGTCATCTGCACCCATTTCTAAGCCATTGATTTTATCGTTTTCGTCATCTTTGGCAGTCAACATAATTATTGGTACGTTTGAAGATTTTCTTATTGCTTTACAAATTTCTAGACCAGAAACTTCCGGAAGCATAATATCTAAA
>ERZ651776.43-NODE-43-length-166163-cov-7.127434_pt1 | contig 166163 bp, 123 predicted proteins | sample MGYA00514761_ERZ651776 | MGnify/ENA metagenome assembly ERZ651776
CCTGTTGTTCTCGTTGCGACGAACAAAACCGCGCCGCGTCTGTCGTCGTTATCCACTTGTGCCACCGACGATGGTGATGTTAAAAATCTCGAAACGCTCCTTCTTTTCCCTCCTCCTCGTCCAATTTGCCTCGACTGTTTCGAAGAAGAAGAAGAAGAAGACGGGAAAGAGGATGCGCAGCAGAAGCACGTCGTCGTTTGTGTCGTCCTCGTAAACGTCGAAACGCTGCTGCTCATGATGAGAGTAGTATTTTCTTGGATGATATAATTCCACAGACAGAGCGAGTTACGAGGAAAAAAATGGCCGCAGAAAAGAGGAAAGTTGTGCGTTGGACAAAAAAAACTCAATTCTCTTCTCCGCAGTGTCTCTTTTCTCTCTTTTTTTGATTGAACGATTTTTTCGATTTTTGCGATTGAGTTTTTTCGTTCGTCAAAAAAGGAGACAAAGTGTGCGTTCGCATTCTTTTTCGGATCTCTTGCAGGAGGAACGAGAGGCACGCATCGAAAACGCTTCGTTCTTTCCTTCTTTCCTCCACACAAAACGCACACTCAAACGCATAAAAATCTCAAAACACACACGCATGCGAGGCATCATCTCGCAACAACAACAACAACAACGGGCGGCGGCGACGACGACGACGATCGGATCGTTTAGAAAGAGTAGCTTTGGTGGTAGAAGTACTTCGAAGAAGTGCAACAACAACGCTCTCAAAGTTGTTTTTTGTGGAGGTTCAGGCGCGAGAGCGAGACGGGACGAGCGACGAGCGCGGTGTTCGAAACATCATCACGTCGAAACGTCGTCGTCGTTCGGGTCGAACGCGACGAGGAAGAAGAAAGAAGGCGAGACGCTGACGAGAGCGATGCGGGAAGTGCACGACACGAAAGATGAACAGAAGACAGAGGAGACAAAAGCGTACTCGAAAGACGGAACAGATCTGATTGAAATCGACGAGATGTTAAAGCCACACGAAGGGCATTTGCGATACCGGTGGGAGAAGTTTCTGGAGGTGAAAGGCGCAATCGAAAAAGCGAGCGGTTCTTTGTCTGCGTTCGCGGATGGATACAAAGAGTACGGGTTTTCGAAAAAGGAGGATGGAACGATCGTGTATAAGGAATGGATGCCGGCGTGTAACCACGCGGCTTTAGTTGGGGACTTCAACGGTTGGAACGGCGAAGCGACGCCGATGGCGCGAGACGATTTCGGGAACTGGTCGTGCGAGTTACCGGCGGGGACGATTCCGCACGATTCCAGGGTGAAGATTCGTTTTTTCAAGGACGGTGGACACGTGGATAGAATTCCGGCGTACATCAGGTACGCGAGAGTGCCGCCGAACGAGATGGGCGCGAAATACGACGGGATTTATTGGGATCCGCCGAAGGAAGAGCGACACGAGTGGAAGTTTAAGAAAGGTCCGAAGAAACCGTCGGCGCCGAGGATTTACGAGGCGCACGTTGGTATGTCCTCGAACGACCCGAAAGTTTCCACGTACAGAGAATTCGCGGATACGGTTTTACCCCGAATCAAAGGCGGTGGCTACAACAGCGTACAATTGATGGCGGTAATGGAACACGCGTATTACGGCTCGTTCGGGTACCACGTGACGAATTTTTTTGGCGTCTCTTCGAGGTCAGGCACCCCGGAGGATTTCAAATATTTAGTCGACAAAGCGCACGAGCTTGGTTTACGGGTCATCATCGACGTCATTCACTCGCACGCGAGTAAAAATACCGAAGACGGTTTGGCCGGTTTCGACGTCGGGCAAAAAGCGGAAGACTCGTATTTCGACGTCGGCGAGAAAGGGTACCATTATTTGTGGGATTCTCGCTTGTTTAAATACGACAACTGGGAAACGCAACGCTTGCTTTTATCGAACGCGAAATACTGGATCGAAGAATACGGCGTGGATGGGTACAGATTCGATGGCGTGACGAGCATGTTGTATCACCACCACGGTTTGAATATGGAGTTCACTGGAAACTACGAGGAATATTTAGGCATGAATACGAACATCGATGCGGTCGTTTACCTCATGCTCGTCAACGACATGTTACATTCCAACTACCCGGAAGTTGAAGTCTTTGCCGAAGACGTTTCTGGTATGCCCACGTTGTGCAGAGACGTTCGCGAAAACGGCGTCGGCTTTGACGCTCGATTGGCCATGTCCATACCGGACTTTTGGGTGAAATACTTCAAAACGCGAAAAGACGAAGATTGGGGCATGCACGAAATCATTTCCACTCTGTGCAACCGCAGATACTCAGAAAAAGCGATCGCGTACGTCGAATCGCACGATCAATCCATCGTTGGCGATAAAACAACCGCGTTTTGGCTCATGGACGCCGAAATGTACGGCCACATGTCCGCGACGCAACCCATCACCCCGATCATCGAAAGAGGCATCGCGTTGCATAAAATGCTTCGTCTCATCACCATCGGTTTAGGTGGCGAAGGATACCTCGCGTTCATGGGCAACGAGTTCGGGCACCCAGAATGGGTCGATTTTCCTCGCGAAGGTAATAACTGGTCCCACGACCACTGCCGACGCCGATGGGACCTCGCCGACGCCGAGCATTTACGATACAAAGATATGAAGAACTTTGACCGCGAAATGCTCAACATCGAAGATGGGTTCAAGTTTCTCTCCAACGGTCACCAACACGTCTCTACCGCGGACGATAACCGCAAAATTATCGTCTTTGAAAGAGGCGACTTACTCTTCGTCTTTAACTTCAACCCGACGCAAGATTTCGAAGGGTTGGAAATCGGCGTCCCGAAACCGGGCAAATACGTCTGCGTCTTGGACACGGACGAAGGCCAATTCGGAGGTCGCAACAGAGTCGATAAAGGCACCGAACACTTCACTTCGCCGGAAAAAATCGAAAGTTGGGTCGGACCGTACCCGCAAGAGCCGAGAGAGTGCTCGATGAAAGTGTTGAGTTGCTCGAGAACCGCGCAGGTGTACAGGAGAGTCGACGAGAGCGAGTTTATGAATAGCCACCCGGACGCCGCAGCCGTCGCGAGGTAAAAATGGATTTGATTTGAGAGAACTCGAAAAGAAGAATCAAGCTTTCTATTTTAATACTAACATCAGTTCACTCGCGTTATAAATATAACTCTCTCTCTCTTTCTCTCTCTCTCTCGTAGTAAAACTACGCTCTATGTTTGAAGATTTTTTTGCTCGCATGCCCCTTTTTACTTCTAAAGGGAATCCTCCATTTTCCAGTAACACTTGTATTTATTCATTTAGTCACTCTTAAAAGAAGAAGAAGAAGAAGAGAAAGAAGAAGAAGAAGAGAAAGAAGAAGAAGAAGCGACGTAAACGACGTAAACGACGTAAACGATGATGACTTATTTTTCTCCTTTTCTTCGCGTCTGTGTCCTCGTCGTTTTCGCGTTGTTGGTGATGCTGTTGAACGACGATTACGGCGCGACATTCCTCGTCGTTCACGGCGAAGAATTGGGTTTAGAGAAGAAGATGACGATGGTCGAGAAGAAGAAAAAAGCTCTCCTCTTGCCGACGATTCCAAACGTCCAATCCTTGCGCTCGGGTATGCACGACGACATCGTGAAACGCGCGTTTTTCGGCAAAAACGCCCCGGGTGTTCTCTTCGTCAAAGGGCTGAAAGGGTTCCAAGAAGTGAGAGAGAAAAGTTTAAGACGCTTGGCCGAATGCGCGACATCGACAAAGAAGACGAAGAAAGAAGACGAAAAAGAAGACGTGTTCTTACGCAACTCAAAAACGTATTCGAAAGAACATCCCGAGATCGAGCGAAGCACGCTCGCGGAGTTTGCGAATAAACGGTTGTCGATGGACGTGAACGGGGAGTGCGAGGACGAGGGCGAGGACGGGTTCGATTTGCGAAGAGAGTTGGAAAAGTTAAGGGATTTCGCGGACGTCGTGAGTCGAGCGACGTTGCCGAGACTCGATGCGATTTTAAACTCGAACGAGGAAGAGGATAGGACTAGGAGACCGTCGAGGATGGAGAGGAACTTTTTTAACGACGCGTTGCGTTCGGAGGCTTCGTTGGATCATTTTCACGTGTACGCGAGTAGCGAGGATTCGTCATCGTCGAGTTCCTCCGAAAAGAATGTAAGAGTAAATAAAAGCGAGAAAGCGCAAGGGAAACACGAACACACGGACGTTGGTGTTGCTATCGTGATGACTCCGGCGTGGGTGAACGGGAAAGACGACCAGGCGGGATCGAGAGGTTTGATCGTCGACGGCGTTTCCTTCGACATCCCAAGCGACGGCATGCTCGTTTTGTTAGGAGAAGCCGCTCGCGCGTGGCACCCAAAACGACACGATCGCGTTAGCACTACGAATAGCTTATTAGACGAGATCAAAATCCCAACTCACGCTGTCGCTTTGGAAAGAGGCGAAACGAGAGCCTGGTTTGGTCGAATGATTCTGCCAAACTTGAGCGACGAGCATCCGGACTTGAACGTCAATTTGAACTTTGGCGAATGGTTGAATGGTGCGAGAGCGCTCGTGAATGGAATAAACGGAATTGAAGATGTAAAAGAAACGAGTGGATCCTCTTCTGACGTAATAGATTACGTCTCCGCGGCATGCGATGGATTACCGACGACTACTACGGACGACGAATCGAGATCGCGTGTTCCGCAAAGACGAATATTGGCCGACGACGGCTCGTGCGCGGAAGGTACCATTTACTGCTGGCTCAGCTGCCAACCGATTCCAACAGGGTGTGACGCTTCCACGGCTAAATGTCAAGAGTCTGGCACGGAAAAAATTTGGCCGGACGATTTCGGCGCCAACGGTGCGGAGGCGCACTGCGACAGTTGTGCTCCAGCCTGTCCAGCCGTTCCAAATGAAAGCTCTGGTGGTCAGTGCAACTCGAATATCCCTCCAACAACTATGTTTATGGATGGGTTCTCGTCCGGAACGGACGCAAATCAACCGTGCGTCGCGTTCTTCTTCGAGTCGTGGTCGTTGAAAACGCCCGCTTTGGTTTTCGCCGCTTGTCTATTTACCATCTTCCTAGGCATGTCCATCGAACTCTGCGCCAAGTTGCGTCGCAAAGTTCGGGGCGGGGGAGGCGCAGGTTCGGGAAAATCAACTCGACCTATCGACCGGACGACAACGTTGTTGACGCTTCTCTTATACGCGTTCCAAGTGACCGCCGGTTACCTCCTCATGCTCGTCTCCATGACGTACCACGTCCCGTTATTCTTCTGCGTCGTCCTCGGTCTCACGTTGGGCCACGCCATTTTTTCCGTCTACAGCTCCGACGGTGGAGGCAAAATCACCGCAGGCACGACGGCGTGCTGCGCAGAAGCCCGCGACGACGCCGACGACACCAACGAATCCGACCGTAGCAATTCCTTAGAGCGCGAAATATTACGCGACAGCGGAACGAGCACCTCGCCGACGGAGAGCGACGGAAGCGCTCGCGTGTAGTAGACCTCCTTCGACGGAGAATTTTAACACTAATAATCATCAGTAGTATTAACACAAAAGTCTTTCTCGAGAGATTTTAACGCTTAAGGATGGTAAAAAGAGTTCGAATTATGTCGAATTGTTTTTACATTCCGATCGATGTGGACATCCTATTCCTCGTAGTACACCTTTTTCGTCGGCGTTATTACATTTCAGGCTTGTCTTGCTTAACTGTTTCTCGTTTTATCTTCCAAAACCCAAAATGAAACGCATCACTCTTTTACCGCGCTTCTTGAGTACGAGCAGTGACTACGAAGCGCAAAATCACATTCACACGTTTCACTTACCTTCTTGGTTTCACTTTTTTGTGCCTTTTGTGGCTCGAGAAGAAGAACGGGGGGTATGAACGACGAGGAACGACCCCCTCGGCGTCAATCGCTTCTCACGCACGCGTTGCTCAAAGGTGCCGTCTCGGACGACGACGAGGATGAAGTCGAGGATGAAGAAGAGTTGAAGCAACAAAAACGAATCGAAGACATGGACGAGGAGGACCAACCGGAGTACTCCATGAAGGAAATCAAGACGGTTTTGGAAGAGGCGGCGGAGGATATCGAGGAGAGCGGGATATTCGACGATTTGGCGGAGAATATCGAGGAAATCGTACGAGTGGGAAGCTTCAAGGCGTCGTCTTCGTGGGACGAACGAAGAGAAGGGATGTTGTCGCCGAGAGGAGGAGGAGGAGGAGGAGGGATGAACATAACGAACGGTTTTCGAACGAACGTGACGATGGGTCATGCGGAGAACGAATCATCGGCGGATGACATGAAAGAGAACCTCGGCGGCGGCGGCGGAAGGAGTTCGAGCTCGTTTCGAAGGAAGAGGAGCGAGTACTTATCGAACGAGGTGATGAAATCGCTCCGCGAGGACAGACAAGAAAACAACGGGTATCCAACGCCGATTTTAGTTACCGAGGAACAGTTGACGGATGCATTTGAGGTCATCAACTCTTTGGAGACGTACGTTGAGGCTGGGGAAGCCGATCCGGATTTTGTGGAGCAGTTTGTTCCGGAAGAGTTGGCGGTCATCGTGAAAGGTTTGGCGGAAACGGCTGGTTTCGAAGAGACGCTGATGGACGACACGCAACAAGACGCGATTGATTTCGAGGAGGCGGTACCGGATGAATTCAACTTTGAAGAGATTCGGAAGACATTCGACGTGCAACCGATCTCGTCGAGGTCGATGGATGACGTTAGGGAAAGGTGTTTGGAACTCGTAAACGACATGCGTTTGGAGGATACGTTCGCGGTGATTGATTTACACGCCGTGGTAAAGTTGTACGAGCACTTGAAGAAGAGGATGCCGAGAGTGACGCCACATTACGCCGTGAAGTGCTGTCCGGATAGAGGGATCATTTCAACGTTGGCAGCTTTGGGTGCTGGATTCGATTGCGCCAGTCAGGGCGAGGTGGAGTTGATTAAAGAGTTGGGTATTGACGTGGATAAAATCATCTTGGCACACGCGGTGAAGAGGCCGGTGGATTTGCGTTGCATCGCCGAGCACGGAGTAAAGTTTACCACGTTTGATTCCGAGTCCGAGCTGCACAAAATGTTTGCCGCTCGATTAAACGAGTGCAAGTTGGTCTTAAGAATTAAAGCGGACGACCCGATGGCAAAGATTTCGTTCGGCGCGAAATTCGGCGCGCACATGGACGACATTCCTAAACTTTTATCGACGGCGCAATTGCTCGGCATGGATATCGTCGGCGTGTCGTTTCACGTCGGCAGCTCCAGCCGAAACCCGAACGCGTACAGAAACGCGATCCAACAAGCCAAGGATGTTTTTCAACAAGGCTATCATTACGGTTTCAAAATGAACTTGTTGGATTTAGGTGGCGGCTATACGGGTCTGTTCGATCAAACGGGTAACATCGACGAGTCGCCGTGCGACTTTTCCATCATCGCGAAAGCGTTAGACGATATTTTTCCGAAAGACCAATGGCCGAAGCTGAAAATTATCGCTGAGCCGGGGAGATATTTCGCGCAATCGCCGATTACCATCGCGTCGATGGTGTACGGTAAACGCGAAACCGTGAAAGCGTCCGGGGATTTACACTACGATTATTACATCACCGACGGCTTGTACGGATGTTTCAACGGCGTCATTTACGACGGATTGGAAACACCGGCGTATATTTTGAAATCCACCGGGGATGGATCCATGCCTGAGCTCGAGTTACGTTTAGGTTTACAACACGAAAGTACCATTTGGGGGCCCACCTGCGATTCCGCCGATTGTGTCATGAGAGACACTATGATGACGGAACTCAACAATGGCGATTACGTGTTGTTTCCAGACTCGGGAGCGTACACGTTAGCTGGAAGTTGCGATTTTAACGGCATTGAAGCGACGAAAGCGAGAAAGTTTTACGTCTGGGGCGACCGAATGTGCCCGACGTGCACGGTGGAACAGTTGGATTCGGAACTCTTTTTACCTTTGAAACCTCCTTGCGAGTTACTCCAACACATCACGCCAGAAACGCGAGCGTCAGACGGCGTCGACGCTGGTGTTGAGTGACATCCATTATCTGACAGAATAGAAAAGCATTGCACAGATAATGAATAGAACTTAGAGGGATGGAGTGCGCGCGCAAAGAGCTGATGAGTTGTACGAGTTGAAAAACACAGATATTTTTTACGACACGAGTAAGACAAACTTTGAAGAGAGAGAATTACACGAGTACGTACGTATGTTGAAGAAAAAAAGAGCGGAAATGTTTTGAAACATTACTACTATTACTGATACACAAGAACACGACGCGCGCCGCGACTACAAATCTAACCCTTTCTTCCCCTTAAAAATCTCCCCCCACTCTTTCCTTAACTTTGTCTCTAAATCGTCCAAACAATCGTCGCCGTCCTGGCCTCGCCTGGCGTCCGCCCACCGCGCGCCGTCCTCCTCGAACCGATGCGGTCCGGATATTGGACTGGACCACCATATCTGTTTATTCGGTGCTTGTTTATTCAACACGTACGTCCCTCTCTCTCGGCCTAAAGAAATGGTCAAAACGCCGTCTGAATAATCGCACTCCACGTCTTCCTCGATCTCGTCGTCCGCCCATTGTTCGAGCTTTTCCCCGAGCAGTTCCAAGTACTCGTTCGCTTTTTCGGTGAATTTTGATTCCGATTCCGTCGCTTTGTTCGAGAAGAGCACAGACGAGGACGAAGCGTGGAAGAAGCGAGCAGAAGAAGTTTTACTGGTGGAGCTGTTCTTCCAATCGACAAAGAGAGCGTCGCGTTTACTTCTTCGTCTTCTACCGGAAGCGGCGAACAACTCCCCTAATTGGAAACCATGTCCTCCGCTGCTGTTTTTGGATGATGACGAGGACGTGAACTGTCGCGTAAAAGGAGCGAGGATGCCATCATAATCATCGCACAGACTTCTTCTCGACAAAGAAATGAAAGCAGTCGATGGTACTAAGTTAAAGACGAGATCGTTCGCGGTGTTCTTGTTCCTCATCAGAGAGGAAAAGGAAGAGGATGCGAGCGAAAAACTTCGTCTCATTTTCCCCGTCGTCGTCGTCGTCATAATTGTGACGCATCTTAGGACACGAATATATACACATAAATGGGCGACAACAGGTGCATGCAGAGAGTGCTCACGGGCGCGGCGTTAGGCGGGGCCGTCGGTGGAGCCGTCGGGGCGAGTTACGGGACCTACGAGGCGTTCGCGTACAAGGTATGTGTTGTGTTTTTCTCTCTTTGCTTTTCCCCAAACAACTACTTTAAAGCGCTGATGATGACGAAGATGATGCTTTGTACCGTTATTACTACTGACGAACCTCTTTTGTTGCAGATACCAGGAATGCTGAAAGTTCGGCACATCGGTCGGACGACGTTAGGGAGCGCGGGTTTGTTTTCGTTATTTTTAGGCGCTGGGAGTTTGTTGCATTGCGGCAGGCGGAATTGAGAGAGAGAGAGAAGTTCCAAAACACAACAAACACGCGAATAGCGCGCGGAGGAGACGAGGAGTAGAATGCTGTAGTAAAAAAATCAAATCAAAACCGGGTATAAACTGTGGTCATAGTAGAATGCGTACGCGCGGAGACTGATGTCGATTTTAGCTCTTCTTCTTCTCCTACTTCTATGTCTTATTCTGTCGCGTTTGCGCTTCTTTCTCGAGTCTCTCCTTTTCAATCCTATCGAAAAACGCCCGGTTCATCTCCGTCGCTTCTTTTTCTTTGCACCCGCAGACGACTTCTATGCCTCGATCTAACAACGTTTTCATCCCGCCTCCAGCGACTCTTGGATCCGTATCGTACGCGCCAATCAGTACCCTCTTCACGCCCGCGTCCACCAACGCTCTCGAACACGCCGCGGTTCTCCCAAAGTGATTGCACGGCTCTAAAGTCACGTACGCGGTCGCGCCTTTCGCTTTCTTCCCGGCGGCTCTTAAAGCGTGCACCTCCGCGTGCGGCTCGCCCGCTTTCGGGTGGTACCCTTCGCCGACGATTTCGTTCGTCGAAGGGTCGACCAAAACGCACCCGACGATTGGGTTCGGGTTCGTGTGCTCTTCGTACGTCACCGTGTTCGCGAGTTCGATCGCGCGGAGCATGAAACGTTCGTCGTCGCTCGTGTATTCTGTTGTTTGTGTTCGCCGCGAGTTTAACACGAAGAGTGAGTTTTTGAGAGAAACAGAGAGAGAACGAGAACACAACATGTGAAGGTGATACGACATGTCAGTATGAACGCTAGGGGAAGAGAGAGAGAGAAATAAACAATTAAACTTGGATCGGAAATCTCTTGTGGAATAGTCGAAGCGAACATCGCAGCGCGCACATAAATGCTCGCTGCTCTCGACTTCTGTCAGAATACGTAAAGTTCTTTTCGTCATCTCCAAAAACCGCGCGTTTGCGGGCTAAGCGCAAGTGCGTGTGCACACACACTCGTGGTTAGGGGAAAACAAAAGTCGCTCTGAAACGTACCGTAACGAACGCCATCTGGAACCGCTTGGTTTACTACTGATAGTTTTCTGGTACTGCTGCTACTTTTGCCGCTACTGCTACATCGACCAAAACTGCTTCTTCTTCCTCTTTCGAGAGATGTTGGTGATGATGGCGCGTAAAGAATGCTTCCGCGACTCGACAAAAGCGTGACACAAAGGGCAGACATTTTGAGGAAAATGCCGGACAAAATTCACTCCAAAACCTATTAAATAGGTATGGATGTCGACGTCGAGAACGAGGATACCCCGCGCACAGACATAAAAAGAGACGATCCTCACGATCTCGTGCTCTTACAAAACTGCGATTTACACGTGATTCGGTTACAAAATCAACTCGAGGACTTATCCAACCCTTCGTTTGTGGCACGCATCGACGACGAGATGATTCTGAAATCCATGCGCGAAGAGACGACGCGTTCGATGGAGAAATTCAAGAAAATACGCGCTAAAATTACGTGTGCATCATCGAATGATGATGATGAGAATCGAAGTCGTCGCGTTTTGAACGTTTCGGAGTGGTCGTCCGATGAAGTTAAACTTCAGTTTACTCGAGACCGAATTCGACGAGCGTTTAAGACGGACGAGATATACTTTTTGTTTTTTGAGAAGGACAGAAATGGGTTGCGAGACCGGTTGGACACCATCGAACGCGAATCGAGACTAATGAACGACAACAACAACAAAAACAGAGGAAACAAGGGTAAACAAGGTGGTGGAGAAGGAGGAGGAGCAGGAGCGCGGGAAAAATTGGAAGGGGAAAAGATTGAGATTCTCGTCGCGCTGAAAAATTTAGGCGAGAGGTTAACGGAAGTGGAGAAGTTGTACTTGCGGGAAGGGCTGGAGAGAGGCGCGATGGAAGATTTGGAGATGTTGGACGGAGTCGTTTGAGATATTCGGTTTGTTTGAGTTAGTTTTAGCGGCAATACGTGTGTATTATACGTTTGTATTATAAGTAGTAAGAAGCGCATTTGATTTTTTCTTTTTTACGGTTGCGGGCGCGCTTGGACGACACACAGCGTGCCGTCCGAGAGCAAGCATCCTTCGACGTCTTGCGGAACGTTGCCTAAAGTTGATTCTAAGTAGATACCGAGACCACCGAGTTTTGCGCCGACGACGTCGTTTCGACGTTTTTCGTCGGTGGTGAGCCAGTGGTTGCCGTCATCGCAAAAGACCCGTTTCATTTGCAACGCGCTCGAATCCGAGTTGGAGTCGTCGGCGATGTACATTTCACCGAAAGATGAGAATGTTTTTACGGTGACTTCTTTCGTCGCTTTCGCGATGTCGAACCTCCAGGGCGTGCCTCTCACGTTCCCAGACGCTAACGTTTCGCCTAATCCTAAAGCCATCTCCGCGTACATGTCTTGATCGCTCTCCGTTAATGGGTGTTTCGTGTGTAAAACAAAAGAACATTCCGGTTTCAAAGCGACTTGAACTAACGCACACATTTTGGCGTCTTTCTGCGAAACTCTCGCTGCTTTTCGCGAGGCGACGGCTCGGGCTGTGTACAAACTCGCCCAGACTTTCGATACCGCCAACGCGAACTGGTCGTACGATTGTAAATCGACGTTCGGGATGGAGTCGTATAAACCTGCCGCGGACATGCCAGCTAAATCTTCCACGTTTGCAGAGGAGCGGACGAACGCTTTTGAGTTTGCACTCGCGCCCATACCGGCTAAGACTTTTTGGTACACTTCTTGCGACGGACGAAGTTCGTTTTCGACCAATGCGAAGAGTTCCCGACGTGCGGCTTCCAAATCAACTTCTGGAACGTTTGAATCAAGAATTTGTAATCGCTCTTGTAAGTATTGCGTTTTACCGGCTTCCTCAGCCGCGACTTCCATGGCGCCAAATGGAATAGCCACACCAGTAGGCGCACTAAACGCAAACGGCGAAGAATGCGAATCGCTGGAGAGTTTTTCGAGTTTCGCGCAAAACGCGGATTTTGAACCGGCGACGGAGACGGCAAAGTCGAGCGTGCTCTCCGAGAGTTTCGCAAAGGATAACGGATCGTTCGCATACGACGTATCCGCAGCTATAGAGATTGTAGCGGCGGTAGATGCTGTCGCAGAAGCAGTCGATACGGCAGGAGCAGATGATGAAGCGCCGCCAGAAACAGGCGCATCGGTCAACTCAATCTTCACGTCTCCCGGTTTCGATCGAAGCAACACGTTCTTCCCTTCAAAAGAACGTATCGTTTCCGTCAACGCGCCATCTTCCACGGCTACTAAAGGGACCGCGGATTGTCTAGCACGTAGCGCCAAGTGTGATAAGTGAGGTAAGGCGTGCGATAAAATAATGCCCATGACGTTTGGCCCCATGGTCGAGACCTCTTCGTCGCCGTCGGCAGAATCGCAAAGTAAAATACACGGCTCCGTGATGTTTTCGCGACAGTAGTTCGGATCTAACCGTTCAACTCGTCTCAGCGGATACACGATATCACCTTCGGACGATTGGACGACGCAATCCCAGCCTTGTGCACCGGTGATATTTCTCGATGCTCTACTTAATGCCCCGGCTAACTTGGCGGATTGAAACACCACCGACGCTCTGATTTGCCCTTCGGTGAAGATATCAACCGCGTAGTTGTCGATACCTAAAGCCGGGCCGAGCTGATGCGCTCTGTTCGTAAACAAGTTCTCGAGCACATCGCAAAAGTTTTCTGCGGCACGTTTCGCGCGTTCCGCGATGGCATTTACTCGTAAACCGCCGTCGTTAGATCCGAGAAAAGAAGCCGATTCGCCGGCTAATTTTCGCGCGTCTTCGGCGACGCGCTGCATTTCTTCACTTTTTGAGCTTAAATGCAAAGTATCGAAAGATACTGCGAGCGCATTGAGACATTCACTAACCTCCTCGCTCGTGTAGTTTTGCTTCGGTGGCTCACTTTCCGCGCCGAGAAGGTTGGAGCACCGAGAGAGTAAGACAAACGCGTAGTCTTCCAAGGAAATTTCCGCCAATCGCCACTGTTGGCGAGCGGACATGTCTTGGATGTTCCCGCTTTCGAGCGATCGAACAATTTCCGTTCGTGACTCGTGTAATAACCGCAGCGTTTCCAGAAGTGATTTTAATGACGCGTTTTGATAATCTGCATTCGCTTTTGCTCTTAAAAATGCGTTCGCCGCGTCTGCGCTTTTCGAGCCGCCGTCCTGGTTGGCTAGTTTTTCTAATCGTTCAGCGACGCCAGAAGCGTTAAAGAACTCTTTCAATTCTCTGTAAAAGATTTCAAACTCATCCACGAACGCTTTCGGGTAATCCGTCCCAGGTGCGGTGAGTTTTTGCAGCATCTTCTCCGAGGCGACTAAATCTTCTGGACCAGCGCATCTGTGCAATTTGTTTTGAATCGTGTGTTTAATTTCTTGTCTGACTTCTCGACACTTCCCGTGTTCGTCTCCTTTTCCGTGCGCGATATCTCGAATGCGCGTTAACGGTACGGATTGCGTGAACTCTGCTGTAAACGCGGGTAAACGCGGGTGTAATCGCCGAATTGCGGCGAGTGTGGACATATTATCGGTACCTTCGATGGATTCGATTTTGCCAAACATGCGTTCAGCCGAGCCGGCGTGATGGTTTGGCCTGTAATGCGTTCCATCTTCCACGCACGAAATGGCCCCGACTGAAATCCAAAACAAGTAAATCGTACTATACGCTAACGCGTCTTCCATGTCGTTCCCGTCGTTTTCGCATAAGAGTTTCTCGACGCTTTGCAATTTTTGCCTCCACGAAGATGCAGATTGATCGTTAGACACGAGCGCCGCCGCAAAAGACGGTAAATTGGACGTGTCCCATCTGTTTCGGTCTCTGCTAGATCGGTCTTTGCGATTGTTTGAAAGTTCGACGTCGTCGCCGACCCAGTTGGATACCGCCGCGAAAACCCGTTCACCGTTGTTGCTATTGGTAGACTGCTGTTGATTATGATTATGATTGTGCTGTTGCTGCTGCTGCTCATGACTGTTATTGTCTTCTTCACGATGACGATGATGGTGATCCTCTTCTTGTCGCTGCGGTGGTGGCGGCGGCGCCACGGGATTCGGCGCTGGAGCAGCGGCAACTCGTTGTTGAGATCCTCCTCCTCTCGCGTCCACTGCCATCCTCCCAAAATCCAAAATCGCGTGCGACCGTCTTCCCTCGTCCCTCAACCACGTCTCGCAATCCTCACTCCTAATCAACATCGCCATTCTCTCCCCGCGATACCCGTTCGTAAACTCAAACACGTGCTCAAAACAATCTCTCCCGTTCAAGAACTTCGACTCCTCCGACTGCGCGTCCGGCTCTCTCCCGTTTGGCGGCACGCTTCGCACGAAATGTTTCGGCGACTTCCAATCCTCGTCCTCCTGGCCAATCATCCCCCAATGCATGAGCGCGTCTTGTTCGTTCAAAATTGACGGACAATCCAACTTCACTTTCACCCGAAACGCGGCGTCGCTCAACTTGACGACGGATACGTCCATCGATCCTTTCGTCCTCTCGTCCTCCGTGGACAGGTGGATCTTCTCCCATCGTTCTTCTTTCAGAGGAGTAGTGTTATCACCACCACCATCACCACCACCGGGAAGAGCGCCATTGGCGGCAACCGTCGTCGCGGAACCGTCGTTTCTGCTCAAAACACCATCCTCACTGTTCTTCTTCATCTTCATCACCACGTTCTCGTCTACTTTCACCAGTATCTTTTCCACGTACCGCTCGCAGTTCGCCTCGTAAAACGGGTTCGCCGTTCTCGCGTACCGGTCGTTCGCATCAAAAGTGGTTGATTTCGGCGTCGTTCCCGCGTTCACCGCGAACGACGTGATTCTTCCTCTTCTTCTTCTTCGTAACGACGGCGCAGATCCTCGTTCTCCTTCTCCGCGGCGGCGAAGACACACGAGAGACAGACGACATCGCGACGACAACGGTACTCTCGAGGAGGAGGATACAAAGCCGACATCCGTTTCAGACGATCGGAGGACGATCTCGCGCGACCCTCCGCCGCCTCTTACGAAAGCCGCCGGGAAAGAAGGCAAAGAGATCATCATCGTTTTAACAAACAAGTGTGGAAAATTCAAAAAAATCTCGTAAAAAGGACTGATTTTTGTGCTAAAAAATACTCCGCGCACCTCTTAAAGCGTTCGTTTGATTTCGTTTTCTTTCGATCCGATGGAAGCATCAGTGCTCGTTTTTCTTTTCAATCGGACTCGATGGGATAGGGCACGTAGCTCGCCCAAGGAGCGCCTTGAGAGTGGAGGTATTTCAAAACCTCCAAATGTCCGTTCCGAGACGCGCCGCGGCACGCCCACTCGTTCCAGGACGCGCGAGCGACTTCGCGGAGGTATTTCAAGACGTCCAAATGTCCGTACTCCGCGGCGCGATTACACGCGTCCATGTTGTGCGGACAACCACTTTCGTGAAGAAATTTTACGCAATCGAGGTATCCTCCTTTCGCCGCTCGGGCGACGGCGCGTTCGTCCATCGGCGCGCCAAACTCGCGGAGGAGTTTCAAGCAATCGAGATGCCCCGAGCCGGCCGCCCTGCGCGTTGTATTTACGTCCGTGGGGCAACCGTTTTCGAGACAGTACTTCAAGCACTCGATATTCCCGTGCGCCGCAGCGTCGGCAGCCGCGTACGAATCCCACGGGCAGCCGTTATCTCTGGCGAAACGAAGCGTCTCTATGTGATTTCTCTCGCAAGCGTAATTGATCGTGAATTCGTTCATCACGCATCCGTTCTCAAACGCGTATTTCAGACACTCCACGTGGCCATTTCCAGAGGCAGAGTGACACGTGAATTCGTCCCATGGCGCACCGTGTTCGTGCAAATAACGCAAACACTCCAAATGACCCTGTTTCGCGGCCCAGGTGCACGCCCATTCGTTCACGGGACAGTTTTTGTCCTCGATCAAATACTTCAGGCAATGCGTGTGTCCGTTTTTAGCGGCGCTGTACGCCGTATCCGCGTTAATCGGCACGCCTTTCTCCTCGTGAAGAAATTTCAAAATATGTAAGTGTCCGTTCTCCGCCGCGTTTGAACTACAGATGAAATCCGATTCCACGCCGTTATCGAGCGCAAAGCGTAAACAATCTTCGGCTCCGTTCGACGAACACACGCGACTGACGTCTTTCGTCATCGGCGCTCCGTTCTCCACCAAAAACTTCAACGCGTCGTATCGCTTGTACGTCGCCGCGTGAAACGTCGCGCGCTCGTCAAACGTCGCCTTCTTCTCCTCGATCAACCACCTTAAAAGTGTCACTTGACCGGATCCAGCCACTCGGTGGACTAAATCCGATTTCCTTGGAATGTTTTCCCAGGCAAACTCCAAGGTTGAAACGCTCGAAAACTCAGAGATGCGAAACTTCGTGTCGCGCACGACGTACCCTTGCCTCCTAATCACGAATCGGCTCTCCCGGTTGACGTCGTACAAAAACTTTATATCCGTGGTGTTCAGATGCTTTAAAACTTCCCCCCAGACGTCGGGGTACCGTCTGACCAGCAACCAAAGTGGCGCGCACAATTCTTCTTCTCCATCAAACTCGTTTTCATCATCGCCAAAGCGAGGAGTCGTAATCGCAGTCGTTTGTCTTCCTCCTCCTCCTCCTAGGAGTTTCGTCAGCAGTTGTCCCATGTGATGAGATGTGAAACAATTAATTCGCGCGTTTGTGTTGTTGTGGTTTTTTTTGTATCTAAGAAAAAAAAAGACGTTTCTTCGAAAATGAGAGAAAAAAGACAGAAGAGAAAAAAAGACAGAAGAGAGCCGCCATAAAAAATCATCATCATCGAAAGAGATACAGAAGATGATGGAACTGCACCGCGCGTCCTTCGTGGAGTGGCAACCGACACCAGTCGTTTCCGTAAAAGCGACGTCACATTTTTTCGGAGGCAAGTGCGTCGCATTAGCGCGAGAAAATGGAGATTTAGAGATGTACGACGCGCACTCTTGGCGTCTGATTGGACGAGTTCCCGGGAAAGACGGAGATTCCATCTCTCGCTTAGAGTGGGTGCAACCGTTTCGAGTGGACGGCGTTTCCGAGGAAGAGTACGAAGAGCTCGAAGAAGAAGAAGAAGAAGAAGGAGAGGAATCGTTAATAAAATCGAGCGGTGTCGGGTCTTCCGAGAAGGCTCGCTTGGTTTCGGTGGCGTTAGACGGTACAGTCACCGAGTGGGATTTGAACCAGTTGAAGCCACACTCGACGTGCGAATCGCACGGCGGGTCGATTTGGGATTGCGCGAGCGAACCGATGGAGGCGGTGAAACCAGGACAACCGCAGCGATTAGCCATCGCGTGCGACGACGGGTGCGTGAGGTTGGTGATTTCCATGGCGAAGAGTGCCGTTGGAGGTGGCTTGAGGCATAAAGAAGCGTTGCCGAAGGTGAGCGGGAAAGTGTTGTCGGTGTGTTGGAACAAGGACGGGACGAGGATCGCGGCTGGGACGAGCGAAGGGAGGATTCACGTGTTTGACGTCGAATCGAAAAGAGAAATCGAATGCGTTTTGATTGGGAATCAACCTCCGAAACACGCGAATAAAGAGAGACACAGAAATCCGAATAGTTTGAAAAAGAAACGGAATCGAGGGGGATCGAACGTTTCCGCGAAAAACCACGATCCGACGTGCGTTTGGAAAATGCTCTATCTTCCGGATGACACTTTAGTCACCGCGGATTCAGATGGGAACGTCACGTTTCACGATTCGCGATTTTATACCGTCTTGAAACGATTCTCGTCGCACGATGCCGACGTGGTCGCTTTGGCGGTAGCCCCGGACGGGAAAATAGTCTTCGCCTCTGGCGTGGACCATAAAATAGTCGCGTATGAGAATTTAGACGACCTCAATCGAAACGATAAAGGATTCAACGAGTGGGTGCAAACATCCATGAAACGACCGCACACGCACGACGTAAAATGTTTAGAAATGGTTAGAAACTCGAAAGTTCCCGGCGGTGTATTGCTTTCCGCTGGAGTAGACGCGCAATTGTTAGCGCACCGCGCTGATGCGTTCGGTAAGAAACACCCGGTTCGGGTCGTCTCGGTGCCGAGGAAAACGCCGATCGCGGTGACATCTACCGCCATGCACACTTTCAACGAGAGCAGTTCGACGACCACGCCGGTTGGGACGCCTTCAAATGGCAATGACGTGTTGAGCGAGCGGTCCGCGGGGTTCAAGTTCCCGGATCCGCCTTTAGCCATGTGCGAACACGGAAGATACGTGGACGTCTGGAAACTCGGCGAGGCTTTAGGAACGACAACGACAACAACAACAAATAATAATAATAATAGCCAGAACCAACAGGAAAACCTGAACACTTCCAACGCGAGGAAGAAGCAACGCACAGAAAACACTCAGAATAAGAAGAATCGTCAACTTTTACGATCGGCGCCGGAATGCGTCCTGCGTCTTTTCGTCTCCGGTCGACACTCGATTCTCTGTTCAGCGATATCGCCAGACGGGTGTTGGGTCGTACTTTCTGATGCCGTTTCGCCACCACGAATATTTGCGATTCGTGAACCGAACAGTAAAGAGAAAGAAGACATGAACTCAGACGACGAGGAAGAGGAGGCGTTCTTTGACGGCGCGACGGATGTCAAACGCAAGTCTGGTTGGCGCGCGAAGAAAGTCGAGTTACCGGAGGAAATTACGCGACCGGCGGCGCACTTGTTGTTTACCGCGGATGCAAAGAGATTGATAATTGTTTCCATCAGGGGCCCGATTAAGATTATTGACCTTGAAAATTGGGAGGTTGTGGGTACTCTGAGAGCGCACATCGCGACGAAAACCGCGACGCAGCGAGCGTTCGCGAAAGAATCCGGAAGAAGACGATCACACAAGTCTCGTACAAACGTCGGTGGATTTGAAGGAGGAGAATGCAATATGGTTACCGCCGATACGGTTGGATGCCCCGCGGTAACAAATATTTGTTGCAGCGGCGACTCGCAATGGCTCGCCGTCGCTTCCTGTCGCGCACCAAACGTCGTCAGCGATGCCGACAATGCGTTTTCTGCCAACGCCAACGTCGGCGGCGTCTTCATCTACTCAATGGATGCGATGAAACTCCACTCGCGTTTACCTCCACCGTTGAATATGGATTCGTGGTCGGCAATACACGCGATGGCGTTTAATGAAACCAGAGTATTAGCTATAGCGTGCGGCACGTCCAACTCCTTGTGGACGATTGACGTTGAAACCGGCGAACCGTTGCCGTGGAGTTTGAACTTGGCGAAAAGAAACGCGCACGCCCCGGATGCTTTATACAACACGCCCGGTCAAATTTGCGGTTTATCGTTCGCCATTGGCGGTGGTAGCGAAAAAGGGATAGTTTCTTCCAAGCGGGGAAAATCTGCATCCTCAAGAAAGTCAACCGCCGCCGCGAACAAAGACGCCGGTCTACCCGAGCTCGTCCTCTTCGCGCACACCCCGAACGCCATCGCTCGCATCAATCTCCGCTCTAAAATCACCGACGACTGCGTCCTCTCCAAACTCGGCAAATCGAAAGTCTTGACCGGTACGGCCAAGAAAAAACGCCGCCAGCGCGAAAAACAACTCAAGGAAAAGCAAGCCTCCCAACGCGTCGACGGCGCGATCGAACTTCCCGGCGGTGTCCGCGCGGTCATATTAAACGACCCGTGCTTATTTTTCGGAAACGTCGGAAAAGATAAGGCACTGTTAGTCGAGCGACCGTGGGTGGACGTGTTGCGGAAGATGCAAAAGCCGCTCTACAGGCACAGATTCGGTACTTGATATACGTTTTCACGGAAATACATTTGCCGCGCCGCTGCGGCACGGAAAAATAGTAGTAGTCACGATGATGATGATGATGATGATGATAGAGATGAAAGAGAGAAGTTGTTATTATTAGTATCTAATACAAAAGACTACATTTTAATTTATATGCCGACGCCGCGTTTTTGCGCAAACGCCGGTTTTGTGGCGAATGAAATGAATGAACTCGTTGTTGTCGTCGCATCGCGAATACAGTTTTTCTACGGGTTCACGCCAATCAACATGTTACTTCCGTTCCCGCCCGGCAAATACACGATGTTCTTACTCCCGCTCAACGTCTTCGCCACCTCTCTCGCGGCTTCGATCCTTCTCAATTCAATCAACGCCGGCCCGGCGCTTCTCGTGGCCTGCGAAATCAACTTCGCGGACTCGGATTCCCCCTCCGCTCTAATCACCGCCGCCTCTCTCTCTTGCTCGGATTTCATGACTTCAAATTTCGCCCTCTCCGCGTCTTGCTGCGCCACCTGTTTCGCCTCAATCGCTCGCGAATACTCGTGGCTAAAACTCAAATGCGTCAACGCCACGTCCTCCAACAAAATCCCAAAATCATCCGCGCGTTTCCTCAAACTCTTCGCGATTTGTTCCGTCACTTCCTGTCTTCTCGTCAATAACTCGTCCGCGTTGTATTGCGCCACGGTCGCTTTCAACACCTCGTTCCCGATCGACGGCAACACTCGATCGTCGTAATCGGGACCTAAGTTTAAGTGTATCGTCGATAACTGTTCCACGTTCGGCCGGCATAAAACTCTTAACGTCAAGTTCACCTGTTGTAAATCTTTCGTCCCGGTGACTGAACTCAAACTTTTCGGTCGCGTTCGTACGTCGTAGATGGTTGGCGATTGGATTATCGGCACCATGAAGTGCGTGCCTTCAGCGCTCGTGTCTTTCAAGACGCCTCGGAAACGGTCGAACATCACCGCGCGTTCGCCTCCATCCACTGTTAAAGTTGTCGTTAAAAAAGAAGAGTGAAAGTAGTAAAAGAGTTCAGGGTCAGTTCTCGCGTTTACGAACGACAGCAACACCGAAAGGTTTAATAAAAGGAGACGAGAGAGAGAAGAAGACCAAGAGATCGATCCGATCCGCTTCTCTCCCCGTGGAAAGAAATCCCCAAGCGAGAGAGATGCGATGCGCAACGTACCGTCGTACATGGCGCTCGACACCGCGGTCGCGCCAATCCCCACGAACGCGCCTATTCTCGCCAACGCGCCCAACGCTTGCGCGGCCACTTGCGCCGAACTGGATGCCATTTTTAGATATAAAAGTGGTGCGTTTCTTAATCGAGCCGCCAGAGTGAGGCATTTCCTCGTGACGTGTTTCCCCAACGTTTCTTCACACATTCTCTTTTGCTTGATGTGACCAGTGAATGAACGTTGGACTGCGACGAGTCGGAGGAGGAGGAGGAGGAAGAGGTAGCAAAATTCACCATCGAACGGTGTTACCGGAATCGCGAGCGATGATGGAACCCGGGAGGTTCGGGCATACTCTGACGCGACTGATGGTGTTTCTCGTCGTCCTTTCGCTCGCGTTTGTTTTATACAAGTGCGCGGAGATTGCGACGACGAAGAAGCGAGAGAAGAGGAGGAAGAGTTTGAGAAGACACTTTGAGGAGGAAGAGGAAGAGAGGAGAGGAGAGGAGACGTTTGATGGAGGGTACGAGCAGTTTTTGAAGAGCGAGAGTTACGGGGATGCGGTGAAGTTGTTTTCTTCGAGCGGTAGGTAAAGAAGTAATGTAGAGAGGAAAGACGATGTGCAGTTGCGTTAGTTTTAGAGTACTTATAGATATTTAGTAGACTTATTATATTGAAAGAAAGAATGTATGCGTTGATGATGTTTGAGTGGTGAATATTCTCTCAACTTATATTACTTCGCCTCTTCCGACTTCTTCTCTTCCGTGGCTTCGCCTTCGGTCGTCGTGCCTTCGCCGGATTCCGAAGCGCCTCCGGAACTCGCGCCTTTGCTCAACGCCTCGCCGATTTTCATGACGGCTTTTTGCAAGTCACCGATTTTCTCTTTCAACGCTTCGTTATCGTCGCCTTCCATGGCCGTTCTCAACGCCATTTGCGCGTTTTGGATCTCGTCTTTGATTTCTTGCGGCAAGTTGGCGCCGTGTTCTTGGATGTTTTTGTCCGCGGAATAAATTAACGTATCCGCCTCGTTCTTCGCGTCGATCATTTCTTTTCGCTTTTTGTCGTCTTCGGCGTGGGATTCGGCGTCTCGGACCATTTGCTCGACTTGCGCGTCGGAGAGACCACCGGAGCTGGTGATGGCGACGGAGTTTTCTTTACCCGTGGCTTTGTCTTTCGCGGAAACGTTGACGATGCCGTTGGCGTCGATATCGAACGTGACTTCAATTTGCGGCACACCGCGCGGGGCCGGAGGAATACCCATCAAATCAAAGTTGCCTAAGATTTTGTTATCCGCCGCCATTTCTCTTTCACCTTGCAAAACCTTGATGCCGACTTGGGTTTGGGAATCCGCGGCGGTGGAAAAGACTTGGGACTTTTTGGTCGGAATCGTCGTGTTTCTGTTGATCAATCGCGTGAAAACGCCACCCAAGGTTTCAATACCTAAGGAAAGCGGAGTCACGTCCAACAAGAGAATATCTTTCACGTCGCCTCTCAAAACACCACCTTGAATAGCCGCACCCATGGCGACGACTTCGTCCGGGTTCACGCCTTTACTCGGGTCTCTCTTGAACAAGTCTTTCACGATGGAGTGCACTTTCGGCATTCTGGTCATACCTCCAACCAACAAGACTTCGCTCAACTCGCTCGGAGAAATCCCGGCGTCTTTCAACGCGTTCGTGCACGGCGCTTTCGTTCTTTCCAAGAGCGAACCGACCAACTCTTCCAATTTTGCCCGGGTCAAAGTCATCGCCAAGTGTTTCGGTCCGGTTGCATCCGCGGTGATAAACGGCAAGTTGATCTCCGTGGAAGTCGTGCTGGACAACTCAATCTTTGCCTTCTCCGCGGCTTCTCTCAAACGTTGCACGGCTAACTTGTCGCCTTTGAGATCGATCCCAGACTCTTTCTTAAACACGTTTTGCAATTCATTCATAACCACGGTATCGAAATCTTCGCCGCCTAAAAACGTGTCCCCGTTCGTCGCTTTGACTTCGAAAACGCCGCCGGAAATTTCCAAAATGGACACATCAAACGTCCCGCCACCTAAATCGTACACAGCGACGATGCCCTCTTTCTTATCCACGCCGTAACTCAACGCCGCCGCGGTCGGTTCGTTGATAATTCTCAAAACATCCAAACCGGCAATTTTCCCCGCGTCTTTCGTCGCCTGTCTCTGCGCGTCGTTAAAATACGCCGGCACCGTCACCACAGCTTGCGTCACCCCTCTACCTAAATACGATTCCGCGGTCTCTTTCATCTTTTGCAAAACGAACGCGCCGACTTGCGAAGGCGAGTACTCTTTCCCGCCCGCCTTGACCCACGCGTCGCCGTTGCTCGCCTTCACGATGTCATACGGCACGAGCTCTTGCTCCTTCTTCGTGTGCGGATCGTCGAATCGTCTCCCAATCAACCGTTTGCACGCATACAACGTGTTCGAAGGGTTCGTCACCGCTTGCCTCTTCGCCGGTTGCCCGATTAACCGTTCGCCTTTTTCCGTGAACGCCACCATCGAAGGCGTCGTCCTCGACCCTTCCGCGTTTTCGATGACTTTCGCGTTCTTGCCGTCCATGACTGCCACGCACGAGTTCGTCGTCCCTAAATCAATCCCGATGACGTCTTTGGAGTACGAGCGGATTTGATTCGCAGCGGATGAGAGACCGCCCGAGAGCGACGGAAGCATTTGTTTATGAATCAACATTGACGTCGATGACGACGCCGTCGCCGCCTGATTGATCTGAAATTTTATACAGAAGAAGAAGAAGAAGAAGAAAGAAGGTGTATCATCATCAGTGAACGACCACTACAAAAGCGAAAAGAACAACAACAACAACAACACGGCGTCAAAAGGACAAAAGATACTTTTCACGCCTCATCTTCTTCTCGTCGTCAGAGCGCGCGCGCGCGTGTGTGACCAATCGAAAGAAAAAGAAGCGCAGCCGAAAGAATTGGAATCTCAATCGGACGACAACAACGACGACGCTCTCTTCTTAAAGACGAGAGAGACAGAGAGACAGAGCACAAAAAACTTTGAACTTTGAGGTGAAACAACGCACCAGCGGATGACCCCCCGGGGAAGAAGCGTTCCCTCCTCGGGCGAACCTTCGCGCGACCACGCGAAGCATATTTATTTTTTAGTAGTATGAGTTTACGAGCAAATCACACGAGGAGTCGTAGGAATGACGTTTCTCTCTCTCGCGCGTCTCTGAGGCAAAAAAAAATTTTGTTTGCTTTTCTGCAGACTTTTGGGGTGCCCAGGTGGACGGATTGACGGATGAATGGATGAGCGACTTTTTCGTGGTGCTAATAAAAAGGATCCGAAACGACGAGCGACTGATTTTTGAGCGTTGATGATACATTTTCTTTCGCGTTGAAAAAAGACGACTGACGCTCGAGAATACCACGCGCACACAAAAAACGCGCTTTCGTTGGAGTTGTTCTGCGTGCTCTCTGTTAGAGAGTAGTATATAATAATAATAATAATGGGAGGCGCATCGGGGACGACGACGAAGAAGAAGACAAAATCGACGTCGAATAATGCGAACACTTCCTCGACCTCGTTGGTCCCGGCGACAATCCTCCAGCGCTTCTGGGACTTGGCGTCGACCGATGCGGAGACGAGATGCACCGCCGCCGCCTCTCTTTCGGAAGAACTGTTTTTGGTGCAAAACAATACCACGAGTAGTATTACGAATGACGATGATAAAAACAACGTTGAGCTCGACGCGGTGGTTGAATATTCCATGAAACGTTTAACGCGAGGTCTCGGGTCTGGACGCGCCGGGGCGAGGCAAGGGTTCGCGGTGGCGTTTACGAGCGCGATGACGCATCTGGATGCGATTTCCGTGGAAGATGGATTTCGATTTCTGAAGGAAGGATTGGAACCAATCACGAAGAGCACGAAAGGATCGGAAGCGAGAGATATTTTGATCGGACAATTATTCGGGAACGCGGCGCTGGCGAGAGCGCTGGTGGCCAAGGAAGTGTCCTTGGAAGCGAAGAAGAAGAAAAAGGAGATGATGAGTGGTAGTGGTAGTAGTAACAACAACAACAAGCGAAAAAAATGGACGACGCTGGAGGAAGAGCGAGAACGAATCGTCGATTTGAGTTCCCAATTGTTCGCGGAGATTTGTAGGATTAGCAACACGAAAGCGTATTTGAGCGAAAGCGCGGCGAAAGTTATGATTGAACTCGCGCTGAGTTTGAGTAAACAAGAGGAAGGGTTGCACGAGAAAGATCCGTTTCGATTGGCGAGGGAGGCGCTGGAGAAGTGTCCGCAAGCGCAGGCGTGGGTGAGTCGAGACGTGACAGACGTCGGAGAGCAGAGTGGGAAAACAACGATTGAAACCGTGTGGTTGGCGTATAGTTTGTACGAATGCTTACCGGCGAGGTGTAAGGAAGCGCAGAGCGTCGTGCCTAAATTTTCTTCCTCTTCATCTTCTGCGAAAGAGGATTCGTTTTTCGCGTACGAGAATTTGAAGAAAGTGAGTCACGCTTTGGCGGAGTGTCCGCACGCGCACCCGAGGGTGCACCCTATTTGGGAGATTTTATGCGAAGCGTGTAGAAGTAATAGCGATGACGATAAAAAAGGAGGAAACAAAGCGGGAGCGACGACGAAAATATCAGCAGGAAGCAACTTGACTCGATTGGAGGCGTTGTGGGAGACGTGTTGCGAGAACGGGTTGTTTACAGCGCCATCGCATCAGAGAAAGTACCTCGGGTTTCGCATATTTTCGATGCTGTTGCGAAACGCGACGGCATCGGAGACTGCGAAGTTGTTCACGTCGCCAAACTTTATTAAATGTTTAGTTTCGAACTGCGCCAAACCGGAGAATTATTTACACGCTTGCAGCACGGATTGCTTGAAAGCCATCGCGAGGTGCGCGAAACATTCAGAAACGAGCGCAAAGAAACGCGTGGCGATCGTGGCGGCGTTGAGAAAGGTTGGCATTCACAGATTTGAGAAGCAGTTGGCGAAATCGAGTGGGATTTCCACGTTATTGGCTGGATTAACGAGAGAGGAAGCGAAAGCGTATTGCGAAGAGTTGAGAGAAACAATCTTGGAGAAATCAGATTTGGCGACACAAGACGAGAGTGACGACGAGAACGAAAACGATGATAACGACGAGGAAAAGAAAAAGAAAAACAGTCGCGATTTCAAACGGTTATGGGCGCTAGAACAAATGTGTTCGATTACGTCGGCATTATCGCCGAACGATCGTTTGGACGTTTTGCATTTTTGCTTGTTCCACGCGTTCTATTCCACGTCCAAGAAACAACTGCCAAAGACAGTCTTGGGTAAAAACATAGAAGATTGTCCCGATGTGCTCAGAAGAGCACTTTCGACGCGTTTACTTGGCATCTTATTGACGAACATTCGATCGCGCGGACGCACGCAACAGCAGAAAAAGCAACAAAGTCAAAATACTAAGAACGGTAAAAATCATAAAGATAAAGGCAACGAAGCAAACGAAGAGGACGAGGAAGAAGAAGAAAAATTCGATGCGCTCTCGGAAGCGTGCGAAGCGGTGTTAAAATTCGACGCCGACGCTTCGGTGACGGACGTTATTCCGAATAGCGCGCGAGCGAAAGAGGCCCGCAAAAATCTTGCGAATGCTTTGAAACTCTGCGAAAAAAAGCAAAAAGCCGACGAAAGCGGTGTCGCGACGTCGATTATTCCGCTGCTTAAAACTTTAATCGTTTTACACGTGTCTGATCCGAAGCAGTTCACGTCGATCGTCGAGGATATTCCTCGATGCGTCGAAGAGCTTCTCCAGCCGCCGAAGAAGAAAAAGACAACCAAGAAAAAATCGACGAAGAAAACACTGGAGGAGGACGAAGAGGAAGAGAACGATTTGGAGCCGATGGACGTTCTCAACGATTTATTGATTGCATTTCTCGCGCAACCGTCCGCGTTATTGCGCGACGTCACCGAACGTACTTTTAAAGGCGTGTCTGGGAAAATCACCGATCGAGGTATCGAAGATATTCTCAACGTCGTGGAGAACATGGGTGCCGGGAAGCGCGGCGACGAGAACGACGATGAGAATGACGATGAGGATGACGACTCCGACGATGAAGATATGCTCGAAGAAGAAGACGACTCTGACGACGACGACGACGACGATTCCTCGAGTAGCGATGATGATTCAGACGAAGACGACGATGAGAACGATTCAGACGCTGGTATGGACACGGAAGCGAACGAAGGCGCGATTGAAGCCATTCGCAAAGCCGCACTGAAAATTCAAGAAGATGACGACAACTCCGACGATTCCGACTCGGATGATTTTACGGACGAACAAATGTTTGCCACCGATAAACTTCTCGCCGACGCATTCAGAGCGAAAAGACAGGAGCTTTCGCGCAAGAAAGCTTTGAAAGTTGCCGCTGCAGATTTCAAGTTTCGAGCTTTATCGCTTCTCGAACTCTTTGCAAAGTCGCAGCCGAGCTCAAAGTTTCTTCCTGAAATCATCGTTCCACGGTTACTCAGCGCCTCTAGAAACGCTCGAATACGGTTTAAGAGTAACCCGATGGAAAAATCGTTCTTGGAACTCGCGCAAAGAATCGATAGCGTCTTGACGAAACACGCGTGCAAACACGCAGCGATGGTTACCGGTACGAGAAAAGATATTCACGAAATCTTGACACAGTTGATCGATGTCGCCGATAATGGCGCTGGGGCTGGACGCGATAGCGACGCGGCGAAAGGTTTCGCGAAGACTGCTGCCGTAGCGTGCGCATATATCGCCAAAGTCATGGAGAGTAACGGCGACGGCGAAAGCGCCGCTGAGATTTACAAAACGGCAATCACGGAAAAGTTTGAAAAGAAAACCAGTCGATTGCGCGCGCCGTTTTTTGCCGAGCTCATAAAGCTTTCTCCGAACGTGTTGGCATCGTCTTCCAAAGAACTCGCTTCGTTGTGCGATTTAGGCGATAGCGCTCGCGCGCAGTTCTTGCGGCAAGAGTCGTTACAACTGCTCTTTCAAATCTTTTCCTGTAAGCAAAGAGACCCGTCGATTCCTTCCGCGGAAGAAGTGAACTCGATGTGTGAGATATCGCTGGCGAACGCCGTCAAAGCAGACGTCGAAAACCAAAGTCGACGCGCAGACACTTCCAAGATGTGCGCAAACGTTTTCGAAGCGATTGGACGCCACGCCGAAGGTTTTGTGTTTTCACAAAAAGCCAAAGCGGCGATTGAGAACGCCATCGAAACGCAAAAAGAAAGAGCGCCGCAACCGAGTCAAAAGACTGTTCAAGCGTTAGAACGCATCGCGAAAGCGCTCGATGATGCGAAAAAAACGAACAGTAGTACTAACGATGAAGGCAAGAAGAAACGAAAAAGTTCCATCGCCGGGGATGATGATCACGACGAAAGAGAGAAAAAGAAGAAGAAAAAGAAGGCGCTCAAGAAGTGAACTTAAAGTAGCGCTGAAGTAAAAGTAAAATTGTACCATCAGCACATACGAATCCTCGCATAATTACAACAGCACAAGTGTCTTCTTATGTTCTATATATAAATCGCAAATAGCTTACTCATCAGCAGTTGCCGGCGCATCGCCACCGAAAGACGGCAAAGAGATCGACGGCAAAGAGATCGACGGCAAAGAGAAGCCGCCGCCAGACGACTCCTTCTTCGCCGGCTTCGGCGCTTCCTCTCTGACTGGCTTCACGAACTTCGGCTTCGGCGCAGCTTGCTTTCTTGAAAGATTAACGTCAACCGCTTGTCTTTGCGGCGATCTGACGCCAAAACCGTCTCGGCCCTTGGCGTAGGTGGCGGCGTACACGTCTTCGATGTCGTCCGCCAACGCGGCGCCGGAAGAAGAGATGGTGGCGATGGTCGCCGCCAACAACGCCGCGTTCTTCGCGACCGTGTTGTTGTTGTTCTTCGAGACAACCTTCTTCGCGGTGTTCTGTTTTGTGTTCGTCGTGCGATGGATGATGATGAAAATAAAGAGAGAGAGAGAGAGAGAGAGAGAGAGAGAGAGAGAGAGAAGAGCGTGAGTATTTTTTTCCTGAAACCCCAAACCTATCTTTTGCGCGTCTTCTTCCCGGTAAAAGTGGCAGACGGTGGGAGGATATCATCGCACGCCGCTTCATTTCGTCGAGAAAAGAGAATAAACGAGAAAAGGAGAAATCCTCCGCTGTCTCTGTCGCGAAGAGACGCGCGCGAAAAAGGAGAGGTAAAGGGGACGCGTGAAAGATCGCGCGATGACGATCCATACTTTTGCCACCTGGGATTCCCCTGCTGAGAGAGAGAGAGAGAAACACCGCAACCACAAACCTTCGCAAAGCGAAGCGCTTCGAGGCAAAGAAAGCAAAAAAAGGAAAACAGAGAGAGAACGACGGGAACAGAATCTCATACCTTGTTCGCGCTGGACGCAGAAACGACGACAGGAGTGGCAGAGATGGAAAACATTTTTTAGCGATTATATCCGATGGATGATTTTCGTGGATAAAAGTGAAGCGAAAGGAAGGAGGAAATCTTCCTTTTCGTGCGCTGCGCAGAACGAAGAACGCTTTCGTCGAAGCGAGAGCGAACGGCTTTCTGGTTTCTTTTTCGATGGAAGAACGTTTTGAAGAACGAGTAGAAGAATACACACACACATATGCGACAATCATATGTCATCATCGTTATTACAACACGCAAACCTTTTATCGAGCAACCTCTTCTTTTAATCTCTTTTTTTAATAACGCTACGTATACAGAGTAATCTTAGTTCAGCTTGTCGCCGCCGGAGCCGCCGCCTCTCGGCGTGGCGCCGCCGCCGTACGCGCTACCGCTAGTATTGCCGTCACCATTAACACCACCGCCGCTCGTGACTGGCAAAACACCCATGCCTTTCTCTTTCGGCAAATCCGGAGGCATGAAATATAAGACTAGCGAGCAACACGCGATGGTGATGCCCAAAAATAATTGCAAGCTCGGCTCTAATCCGAAGAAGGAAACGCTCAACAAAGCGGTGAGCAACATCGCCGAACTGGTCGCGTAGACTTTAACGATCGTGTCCGCAAACTTTTGCAACCACGAGACGAATAATCCGCTAAACGAAAAGTTAATCACGATTAACCACGTGATCGCGGTAAACCCGTTCGTACAATCGAACAACCAGTTCCCTCCGCTATTCTCGCCGAAGAAATCGTCCCAGGTTAACCTCAAACCGTTAAACACCACCCCAAACGCGTATAACTGCACGTTCTGCCAATACAAATTGTCGTTGTTCTTCTTCAACAAAAACTCGGTATACACCCCCGCGGTGGCGCTCAAACACGCGCTCAAAACGCCTAACGCGTACCCGGCCATCGGCGCCGACAAGGTCTCCCCTTTGCACCCGGATATTTGACTCACCGTCGCGCCAACCGTTAACAACAACAACGCGATCCATTGCGTCCGAGTCATCAATCTCCCCAAGGCAAACCGAAACAATATACCTGTCGTCACGATTTTCAAGTTCCCTAAAATCTGGTACGTCGCCGCGTCCACGTACGCCATCGTGTAAAACTGCACGTTGTTATGCATCACGTATATGATCGATGGTATCGGGAACAACATCACGGACTTCACGTCTGTGGTCATGATCGTTCCCGCCGGGTCTCGTGCTCTCGCTCTGCGTAACAGTAAAATCGATAAGATCAGTTTCACCAGTTCCGAGAGTAACGGGACGACCGCGGAATTGTACGGATATTTGCCCCGTACTTTTGACGCTTCCATGAGTAAGCCTTGGGAACAGGTGAAGACCGTCAGCGTTGCCGCGACGACCAGTTTTCGCATTCCGCTTATGGATGATGATTTCGCCATCTTTTAGTTGTTCCAGGAAAACGTGTTGTTGCGTGTATATCTTCGTTCGAAATCAAAAACAACTACTTTGACGAGAGCGAAAGAACGACACACGATTATAAAGAGAGAGATGGAACGGCAAAGCGTGCCTCTTGGTTTTCTTCTTTGTCTTCTCAAAGCGCTTTCAAATGAGCATTTTTGTCTCCAAAATGGTTTCAAAATCTCCCCAAAAACAACACGAATGAGTTCTCCGCAGGTTTACGCAGTTTCTTGAACAACAACAACAACGATGCTTTTCTCGCTGCTCTTATTAAAGTCGTCGTGATACTAATAATGGGAGGAGGTGAAAAAGACGATTTGAAAAAGTACCACCACCGTCGTCATCGTCGAGGAGGTGAGACGACTTTTAGAAAGCGATTCGCGCTCTACTTCGTGTGGTTCCTCGCGCTTTCCGTGTGGACGAGTTGGCAGATTTCCAATCGGTTCATGACGAAGATGACGATGCACGAGGACGAGAGCAACACCTTTCAAAACAACAACAAGATCGTCCTCAGTCACGAACGATGCGACGACTTCGATTTGGACGAGAACTTTTCTTTTTCGACGTCTTCCCCGACGAAATGCACGTGCGAAAGAGGCTACGGAGGTGCCAAATGCCGAGACGCGATGTGCGCGCGCCAGTGCGCCCCGCACGGCGTGTGCCAATACGGGTACTGCTTGTGCGAGAACGGGTGGAAAGGCGAAACGTGCGACGTACCGGTGTGCGAGGAAGAGGATGGGGTGAAGTGCAACGCAGAACACGGGAAGTGCACGAATCCGAACTTTTGCCTGTGCGACGAGGGGTGGTACGGACAGACGTGCGACGTGCGGTGCGAGCGAGGCGAGTTTAGATTTTTAGAGCAAAAGTGCGTGTGCGAGAGCGAGAAGTGGGTGGGAGAGGCGTGCGAGTGGGCGACGTGTGAACAGGAGTGTTCGTTTCACGGGGAGTGCGTGAAACCGGACGTGTGCGAGTGTAAGTTTGGGTTTAGCGGGAAAATGTGCGAGAGGGATGATTTGAGTTCGTTTGAGAGCAAAGATAGATATAGTTTGATGAACGCGGGGGGAACCGTGGCGGCTTTGACGTTATCGAAAGACGTCGTTGAAGATGAAAAGGGATGGAGAAACGTGCAAAAATGGACCTCGCACGTGAAGGATGAAAAAGGCGATCAGCCTTTGATTAAACGTTCGTTCATCTCGAAACTACCGCTGCCGGAGGTGGACGAACTCGGGATGGATCGCAACACAAACGGGGAGATGATGTTTAACACGTGCGCTATTGTTGGATCTTCGGGGAGCATGCAAAGAACGAAGCCTGGCGAGGTGCTCGATGTGCACATCGACCAGATATTCCGCATAGACTTGGCGCCGACTGGCGCGAAGTATAAAGACGTCGCGGGTTTGCGCACAACCTTTCGCGTGCTGGACCGCGACGCCGCGGAGACTTTAATCGAAAGAAAGGATTTAGTCGACCCGAAAAATCCGCGCTTGAGGAAGTTCAAAGACACTAAGTTGTTACTTTGGCGCGCGGAAAGTTACGAACTTTTTCCGTTGTTGAAGACCAAGTTCCCCGAGGACGACTGGGATATCATGAGTCCCGATATCATCGCGCCGTTTATCGAAAAGTATAACGACGTGAAGAAGGAGTTGTTATCTTCTTCGCATTCTTCAACCGCGGATGAACATCACTTGCAGCGTCACCAAGCGCCCCCATCCGCGTTGCTCACGTTAGCGTTGGCCAAACGAACGTGTAAATACATCCAAGTCTGGGGCTTCGATTTCACGAGTTACAGTTACCGAGCGCAAACCGGGGAAAGTTTCAGCTATTTTTCGTCTCCGGCGTTCGAACCCAACGCGTACGAAAACGGGAAAAGGGACTTTGAATACGCTCTGCTCAGAAACGTGGCTTTAGACGCAGAAGATGCGAGCGTCGAGTGGTGCGACGTTGGAAACGCCGAAAAATGTATCGCGAAGGCGAAAACGTTCCAACGAGAAGATGAAGGATTTGGAGACGGAGACGGTGATCCGTAGTGACTCGTTTCATAGCCTATGTAATAATAGTATATAGTAATTGCAGCGCATATAATAATAATACACATCTCTCTAACAAACAAACCGTATCATCAAGTCCCTAAAGTCGTCTCCTTCTTCTCCGCGAAGAACATCGTTCGCAACAACTCCCTCCCGCGTCGCTTCTCGCAATTCTTCTTATGCTTCTTCGAATTCAAATGATCGTTCCTCTGATGCTCCGATTGCGCGACGACTTTCCTTCCTTCTCCTTCAAAACAAACGTCGCACAACCACGGAAACGTTATTAGTATTTTACTCTCTTTTTTCGTTGAAATCGGATCCGAACTCGTCACCGCGTCCGCTTCCTCTTTTGCCTCCTCCTCTTTCTCTCTTTTCTCTCCTTCACTTTCCTCGTCCAATCTCCGTCGTTTCTTCTTCGTCTTCGTTTCGTCGTCGAAGTTTTCGTCGTCGTCGCGCGTAGTAAAACGGTCTTTTCTTTCTTCTTCTTCTTCTTTGTCTTCTTCTTCTTCCTCTTCTCGCTTCCGTTTCCGCTCGAAGAACTTCCTCTGTAACGCTTTCCGACTCCTTTGGTCTCGCGGAGAATTAGAAATTCCCGTGCGAACGCCTCCTGCTCCTTGTCCTCCTCCGTGGTCCAAATCACGACCTCCGCCGCCGTATTTAAACCCGTTCGATTTTGCAGACGCGCCACGGGTGAGCTTTAAATCCCTCGACGCTCGAGAGGCGTGGCCGTCCTTCGGGCCAGGCGCCGGCATTTATTTCTCTTTCGAGTAGTAAATTGTGTGGCTTCCAAAGAGATGCAGTTGCCTCTTTACGAGGGGAGCGAAGAGCGAGCGGCCGACTTACATTCGTCGTTAACGAGGAGCAGTAGTACTCTAATTCGCCTTATTAGACGAATTCGTCGAAATCCCTAAAACTCTCTCCGCGAGCGTCGGCGCTTTCGCCGGTAACATGTTCAGAACCTCGTTTAACTTTGGCACGACGACGTCGTCTCTCAACTCGGCGTCTAAAGCGACTTGACTGCCGTTTTTCTTATAATACCTCGCCAACTCTCTCAAAACTTCTCCGGTAATAACGCTCGTCTCTAAATCTCTCGTCTCCGGTCGTCCTTGCCAAGTTTGGATGTACTCTTTCACCGCTTGCTTCGCCGGGTCGGCGGCGGCGAAGCGTTCGGAAACGCTCGCGGACGGGTGCGCGCGTTCATACTCGATGGATTTTAAGAGAAGTTCGCACGCCGAGCGAAGTTTCTCCGCGTACTCCTTCGGCACATCCTCGGGAGAAGAGGAAGCCGCAAACACCTTCTCCTCTGAAATGTTGCTCATGAGTGCAGCCATCGAGGAAGTCATTTGGAGAAGAACGATCGACCGTCGTCGTTTCCGTAAACATCGTCCTCTCGTATTCTCGGAGACGAAGCAGCTCTTCGCTTCTGCCGAGGAATCTTCGTCGTTTCTCGTCGTTGAATGAGACTTTGCCTCCAACGCGCAAAACGAGCCACCGCCTTTCCTCCTCCTCGTCGTCGTCGGCAAAGAGCAGCTCTTTCGTCTCTCTTTTCCCTCCTCTGTCGTTCTCGAAGTCATCGCAGTCGTCGATAGTTTCTTCTTCTTCTTCTTTGCGCTCATCCGTTGAAAATGCTTCTGTTGAATGTGATGATGATGCTTCGTTTTGCTCCTCCTCCTCCTCAACGCATCATCTTTATCATTAAAGAACGAAAAAGACGAAAACTCGCTCGTTCGCGCGGTCGCGGAGTAAACGGTGGTACAAACAGTCATCGCGTATACACTCTTTCGACGAGAGCAGAAACGTGTTCGAAGAGTGTTGCGTAATGGATATAATGGATATCTTTTTCCCTCAGACTTTAACCTCTCTTTCTCTATCTCCTACGAAAGAGAGTATGCATGCTCAATTAGTATCACCATCAGTGTCATCATCATCTGTCGCTTCGGTGTTTAAACGACGGTGTCTCGAGAGCACGCGACGGAAAAGTGGTTCGAGCAGACCGTGCTGCCGCGCGAAGAAGAAGGATGATGATGATGAAAATGTAACTGCCAACAACAACAGTCAACAAAGAAGAAGAAGAAGAACCGCACTCCTCGGCGTTGCATCGACGTCCATGTTCCTCAAACACTACGGAGACACCAACCCTGCACTCGCGATTCAATCGGAAATTGAACTGACGAATCTATCGTACACACCCGCGGAGTGCCCGCCGAATCAATACTTACCCTCGAAGAAATCTGCCATGTGCGTGTTATTCACTGCAACAGCAAAGAGCAAGAAAAAAGTCTCCGCGGCGAACGTGTTTGGATTCATCGACGATTACGACGGGAACTCCGCGGCGACGAATAACGAAACCGGAACGTCGAGGGTTGTGTTGGCGCAAATCGACGAGGAGATTCCTGAAGGCACGAGTGAGGTGACATTTGTGGTGACGGTATTCAAAGAGTCGTATAACAAAGGGAAGTTTAAGTTGAAAGGGTTCAAAGCGGTGGAAGCGAACGCGGCGATTAACAAGAGGTTCGTGCCGCTCGGGGATTGCGATTTGGATACGACAGCGCCGGGGTGTCCGGACGATCCACTGGCGTAATTGTTAGTGTGTTTATGTGTGTGTGTACCTGGTATTTTTCTTTCGCCGATGACTCTATTATATAAATGTTCCTTCTCGCTCTAATTTTATATACGTTTTCCCCTCCTCTTCTTAATATAATAATTCTCTAATCAAAATATGCCGCAGACGGACCACCAGGCCATACCCACCGTGCTCCAAATAAACGCGTGGACGCAACTGACGTATAAGCCTTGCTTCCATAATTTCTCCAATCCAATCTTACCGGACCCGTAATATACAGCGGCTTGACCACTCGCGTAGTGCGTTAAGCCACCAAAAGTGTTCGTATTCATAGCTAATGAGATGGCTGCTAATTTAGGAGGCACACCTCCGGCAATCATCATGGTCAAAAAGGCGCCGTACAAAGCGCCGACGTGCGCGGATTGCGAAGCGAACATGTAGTGGCTTAAAAAGTACGCCAAGTGCAACGCGACAAAAGCGGAAGTACCGACTAAGTTCCACGAGATGAGAAAATCGCGAACAAATCCAGAGAGCCATTCGATGACGCCTAAATCGTTCAACTGTTGCGACATGCCAATCAAGATGGCAAACCAAATCAACGTGTCCCACGCGCCTTTTTGCTCTAAAGCGTCGTCCCAGGATAAAACGCCGCTGATGAGCATCAAACATAAACCAGTCATGGCAGCCACGACCGCGGCGATCCCGAGCGGAGCACCAAAGATCCATAAAAATACAGTCGTCCCTAAGGACAAACACATGCGCTTCTCAATCTCGGCTAACGGACCCATGGCTTGTAACTTCTTCGCCGCTTCCATGGGCGCTTTCGGCGTCGCGTTCAACAAAGGCGGATCGACGATAAACACGATCAACGGAGTGACCATCATGCATATAAACGCGGGAACGAATGCCGCAACTGCCCACTCGTTGAATGGGTTGACGAATGGAATGCCCATACCGATGGCAATTTGCATGCACAAGAAATTTTGCGCGGCGCCGGACATTAAAAATGCCGACGTGGCCCCGGTGCCTTGCAACTGCTGCCCGATTAAAAACTCCTGCGTCCTCGGATCTAAAGACTTAATGACTGGAATGAATACGCCAGCCGCTCTGGCTGTCGTCGACGGCATCGCGGGTGACAACAACGCCTCCGCTAATTGAAATCCATACGCTAACCTCAAACTCGATTGCCCGGCGACCGAGACGAACAACAGCGCCAATCGATCGCCAAAGCCAGTCTTGACAAACGCTCGAGCAAAAAACGCGGTGACTAAAATCAACCAAACAACCTGGTTCGATACCGACGATAGCGCTTGATCAAACGTCAACGTTTTCGTCAACAAACTGACCGTCATCGCCCCGAACGCCCACGCGCCAACCGGGAGCGGCTTCAAAACCAACCCGCAAATAGTCGCCGAAAAGATCGCCAACAGTTGCCACGCTTCCGAGGTCAACACGTCCGGTTTAGGAAATCCGTAAAAAACTGCGAATCCAACCGAAATGGCAAACAACGCCGTCTTTCGGTGAAAAGTCGCCAACTCGGGTGGTTTCACCCCAAAGTTTGGCTCCTCGTCGTCGTCCACGTCGTCGTCGTAGTTCCTCGCCGGGACAACGACCTCCGCGCTCTCTTGTTCTTCTCCCGCCGAAAGACTCGCGTTCTCCTCGCCTTCGTCTCCTCCCGCAGAAGCCCTCAAAAAGAGTGCTGCTCGTTTTCGCCTCTCGTTTTCGCCTCGTCGCAGTACTCTACTAATAGTATATTTATTATTGGTATTATTATTATTCGCTCTACTCTTCATCTCGTCGCACGCGTCCATGGTCTTTTTCTGAGGCACCAATGCCCCAGACGCCAACGACGAGTTGAGGGAAAACCAAGAAGAATCGCTTTTACGTCGACGATGTAAACGACGACGAAGAAAACGGCGATCAAAACTTCCACCGTTACCAACGTCTGAAAAAGACTTCGATAACGCGCAAAAAGAGGCCGATTTCGTTGTCGCTGATCTTCCGAAAAGAAGAGACGAGGAGGAGTTTTTGAGCAGCATTATCCGATTTTTCCTTCGTCCAAAACCGCTTTTTGTGTTGCTCCCAACAAAATGAGGATTTGTATTCGTCGCGTACGTCTTGAACATCGTCATCATCATCGAAGAAGTTTAGTCGTCGTCGTCGTCAACGGTAAACAGAACAGAACAACGCACCACCAGCACTCTCGATGATCTCTCTCTTCTCTGCGTGCTCTCTCTCTCCGCGTTTACGTACGTCGTCTTTGTGTGTGGTTTCAACCGTAAAAAAGTTTCCCTAAGACATCGATTTAGGGTGGTTAAAATTGGGATGTAAGCAAGTTATATTACACGGTGTATTATACGACGTTTAGTATATCGGCTAAAACTATAGTACATATAAGTAGTCGTTTATAGTTTAAGCGTCACGGTTTTCTTCGTCGCGATGGATTTTGGGAAGCGCGGATGTCGTCGCACGCCGCCCCGGTTGTTGATGATGTTGTTGTTGTTGTTGTTGTTGTTGTTGTTGTTGTTGTTTAATGTATTTCTTTTAAAAAGAGCGCGATTTAAGCTTTAAGCGGACGAGGACCCCCACGCGTCTCTGGCGGCTTTGACGACGTCTTCGGGTTCAGGGTGCGCGCCAGGGACCGCGTCCGCCCAAGCGAATGCGATGTCGTCGCCGTTCAAAACGAAGGTCCCGCCGAGACGCAAAACGCCTTCGGGAGGACCGGTGAGTTTTTCGTTCGGGTCGATGGGAGACAACGCGATGACGTTGGTGATGTACTTCCACCAGTCTTGCAAACTAAACCCGGGAGGTTTCATCTCCGGTTTCGTCGATTTATCCACGTCTGTTAAATTCCCAAACCCGGCCGCTTTATACGCCTCGAACGTCTTCGACGTGTCGACGAAGACGCGATCCGCCGGCACCTCCGGATTGAGTTCGAGAAACTTTCGCAGCTTCTCCGCCGTCGGCGATACCGAAATGAACGTAATATCGCCGCCTAATTTTTGAATCTCCGGTCTTTTTGAACTCATGCTGTTCGCAAAAGACCAACAGAACAGTCACCCGAGGTGGCGCAAATACACAACGACGTCTTTCTTATTCTCGGTTTGAGGTAAAACGACTTGTTCGTTAAATTGGTTCGTGAGTGTTAAACGTCGCATCGCAGATGCGGAGATTTCTTTGCCGTTGATTTTCGCGCCTTTAACTCCTCCTCCTTCTTCACCGAAATTCGCCTCGCACTCGACGAGGTCGCACTCGCCTGAACTCGTGTTCGTCGAAGAAGCGCTCGTCGCTCTCGAAAACTTTTGGACGTAATGTGAATGACGTCGTGATGATGATGACGATGATGATTTTCTTAAACTTCTTCGAACAACCGCAGTCGTCGTCGTCCTACAAACACCCCCCCCGGTTCTCGCGGTCGAAAGCAAGGTCGTCGTCGTCATAATCACTTCGAGCTCTCTCTTTCAACAAAATCCGCGTTTGGTAGTAAAACCAGACAGACAGACAGTCGCAAAGGAAAGAAAGAAAGAGAGAGAGAGCGTCAGATATTCTTCATCCGATTTATCCACTTTTGCTTCGAGCATACATTCTATTTAGGGTTGCATATGATACCCTAAATTTGAATGGTTCCTTCTTCGTTCGGGGAAAAGCAACGCGTCTCTCCAAAGAGGCGAGTCGAAGAAGATGTTCGAGCGCTTCGACGACGACGACGAGGAGGAGGAGGAAGAAAAAAACGACGTTAAAAAAAAACAACGATTTCGTCGTCGCAGATGCAAATGGTATTATTGGTTTTTGTGTGGTCTCGATGTCGTGGTTTCTTCTCTGATCGTTTTCTTGGCCGTTCTGGTTATCAGAAACGACGTGCATCGGGTCGGTGTTTCGAACACCGCTTTGAATACGAACGCGAATGCTAAAGTCGATGCGCATCAAAGCCATCGTAAATACGCGTTCACGCCGACGAACGGTAAAATCGCGTACTCCTGGGTCGCGAAAGGACACGAGTTACCGTCCGAGACGACTTTCACAGGTTCGAAGAGCAGTAAAAAGAGTTTTGAAAGTGAATCTGAATTCAAATACATGCACATGGCGATGCCGACTGAGTTACCGGACGGATCCATCGCGGTTGCGTTTCAAGCGTCACCGACGGAATACGAAGGGTCCATCCGGCAAGCGCTTTATTGGGCGATATCGAGAGATAACGGCGTTTCGTTTTCGAGACCGGAAATGATCGCGAAGGACGATCAGCTCCCTGTTTGGACGCCGGTTCTGAAAGTGAGCGGACAGAGAGTGTTTTTGTTATACACGGTGAGTTCGCGGAAGTGTCGGTATTACGACCAGTCGAGAAACGCGTTGAGGCACTCACCGGGCGGGGACGTCGTGTATAAAGTGAGCGACGATAACGGGAAGACGTGGTCGAGTGGACAGGTTATTTTATCCTACGGAAGCGAAGACGGGATGCCGAAAGTTATAGCGAATACGTTGGTGGAGTTGGAAGACGGGTCGTGGGTGTTGCCTTTTTGGAGAGAGCCCGGGAAGACGTGTCCACAGATGAAGAGCGAGGTGAAAGATGCGAGTCTGTTGAGGAAAGGTAGCGCGGGAGTTATACGATCTATGGATCAAGGGTTGACGTGGGAAGTGTTTGGGAATTTAACAGCTACGAAAGGCGAGTCGTGGTTGATTGAAAATACCGTCGTCGAGAGAAAGAGTGAAAGAAGGAAGACGACGAAGAAGAAAGAGAACAACAACAACAAAGGAGGAAGGACGAACAACGTGTTGGTGCAACATTTTCGAACCAAATCTGGCGTCGCGTTCGTCAGTATTTCGAGAGACAACGGCAAAACCTGGACCGAAGCTTCCGAGACGACGTTGCCGAATCCAAACTCGAAAATGCACACCATTCGCATCGACGATGGCGATACTTACGACGCCGACGACAACGTCGACGAAAAAACTTTGTCTTCTTCCTCTTCCCCTTCAAAATCCTTCTTCGTCGCAGCGTACAACCACCACCCGCGCACCCGAGACCCGCTCGTCCTCGCCGTCAGCAAATCCACCGACGGCGTCGACTCTTGGAAACCGTTCGCGAAAATCGAACCCGGCGGTATGCGAGAAATCATCAAACCAGAGTTGGACAAATCCTTGTTAAAGCCAGGCGCGATGCAATACGCCTACCCGACCGTCCACTGGACCAAGGACGGGAAATATTTACTCGTCGCGTATTCCGTCATGTACGGCGCGAGAGGTCAGCTGACGTGCTTCGGCATTCGAGTCGCGCGGATGGAAATGAAAGACGTTCCCAGACCTTAAAATATATCGCATTTTTGTTCGCGCAATACGAGCAGTAATAGTTTTAGAGCAGTAGTAATAATACGAGTAGTCATAGCGCGCTGTATTCATGTACCATTGCAGATGCGTTGGATTTCCCAAGAGGAGTACCTCAGAGGGGACCATTTCCCCTCACTTTTTGAGACAAACGAACACCGAGAAGAAGGATGACGACGACATCGTCGAGGTCGTCGCGCGCGTCCTGTTTCCATCCGCAAAAGCAAAAGCACCGTCGTCTCTTCTCTCGATCATCATCCTTTTTACTTGAAACGCATCATTCTCGTCCTCGTCGTCGTCATCGCACGCAACAACGCTTCGTCGTCGTCGTAAATTCATCGACGACGCGAAGGGAAACCGACCCGAACAATTCGGAACTTCTCCTCGTCGCCGTGGCGGTTGGCGTGACGACCGGTCTCGCGGTGAGCGCGTTCAACTTAGCCGAGAGTCACGTGCACAGGTCGGTGTTTGATTTTACGTTTCAAACGTTCTTGGTGCCATCGTCGACGTCGGAAACGATCGTCGAGCAGACGACACCGACCACGGATGTCCTCGTGCTGAATAAGTTTCAAACGTTGAGTCAAAACAGCGGAAACGCGTCGTTCGTGAGCCACTCGTTACAAGTGATCGTGCCTACGTTAGGCGGGTGCGTGGTTTCGGCGTTGAGGGACGTCGCCGGGGGTTCGTTTCTCGGGGAGGAGGCGGTTGGTACCGCGACGTCTCGAGCGGCGACGGCGGCGGCGGCGGTTTCGACGAGGGAGGAAGAGAACAAAAACGCGACGAAGACATCGAGTGTGGTGTTAGAAGATGTGAAGAAAACGGTGTTGAAAACAGTCGCCGCGGTGGTAACTTTAGGCACGGGGGCGAGTTTAGGACCGGAAGGACCGAGCGTGGAGATTGGCGCGGCGGTGAGTAGCGGCGTCGGGAGAGTGGCGAGTTATTTCGAATTGAAAGCGTTTGGCGTCGACGAAAAGAAAAGCTTAAACAACAACAACAACAACAACAACAACAACAACAACAACAACAACAGTAACGGAAATAGTAATGTTAGTAGTAGCGTCGGAAACGTTGGGTTGCTCGCGGCGGGAGCGGCGGCGGGCTTGTCCGCGGGGTTCGGGGCGCCCATAGCCGGTCTCTTTTTCGGGTTCGAAAGCGTGTTAGCTCGGAATTCGACGTATACGTTTGGTCAGCAGCAGTTTAACAACGCGTCGACGACGGAGATGGTCATCGTGGCCGCTGTTTTAGCGGGGACGATGACGAATTTGTTGTTGGGGGAGTCTCCGAGTTTCAACGTGCCACCGTTTGAATTGTTGACTTTAGCAGAGTTACCGTTGTATTTGCCGCTCGGGTTGTTGTGCGGCGCGACGGCGATTATTTTCCGAGGCGTCTCCAATCGCACCACGGATTTAGCCGGTTTTTTGAGCGATTCGCACGCAAAGAGTGGATTTGGGATACCGAGATACGCGCAAGCACCGTTAGGTGGGTTCGCCTTGGGCATCTTTTCCATATTTTACCCCGAAGTGTCCTACAACGGGTTCGATAACGTCAACGCGTTGTTAACGACGGACGTGTTACAAATTTATAAACCAGAGTTGTTGGTGCAGTTGATCGCGGCAAAACTGCTAGCGACGAGTTTATGTCGATCGAGCGGGTTAGTCGGTGGGGTGTACGCCCCGTCTTTGTTTATGGGCGCCGCTTTAGGCGCATCTTATGGTGGATTTCTCGCGCACATGGACTCGATGTCCAATTTGATTGAAGTCGCACCGCCGCAGGCGTACGCGTTGGTCGGGATGGCTGGCGTGTTGGCATCCGTGTGTCGCGTGCCTTTGACGGCAATTTTGTTGTTGTTTGAGTTGACCGGGAACGCGAAAATTATTTTACCGCTCATGGGAACAGTTGGTGTGGCGAGCTGGGCGGTGAAATCCGCCGACGCTTGGTTCGACACGCAACAAACCGCGGGTTTAATTTTTGAAGAAGCGTCCATGGATTCCGGCGACGGGTTCGCGAACGCATCGTTCGATGAATTCGCCAAGATTGACGATCGAGAATCAAAATCGGCGACGTCGATTTACGATAACTTCGCTCGAGTTGGTTTTGAAGGAACGGAAACGGAAACGACGACGACTTCGACGACGCGAAGATCTGCCGCTGCGAAAGTTTTACACGAAAGCGCCGCGTTGGTGGACGTTTCGAAAACGTGCGCGAAAGTATACAAAGATGCAAAACTGAAAGACGTCGCTAAAAAAATGATAGAAGAGAGGCATGTCGGATCGTTAGCGACGACTTCGCACGCTATAGTGTACGATAAATTCATCGAGGAGAGCGCCGCGTATAAAACTCCAATCGGTGTCATCTCCGTCGTAGCGCTCGCGAACGCGGTCGACGGGAACAAAGACGGGTACTATGACGTCGAGATGAAAGCAAAAGATGTCATGGAACCAATCGGGTGTATTCTTTCCGCCGAGGAAACGATGGAGATGAATATGAACAGATTTAAACAAGCCGAGTGTGAGATTGGTGTGATATTCAGCGACGACGGCGATATAAAAGCACTCATTGATTTGCGCGAATTTACCGTGTTTGAAAGCTCAAATCGCGTCGCAGATTTCGCAAACGAAAAGTAGATGTACTAGATGTAGAACAGCCATTGATTATGTATTTTATTATCATGTATTTTGTGTGTATCAAATGTATTTTCACTCACTCTGCTGGAGAGACTAAACTTACTAGAATTTCGACGGGAAACCGGCTACCGTGACCATTTCCACTTTTTCTGCTCCCGATGCGTCGTCCACGTACGAAACGCGCAGTTTCATCGCCAACGCTTTCTCACCGTGCATGGAGTTTTCGACGCGCATAATTTGTGTGAGTATCTCGCTTTCACCGCTGCCCTTCAGCGCACTTCCAGAAGCGTGTTCTAAAAATACGGTCATGGACTTGGGCACGGCTGATTGTAACGCGACGTTCGAAACCGGACTCACGGATGTCACCTTTGCGAGAACGGTTGTTTTCTTCGAATCGACGGAGTCTTTAGTACATTCAAAGACGATTGTCAAAGGTTGCGAGTTGTGCGCGGTGAACGCACAAGTCGTCGGTGACTTTGGCTTTGGAGGTTGTGGCGAAGGAGCAGGTAGCGCGTCCATACTCAAACCACTGAGCATATCGTCCAAAGGCGATGCCGAAGCTTTTGCGGCGGTGCTCGCCGGTGCCGCACTCGCCGGAGTTGAGGCGTCAAACGCGTCTAGTAAGCCAGTCGCAGATGACGGCGTTGCCACTGACGCTGCCATCGGTCCAAGATTTGAATTCAATTGAACAGGCGTCGAAGACGCGTCGCCGAATAAATCTTCGAGAGGATCAGTACTGTTCAATTGCGGCGGTTTCGACGCAGATGCCGGAGCGGAGGAAATGGAAACGTCGCCTCCTAATAAATCTTCCAAAGAGACTTGCGGAGAGTGATGAATTTCCGGTGGTTGCTTCGATACAACTTGTGCAGTCACGTGTGAAGGAGAAGGAGGCGCAACTGGCGCAGACGCAGGCGCAGATTCGATGTCAGCGAAGAGATCGTCCAACACATTCGCCGCGGCGACCACCACCTTTGACGCCGCCGCCGGCGAGTTTGCGACTGTAGCACTCGTTTGCACCGCGTCATTTTCACCGCCAAAATCGAGCAAGTCTCCTAACGCGGCGCTTTCGCTCGTGTTCTCCTCACCAACCGCTCGAGCGTTACTGGTAGCTAACGATTTTCGTCGTTTCTTTTTCCCCAACTCGACGAATTTCGGCGCTTCCGGCGGCGGCACGCGTTCCATCACCGTCGTCAACACCTCCGACCCGGCTTCAATGATGTGCGAATATTCGCACGCCCTGGCTTGCAATTCCAAGTCAACGGATGCTTGTAACGGCTTCATCGCGTCAATCGCTTGCGCAGCTTGCGATTGATCTCTCGCCGTTACTTTTATCATTGCCGTCAACGCGTATTGTTTCGTAATTTCACTCTCTTTCGCGTCTCTCAAAAATACTTTCAACAACGCGGCAATATCTTGAATCGTCACGGTATTCTTCTCCTCGTTTTCCAACGTCGGCACGTGCGCTATGCAATCCGCAAACTCGCCACACACCCAACACGTCGTCGATTTCAACTGCTGCGTTGCGTTCTCTCCTAAATCTACGCACGCTTTAAACATGCTCCGGCCAATCAAGGCTTGCAACTTTTCGTCTCCTCGCGACACGACGCCGCAAAAAGTTCTTTGGTCCACATCGTCCACGTATTCTCCCGCTTGACGAAACGTCTCCACGGTCATTTCGCATCGCCAACGATCATCCGGCGCATTTTCTCCTATGAGCGTTACGATGCGTTTCGTTAAATCGCGTTTGAACTCTTTGTCCGCAACTTTCAGGTACTCTAAAAGTTCCGGCACTAACGTTCGAACGTTGCTCGCGTTAACTAAATTATACACTAAGTTTAACGCCGATTTCCGAATGCTCACGTCGGAATCCTTCACGCACTCGACTATAGTTTTTCGATGTCTCTGCACCGCGCCTTGATCAATTTTAACCACGGACGATAACGCCGTCAACGCGACATACTTTGCGTTGTTTTCTTTACTCGCTAAAAACTTCCCGAGAATATTCACCGCTAACACTCTTAATCCACCAACCGATTCCGTTTCTACGATGCACTCGACGCATTCCAACAAGATCGAAGCGCCGGCAAAGTTTTTGCTCGAAAACTCCGTGTTGGAAGCCACGTGCGCTAAGGTGTCTGACATTTCATCCGACGTCTCGCTACATCCTCGGCCTAATACTTTCAGAAGTTTTAAAATGTGCACCTGTAAAAACGGATCCGAGTGCCCTCCGACGTCGTGTTCGCTTTGTTGATTATTACTATTATTAGTATTATTATTATTATTATTCGCGCTCGAGGAACCGACGCTCTTTTTCTTCGTCTGCTGTGAATTCAACGCTTTCAAAACTTTACACAACGAACCAACTTTCTTTCTCAATCGTTCGGTTGCTCGATCGGCGGCGTCTTCGTCAAACTCGCCGTCAATCTCGTCCGCTTTCCTCACGTCCTCGGTATCCTCAAAAACGTCCGACGGTCCTTCGCACAACCTATACGCTAACGTCACCGCGGCTAACAAAACTCCGTGATGTCTGTCGTTCAACAACCTCTCGCACGGATCTAGAAAACTCTCCGCTAACTCGGGCACTTTCTTCGCCACTCGAATCGCGCACAGCGCCGCCTTCTTCCTCACGTAGCTGTTCTTCGACAGCATCAACTTCCTCACCTCCTCGCTCACGTCTCGAGCCATCTCGCTGGTGCATATGTTCCCCAACGCGCACAACCCTAACCCAACCACGTACACATTCTTACTCATCAAATCGCTCTTCACGCTGTTCGTAATCAGCATCGTCACTTCCGAGCGTTCGTCCATCAACGTCATCAATCCTAAATACCCCAACCGTTTATTCGCGTAATCCGCCATCGCCGTCAACTGCACGCACTCCATCTGCCCGAAATGCGTCGGGTACCCCAACATGTGCACGAACAACAACTTCGCCACGTTCCTGTGTCGAAACATATTGGACAGTTTCGCATCCGCGAACGCGTCTCGTATCGCCGCGGATTCTTTCGCCACTATCGCGCGTTCCTCTTGTTTCGTTTTCGCGTTACGCACCAATCTGACGAGTTCTCTCAAGCGCACGCACTTGAACGCTAATGAGTGCTTCCCGTCTTGATGTTCGCCCCCAGAAATCTCTCGTTCCACGTGTTCTTTTTTCATTTGCGCCGTGTGGATGAACTCTTTCACTTTCGTTTTTGCTTTTCTCTTCAGCTGTGAAAGGTGGTTTGTTCCGCTCGTCATCCCTTCGTCGGGTGCGTTCGCGGTGTTTCCTCCTCCCATGATGACTTTTATACGAACAACGCGCTCAGAAAAAGAAGAAGATTTGAGAGGACGACAGAAACACACTTCAGAGAGAGAAGAGTTTTTACTCCTCTGTTCGTTTCGTTCTCGTTTTTATTCTCGCGTACAGTTCGTTATATGTGTGTTCGCGTGTTGATTCGTTTTGCCGTCTGTCTCGGGAAGAAGGTTTTCTTTCCCCGCACTACTTAAAGTTCTCCAACGACTTCCGCGCGTACGAAGACTATTATGAGAGCAATCATCCTCGCGCTCTCGTCGGAACGAGACGAGAGAAACGACACGCGGGAGAAGGGAGAGCGAAAGGAACACGAGAAGAAGAACACCACCACCGAGAAGGACACAGGCGAGAAAAGTAAGAGCGATGTCGACGCGGTGCTCCTGTTTAAACCGCTGTTGCAATACGCGATCGAATCCGTGCAAAAGTGTCCTTCGCATCTCGTGACGTCGTGCGCGGTGTGCGTGACTACAAAAGAAGACGCAAAGTTCGCGAAAGCGTTGTGCGAGAAAATGACGACGACTTATAATGCGTCTTCGTCTTCCGTGTCGTCGTCGTCGTCTTCGAACAAGAGCGCTGTAACGACGTTGAACGCGACGACGACGACGGAGAAGAAAATGACATTCTTCGAAGTCCTCGAAGTCGAAGGCGAAGGCGGCGACGCGAACGCGTTGAGAGAGGTGCTGACAAAAAAGGAGAGGAACGAATCAGAGGACGAAAACGTTTTGGTCGTTTCTCACAAGACGGTGTTTGACGTCCCGCTGGAGGAGATCGCGACGGCGCACCGGCGTCTGGACGCGTCGTTGACGGTTTTGATGTCCGAGAGGAGAGCGTGGGATGAAATCGACGCTAAATACGGACGCGCGCCGAAGAACGCGAAGTATGTCGGTTTGAGCGACGACGTGGAAGAGAGTAGTACGAGTAGGAATAGGAAGAGTAAGAAGTTGATGATCAAGAGGTTAGTGTTTTCCTCGAGCGAGAGCGAGAAGACGGTGAAGATTAATCGATCGGCGTTGGATTCCGCGGGCAACGTTCGAGCGAGCGTGCGGTACAGAGACGTGCGAGTGTATTGTTTTTCAACGGCGGCGTTGGTGAAATGCTTGAAGAAAGTATCGTTAGCGAGGAGTAGTAATGGTGCGAAGAGCTTTTTGTCGTTGAAAAATGACATCGTACCGGAGATGTGCAAAGCGCAATTTTGGAATACGGCGGCTACGAATAAATGCGACGACGGTAAAGAAAACGACGTCGTTGAGAACGGCGGTACTTTGAGCAAGCCCGTCTTGGCGATCATTTGTCGTCCGGAACAACAGCGAGATAATTTTGCGTGCGAAATCGAGCGCGTTACCCCGCACTTTCTAGAAATCAGCAAAGAGATTCTTTCCTCTGCGCAATCTTTAGTCGGCCGAGAACCGTCCGCGAGACACGAAAACTTCGTCGCCTCTGACGTCGAACTCGGAGGTAAAGCCATCATCGGCGCGCACTGTGCGATACTCCCCGGCGTTTTCATCGGCGAAAAAACGCACATCAAACGTTCCGTCATTTCTCGCGACGCTCGCGTCGGCGCCAATTCGAAGATTACAAACTCCGTAATCGGCGCGAACGCTCGCGTCGAAGCAAATTGTCAAATCGTAAACTGCGTCGTTGGCGATCGCGCGCGTGTCGGTAAGAACAGCACTCTGAAAGAATGCGTCGTCGAAAGCGACTGCGAAGTCGAGGAGGATGAAAACGTGAGAGAGGAAACGTTACGAAAGAAAGACGCGCGATAAATAGAGTAGTTCTAAGTAGCACTTTTCGTGAAACGCTCCTCGAATCCTTCACAGAAAATTCAAAATTTCCTTCCGCCGTTGTCCAATCTCTCTTCTTGCCGTATCGTCATGAAGCTGAGCGAGCATCCAATCTCGCGCGTCCTTTACTCGCGCGAAGACATCGCTTCTGCGGTGGAGCACGTCTCGTCTGCAATTCACGCGCGATTCGGAACGTCGCGTTTTTACGAGAACGTTATTTTCCTCCCGTGCATGACCGGCGCGATGTTTTTCGCCTCCGATGTCATGCGACGGCTCCATCAGATGGTACTCGAAGAAGAAGAAGGAGTAATGGTGGACTTGGAACTGGGATCGTGCGTCGCGACGTCGTACGAAAACGTGAACGCATCCGGCGTCGGGAGCGAGAAAGTGAAAAACGTGCACGTGAAAGGAAACGTGCGTGGGAAAACCGTCGTCGTGATCGAAGATATCGTGGACACTGGGAACACTCTGGTCACCTTGTGCGACGCTTTATACGCGCAAGGCGCGAAAGACGTGCACTGCGCGACGCTCCTGAATAAACAAGCGAGAAGGAGAGAAGAGAACACGAAAGCGTTTGAACGGTTACTGGCGAGAGAAAATGATGCAAATGAGAGTAAAGAGGAAGGTTTGTATATCGGCATCGAGTGCGAGGACGAGTTCGTCGTCGGCTTTGGCTTAGATTACAACGGCGCGTACCGGTGCTTACCGTACATCGGCGTGTTGACGGAGAAGGCCATACGCGAGATGATATGATGATGTGTAATACTATAGTATCTATCCTAGCGTAGTATCTATCCTAAATTCGTATATTCACGAAACAACTATTATTCGTTCAACAGCAACGCGTCGACCATATCTCTTTCGCTCTCGACGCCGACCATATCTAACAACGAATTCGCCGCGCGCAAAACTTCTATCCGCAAACCAACGCTATCCTCTTCTTCTGTCCTATTATTACAATTATTATCGTTATTCTTTCTTTTTCTGTACAACGCGTCGTATTCTTTCATCGCGGACGCGAATAACTCCAAATCCTTCCTCTTCATTCGCACCGCGCCAATCGCGGATTCTTCTGCTTCAGTCTTGTTGGTCTCGAAATGCACCACTCGCGTGGCATCCATTATATCTTTTCCCCCGACTTTACCTCGCGCGAGTTCCAGCGCGTTTTGTAAAATCTCCGTGAACATGTGTTCCGATTGGCCGCTGAACGCGCTCGTTCTTTTTCTTCCTATCGTTGAAGAAGACGAAGACATTCTCGCGCGAACGCGTACCAACGCGTAGACGTTTTCTCGCTTTAAATCGATCGTTTTGTTCCGCGCGTGTGACGTTGTTCTTTCACGACGAGCATCATCATCATCATCATCGTCGGGAGTCTTAGTATCCTCGTCTGTTGCTGTTGTTGCTGTTGGTAACGCGGGCATCGTCGCTCTCGTTTTGTGCGTCTTTAAGGAGATGGCTTTGAAACCTCTTTCTTCCGCCGGAAAGAAAGCGTCGCAGACGACGCGAGTGAAGAAGTGGAGAAAAAGCAATCGCCCCGGCGTCACAAATTGGATTCGCGAAAATGTCCTCGTCGGTGTTCAAAGCGTCGTCCTCTTCTTTTCTCAAAAGCTTCTCTTCTTCTTTAGCAGCGCGAAGTAAACGAGAAAACGCTTTCGCTTTTAGGAGCGCGACTCGGAAAGTGCGAGGCGGGAAAGCGTCTCAATCGTCGTCTCGATCGTCCGCGGATTCCGAGTCCGATTTGAGCGCATTGGTTCCGGATGTGAAAATCGCTCGAGACGTGACGTCGACGACGCTGAACGTCGTTCGACGGTTTCAAGTCGACGTCGCGAAACCACCCGATGATAACAATAACGATAAAAGTCCGGCGAACTATTGCAAGTTGCCCGCGAATCAATACAACGTCATCGACGAAGATAAAGTTGAAATGCTGGAAGACAATTCGTTCGTGGTGTCCACGGGAGTGCAGAAGTTCTTGTTTCTCACGATCGAAGCGAAAGGACGGGTGAAGATCGAAGAAACCTTAACGGGAGTGAAACAAACGTTGGAAAAAGCGGAGATGATTGATGTGAATGGGAAGAACGGTAAGATTGTGGACGCGATGAATAAGAGCATCGGGCGCGTGCGAGTGGTGAATAGCGTCGTGGCGACGACTTCGGACGAAGGACGGAAAGAACACATCGAGAGTCAGTTGGAGTTTAGCGGGACGTTTACGGAGGGAGTGTTCGCAAAGATAGGACCGAGGTTGAACGAAATTGCGAGTTTTGTTTTAGGCGCGACGCTTCCGTGGTTTTTAGAGACAATTGGGAAGGATTACGAGTTGTGGGCGGTCGACGGAGAGCGACAGAAAGCGAAAATGGATATCGGCGGGATGTCGCAGACGATTTTGAAAGGCGCGAAAGGGAAACTGCCGAGCAACGTGCGGGAAATTGAAGTAGTTTAGTAGATTGTTCTTTTTATTACGATTCGTCGTGCTGGACGAAATTAGCCGCCAGTCGTTCCTGTAACGTCGCCGCGTCGTCGTCTTTCGTCTTCTTCCCGTCTTTCCCTTCTTCTTCTTCTTCTTCGGCGGCATCGGTGGTGATGATATCCCCTTTTTCGCCACGTTTGGCGTTGAGTAAATCGTCAGAACCGCCCGAGGCTAAAACACCACCTCCACCAACTTCGTCGATGTCGATTTCTTTATCATCTTTTACCTTCGTAGGAAAGTGTAGTTCGGACTTTTTATCCGCTTCGCCTTCGTCTTCTTTGTCGCCGCCGAGAAGTTTCAGATTTTCTAATCGCGCCTTTTCGCGTCTCGCTTTGACTCTATGTAACACCGTTTCCTCATCGTCTTCGTCTTCGTTGCTATTCCTGTCCTCATCTTCCTTACTATTTCGGTCTAAAAAGGCATCCTCATCTTCCTCGTCCTCGTCTTCACCGTTTCCTAATCCCATGCGAAAATGTTTCCTTTTCAATCCGGATTCTAAATCGTTCAATAAATCCAACGGGTCTTTACCGTCGAATCCGAACCCAGCTTTGGTAAAGTTGCCACGCATTAACCCAATCGCCTCTGTGACGTTCCCGTGTCGCCACTTCAGCTCCTTGAGTTGCGATTTGCGCACGCGGTCTTGCTTTTCCAACCATCGCACGCGATTAGTCAACGTGTCCATGGTCATCAAAAGTTCTTTGATGACTTTTTTATTCACGCGGTTCTGCGTCTCCATGACGCGAATGGCGCGTTTCCAGTAGTCCGCTCTCAGTTGTTCGCTATCGATGTAGTTCGCGCCCGTTACTCTTGGCTCTTCTTCGTCGATGGAACATTTCCCAGGCACCGCGCAGTGCACGATTTTCTCGTTGTGTTTGACGTTGATTGAAGTACGTACCCATCGACCTCCGTTTAACTGAGCGTCGTGCCTTCCCATTTTATCTCTCGCGCGCCATCCCGAACACTCGTCGAACGGCCAATAGCCGAGTAAACCGTATTCCAATCCCGTCAAAGTTTTCCCCATGTTTTGCTCGATTTCTGTTTGCGTTCGATCGACGTTCCAGACTCGCAACTCGTCGATTTCCCCGTTGAAACCGCTCGCCGGTTTGTCTTGATCGTGGATAGCGCCGATCAAAACGCTCGTCGCCGGGTCGTGCGCCTGAGCGCCTTCTCTTTGTGACCCACGCAGCGTACCGTTGATGTAAATTTTCGATCGTCCAGCTCCGTACGTCACCGCGACGTGCGTGTAATACCCGGCGGGGATAGTAACAGTCGACCTCAATCCCCACGGCGCGACTTCTCGGTGAAAAAACACGTGTCCATCCGGTTCCAACTGGAAAAAATATTGTCCTCTTCTCGCCCGATTGTACTTGGAAAACACAACCCCGCCAAATCTGTACGCTTTCAGCGCCTCCGCGTCCGTGTTTTTCGGCCTCGCGTGCGGCCTTACCCATGCCTCAATCGCAAACGGCTTCGCGCCGTTGAAATGAAAATCCGAACTCGCTTCCAACTCCACGTGGTTCGTATGTTGTCCATCTAAATACATCGCGCAACCAATCGGGTTCGCTTTTCGCCTATCCATCGGATCTCGCCTCCAAAAGTTATCCAACGACGCGTCCACGGCAAACTGCAAACTCTCTTGCATGCCCTGCACGCCAAACTTTCTCAAAAAGACGTTGTACTCCTTTCTCGAAACGAATCCATCGTTGTTGGCATCAAAGTGCCCGCTAATCGCCGGCGCTAACGACGCTGTTAAATTCTGAACATCCTTCGCGTGTTCCATCAATAAAATGACCGCAAAATCGTTCCAATCCACCGACTGTTTCAACTTGAAATGCTTCTCCCAAAAATCCAACGCCGTTTCTTCGCCGCTCGCGCCTCTGTTCTTATACTTATCCGTCTTCGTATCGTGCACGCGCAATCCTTTATACGGACCCGATTTACTCACGGTATCATCATCACCCATCATCATCGTCGGCGTTAATTTACCCATCTTCTTCAAAGTCTCATCATCCACGTCCGCCGCGGAGTAATCAATCGTCGAGTCGTCGAAGTCGTCGTCGTCTCCTGACGTGCCGCTCGTCAGCCATTTCGCGGCGAAAAACATTTGTACCACGGTCACGACCACGCCTAAAAAACACAGAATCTGTCGACTGGTAAACCCGGTTTTCTTCAGCGCTCTTTTAGCCTCCCGTCGGAGCCGGTGCGAGGCGTCGTGATGCGAAGATCCGTTCAACGCGTGGTGATGTCCGTTCAACATATTCGTTAACTCTCTCTCTCTTTTCTTTTCGGTTTACTACGACTCGATTTTATATATCAACACACGTAATTTGGCTCGACGACGACAATGCACACACACGCACCCAAAACTTTCAAACGTTCGCACAAAAGAAAGAGAGAGAAAAGAAACGAGAGTCAGTCGCGGGGAGAGCAGTAGAAGCGGACTAAATCAGTCGCTGTTCTCGCGTTCTTTCTTCCCACCGTGTCGTGTGTGTTCGTGCTGCTCGTAACTAATTCGTTGAAATCTTCTTTGTGGCTGTTTTTGTTCGTTTTTTTGAAGCGAAAAATCTCTCCTTTTTTCCTCTGCTTTGCCTCTCAAAAAAAGAATCATCCGCACAAGTTTACGCTCTACATTTTCTTATTCACACACGAAAACGATATTATACGAACAAAAATGGCACTCACTTTAACCGCGAGTACTGTCGTCGCGTCGGTTAAGCCGACGGTTTCGTCCAACAGACGGTGCGTTGATGTAGTTTGCGCTCGAATTTCGAGACGATGAGATTTGCGCTCTTTTTTTTTGGACGAGAGTGGGAAGATGTGGGCAATACGCGCGCGTTTTTTAATGGTATTCCTTTATGTGCGGCTTTGGAAACCAACGGATGGTCGGGGTCTTCTCTCTCTCTCTCTCTCTCTATCTGCGCGGCTTCAAATGAGAACGACGCGTTTGTGGTCCACATATGCCCAGAGCTCGTTCGCGTGCACCGCTTCCGTCGTCCGCGCGCGTTCGTAAACTTTGTCATTTTTTGGATAATCCACAAAACGATCCGATGATATCTCTCTCTTTTTATCGTAAACTCACTCTCTTTCTTCCTTCCTTCACACCTGCAAAACAACAGATCCTCCAAGGTCGCGTCGTTCTCCAAGACCGTCGTTTCTGCCCCGATTGTCTGGTACGTTTCCAACGCGTGTTCTTTATTTTATTTTACCCGTTCGTTCGTTCGTTCGTCGTCGTTCGGATCAAAGTCTTTCAAACAAAGTTCCGGAAAGAAGAAGAGGATAAAAATTATACTCTCTGCTCTTTCTCCTTTTTTCTTCGAAAGACTGTCCAAATCGAACGCGTTTTCGCAACACGAGAACAATCAGAATCAGTCGCTGACCAACTCTTTCTTTGCATTTGTCTTCTCTCGCTTGCGCCGCTTTTCACTCAAACAGCAAAAGAAACGTCGTCCAACAAAAATCCCGCAAATCCGTCGCCACCGCCGCGTTGTCGCCGATGGAAATCTCCCAAATCGCCGACGCCGCCGCGGAAATCGGGGACGTCGCCACCACTTTGTTCGGTTGCACCCTCATCGGTTTGGCGCTCGGTTTCGTGTTATTGAGAGTTGAATCCACCGTCGAAGGCACGGATTAAGAGAAAAAGAGAGTATTTTGTATATTTATAGCGAAGTCAGAGAGAAGAGGAAGCGAACGAGGACGAAAATTAGAGAAAGAGAGAGGAGGGGAAAGAGACAGAAATGGAGAAAGAGGGGGAGAGAGAGAGAGAGAGAGTAGAAAGTTCAATGTAAAAAGCAATGCTCATTTTAGCTCTTATTTTTACGCGCGTATCGTATTCTTCTGCCTGCGCGTATAACTTCCTTCTTCTTTGCATTCTTTCGAAAGGGAAAAAGTCAAATACGAACGAAAAACGCGTCAGATTTTTCTCTCGAACTACGCTCTTTTGCGTGTTTGACAGAGAGAAAGAGCGCGAAGAGGAACGAGGAGGAGACGTTTGAGTTCACACGCACACATCACGCATGCCTGTGCCTCCAAGGCAGCCCTCGCGAGGGAACATGGAGGCTTTGTTTAATAACGCTTTATCGTCGACTTTAGCATCGCGGAGAGGCAGAGGAGGAGGAGGAGACCAACACCCGGAAACGACGACGACGACGAGTGGTACTGTCATACAGCTCGAACCGAACACGAATCGAGAAATAACGTTTCGGGTGTGGTGTCACGGGTCGTGCGCGCGATTCACGTGCGCGTCCACGTTGGACGAGGAGCATTTACCCCCAACCTGTCCGGCATGCGGCGAGAGCGAATTTTTAGAGCTCGTGCCGTTTCGAGAGACGGTGGAAGAACACGGGTTGTTTTCGGAAGGCGCGGTGTGGACGGAATACGATCGTCCGGCACGCCGCTTACCTTCGCCGCCACCCACGAGGCAACCACCACTTGCATTCGATCGGATGCGAATGATAGAGGATATGATTGAGCGATCGATGAACGGGGATGGGAACGTGAACTTTTTCGATTTGGACGACAGACGTTTCGAACAACCGCTGAGCGAGAAGGCGAGGGAGGAAACGCTGCGAAGGTTTACGATGATAGAAGAAAACAAAGGAGAGATGGACGGGAAAACGAAAACGAAGAAGAGGAAAATAAGAAAAGGCGGCGGTGAAAACGAGAAGGATGAAACGCAGTGCGCGGTGTGTTTGGACGAGATGAAGAAAGGCGAGGAGATGTGCGAGTTGAAGAAGTGCGGGCACGTGTTTCATTACGAGTGCGTGGACGAGTGGTTTAAATCGAAGAACAGTTGTCCCGTGTGTCGCGACGTTTTGGAGAAAACATCAACGACACCAAGAAAGAGTCCAGGGTCGAGGAGTGGCGGCGGTGGCAGAGGTTTCCGAAACGCCAGCCAACAGAGGAGGAGGTGAAAGTCAAATAGCAAAAAATGTAGAATACGGAGAACGCGGCATGAAGAACGCAGCACGAACGCGAGAGAGAGTAGAGCAAAGAGAGTGAGAGAGAGAATATATAAAACAAAAGCAAATTTGTAGTGAAAATAAATGAATATCTTTCGGTGAGAGAATCGAAACGAAACAAGAGTGAACTTTGCTTCTTTAAGTATGATATATCGTCTAAAGGTTTATATTGCTATTACAAAGGTCTTACTATTGTCTCTGGTTCGTCCGCGCAATCATCAAATTACTTGTTCGCTTGCAACTTCAACACCTTCTTCACAATCTTTTGCTCCTCAACCAAGAACGCGCGAACGATTCTTTCTCTCACCGCACCGCCCGACAAAACCCCGCCGTAAGCTCTGTTCACCGTCTTCTTGTTCTTCGCTAAGTGTTTTCTCGAGTACTTTTGGGTTCTCAAGTGAGGGACGCCGTGGATTTTCCCGTGGTCGCCAGACGGCGTTTGCGGACCCTTCGTCTTCTTCTTCACGTACTGGATGCCTAACTTGCCGCCCGGAAGTCTGAGCTTGCGGATCTTGTTCGATCTGGTCGCGTAGCAGTGTCTGTTTGTTCGATTAAGGAGAGAAAAGAATCGGTAAGCACATATAAGAATCCAAAAAACAAGAGCGAGAGCGAGAGAGGACCCCATCGGCCAAAAGAGAGGAAGACACAGAAAAAGGAAATCGAAACCGACTCCAACGCTTCGCCCTCCATCGATCATCCCGCTTCTCGAATCGTCGTCGTCGCGCGCAAAGAATGCACCCGAGCACAAATCAAGCGCGCGTGAGCCCATTCCACCTTCGCGTTTCCTCCTCTGCCGCCGCGCGTAAAATTTCGCGCAAAGTCCTTCTTCTCTCTCAAAAAAGGAGAGAGAGAGAAAAACGCGCTTAAAATTTCCTCATCCGCATGTATACACACATCACCCTCACGCGCGCGAACGAAAAACGTTCCGAAACGCGCTCGCGTCCTCTCCAACGTTATCCTCTCCTCGCGAATAATGCGAGCAAAAAAAAAACCGACGAGAGCATCTAAAACCGTACCGTCTTTTATACGTGATTCTGGCCGTCATGTGTAATGCTTTGATTTTGCGGGTCTTTCGAAGAATGAGGGTCTTTCTTCTCTGCGCTTTCGAGAGACAAAAGAACGCTCTCGTTTCAGCAGAAAAAGCAGCTCAAAAAAAAAACAAAAAATTTCTCTCTTTTGTTTTTTCCTCCATTTCCAAACGCTCTCTCCTCCAAAAAATTAGTGCATATTTCAATCGAGATGAAGAAGGAGGAGATGAAGAACAAACGAGAAAGAACAACAACAACAACAACAACAACAACAACAACAACGAGGACGTCGGAAGTCGCGAGGGAGTTTTACCGCTCTACTAACTCGCGAATCTTTTCGTCGCGCGGGTGCGCAACGTCCACGTCGTCCGATGTATGCGATGAGATTTTTGGATATCATCGTCGTCCAAATGCGGCTTGGATGAAGATGAAGACGATGAAAAGAAACGAAGAAGAAGAAGAAGACAAATGTTCTGAGTGTGTGTTTACCGCGCATTCCGCGAAAGAGAGGAAGACGACGACGATACACGAACCGAAAGTGCACACGTGGACATCGATCGCGAAATCGCTGTTTGCCGGAGGGATCGCCGGTGGGGTCTCGAGGACCGCGGTGGCACCTTTGGAACGATTGAAGATTTTACAGCAAGTCCACGGTCGGACGGCGACGGAGTACGGAACGGTGTACAGAGGATTGAACACGATTTTACAAAAAGATGGTCTGAGAGGGTTTTTTATCGGGAACGGGGCGAACTGCATACGGATTGTTCCGAACTCCGCGGTGAAGTTCTTCTGTTACGAACGCATAACGGATGCGATATTTCAGTTTCGGAGGACTTTAGACCCGGAGTGCGAGATGAACGTGTTTAATCGGTTAGCCGGCGGTGCTGGGGCGGGGATTATTGCGATGACGTCGGTGTATCCGTTGGATATGGTAAGGGGGAGGTTGACGGTGCAAGCTGGGACGGTACATCAATACAACGGGATGGTGGACGCGACGAGAAAGATCATCCAGCACGAAGGCGTCGGGAGCTTGTATAAAGGTTTATTGCCGAGCGTGATTGGGGTGATTCCGTACGTTGGTTTGAATTTCGCCGTGTACGAGACGCTGAAGGATATGTTGGCGGCGAAGTTAGAGTTGAAATCGAGCAAGGAGTTGTCTGTGGCGCAATCGTTAACGTGCGGCGGTTTCGCCGGCGCGGTTGGTCAGACGGTGGCGTATCCTTTCGACGTGGTCAGACGACGTTTACAAGTCGCCGGGTGGCAAGGAAGCGCGAGTAAGACGATGGAGAAAGCGAAGTATAGCGGAATGATGGATTGTTTTGGTAAAATTGCGAGATATGAAGGTGTTGGGGCGTTTTTTCACGGCTTGAGCGCGAACTACATTAAAGTCATGCCGAGTATCGCCATCGCGTTTGTGACTTACGAAGAGGTGAAGAGAGTGTTGCAGGTGGATTTACACATTTCGAGCGGCGGATAAAATAAGTACCGGTATAGAAACGAATATTATTTTATGTATGTATTTAGAGAGAAAATGTATGTAGAGGCGAATAATATTATTACCATTATTGTTTTACTTTCAGCCCTCGCCTTCCTCGTCTACTTCTTGGACAAACGTCAAGTAACGCTCCTTGGTTATAGGTCTGGACCATAGTTTCACTTTTCCGGAATCGCAAGACGTTAAAATTCCGTGCTCATTCGTTTGTACCGTTGCGATTGGTCGATCGTGAAATTTATGCGCCATGACGGGTAACAGTCTCGTCGTTTCGTTACGTTTCATCGATTCGACGATTACGTCCGCCTCGACGGAGAGGTCGTCTCTTTTCTTCTTCTTCTTCTTCTTCGTCGTCGTCGTCGGAAAACTGTCGTCGTCCTCACCGACAAAATTAAGTTCGCGTGAGATGTTACCTCCCCCGATCGCGACACTCCTCGAACGTTGACGTCTGTGATGCGGATGTCGCTCGCTATAATCTCCATCGTCGTGCATCATGGTGTCGCCGTCTGAACCAGAGTCTTCTTTTTCTTCTTCTTCATCTTCTTCTTCTTCGTTGTATCCTTCGTCGTCTTCGTCGATAAATGCTTCCGTGAGAAAATCCCAGACGCACATTTGACAATCCGCTCCGACAGAAACAACGCGCAACGTTCCCGGCTCGACGTCGTTGCCTAAATTTGTATCTGAATCCGAATCGTCGTCTTCTGCGTGATTATTATCTGCGTTGTGTTGCATGGCCAAGGAGGAGGAGGACGACGCAGCGTTCATACTATTCTTATCGTTCGTAGCCATGTGCACATCGAAGCATATGTCGGAGACCCAGCTTTGATGACCAGCGCCACCGTAAGTAACCACACACTTGTGTTTACAATCAAACATTTCGACGATAGCGGCTTCGCCACCGGCCGCGATGAACCTACCGCAAGGGCTAAACGCTGCGGCGAATATCGCGCCGAAATAACTCCTGAACCCGGTATCGATAAATCTCGCGACAGTAAAAATATTTTTATTGCTGTCGGTGTTGCTGCTATTGCTACTGTTGCTGCTATTATTATTGGTTTCTCTCCAGGCTCTCGCGATATCGATGACGCGTACGACGCCATCTCTGCTACAAACGCACAATTTCTTTCCAGACTCAGAAAACGCGCACGATTCCAACGGCGCGGCGCCAAAGTGCCATCGAGAACGCGGATTCGTCGTCGTTGAAGACGTCGCGACATCCAACCTTGAATCTTCGGGGTACAATATCGGCGCAAATTGTGTCACTTCTGCTATTGAGTGCCCTGAATTTGCCGTCGTGCTCGGTTGCGAGGACTCGAATCCCATCAAACTTCTATCGTAGAGATACATGTCGCCGCTCGCGTGTAAAGAAACAACAATCTTCCCGTCCGGAGAAACTTTCATGCACGTCGTTCTGTGCACACTTCCCGACGACGATATTTTATCTTTCGTTTGCGTCTGATAGCGCATTTTGTGTAAAAGTCGCTTCGTAGTGTTTGCTCTTTTATCCGAGAACGACTTTCGAAGTTTCACCGCTAACATCGCGCCCGAGCTCAAACCGATGAACATATCCGGGACGTATTCATCTTTCGCATTTACTATCGTTGATGCAGTTTTACTGCTGTTATTGTTGTTGTTATTCTTATTATTATCATTAGTATTATTCGTTGGTTTGTTATTTCCACCTTGTTGCACGTCGGCAAACTTCCAATCATTCACGCGCTCCCCGGTCCAAGTCATGCACGTAATCGTTTCTCTCCCGTCCTCGTCCACTCCGTTGACGCCTTTCGTGCTGTTCGAATGTTGCGACCCGCCGCCGCCGCCGGTTGGACTATAAAAATAACTCGAGCTACTCCTACTGCTCCGTTGTTCGTTCGGCGCGCGATCGATTTTCAAAATCTTCACGCACCCGTCTTTACTCGGCGCGTTATAATCAAACATAGCCACGCTCTCGCCCTTCGCCACGAACAAAAGTTTCATCGTCATCCGGTGCTGCGCGTCGTAAAAATGTGTACACAAAATCGACGCGTTCGGATCGCCATTTTTACTATTATGCACCCGTGTCGTAAAATCCTCCAACCCTTTCGTCCTAAGTTGTGTGTGTTGTTCTTTTCTCGCAGAGTTTGAAGTCATCTCCGGAACGACTAAATATTGTTTCCCAAGCGCGTATCTCCCATCTGGACACTTAAAATGGGTTCTCGGAAACCCCGAGTTTTTCAACGCTTTCGATGGTTTCCTCGTCGGCGCGTCCAAGACTAACGCCGCGCACCCGACTGAATTAGTAGTGTTCTTGTCGTTCGTATTATTACTGCCTTTCGGTGGGGAGGAAGACGCCGAGTTTTGTGAAGACTGCGACTCTCTTTCCTTCCGCAACCGGAACATGATGATGTAAAAGAAAGAGTTCGTTATGTACCGCAGATAAAATTTCAAATCCAATTCTTCTTTTTTGCTCCTCTCTCTCCTTCCTTCTCTGAAAGAAACGACGACCTCAAAGTTCCTCGCTTTCGTGAAACCACCACCGAATAGTAATACACCACTACACTACTCCTAATTATGCGCGAACGATGACGAGAAAGCGCAAAAGACAGACTCTCTCGCTACAGAGAGAAGAGAATAAAATTTTGTTCTCTCTCGTGCCTTTTTTTTGACAAGAGTCTCGAGCTTTTTTTTTACGAGATGAGTCAATTCCAAGAAACGAAACTCTTCTTCTTCTCGCATGTGCAACATGTGCTCTCTGATATTTGGAATCATGTCTCTTCTGGTTGTTCCTTGTTGTCTGAAATATTTGAGATGAGAGTGCTTTCATCACACGTTTTAAACGATGCATTGGACGACGAGGAAGTTTAAGACGATGTGAGCATCGAACTTCTTCTTCTTCGCGATTTTCGCGTCTTCTCGTGGTATTATGCGTTTGTTCTTCTTTACGAGATGATCTGCTTTTTGCTTCACTTTTTTTTTCTCCTTTTTTACGAAGCGTTTGTACTGATGGTGTAACGAAATGCGCGGTAAAGCATCATCATCGAGACGGAAGAAAAGACGAGTACCGGAAGCAGATGATGAAGAGGAGGAGGAGGGGGTCGTTTTGAGTTCGAGCACCACGAGCGGCGGAACGACAACAACGTCGGACGACGACGACGACGAAGAAGAAGATGTTCAGAAGACAAAGAAGAAAAGACGGGGAAAGCACCCTTCGAGAGAAACGATCAAATGCGCGTTCGAACAGCTCTGCGCCGCCGGGAAAACCGAGGAGGATAGAAAACAACACCACCACTCAGAAAAAAAGTACGATGATGAAAAAAAAGCAGGAAGAGGAGGGAAAGGGGGAGTGATGAAAGGTTTTTCGATCCAAAACCTTCTCGAAATGTGCGTCAAATTCGGGTACCAAAATTGGACCGTCTTGGACGTGGAAAACATGATTCGGGCGTACGAGTTGAGCGAAGCGAAAGGCGAGATTATTCGCATCAATAATCATCTCGATTCGAAACAAAACAAGGAAGACGTACTACTCGAGGTCACCGAGAAAGGGTTTCGAGAGATTGTAAGAAAATGTGGCGTTCGAGAGCTGTAATACTAATATTAAGAGTAACGTACGGGCGCAATACCCGGACCGCTGTCGTTGTGCGATAAATATACGAGAATACAAAAATGTTCCTCTGACTTTTATTTTTACCGCGGAAAGACAAAAACGAGACCTCTCTCTTTCGCGCTGGTCTGTAGTAAAGCTGCGACGACGGCGATCGCGCGCTTCGTTTCGCAAAGCCGCTCGGAGTAAAAAGTCTCCTTTCTTTCAGTTTTTCTCCTTTTTTTCCCTCCCAAAACGACCAAAAATCGTCAAAAAAATTCAATCACGAAACCAAGAGATAAGACTTTCATAAACCCGCGATCGATGATGACGATGGTCTCGTCGAATCGACGCCTCGAGAGGAAGACTCCTTTTCGTGTGACGATACTGATGATGATGATCCTGATCGTCGCTCTTTTTTCAAACTGTTTAAATCAGGTTTCCGCGCAAGAACAACAAGAGGGAGGATTGAGTAGAAAATTTAGCATCCACAACACGGACGATAGGAAGGAAAAAGATGATTTCAAAGACTCGGACGGGGACGGCGTCGGCGACTTCAAAGACGCCTTCGTCTCCTCTTTAGCGATGATATTAGTGGCGGAATTAGGGGACGAGACGTTCATTATCGCCGCAATCATGGCCATGCGTCATCCACGTTTGATAGTTTTATCTGGGGCGTTGAGCGCGTTGGCAATCATGACGGTGTTATCGACCGCGATGGGGGTTCTGGCACCGATGTTAATCAGTCCGAAAGTTGTGAACAAATGCGCGTTTGTGTTGTACACGTTTTTCGGGTGCCGATTGTTTTACATCGCGTGGCGGTCAAAGCCGGGGAGTTCAATGCAAGAAGAAGTGGACGAAGTGGCGGAGAAAATCGACGTGGAGAAAGCGCCGAAAGGGAAGATGAGGCGGATTTTGAGTCGAGTGTGTACGCCCATCTTCTTGGAGGCGTTCGTGTTGACGTTTTTAGCCGAGTGGGGGGATCGGTCGCAGATTACCACCATCGCGTTGGCCGCGCATAAAGACCCGTACGGAGTTACCATCGGAGCGATAATCGGGCACGCGTTTTGTACGAGTTTAGCGGTGATTGGGGGGAAGATTTTGGCGTTGAAAATTAGTCAGAGGTTGGTCGCGGCGGTTGGCGGGATGTTGTTCATCGTGTTTGCTTGGCACGCGTTGATATTCGGAGCGCCGGGAACGGAGTTGAGTAAGAACGATTGAAGTTTAACTTTCAAGGCGTTGTTCATCATATATTTACTAATTATAATTGAAAAGAAGAAGAAGAGAACGAACGAATTCAACAATGGATTCTTTGCGCGTGTGACTATCGTATTAAAAATTTTCTGCTATTTGACTCTCGCGCGCGGGCTAAGTAAGTCTATCTGGAAAGAGTATCGCTCAGATTCTGTTACCAGTCCGAGACGTTTTTCAACATCGCCTCTAACATATCGTCCATCGCTTTTAACATCGCGTTGTTCTTTTCGAACTCCATCAAAGCGCCTTCGTCCGCGTCCCCGCTCTCCACGACTTCGCTCAACACCGCGTTCATCATCTCGTACTCTTCTCTCGTGTGCAACAATCCGGCTTCGGCGCACGCCGCCGTGGCGCGCAAACTGGATTTGCGTAATCTCGGTGGTAACGCCGCAAATTTCTCGTACACGTGCTCGACTAACTCCGTGTTCCCTTGAATGAGCGTTTCAGCTGTATTGATGAGAGGTAACGTGAGGTAAGTACGCGCGTTTGATTTAAGAATAAAAATGAAAGTCATTCAAAGGAAACGAACGCACCCAACAATCGATAGTGCACGTCCAAAATCGTGCTGCAATCTTCCAAACTCCCTTCGTACGCGGTCGTGAACACTTCCACGACGCTCATTTCGCTCACCGCATCGTGCGTCGTGTGTGGACCGAGTTGGCCAGCCGCTTGCATTCGCCCGTTCACGGAAGAATCGCCGGCGAATATCGCGCACGCCTTGACCAATTGCCGTTCGATTTCCGGCCACGAGGAGACATCATCGCTCGTCACCGATCGCGCCGGGGCGTCTGGCTCCGACCGCAACGTCATGAAACCGTTGATTTTGGTGGACATTTTTCGTCCGTTCCTTCGTCGAGAAGTGATTTTTTTGGTGCGTTGAGGCGCGCAAATGATTGCTCGCGCCGCGGAAGAGGAGGAGGCGAACATGTTCTTTCGCTTTGTGACGTCAGACGATATCCAAAACTAGAGGCCGAGAAGGAAAGATATGTTGAAAGAGATATTTTTCGCGAGCGCGCGCGAGAGAGAGAGAGAGAGAGAGAGAGAGAGAAACCGTGAACACTTTAATTCAGACGCGGGCGAAGATAACGACGTTTTAATTCGTATTCAAGCGCGTTGTTTACAAATTCTAATAACACGTGACGTGGTAGTGGTCACTCGCGAAACGCTGTTGTTACCGTTTCTTCGCGTTCCCGCTTTTCTTCGTCGGCGTTTCCACCTCGGGAGCGTGTTTCGGCATCCACTCTTTCTCGAACCAATCCATGGTTATTTCCCAAGCGTCGTCGTAGGAGTATATGGGTTCGTAGTTCAAGTCTCTTTTCGCGTTGGAGATGTCGAAGTAACGGTTGATGAGTAACATTCGAACAGAAAATGGCGTCAGTTTGAATTTTTTACCGAGGACGTAGCCAACCACGTCGCACGCTTTCGCCAGCGGCATCATAAATCCCCAACCAGGTAACCGAAACTTGGTTTTTAAACTTCTAAAGCCGAGTCGGACGAACGCGTTATCAATCATTTCCCACAGTTTAATCGGTTCGCCGTCGGTACAGATGTAAAACTTACCCAACGCCGGGGAATCCGGGTACAACGCGCGTTCGCCTAAAATCAAACCGTGGCAATAGTTATCCACGAAACACGCGGATATTAAGTTTTCCCCGTCGCCAAAAATCCGCAACCGTTTCGCGTTCAACAGAAAGTTGTGCAAGAACAAGTAATCTCTCGGCCCGTACACCTGGTGCGGCGCCACGGCTACGCTAAAAAAATCTTTATTGTTATTCTCCTTCATCATCGCCTTCTCGCCTCTCGCTTTCGACTCGGCGTATTCTTGTAAAAACACTTTTGGAAAATCTAACTCGTCCTCTCTCAACCCGTTGATATCGTTCCCATCAAACCGCGTGCTCGGACTTGAACTCATGACGCACTTTGTCACCCCGTGAAACTTCATCGCCTCGATCACGTTCTTCGTCCCGACGTGGTTCACCTGTTCGTACATCTCCTTCTCGTGATACGGTCCCACCAACGCGGCGATGTGCCACACGCAATCCGCACCTTTGATCGCTTTCTTCACGTCCGATAACTTTCTCAAATCCCCTTGCATCCACACTATGCGTTTTGAATCCTTCTTCGCATCATTGTCGTCATCGTCCACGACGTCCGATGGTTTCGGACTGATGTCAAACGCGACGACTTTCTCAGCGCCTCGTTCGACGAGCATTTCGACTAATCGTCGGCCGACGAAACCGGTGCCACCGGTGACGACGCAGTTTTTCGGCACCGCCGGAAAAGAGAATCGTTCGTTTTCTTTTCCTCCTTTACTCTTTCGAGAGGTGGATTTGGAGGGCATGATATCGATGTTATCAATGATGAATACAAAACTTGCGAAAGGCGAGAAAAGTGACGAAGATCCGAAAAGAAAGGTAGGATATCGAGAAATAAAGCGACGAGAAAAAACGATGAAGGATTACGCGAGAAAAGGTGCAAAACGAACGACGGCGACGACGTTGAACCAAAAGAAGTTTCGAGAGAGAGAGAGAGAGAGACCCCGAGAGAACTTCGGTTTCCTTCTCTTATCGTCTTATCGGCGGCGATACTACTACGCTTTAAAAAACGAGGACTATATATACTACTACCGTTCTATTATATTTCTATTTCACTACGACTTTGTTTTCGGACGCGGCGGCGGCGGTCGCTTCGGCGTCTTCGTCTCCCCTTCTTCTTCTTCTTCTCCTTCTGCCTCGTTTGAATCCTCCTTCGCCCCCTCCTCCTCGCCGCGCCGCCGTCGCTCCTCCGAAAGCGCTCGAGTCATCTTCTCTTTCAATTCCATCCCTTTCAAACTCATCATCTTCGCCACGGGCGTGTTCAACACGTAATTATCCAACCCACCGGCTTTATCGATGCACTTCAAAGCGTGCGCGGTGACTTGCATCGGAACCATCCGGTTTAAAACCTCCGAATATAATCGTTTCCGTTTCGCGTTCGGGGACCATTTCCGTCTCGTTTTGTTCCCTCCGTCCTCGCTGACGTTGTTTCCAAAACGGACCGTTTTCCCGTGGTAGAGGCCTCGCTTGGCGCGTCCACAGACGACGACTTTTTTGACGAATTGTTCTTTTTGCTGTTGTTGTTGTCCTCCTCCTCCTCGCATCATCGTCATCGTCGCGTGGAGGAGTTTCGAGGTCAAGGCTTTCTTCCCGGAGGACATTTATTGCGTGTGTTCTTACGTGTTTTTAATGCGCTTCCTGAAGCGGTTAAAATTTCTGAAAATACAACACGAACTCTCTGACGATTCGAACGTTATACCGTTTACGAACTTCAACGTAAAGTCCGATCTGTTATTAACCAGGAGAGTTTCGCGCACAAAAGTTTTCTTCTGTTGTTTGTCAGAAAGTTGCTCAAAAATTGCCTCAAGTCTGCTTAGGGTTTACAACCCTAGAGACGAAGAGTCCACAAGATCCTGCGAGAAAAAGTGACAAAGAACGAAGGGAAAACGAATCGACAGAAATTCCGCGCAAACGAATCGTCGTTCGAACCGTGTTTGCGACCGCATAAAACCAGATCCAACGGGATAAACGCGCGAGGAATACACTCATCTTTAATAATATCTCGGCAATCTTTCTTTTGGTTGTCGCCGCGCGCTCTGACTCTAATATATATATAACTTTAATTTTTGTAATAAAAATTGCGGGTAACGAAGAAAAAGGCTTGAGAGAGATGATGCAAACTCGGATCGATTGTCGCGTCGGGTTCGAGTGTTGCGCGCATGATGACGACGAGCGAAGGCAAAAAGAGCATCATCGGGTGGGAGGACGGAGTTCCGAGTCCTCCGACGACAGCTCCTCCAAGCACATGGAAAGTCCGATCAAGAAAATGTTATTAAACGAACTCATCAAAGAGCACGAGAAGGAATTACTTTTAGGTGGTAACCTAGCAACAGACAACACGAACAACAACAAAACGAGAAAGAAAAAGAAAATTTATGAAGACGAAACGGAAGAAGAGACGGACGACGCGATCGCGCGATCGAACAGTTCCACGGACGCGTGCTTTACACACGCTTTGTTTCATCACAACACGTTCTCGTCGGAACCGATCCCGATTCCAGTCGCTGATTTACAGTTGAGGTACGATACACAACGCGTGGTTTATTAGCGCTTGCTTTTTTTCTTCGACAAAATGTTTCTCTTTTCGCGGGAAAAAAAGTAGTTTTGCCTGCAAAAGTTGACCTTCTTTCCCATTACGAGCCATGCGATATTTTCGTGTGGCCCAGAAAGAGAGAGCGCTTTTTGGTCTCGAAAACAAATCAAAATTTACTTTTTTAGGAAAGAGTTGAAAACGACGCTCTCTCTTGAACTGCTTTTTATGAGCTGTGTTTTTCTCTAAAACACCAAAACTGACTTCTTTCTCTCTTCTTCTTTCCTCCTCTTCAACTTTTATTTTTAGGCGCTTGTACATGGAAAAGAGACGCAAGCGCATCGACCCGACGAGTGACGGCGTGACGTTCACGTAACGCGGAGACGTTGTTTACATTTAATATTTTTTGTTGTTTCAAAAGCGTGTATTATATAGAGAGAAAGAAGAGAAATGGAGGACTGTAAAATAGGCAGCATAACAATAATCCCCAGTCCAAGACTTTTGTAGGAGAAAGAAGAGATTCGTTCGTCCTATATTTTTGTAAGATCAAAATACCATTCAATAATATATTATTAAAACCAAGACCACGCAGAAAATGATGATTCGCCGTCGCCTTCTCCCGTAACTATCATCAATGGGGCGACTTTTACTCCAAACACTTCGCCTAAAGCCGATAAGACCTCGTTCGGTTGTTCGTTCGTGCCGACGAGACGCGAAAGGATGTCGACGAACTTCTTCTTTTCAAACGCGCCGTCGATTTTTACGAGCTGTTTTAAACACTGCACCGCTAACGGCGCGCGCGTACTGGTTTCTTTCCGCGCGGTTTCTGAGCCCACGCAAGAAGCACACCTCTCGTATTCGTGTAGCGCGAATACCATCGCGCGTTGGAGAAAGCGAATGTCTTCCTCGTCTTGGTCGCAAAAGGCGACTAAAACGGAACCGGCGTTTACGCGAAGACTCATGTCAAACTTTTCTTCTTCGTGAATAAATTGCATTCTCTCGAACAACATCTTTTTACATTCGGTTGGCATCGACTTCCTCGATTTGTGCAAACATTCGCCGACGCAATCGACCAGGAGAACTGACGGATGCCTCAAATCGAAGACGTTACAGAGTTTGTCAACCGCTAAAGACCACTCGTTTGTGTTCAATCTGGTTTTGGTGGTATTCTTCCCTAATCCTTCTAACAAGCGCCGGAACGCGAGCGCGCCGCACGAAGCTAACTGTTCGTGCGCAAAGGTTCCACTAATGTTGTCCAACAAATCGCAGAGTTTAGGCCAAACGCCGGCGTCGATGATGTTGCCAAAGAAACTTTCCGTGGTGGCTAAATCGACGACGAGCGTCAGGCATCTATCGCAGGCACCGTATAACCACTCGTTCTTTTGCTTTTCCGAAGCCTCGGAGCTGTCAAACTCTGTCGCACGAACGACGTCAAACATCGGGAATAGAATGGCGTCGTACACGCGCGCCCAAAATCCAGGTTCAAACGACGACCCGTGAAACTTGAGCGTATCGAATAACACTTCCAACGAACTCGTTCGTATGTCTTCTCTGAAATCAAACGCCAGTTCAGAGAGACCGGCTAAGAGCGGGAACCAGAAATAAGTGTGTGATTCCGTGTCCGTAAAATGCGTCGGACCTTTCTCGCGAGGCGTGGATGGTTCTTGATGTTGTTGCTGGAAACTTTCTTCGTCGTCGTCTCGAGAGTCCTCGTTTCCTCCTCCTGATGTCGACGCTTTGACTTTCGGCAAACTCAAATCACCCAGCGCTCCATCTGCTAACTGCAACGCGCAATATCGAAGGAACGCCAATGCGTTCAAACTTACCTCTGGCGCGTCGTACGAGTTCGTAAACGCGACTAAGCAATTCACGCAATCCGTAAACGCTGCTTGGTCGGTTTCGATAATCTTGGAAAAGTTATGGCGAATGATTCGTTCGATAGTAGAAAACGCTGTAGACACAACTTTTGGGTTCTCATCCGCCGCGGCGACCGAATATACCATAAACACGGATTTCCAACCGGATTTTATCCCATCCACGGCAGATTCAACCATTTGGGCGACACAAGAAACGATCAGTTCTCTCACTTCAAACGACGGCGATTGTTGCATGATGACGACAAACGGCCGAAGGAAATCGTTCTGGAAAGAATAATTCGCGAGTTCCGCGCGCTGCAAGAACTTCATGGAGAGTTGACGTAAAGCGTCCACGACAAACATGGACACTTTCACGTTTCTATGTTCGCTTCCAACTTTGACGAAAAAGTCGCTCAAGACGATCCACGCTTTGGCCCAGACGTATCGCTCGCGCTCGACGTTAAATGCGCACGTCTCGACTAGTTTCGATAAAGCGCAAGAACGCGGTCGTTCGGCGCTCATTTCTTCGGTCGCTAATCTGCACAAAGCGCGCATAAAATCAACGATAGCTTCACCCGACAATCTTTTCGAGTCGTGGAACAACCCGTTAAAACTATCTGGATGTAACTGTTCGAGCACGTGCTGCGACGGAGGAGCGACGGATTCTAACGGCACCAGCGAGATTTTTGCGTCGTGCATGGAGGCTTTTCGCGCGAGTTGTTCGGCAACAGCTGCTGCCGCGAGTGCGTCGTCACCGCTCGAAGCATCAGTACCAGTCGCGCGCATTGTTGTTGTTGAAGGTGAGGTCAAAATAATCTCCGCGGAGGAATCGCGACGGAACAAGCGGTTCGGCGTATGACCTCCTAAACCAGAAGGAACTATAATTTCGTCCTTGGTATTCAAAAACACGGAAGAGTCGTCAAATCCACCCGCCAAAGCGTGCAAATGTTCGTATCGAGAGCAACACTTTAACACGTGTACCCAACACGTATCTCCTAAACTATCGCCAAAGGTTTCGCCAACGCGCACCAACGTCTTCAAAGCTAAAATGTTCTTCGTCCGCATAGTGGACGGATTACGTAAGCCGCATAAGCGTGCCAAGGGTGCAACGAACGCGTCTCGAGCGGCAAGCATGCCTAAATTACATGCCATGTGAATCGAGCTAAAAAACCCATCGAGACACAACACCGCGATTTTCGCCGATTCGGTGCCTTCAAACGTAACCGAAAACACCGCCAAAAGCGCTTGCCACGAGACGTCAAGCATCGGTGCCGCGCATTTAGCGTCCGATGCAGATAGAAAACTATCCACATCTTCACGTTTTGCTTTGGCGCGAACTTCCTCGATGAGTTCTCGGACATCAATTTTCTCCTCCGCGATTGCTGGTTTTTGCCCGACGAGCGAAAGCAAAATATCCATGCCAAGGAAGTTGTTCAAGTTCGAGGACGATTCGTTATTGCTCGCTTTCTTCGCGTTTTCGTCTTTGAGTTTGATTTCGTTGTTCACGATGCGATCGTACAACGCTCCGAGCTCTTCCTGGTCCAAGTCTTGGCCATCGTCGATGCCGCGATTGTTCTTCAAGAAGCCTTCTTTTGTCATTTTATTCTTTACTCCTGGATTGTGCGCATCCGTGTTCAACATGATCACGGAAAAGGCTAAAACGTACGCCGTATCTGCACTTCTATACTGCGATGGGTTCTGCGCGTGATACCGTTCCGCGAACTTCTCCATCAACCGATCGATTTTCTGCGACTCGCCGGGTAAACGAAAGCCTTCCAAGAACTTTCGAATGGCCTCGTCTAAACCGAAGCCGCTAAAATCCATCGCGTCCACGTACGCTCTCATAACTTTTAAATTCTCGTCTTCGCGCTCGCCGAGGTAGTCGCCGACGACAGTTTTATCTAAATTTGGTGCTGTTCTGAGGAATGTCGCTATATCTGCGGGCGTGCCTTCGCCGAGTTTACCAATCGCTTTTAAGTGCGCGATACCCTTTTTCGGTTTTTTGTTGAACAATTTCACGCATTCTTGAAACTCGGATTTGTCGAGTTTCTTTTGCACCAAGTTCGATGCGTCCACTTTCGTCGGCGTAATCATCATCGACTCCGTATCTTCTACGTGCTTCGTTACATTTGATTTCATTTCGTGCGCGACTCGCTGTTCTTCTTTATTCCCCGACGACGAGTTCTGTTCCACCCAATCGCCAAGCGCTTTCAAAATTTTCGTCAAACACCCGAGTGCTTCCATTTTCAACACCGTTTCTCTCGCCGCATCCGCGCCGGATAAGTTGGAAACTTCTACGCCTTGTGCGACTCGAACCAATAAGTTAATCAACCGTTCGAACGCGTTTTGCTGTGAAATATCGCAATCAAAATTGACAAACAAATCAACCAACGTTTGCGCGTCTTGCGCGACGGTGTCGCTCAAAATAGTCAACAAGACGGACCGTTTGCTATGCGGTGAATTCGGTGCACCTCCAGAGATGAACTCTAACGGATCTAGAAACAATCGAGGAAAGAAGAAGCCGATTTCCGATTTTAACTTTTCTCGAAATCTTTGCGTGCATAAAATGCTTTGGAAGATGCCGAGCGAAATTTTATAAAGCTCGGGCGCTTGGACCGTTTCGGAGATGGCATTTGAAACGACCGCGTCCAAGACGTACTCGCGTATGGTATCAGAAAAGATGGGATCATCGACGAAAGCGTTGCCGACATTTTGACAGGCAATGCGCAACGCATCTAAAGCTAGCAATTTCCCGCGAGAAATACTCGCCGCGTCGGCGTTTGCCGTCTTCAAACCCGCACCTTTGGCGATCCGAGAAAGCGCGCGAAAAATTTCTGCGCAATCTTCGAGAATGTATCGATCGTTTTCCGCTTTCGCTTTCTTCTCTTCAGATGAGTGCGGGGCATACGCTTGCGGCGTTTTCCCACACGACGCGGCTTTTGCAATAAACTTTTGCGCAAAGGTCACGATTTCGTCCGACCAGTGATGATGTTGTCCGCTAGTATAGTTACTAATCGTCGGCACGGAGGAATTTTCCCGCATTACGTGCGTTTCGTACGACGTGGACGGTAAATTCGTGGAGTCTTTCACGTCGTCTTTCGTGTCATCCTTTGTAGCATCATTCCTGCCACCGACACCACCACCACCACCACCACCACCTAAAACGTCTGAAACTTTAACCATTTTCGAAAACGCACTCGAGTCGCCTTTTTCCACTCTCGTAAAGTTCGCGAAAATCATCTGCACCAACGCCGCTTTCGCCACCCCTCGATTGGTTTCCGATCTCGAGATCGCGTGACACTTACACACCGACTCGATCATTCGACTCAACATCTTTCCACTCACTCGAAAAGATCTCGACATGTAACACGCCAACACGCCTAAAAGCGCTTGCAGCTCCACCGACTCGTCGCCCGATTCGCCGCACGCGAAGCAGAGCAAGTCGACGACTTTCGCGCACAAACGTTCGCGCCTGGTTTGTTCTGTCTTCTCTCCTCCCACTCTTCTCTTCTCTTTGTCCTCTTTCTCCAAATAATCTTTCGAATCCTCCTCGTTTTCTTCTTTGTCTTCTTTGTCTTCTTCTTCTTCGAAGCATCTCCCGGTAATCATCCTCCCGCCAATTAACGACGTGAGACAAATCACCGCTCTCTCCTCCATGCTCGCGTGTTTCGACTTGAACGCGATTTCGATCGGTTCCAGAAAGTATTCTAAATCTTCCGTTCGTTTTTCGTAGAACGTGTCGTTGTCGTCGTGCAAATCATCATCGGGAACATTCTTCAACCTTTCCCTTCTCGCACGCAGAGATTCGATTAAACTCGAATGCTTCCTCGCGTTTTTCGAGGCGAGCTCGAGGAGCGCATCGTACGCTTTTTCGAACGGTTCGTGAAAAGAGGAGGAGGAGGAACCAGAGGAGGAGGCCATCGTCGTTTTTACGACGCGCGTTTACTGTTGTTGTTGTTGTTTAGCGACACGAACAAACGACAGAGACAAAAAGTGATGAAATTCCGGTGAAATTTTCACATTAAATCACGCGCAAAGAGACGCACACATGGTTGCGGGCGTGGCGGCGTTTTGCGTCGTCGACGGCCGCACGGGCCGAGCGTTGTACGAAGCCGATTTCGGGAGCACGCGAAGGGTACGGGTGCTTTCTTTTTGTTCCTTTTCTTCTTTGTCTTTGTCTTCTTTTCGTCGTTCCTCTTTGTGTGTGCATTTTCTCCCCGCTGGGAGAGATGACGAACAACACTGACGACGTTTACGATACCCTTTAATAAACACAACAGGACGACGCGAGACACTTGCGCCAATTCGTCATCGCGTCATCTTTAGACCGACTCAACGAACGGAAATGGGAAACGCACGCGACGTATCTAAAGATCATCGACACCTTCGACGCCGATTGCTTCATCCACGCGTACGTCACGCAAGGCAACATCCACTTCGTCCTGTTAACGACGAAACGAGAGGAACAAAACGTGAAACAGTTTTTCGAAACAGTACACGAAGCGACGACGAAAGTACGAATGAGTCCATTCTTTTACGACGATTCAGACGACCACGGATTGGGTGAAATGGATTGGTTGGCCGCGAACGCCAGCTTCGACGCGAAAGTCAGAAGGTGTTCGAGAGTGCTCGGGTGAGGACGAAAAGACGGCGCGGTAGTGGTAGCGGTAGTAGTAAAAGAGTAGCAGAACAGCGCGTTGCTATGTGTAGAAAACTAATGTATAGAATGCTCTGAGAGCAGTCGTCTTTATCATCATCCGTAATGCATCGCGTAGCACGTCGCGGACACCGCCGCGCCAACCAACGCCATCAACACCTTCCTCAAATCCTTCTCCTCGCGTGCACTCGTTCGTTTTTTTTCTTTCAACAGCATCTCTCGCATCATTTCTCGTTTAACGTTTGCCTCGTTCTCCTCTCGTTCGTGTTCGAGTTTGCGTTTTTTCAAGTGAATCTGTTCCAGGTCGCGTAAGTATGCGCGTTGCGAGGCTTCACCGGCCAATTCACTCTCTTTGTGTAAATGTTTCCCCAAGTCATTCTGACGTGTACTCGACGACGAAAAGGAGGCGAAAGCGGCGGGAAATACGTTCGCTCGCGTTGTCGTCGTTCTCGACTTCTTTGAGAGAAAAGAACAGACGACAGATAGAACAGACGGTGGCGATGGTGCCATCTTTATTCAAAACGTATCGCGTGAGAGTCTTTTGAGGGAAAAAGCAGTGAACTGCTTTCGTGCGTCATTTCCCGAAAGCGCGTGCGTATTCCACACCGACTCGTAAAGAATGACGACGCTTTTCTCGTCTCAGTCGTCGGGAGTGTCGTCGTTGTCGTCGTCGTCGAACAACCGGGAGGATCGTGAACATCTGGGACGACGAGTAAAACGCGTTTTGAGGAGTAAGAAAGCGATGACATTTTACTCGTCGACGTCGAACGAAAGCGCGGGTACGCTCAAGCGAACGCAAGTCATCGACCGCACCGAGCGAACGAAACTGAACGAAAGCGACGATTCGCTCTGGTACAGCGCGCCTCGGTTTTGCACGCACGTGGACGACGGTTTTTTAGAGCAACTCACTCGACTGTATCGACAAAGAACGAAAGCGAGTTACAAGGTGTGTGACTTGTGTTCGTCGCACGTGTCTCACTACCCGTACGAGTACGAGTACGCGTTAGGCCACGGGTTGAATCGAGAGGAGCTGAAAAGAAACAGGCAGTTTCAGGGGAACTTTTTCGTGCGGAATTTTAACGAGAACCCGACAATAGAGGCGGAAGATCAGACGTTCGACATGGTTTCGATGTGCGTTTCGATTCAATACATGCAACGAGGCGAGGAACTGTTCAAGGAAATATTTCGCGTTTTAAAACCCGGCGGGGTGGTGATTATCTCCTATTCGAATCGCATGTTTTACGAGAAGGCGTTGAGCGTGTGGAGAGACGGAACCGGGTATTCGAGGACGCAATTGGTGAAGAGTTATTTTCAAAACGTGAGCGGGTTCACGGAGCCGGAGGTTATCACGGAGGTGTTACCGGACGGCGTGGAGGACGAGAAAAACGTTTTCGTGAAAATGATGAAAACTTTTATGAAACGAGCGAGTTCGGATCCGTTTTATGCTGTCGTCAGTTATAGAAACTTTAAACGCATCGAGTAGTAAAGCCGATCGGGGAGTTGTAATATCAGTAGTTCTAAAATGAGTCGACTATATATATGTTCGTGTTTTTTAAATGAACTGCTGTTTTCTACTACGTCGTCGATTTCGCGTTGCTACTACTTACTACTCGTCTTCTCCTTCTCTGCTTCTTTCTGTTTCATCCGCTCCATCAGCGCTTTCTTCCCTAACTCTTCTCGCAATTTCTTCTTTTTTAACTCTTCGTCGACGACTTCTTCGCTCTCGCTCTCCTCCGCCCCGCTCTTCGCGTTTTTGTGATAATTCATCCCCAACATCTCCCGTCCTCTCCATCGAAAATAGACGTTGCCTCCTACGACTCCGAACAAAGCGCATCCAAACACCCTCTCCTCTCGATTCATCTCCCCGCCTAGAAACACCGCGACTACCAGATACCACGTCGGCGCGTACCTCGCCAGTCGCCTGAGTTTCTCCTCGTCGCTCAGCTCGTTCTTCAACTTCTGACAGAGCACGAACAAACCGCCGAGCACTCCGTGCGGCCCGAGCGCGAGTGGTTCTTCCGTGAGTTCTTCCGCGAAAAGTGCGCGACGCGTGAAATCGAACGAGAAATAAAGCGCGCCGCACACCGCGGACGCGACGAATACCAACTCGCACACCACTCTCGCCCCAACGAACGCTCGTTTCAACAGAATTTCAATCGCGAACGCGATCGCCCCAATCATCGGCACCAACACAATAACGGACGGACACATGAACTGGGAGGTGATCAACGTCCACGGTTTCGAGAGTATACCGGTTATGCTCAGTTGTAACCCGAATTGCGCGTTAAACCTGTCCGAGCACGTATCGAGCACGTAACACGAGAGAAGGAGCAAAGAGACGCATTGCGAGAGCGGAGATAACGCGCGGAATCGTTTGACGAATCGTTTTTTTTTCAGCACCACTAACGAATAGCGCTCGTTGTAGTTAGTATTGTTGTTGTTGTTGTTGTCCTCCTCCGATGTCGTCGTCTTTTGTGTCGTCATCGATGATGCGCAGTTTAGTCCCGGGACGAAATGACGAATTCTTCACTTCTTTTCCCGAACCTTCTTGAGCTTGCAGAAAACATGGAGAATAAAGAAGAGCCGAAGATGAGACGAAGAAGAAGACGCCACCTCGGTGGTCGTACTAATCGTTACCATCGTCGTCGTCTCGTCTTTTTCGTCGTTTCCTCTGCCCTCTTAGTCGTCGTCAAAGCGTCGTCGACTTTGGTGGATTCGTCGAAGAATCGCCTCGCGAGCGCAGGAAGTGTGCGCGACAGCAACGACGCCATCAGTCGACTCTCCGACAACAAAAACGATATCGACGACGACGATACGAATAATAACATCGACGAGGCGTGCGAACCACTCTCGGTCGCACGCGACGACCGGTGCGAGTACGTGAAAACGACGCCGTCCTGCCGCCTCGAAAGCGCCAACAACGCGTTCATAAACTACCGAAAAACGTACTATTGCGTCTCCAACTGGGCGACGAAAAGAGGAGGATCGGAGCTTTCGGGAAACGTGTTACTCTTTTCCTTGGCGTTTTTACTGATTGCGCTGTTCTTTCACGTGTTAGCGACGGTCGCGGAGTGCTTTTTCTGCCCGGCGTTGGCGAAGATTTCGGTGTATTTAAAGCTGAGAGACGAGGTGGCGGGCGCGACGCTGCTGGCGTTTGGGAACGGCGCGCCGGATATTTTCGCACAGATTGCCGCGCTGAATGATTTGAGCTCGAACGAGGAGACGGACGGGATACCGTTAGCTTTAGGGGCGGTTTTAGGGGCGGGGATGTTTATCGCGTTCGTGGTGTTTCCGTCCGTGGTGCTCGCGGCGCCGGAATCGAATTTGAACGCGAGACGGCTGAGGAGCGGGAGGAGAGTCGGAGGGTACGTCGAGGTCGATAAGACGGCGTTTACGAGAGATTGCGGGTTTTATTGCTTAGGTGTGATGGCGTTGGTGAGGTGCATAGTCGTCGGCGAGGTGACGTTTAGGAATTCTTTGCAGCTGTTTGCGTTGTACGCGTTGTACGTGGCGAACGTGTTGCTGCCGGAAGGATGGAACGCGAGAGAGATTGGCGGCGGGTTAGCCGAGAGATTAGCCGCGTTAAGACGAGAGCCGAGCGCTGCATTGGCTGCTACTGCTCGTAATCGTGTTAGAAGTTCTAGAGACAACGTTTTAGACGACATAGCTGAAGAAGATGAAGACGCCGATGAACGCGGCGATGACGACGCCGAAGTAGGTTTGCTCGTCGACGAAGAGGAAAACAACGAAGAAGACCAAGACGAAGAGGAAAACGACGACATCAACGATTCTTCCTCTGCTTCCGAAATTTCATCAGAAACACCTTTCGACGACGAACTTAGCGATGCTGATGACGATGACGACGACGACGACGACGGGTCCATCTTACATCACCCTTGGGAGCGCGGATGGCGTCAAAGTCGGCTCTACGACGCGCAAAACGGCGAGTCTCTTTGGAAGCAGTGTTGGCTCGCGTTTACGTCCGTAGCATCGCTTCCACTCTTCATCGTTCGCGAGATATTAAAGTTCTCTATGCCTGAACTCGGATTTAACGGGCGTCGCGTGAGACGATGGCAAACGAGCGCGTTGCCGATATGCGCGCCGCTCTTTTTCGTCTGGGCGGAGAAGATGTATCCCGGTACTATTCACACCGGCGGCATCGTATACGGCGGTATAGTTGCGACTGCTTTTTCCGCCATCATTTTCACCGCTTGGCCGCATTTGATGCCAGACAACTACGCCGTCACGCGAAGAAGCAGAAGCGCACGAAGGAGAGCTCCAACGACCAACTACCCGACCACGACGAGTAACCCAGCCTCCCGCCTTTTCTCCGGCATGCTCACCATCGTCGCCTTTCTCGTCTCCATGGTATGGATGGACGTCGTCGCCGGTGAAGTCGTTTCCTTACTCACCGCCGCGGGTAAAATCTGCGGCATCTCCGAAGCCTTGCTCGGCGCCACCGTCCTCGCGTGGGGCAACTCCGTCGGCGACTTCATCGCCAACCGAACGGTCGCCCGAGACGGCCGCCCGAAAATGGCCGTCGCCGCCTGCTTCGCCGGACCAACCATGAACGTCCTATTAGGCACCGCCGCTGGTTTAGCCTTCCGAACCTTCTCATCGGGCGACATGAAAAACATCCAAGCCGCGAACGAGCTCTTCGTCCTCTTCGCGTTTCTCATCTGCGGCTTGCTCTTCCTACTCTTCGCCGCGCCGTTCTTGTGGCGATGGCGAGTCGGAAAGAAGCAAAGTTACGGGATGATGGGGTATTACGCGCTCTTCGCGGTCACGTACGCGCTGACGTCGACGAAATACATATTCAAAACGCCGTGGGTTCGTCCGGAATAAAGTTGACGATGATGCCGTCGTTTCGAAAAGCTGTACCTGGTACCTGGCCTGGTACTTGAAAATGTAGTTCTTTATTAGTTTATCGCGCGTACGTACGCGCAAAGTTGTAACAGCTTCATCACTATTATTATACGCATACGTGCGCGCAAAGTTGTACAGCTATTTTTAAGCAAAATCACGTCATACAATTCAGCGTCATCAACGAAAGCACCTCTTTTTGCGAAAGAAGAAGACGAAGAAGAAGAAGAAGAACAACAAACATGTCGAGCGTTGTTATGAGCGCGACGACGACGAGCGCGTCGTCGTGTCGTTGCATCAACCCTCGCCGCCAAAAGGCGTTTCATTGTTTACACGTGACAACCTCCAAACGCTCGTCCAATTGGAACCGACGGAAAACGGACTTAGTTTCCGCGTCGACGATCGAGACGACGACGACGAAAGAGGAAGACCCCAAACAAACGAAAGCGCGAAAAAAACCAAACAGGGAAGAGTCCGTGCTCGTCCAACGCCGATTGGCTCGAAAAATGGCCGAAGCGCAAGCCGGGTGGATCGTTTTAAGCGAGAAGGAAAAGAAGAAAGGAAAAACAGTTACGACGACCCCGAGAGACACGAGGAAAGAGGAAAAGGAGGAGGATTTTGACGACGAGGACGAGAGCGCGCTCTTCAACCTCTCCTTAGTGAACGCCACCGTTTTCGAAGAAGCGTATTCGAGAGGCAAATGGTTACTCTTTTTGCTCGTTTTACAATCGTGCTCGAGTTTTGTTTTATCGAGCAACGAAGCTTTAATCCAGGACAACGTCATCATCACGTTGTATCTGACGATGTTAGTCGGCGCGGGCGGGAACGCCGGGAATCAAAGCGCGATTGAAGTCATCACCGGATTAGCGACCGGTGCGATAGAATATAACGCGGAGAGTTTTGGGAAGACGGTATCGAAACAGTTACGAGTTGGCGCTTTGCTCGGGTTCTTTTTAGGCGCGGGAAGTTTCGCGAGAGTGTACGTGACGAATAGGGATGTAATCGGGAGTTTCGCGATTTCTACGGCGTGTTTTTCGATTGTTGTCTGTTCGACGATAGTCGGTGGAGCTTTGCCTTACGTGTTGATATTTTGTGGACAGGAACCAGCGAATGCGGGGAGCAGCGTCCAGGTCTGCATGGATGTCCTTGGAGTGACCATAACGTGTTTAGTGTGCACGTACATTTTCCAGAACGCGGATTTTGTTGTCGGCGTGCTGCATTCAACGACAGCGTCGTAAAAAATCACGCGTGTATATTTTACTTGTAATTCTAGATAGATAGATTAAGACAGCGCAGCGCGATGTGTTATTATCGTTGTTATATTTGTTCTTATTGTCATTATTATTCAACATCGATGGATGATTTCGTGTTTCGATCGCAAAACGCAATCGCGGCGTCCAAATTTCCAAACTTCTCAAGCAATTTAGCCTTTGACTCCGCCTCACACGTCGGCGATTTGCCGAATTTGAACATTTTCAACCAGTGCCGCTTGCGTTGATTGATGAACCAGTTGTTGATTTGCGTCGCATCGAGAGTAGTTTTGGCTTTTATCGCCGCTTTGTCTTCCTCGGTTGGGTACGGCCAGCATATTTTTTTGTTCCAAAACTGCTTCAAGACAATCAAGGCTTCCTTAGGGAGTTTACCTTTCGGCTTTTTATTCAACCACTCCTCTTCGAGTGCGGGTATGTCATCTTTATATTTTGCGAGAAGCTGGTTTCGAAAAGCTTCGTCAGATTTCATGGAAAGTTGAAACGAGCGGTCGTCTTCATCGCTATCTTGGCCGTCGACGGTTTCCTTCTCTGCCTCCTCCGCGCCTTGCTTGCGTTTCTTCGAGGCAGCGCCTGTAGCAGTAGCACCGCTAGTATTCGGCGAATTTTTACTGTTATTGCTTTCGAGCAGAGTCAACTCTTTCATTTTCGCATCAAAGCTTTCACACGCTCGATCGGTTTCGTCGTAAATTGCCGTCAGCTCTTTTTGAAATTTACGAGCGTTTTCGCACGAGTGCTCCATGAACGCGTTCAGCTCTTGCTTAAACTTGGCGTCTTCGCATATGCGCTCCAACGAGTCTCGCCGGAAGAACGAATCTGGAATTCTGCACAACTCGATGTTTTCTCTCTCTTCGCTCCTATCCATGGTAAACGTCGTCACGTTCGACGACGACGTCGGCGACGGAGAAACATCGCTCAAACGAGTATTTTCTCTTTCGGCTTCTAATTTGGCGAGAAACTCTTTATCCTTCTTCTCTAAACTCTCTCTTTCTCTCTTCGTTTGCGCGGTTAACTTCCTACATGTCATCATTATCTCCACGTATTCGCGAAACTTCTCGTGCGTTCTCACCGCTAAAACAAACTCCTCTCGCGTTCGTTTTTCCGTCGTCGTCGCTTTTCTCGAAGCCGCTTTCGCTTCGGCCGGCGCCAGTCGATCATCGCGCTTCTCTTTCTTCTTCTTCTTCTTCTTCTTTTCAGCATTACTCGTAGTATTCGTAGTACCGATAAAAACTTCGTCGCGGCGTCTCCTCTTCTCGACGTCGATGCCGTGTCGCTCTAACAACTTGTTCCACTCGTCGTCGATGATGTCTTCGTCGTCGTTTTGTATCGCGGCGAATGTTTTCAATCCTATTGCAAAGAAAGAAGTGAGTATTTTTAGCAACACATTATTGAGGAAAAAAAAATACCTTCATCTTCTTCTCGGTCGTCGTCGTCGTCCTCGCGAGGAGGGGGCGGTGCGAGAAGAAAATCTTCCTGAACGTCGTCGTCGTCGTTGTTCCACGACGCGTTCTCGGAGATGATGGCGTCGACGTCCCCGTTGTCCTCCACCCTTCTGCACCCGCCTTCTCTTTTTGCTGCTGCTCTTCTTCTGTTTTTGCTCTCGTCGTCAAAGACGTGGAAAAAATCCGTCGGCAACGCCAAGGACGCGTCGTTCGTGTCGCCGTCGTCGTCGGTCGTAAAGAATAGCATCGCTTCGTCTTCCGCCCTTTTTGTTGTCGTCATCTTCGCAAATTATAACTCGTATCGAGTTCGTATTCGTCTGCGACGGATTTGATTTGATGTGTCGTATTTTTTTTTCATTCCACATCTGACATGTGGCTGATCTATTTTCGAACAACGCATAGTATATCATCGAGTATTTTGGTGTCCAACCAAGAGTGGATGGAGATGCATGGGATCGCCAAACGGAAGAAAAATACATAAGAAGTTCCTAAAAACAGCAGAGGAGGTCTCGGAATCCAAACTCTCTCTTAACGGGTGTGGAACCTCATCTCTTTTGGTGGTGTTTCTCTATTGCGTACAGACAGTTTCCTCTGCACAAAAATGTCTTCTCGCAAAACTCTTCCAATTCTTCGATGGTTGACGCAACACGCACGACAACAACGACGACGAGAACAACCTCGGCTTTTTTGCGAGCAGCGAGAGCGAACGCTTTTCAGCGGCGTCGGTAACTTTTTTTCCTCCTCGTCCTCGTCGTCGTCGTCGAAAAAAGAAGAAGACAACAAAGAAGAAGAAGAATCGATCGATTCCATCGCTCGGCGAGACGGGAAATTCGATTTTCTCCACGTCGCCGAACGGTTGTTCGAAGAGGAAGAAGAAGAAGACAAAAAGAAGAAACAGACGAGAGAAGATTACACGAGACGGTGGGAGTATCACGCGTGGCATTTGTTTTTAGCGTTGGCCGTGCCCGTCGGGTTGAGCGCGTCGGTGGTGTCGCACGTGCGACGACATCCGCACCCGAATTTACTCCTAAGAAAGGAAAACGAAATGAAGGAAACGCGGTTGAAAGCGGAAGAGGCGATGACGGAACAGAAGAAATTTGAAACGAACGTGATTGAAAAGGCGAGGAAAGAAAACGAGGGGCGATACGGGAAACTCGCGGAGAGGATGGAGCGGTTGGAGAGAGAGATGGAGGAGGAGAAGAAGAAGAAGAAGAAGAAGAAGTCATCCGACGACGGTTGTTAAAAGACGCTCTCGTATGATAGTATGTATTCGTCGTAGGTTTTGGTAGAAAAGCGTATTATTTAGCGTTAGCGTTAGTGAATGAGTTTAGTAATAGTACAAGTTAAAAGGCTCGCTTAATCGACAGTCGTTTCTTCGGTGCGCGAAAATCTACGCGTATTCGGTCTCCTCCGTTTTCGTCCTCGTAATGCTCGTAACTCTCGAGCATGCGTTTCAATTCCCCTCTGGTTTTCTGCATCGCGTTCGCTTTAATATCTCGAAACATCTTTTCCACGTCTTTGCCGTGTTTTGACATCAACAGTTCGCAGATTCTCTTCTGTCTCGGCGTCAATCGTTTCGGTTTCGCGATGCCTGAGGAACTTTTCTCGCCGACGGCTTTCCTCAACTCGTCCCGATCTGCGTTCTCGGTCAACGTTTTGTCCGCTGCTTTCCTCTTTCTCGCATTCGCATTCTCGTCGTCGTCCATATTCTTCACGTTATCTGCCAGCGCGTTCCTCCCGCCCACGTAATAAAACCTGTTCGCGTTCGAGACCAGGCCGTTCCTGGAATAGTTATTCACGCACGACGTCTCTTTATTCCAACTCGTTTCGTTCTCACTCGTCTTCGCGTGCTCGTCTGCTCCGGATGATGGAAGTTTCACGGATTTCACCGCCACGAACTGTCTCGTCTGCGACACTTTTCCAACTTTTACCGACGAGGAGGAGGATTTGTGTTTTTTCTTCCTTCGGCGAGAGGAACCCATGAGTAGTATTGTAGTATCGAAGAAAAAGAATTTTAAACACTCGTACTCCTACTACTGATAATAACCACCACAGAGAGAGAGCTTTAGTATATCTCCTCTTCGTCTCTCTTTGTCTTCTTCTCTCTCTCTCTCTCTCTCTCGCTTTGATACTACTAAAGCCGCCAAATCGAATTTTCCGCTTTCGTCGTCCGAGTACATTTTTTCCATTTAGGGTGTATTGTGACACCCTAAAATCTACTGCTTCGACTTTTTTTTCTCTCGACTCTTGGACAGACGCGGCAGAAATTTATACGCGCGCGTTTAGTATATCATCTGACATCATCATCATGTCTCCTCTGTCGTCGGAAACGCAAGCGCTTTTGAACGGAGACGAACAGAAGAGAACAAGTAAGTCTTCTTCTTCTTTCACGTCACCGTTAAAAGCGGCGACGGCGATCGTCGCCGTTTCGACGTCCCTTTTTGCCACCGCGTCGTACTCCGTTTCGGGGACGCGGGGATCTTCGTCGTCGCGATTGGGCGATCTTCAAAGAGAAGGAGGTGTGGACCTGTTTAAACGAGCGGTGGCGAATTTAGGCGAAGATGCGACGACTGCAACTCCTGCGATCGCATCGAACGATAAAGTCACCTTAACCGTGGGGTGTTCGCACAGAGACGTCTTGAAACGTTTGCCGTTCGACCCGGAAGGATGGGATTCCAAAGTCGGGGCGAAACTCATCACGGAGAGCAAATCGAAAACGTTTTCGTACGAAGACGCGATCGAGATGAAAGAAATCGGATGCGGGAAGTTTCAAACGCCGTACAAGTTAGGGAGCGGCGCGAAGTTTGGTTTTTACCTGTACGAGAAAGCGAACCCGGAGAACTACGTGAGCGATATTGGCGGGAAGTTGGTATTGCTCGAGGAGGAAGAAGAGGAGGAAGCGGCGATTGGCGAAACCGCCGCGTCTTCTTCGAAGAAGAAGATGAAGAAGATGAGTCCGTCTTCTTCGGTTTTAAAACCGTCCGCGACGACCAACACGGAATCGTCGTCCTCTACTACCACCGATTACGCCGCGCAAGCCGTGGCGGCGGAGCAAAACGCGAACGAAAGAGCGAAGGAAATCTCCGCGTTGTTGTCGGCGAGCGTCGGGAAGAAGAAGCACGCGTCCTCGAAGAAATCGGTGAAAAAGCACGTCGAAGAAGAAATCGAGGAAGAGGTATCCGAGGACGGTGCGGTTGAAAAGAAGAGCTCGAAGAAGCACTCTTCTTCTTCTTCTGCTGCTGCTGATAAGACGGTGAAAGGTTCGAAGAAATCTGATCCCGTCGCGGTCGCTAAGGAGGAACTCGAGTCTTCCGGCATCGAAGTCGTCGGCGAGTACTTTGACTGGGGATGGTGGATGTCTGCGTTGTCGCAAGGATCGCAATACCAAACCACCGATATCACGTGTGAGAACACCACGTGCACAATGCAAGTGTGCGAGAAGACGAAGTGCACGGAATATAAGAAGGAATGCGAGACGACGGAAGTGTGCGATGATCTCGGCGACTTCGTGAAGGAGCAAACGGCGTCGATGGGCAAGTCTGGCATCACCAAGAAACAAGCGTCAAAGGCATTGAACAAAGCCACCGAAGCAAGTTCGGAAGTTTCCGAGTTTGAGATTAAGACGTCGTCGTCGTCGTCGACGAAGTCTCATCACAGACACTTGCTCTCTCACCACGCTAAGGTGGCTGACGTCGAGGAAGTCGAACCGACGCACGCGAAGGTGCACAAGAACAAACACTTTGCTGGTTTCGGTTCCGACGCGGCTAAGGCGGCAGAAACCGAAGAAGTTGAAGAACTCGACGAAGAAATCGAGGAGGCGAAAGAAGAAGTTGAAGAAGAAGAAGAAAAGGTTTCGTCGAAGAGCAAGAAGTCTTCATCTAAGAAGTCTTCCAAGAAATCTTCCTCCTCCTCCTCCTCCAAGAAGCACAAAGGAGACGATATTGCGGATACTGGTGCGAACGAGTTCGACACGCGTCACCCGGCGCACATCGCCTCCAGAATGTCCAGCTGCACGACGCAACACGTCGCTGAGAACATGGAGTTTTACCCGAGAGTTCACGGTCCGGCGAACGCCAACCACGTTTACATCTTTGGTGGATGCTACAACGACCGCGACCACGAGACGTGTAACATCCCGGTCGATGTGAACCCGAAGCAATGCGTGATTGTCCATTTGAACGACAAAAACTTTCAAGAAGCAGTCAACGCGTGCTTGGAAGAAGCGCCGATCGATGGTAAGTGCGTTCAGTACGGCAAAGAGTCCAAGTTCGGGATCTTGCCGAGATGGGACGTGACGCAAGTCCACAACATGCAAAAAGCCTTCGCGGATACCGATTTCAACGGCTACCTCGGGAGCTGGGACACTTCTCAAGTTCGTAACATGAACCAAATGTTTGCGAACAACAAAGCGTTCAACGGTGATATTCGAAAGTGGAACTTTGAACACTTAGGTTCCGCCACTGGAATCTTTGACGGCGCCGACAAGTACAACGCCAAGTGGGAGTGTGGCTTCAAAGCGACTGGGATTATCGATTTCAGCTCGTGCCAATCGTCCGAAACGTTGAAAAAGCAAAAAGAAGTCGAAGACAGATTGCAACGCTCGCACTTCGTCTCGAACCCGGAATACAACCCGGAAGAAGAGAACGCGGTGCAAGAAGATTCTGAACCGCTTTCTTCGGCGACGGCTTTTGATGACGAAAACGCGGAAAAGTACGCCGCGGAAAGAGAGCAAGCTTTCAACGAGCAAGTCGAGGAAGCGAACGAAAAGGAAGAGTCCGGTGGTTTGTTGCAGAAGCTTTTTGGGGGCGGTAGTTCTTCCTCAGCCGCACCAAAAGAAGAACACGAGTTACCAACGGCAGCAGCAACTACAACTGTTTCCAATGATGGCGATTACGAAAGTAGCAACGAGCGACCGACACCAACAGCACCAGAAGAACTCGCCAAAGATGACGCGAGTTCCTTAGCATCTTCCGATGACGACGACCGAACGACGAGCTCCTCCTCCTCCTCCTCCTCCTCCTCCTCTTCTTCCTCGTCGTCGTTTTCCTCCAAAACCTTCACGGAGAAGGATTTAACCGATGAGAACTTCAGACGGCAAGTCGCTTTGTGTTTAGCAGAAGAGCCGAAAAAGGGCGATTGCATGGACAACGAGTTCGGGCCGATGATTTCTTGGGACACGTCGAAAGTCACGAACATGTACGAAACGTTCCAGAACCCTCCGATGTTAGTCGAGGGTGATGAATCCTCTTCATTCAACGGCGACTTATCCAAGTGGGACACTTCGCACGTCACCAACATGCGAAGAATGTTTAGCAACGCCAAGGCGTTTCAAGGCGGCGACTTGAGCAAGTGGGACACCTCTCACGTGCAAGACATGTCGCAAATGTTTTCCGGCGCGAACTCTTTCGACGGCGACATTAGCTCCTGGGACACCTCTCGATGCGAAGACATGCACCACATGTTTGAAGACGCGCAACTGTTCAACCAAGACATTGGCAAATGGCAAGTCGGCAAAGCTTTGAAAATGCGCTCGATGTTTCGCAACGCCGAAAGCTTCGACCAAGATTTACGAAAGTGGTCGGTGGCCAAAGTCGCCGAGCAAGAGGACATCTTCAAAGGCGCGAGCGCGTTCAACGACAAGTTCGAATGCGCGTCCAAGCACGATGGTCCAATCGTCTCGTGCAAAGATAAGAGCGAAAAGACGAAGGACAAATCGAACAACAACGTGTTTTCCAAAATCTTTGGTTAACAACGCGACGAGCGGAGCTGCTTTTCGCGAAAGAGATCTCATCATCAAAAACACGCGGCGAAACGAGCGAAAGAAAAAGAGAGTTTTTTTCATCACCATTATTAAAGAGAGAAGAGAGTTACTATTACACACACACATAACACATACATTAGCATTTTAAAGAGAATCTGTACTTACGAATATATTATCATATATACTCGCCTTGGATTCGTTGACCTTTCGAACATCCATTTGATTTAGGGTAGTGGTACCATCTTAAAGCCTCTCATTAAAGGTGCGACTGTCCTTTCGTCAAAAACCGCGATCCGATCGATACACCTCGAAGAAAACAAAAGAACGTCTCGCGACGCTGTTATTCATCGACTCCTTCGTCTCGGTAAAGTCATCTCAAAGTCGCTTCCCTCTTTAGTGGCGCGATTTTTTCCCGTCATCTCTTACCTGATTGGAGAGATTATTTAAGCCGCGGGCGGTACAAATGGTTTCACCTGTGTCCACGTTCTCGCACTCGGGGGAGCGAGTGCCCTTAATCCACGACGCGAACAACAACAACAACATTAAAAGCGACGAGGAAGAGGCAAAGAATGACGACGCGAAGATGAAGACCACCACTTTTACCACCGCGTTCGCTTTCGTCGCCTTTTTATCGGCGTGCGCGTTCGCCGTTTCTTCCCTTCGGGGAAACAAAGGTTCGTCTGGTGTGTCTTTGCTCGGTTCGTCACAGTCGCAATCGGCGAAGGAAACGATCACGCTCGTCACCGGATGCTCCCCGAGAGATTTAATCTACAGCTTAGATTTCGACCCAAGCACGTGGACCGGGAAAGTCGGGGCGAAATTAATCACCTCGGGAATGTCCAGCGAGTTTCTCTACGAAAAAGCTTTAGATATGACGGAAGTCGCGTGCGGCGTGTACAGCGCGGAATACGCCATGGCACCGAACGCGACGTTTGGGTTTTTCTTGTACCAAGTTGGAAATTCGACGACGAAATATATGTCCGATATTGGCGCGCAAGTTGAAAACGGGCCGATTAAGCAATCGGAGATCGCCGCGCACGCGTGGGCGAACCAAAATCAGGCGAGTTTGGAGAACCATTTAGATTCGAGCGGGACTTTAGAGCAAGGCGAGATTACTGATGCGGAGGAAGACGTGCAGTATTCCGATTTGGCCGCGTACAGAGCGGCCGTGGAAAGCGGACACGTTGACAAAAACGGACACTTGGTGACAGAAGCCGATCCGGAGAACATCAAGATGGCGCCGCAGATGCCGGCGGGATACGGGCAAACCGAATATTACGATTGGGGCGCGTGGTTGAAATACATCGTTCACGGGGTCGAACACGCTGAAAACCAAATCGAATGCGATCCGAGCGCAAACACGTGCACGTTACAGCACTGCTCGAAGTGGCAGTGCACGGATTACACTAAGCCGTGTCAAGAAGGCATCACCGGTTGCACGCACCCGAAAGATTTCATGAGCGAGGCGAAATTGGGAAGGTTAGGCACCGTGAAGAGGTACAAGAACCCGAAATCGATGCCAGCGAGAAGAGAAAAGAGGGAGTGGGCGCCAAAAGAGGTGAGAGAGTTGAAGAAGAAGAAGAAGAGTTCTTCAGAGACTGTTCCTTCCGCTTCTTCGTCGACTTTGAAGACTTTGAAAAAGCACGGCATCGAGCAAGTCGGGGAGCGTGTCATTTTAAAATCCGCGCCTTCTTCGTCGACAAAGGCCACAAAGAAGTCACGCAGTCACTCAAAAACAAAAGTTGTCGTCGATGAATACGAGCAACCGTCAGAAGACATCGTCGAAACGATTGTTGAAGACATCGCAGAAGACGTCATCGTGCCAACTTCTAACGTCGCGGCGAGAGCTTTCCACTGGGACAAATCCGCGGCTGGAAGTCGATCCGTTCGAAGAGCGTTGCAATCGTTTCCGTCGATCAAGAACGGGATGTTTTCGTACACTCCAGCGCACACGACGCAATCAACGCCGCAGCTTGGTTTAGGTCGACTGTACCCGTCGAGTTTGATCAACTACATGGCTGATTGCAATACGAAGCATTTGCACGTGACGAACAACGGCAACGCAAACGTGGAGTATTACCCGAGAATAAACGATGTGTCAAACGCGGGTAGGGTGTACATCTTTGGTGCGTGCTTCAACTCGCGCGATCAGAACACGTGCGCGGTGCCGTCGGATACGCATCCGGCGGGGTGTAAAGACGCCACGGCAGGTTCGCAAACGAACACGAACACGGCGACGACGACTGGAAACACGCGAAAAGGCAACGCGGCTGAGCAATCGACGGTGTCAACCGCTACCGATATTGAAGACGAAACGTTAACGAATACGGATGAAACCGGAGATGCGTCGGCGGCGGCGGCGACGACGACCTCTATCGCTTCGCAATACACGCCAATCACCAACGCGAACATCCACGAAGCCGTGACTGAATGCCTGGGTTACGAACCGCTCGCCGGTGAATGTCCGCAGAGTCAATATGGCGTCATGTCCGATTGGGATGTCTCTCGCGTGACGAACATGGACCAATTATTCTACGACCCGCCACGCGTTGGCGGCGATAAGATGAAATCATTCGACGGTATGCTCGGCGATTGGGACGTGAGTTCCGTCACTTCGTTCGAGAAGATGTTTAAAAACGCTAACGCGTTTAAAGGCACGAACTTGTACAACTGGGACGTCTCGTCGGCGACGAACATGCACGGTATGTTTGAACATGCGGAAAGTTTTGTCGCGAGAATTTCCGGGTGGAACGTCGGAAACGTCAAAACTATGGCCACCATGTTCCAAAACGCTTTGAGCTTCAACCAACCGCTGAAGGATTGGGACGTTTCCTCCTGCAAAGATTTCGCGCGGATGTTTTCCGGCGTTTTCGAAAGCGGTTTCGCGCAAGACGTCTCTACGTGGAACACCAGAAACGACGCCAACATGAACAATATCTTTTTCCACAACGATGCGTACGCGGCGAAATTTACGTGCGCGAACGCCGATAGTGGGCCACCGAGTTCGTGCAAAGCAAAATCGGTCTCAGAAATGATCGCCGCGGCGATGGGTACGGACGAAGAGGACGGGAGAAAGTTCTCAAAAAAGCACTCTTCTTCGTCTAAACGCGGCACCACCAGTAGTAGTCATAGCAGTAAGAAAGCGTCATCAAAGTCGAAGAAAGATAACGACGTCGAGTTCGTTCCGCAAGTCCATTCCACCGCGGATTCCGAGGCGGAGGATATGGTGATGGAAGCGACTGAAGTCGCTCGAGGGGGGAAATCTTTGTTCAACAAGTTCGGCTCGTTCTTCGGAAGTACCGGCGGTAAAAAATCTGAAGAAAAAGACGACGAGTTGACGTACGCGGATTACAACTCCGAAGATTTATACGGCGCAACTTCGCAAGAATCCGAGGGTTTTGATGCCACCTCCGAGGAAGTCGGAGGAGGAGATCAAAACGTCCTCGACGGCGTCGTCGCGCGCGAAGAAGAAGAAACGAAAGAAGAGGAAGGTCAACTCGGCTCGGACGAGAACGAGGAAGAGGAAGAAGAAAACCTCGACGAGTGGGGAGAACCGCTGAACAAATACGCCTCCGACCCGGTGAAGCCTAGAGTCATCCGCCAAACCGGTCACGTGGACTTGTTCGGAACTTTATCTTCTTCTTCTTCGGAGAAGAAGAAGACGAAGAAAGCGCTACACAAGCACTAATGCCTCGTCGCGGCGACGAGAGACGAGAGACGAGAGAGGAAGGACTGAAAGTCTCTCCTCTTTTATACACACTGTACACTTAAAACCACATCACGACATTATTATCATCATCATCATTCTTAGACATTAACGACGATTGTTTTAATCCACATTATTACTATTATTATTTACACACGTACATATCGTCGTCGTCGAGACCGTTCTCTTCGTCTCGTCTCCCAAGTACGAAGCGATCCCTAAACTGAAGCGAGATTGAAGCCGCGGCCAAAATTCAATCCGTCTGCACTTTTCCTCCCTCGACTGCTTAAAGCGCGCTCGAGTTGCAGTTTCTGTTTCTTTTTCTTATTATCGCACATATAATGAACACCACTGTTACGAATACTGCGGAGGAGAAACCGCTTTTGGCGAAAGCCAGAGGATCGTTGGACTCTTCTTCCTCCGCGTCGACGTCTCTCGAAAAGAATGGATTTTCCCGCGCGAGCAAAATGGTTGCCGGCGCGGCCGGTCTCGCCTTGGTCTCCGCCGGGACGCTTTCCGCGTCGAGAGCGCACCAAGCGTTTAACGGTCTCGGTTCTGCGGCATCTGCGGACGTGGTCACGTTAACCTTGGGGTGTTCACCGACCGATTTGTTATCTTTGTTGCCGTTTGAACCGAAAAGCTGGACAAAGGCTGAGGTTGGAGTGAAATTCGTCTCCTCCGCGATGTCGAAAACGTTTGATTTCTCACGAGCGAAAGAGATGGTTTCGACGTCGCAATGCGGGGTGTACCAACTCCCGTATCAAATGAGCGAGAACAGCAAGTTTGGTTTCTATTTATACGAGAAAGGGAACCCGAGCAATCACATGTCAGACATCGGCGCGCAAGTGAAGGGCGGTCCGGTGACGGAGTCGTCTATTCGAGCGGCGGGGTGGTTGAACGATAAGAACGCGGCGACGAAGAACGCGAAGACGATCGACATCGAGGACATGCGTAAAGCGGCGAAGAAAGACGCGCAAGATGCGGATGCCGCGGCGAAGAGAATCGCGGAGAAGACGTTTCACACCAAGACGGAGACGGTGACGCAAAGAAGCGCGGCGGCGAGCGGCGACGAAGTCGTTTCCAACCTCGGCTTGGTCGAAACGAGAACGTATTCTAACTTTAACGGCAACGCGAGAATCAAGTCCGACACGATTGCTTGCGATGGTTTGAAGAAAACGTGCACGTTGAAATCGTGCGCCGGTGCCGCGTGTACGGAATACACCAAGCACGACTGCGACGCCGGCAAGCCGGGGTGCAAAGTCTCCGCGGATTTCAAAAACCCGGCGGATGTTGCCGTGAGAACGACCGAGGAGAAGAAGTTTTTCCAAGCGACCATGACGCCGCAAGAAAAGACGCGCGAGCAAAACAGAGATATGATCCAAAAAGCGCAAAGAGATTTGGGAACGACGGTGGAAGTGTTGCCGACGAGAAGACGCTTGTTGTCCAAGATTTTTGACATCAAGAACTCCGTTCAAACCTCGTTGCCGGAAATGGGCTACGGTCAATCCCATCCGACCAGAGTTATTAAGTATATGGCCTCGTGCACGACGAAGCACGTCACGGAAGATGCGGAATTCTACCCGAGAATCCACGACGCGTCCAACCCGGGCCACACGTACGTCTTCGGTTCGTGCTTTAACAACAGAGACCAACAAACGTGCAAGTTACCGACAGAAGTCTTGGCGCCGGGATGCCCGGGCTCTTCCGCGACTTTAGCCAAATCGGTGATTAACCCAATCACGAAAACGGCTTCTTTGTCTGGTGACTCGTTGCATTACTTGACGAATGACAACATCCAAATGGAAGTCGCGAAATGTTTAGGCGACGACCCGATTAAAGGCGACTGCCCGAAACAAAAGTTTGGCAAGATTTCCTCCTGGGACGTTTCCAGAGTCACGGACATGTCGCAACTCTTCGACCACCCGCCGTTGAAGAACAAAAACGACCGATATTCTTCTTTCAACGGTGATCTCGGCAACTGGGACGTCTCGCACGTCACGGACATGAAGTTGATGTTTAGCCGCGCCTTGGCGTTTGAAGGGAAGAACATCAACAAGTGGGACGTCAAGAATGTCGAAAACATGTCTGGTATGTTTAAACACGCGGATAGATTCAACGCGATGATTTCTGGCTGGAATACTGGCAAGGTGCGCAAAATGAACGTCATGTTCCAAAACGCGTTTGCGTTTGACCAAGACATTTCTCGCTGGGACGTCTCTCAAGTGAATGATTTCACGAGAATGTTCGCGGGTACCTTCGACAAAGGTTTCGGTCAAGATATTACCAGCTGGAGCGTCAAACCGCACGCGAGACAAGTCGACATGTTCTTTGAAGCGTATAACTTCCAATCGAAGTTTGTGTGCGACCACGTCGACCACGGACCAATCTCCTCGTGCGTCGGCGCAGCCGCGAGCGCCGGGAAGAGCGAATCCGAATTAAAGGAAATGGCCAAGAAGAAGGCGGCTGAAGACGAAGCCGACGATGACACCGACGTCGAAGAGAAGGCATCCTTCTTCGGTAGATTCAAGCATTGGTTGCAAAACTAACTTTTTTCGTGTTACAAGATGCAACTTCATCACCTTTTAAAAATTTTATTATATATGTTGTTATTAAATGTAAAATTATTATATTCCATTACTAGGAACACCAGTTACTAGTTCTCTATCTCTATCTACATCATCACCTTCCTACGCGGCGGCTTGCCTGTGTTTCTCTTCTCTGTATCTATCTATCTATCTATCTATTATGCGTGTATCCTCGTTTTCTTATTCTACATCTTATTCTAACATCTCTCGCGCCAACACGTTCGCCAACACCGCGTCGTCCATCTCCACCTCGTCGCACCCACCAACGCTCTCCGCCAACGCCGCCGCCAACATGTGTTTACACATCAACTTCTCGTCCCTGGAAACCACGTCCCACGTAAAACCTTTGCACGCGCAAAAATGGTCCGGGTACGTCAGATGTTGTTGTTGTTGTTGTTGTTGTTGTTGTTGTCCGCCGCCGCCGCCGCGGTAGTCGTCGTTCATCGTCGCGCCGCCACCATTCATACCACCACCACCACCACCATTCGTCGTCGTCGTCGTCGTCGTCGCCTTCACCGCGTACACCGTTCGTCTCGATTTTTTCCCGATAAACCTCGTCACCCCTCCTCGACTCGAGGCGACGTCCAGCGCTCTCCCCAAATTCGTCTCGCCAAAGATGCACTCCAAAGCGACCAAATCCTGTTCGCTCAAGCCTTTCTTTTTCTCGCGAATGTCTCTGAATATCGCTCGAGCGATGTTCCCTATCGAGCACGCGTTTTGCACGCCGCGTCCTCCGTGTTTTTCGGTGAGTCGTTCGATGTCTTCGTCTTCCTCTTCTTCTTCTTCTTCTTCATCCTCCGTGTCGTTGTCTTCGTCTCGGTTCGCGTCGTTTCCAATTTTGAATGTCTCTCCCTCCCCGCGCAAAGTTTTATTCGCGCGTTTTGTACTACGCGTCGTCGTCGCGTTGTTACTCGTCGCGTTTTCGTGACCCCCCATGCCGTTGCTTTTCCTCCTCGACGAATTCGTCAAAGTCTTTTGTCCGAGACTGTCGCCCACACCCATGAACGCCGGGTACGCCGACCCGGAGATGCATTCGTCCTCAACCGTCATGTGATTTCTGGGGGAAACGCAGATTCTCGTTCGCGCCTCACAGAGGTGTTTGTTGTTCGCGCGGCGTGTACACAACAGTTTTGAGTCGATTTTTACGGGACGCTTTGCAGAGGAAACAACGAAAGAGAGAGTCATGCGCGAGGAGGAGGCGACGCAGGAGAGGAGGAGGAAGACGACGACGACAAGCGTGGAGAAGAAGCACAAAAGGAGAATCATCTCGAGGGGCGAAGAGAGCGAAGAGAGCGAAGATGATTCAGAGGACGACGACTTTGACGGGAAAGACGACGACGACGAAGAGAAAGACGAAAAAGCGTTGAATGCTACGAATAACGAGAGAAAGATGGTGAAGAACAATAACGACTTTGACGACACTCCCGTTTATTCCGCCGATGCCGCCGCGGATGCGCTCGCGACGACGACGAATGAGACGACGGTTGAGAAGAACGAAACGAACGGCGACGACGACGACGCGAAGACGAATGAGACGACGAAAAGGAGGAGTCTTCGAAACGACGCCTACGCGCGAAAAAAAGAGCGTCTTCGTCAAAATCGATTCGGCGTTCCAGCGACGGCGCTCGTGACGTCTGTGGTACACAAACTCCGCGAAGCGTCTCGAGCGTTGATCGACCACTTGAGCAAAGGAAGAGACGAGGCCGAACGGATATTCGAGAAGATTGGAAGTAGCGCGGAGGAAACGAAGTGCGCCGCGCACGAGATTGAGAACGCGAGCAAAGAGATCGACGATTTGTTGCGCACGCTCGTAGACGCGGGAGTACGTCCCGCAAAGGAGGAGAAGAAGAAGGAGAAGAAGAACGTCGTTCGCGGCGGCGGCGCGTAAAGGCGCACGAGACGCTCTCGGTACGCGCGAGCGGATACTACTCCTCATAGCACGTACGAATAGCACGTAATACTAGCACAATCCGAGTAGACAGTCGCAAATGAGCGTTCGCACGAAACGTGTTCTTCGCGGTGTGCGACTTTCTTGCGTCTTAAAACATCGCGATCAAAGTAGTCTCTCGCCTTCGCTTCGTCTTTTCGTTTGTTTCTTCGAATCTCGTTGGAAACCGAATGTGCGACACAAAACGACACTTTGAACGGACTTTTGCAACGACCACAAAGAGACAGAACATTTCAACGACGACAACAACAACAACATGTCGACGACACCGAACGAACGCGTGGTGGTTGAAACTTGTGCGGCGAAAAGTCTCGATGATGATGACGTCGTTTTAGAGATGATTCGCGCGTGTGCGCACAAAAACCAGTGCTATTCCTGCGGCGAAGATGAATCCGTCGTCGACGAGAAAATCGTCAACGACGAGTGCGCGTACACGTTCGCGTCGCCGTTCGTTCTTTCTAGTTGCGAAAAAGAACAACAATGTCGTGGGATTTTCGTGAACATGAAAACGCGTCGCGCGGTGAGCAGGAAGTATTTACGCCTGGATTCGAGAAAGACGAACAGGCAAGGTTTGTATCTCGAGAGACGGTTTCGGAAGGTTTTCGATGATGTCAAAATCGAGGAAGACGAGAAAGAAGAGAAGAGAAAAAGTACTACTATAACGAAACTGGGCGTAGGAATACACGGCGGATTCGAAGAGGAAGATTTCGCGAAACCGAAATATACAGTCGCGAAGGAGGAAAGGATCGTCGTGTACGATTGCGAGCGAGACGTGATCTTGGCGGGAATGAAGGTGGATTTTGAAAAGGATCGTCAAACGGAGGAGGCGCGAAACGACGACGCGTCGTCAAAGTTGCCGACGGTTGTTTTCGAGTGCGCGAAAACCATCTCGAAAAAGGAAGGTTACGACGCGAAGAAGGACGTGATGGCGAGTTGGGAGGACGTGCCGAATGTTTCCAAGTATAGCGAGAATTTAGTGCAAGTGAAGAGCGAAGGGAAGACGAGGATTTCGCCGGATCCAAAGACGTGGAAATGTTTTGAAACCGGGGAGACGACGAATTTATGGTTGAACTTGAGCGACGGCGTCATCGGAAGCGGGCGCAGACATTTTGACGGGAGCGGTGGAAACGGGTCCGCGTTGAGACATTACCAGAGCGAAAAGACGAAAGGAAACGAGTATCCGCTGGTGGTCAAGTTAGGCACGATTACGCCGGACGGGGCGGACGTGTATTCCTACGCCGCGGATGAAGACGACGCGGTCACCGATCCCAAATTGGCCGAACACTTAAAATTTTGGGGCATCGATATCATGTCGCAAGTGAAAACTGAGCAAACGATGAACGAGATACAAATCGATAAAAATCGAACGTTTGAGTTCGACGCGATCACGGAGCACGGGAAGGATTTAAGAGAAGTCAGCGGTGAGGGGTTGATTGGATTGAGAAATTTAGGGAACTCGTGCTACGTGAACTCCGTCGTGCAAGTGATGAAAGAGTGCGCGAACGTGAGGAAAGTGTTCGCGGACGAAAAGCAGAAAGAGCACGTTTTTGAAACCGGAAACAGTGGTGGAGCCAAAGCAATCGAGAACGATCCGTTGGCGCAAACCGTAAAACTTTTTTCCTCGTTGACTTCCAGCGAGTACGCGCGGACGAGCGAAGAACTCTCGGACGAAACGCAAAAGAAACAAGACTTGCGAGGATTAGCGGAAGGTTTAGCGCCTCGAATGTTTAAGCGGTTGATTGGAGAAGGTCACGCGGAGTTTTCCACCGCACGACAGCAAGACGCGCGCGAGTTTTTCGAGCATTGCTTAGAGATGTTTGACAAATGGCAAAAAGACGGAGTTCGCGAATCTCGGTTTTTCGCCAACGAACACGCCGGTGGTGTTGCTCTTAGTTCAATTAGCTCCGAATTTCAATTCGAGACTTTAGCAAGGACCGTGTGCGGAAGCTCGCACAAAGCGAAGTTCGAAGTAGGTTCGCACACAGTTTTAGATATGTGCGTACCGAGAGAAAAGGCGGTGAAAATAGAAACCACCAAAGAGGAACTAGAAACGGCCGCGTCAAAAAGACAAAAGAAGGAAGGCGAAGAGGACGCTCCCGCACCGTTAGAAGTTCCGTTTGCGACGTGTTTAGAAACGTTCACGCAAGAATCTATCATCGAAGACTATTATTCGCCGGCAATTCAAGGGAAAACGTTTGCGACGAGGAAGACGTTTTTGAAAACTTGTCCGAACGTGTTGGCTCTGTGCGTGAATCGATACTACGTCGGCGACGATTGGAGACCGACGAAGATGGATTGCGTGGTGAACGTTCCGGAAAGACTCAACATCGAAAGTATGCGAGTTGACGAGAAAAAAGACGTGGATGCATATGAATTGTTGCCGGAAGACGTGGACATGGATGCGAATGCGGCGGCAAATGCAGCCCCGGCGGCGAAGGAAATCACCGCGGACGACGCGATTGTCGCGCAGCTCGTCGCCATGGGTTTTAGCGAAAACGGGAGTAAACGCGCCGCTATCGCGACAAGCAACGCGAGTGCGGAAGTCGCCATGGAGTGGGTTTTTGCACATTCCGAGGACCCAGATTTTAATGACCCGCCGGTGACCACTATGGATTTGAGTAAAGACGTCGACAAAACGAATAGCGTTTCGGTCGAAGCGATTTCGCAACTCGAGTCGATGGGATTTTCGAGCGCGGCGAGCCGAACGGCGTTACGCGTGAGTGGGAATAGCAACAGCGTCGAAGCGGCGTGCGAGTGGCTCTTCGCAAACATGGACAATATCGACGACGCGTGCGCGAAAGCTGAACGCGAGTTGGAGGAGAAAGAACAAGCTGGAAGAGACGCGTCATCGACCGATGATACTACTATGAACGAAATAATCGACGGTAAAGGCGAGTACGAGTTATTCGGCGTGGTCAGTCACATGGGTTCAAACACGGCGTGCGGTCATTACGTCGCCCACGTCAAAAAGAACAACCAGTGGATTCTCTTCAACGACGAAAAAGTTGCGGTCAGTGAAAGCCCGCCCCTCGGATTAGGCTACTTGTACTTTTTCCGAAGACTTTGAGCGAACAGAACTAACTACAGTACCGACGACGTAATAGTTTTTTTAATACATCGTCGAGGACTGCGTACCTAAACTCGACGATAAATTCTAAACTTCTAGTATTCCGCTTTGAAAAATGGCCACAGCTTTGGTCGGCTTCGTCCAAACTAATTTGCTCGTCGCCGCTCTCTCGTCGCCCACGCGACTGGCGACGAAATTCCACGCTTTCACTTGACTCGACGGCGAAAACACCGGCGTGCTCGCTATTTTCGAAATCACGTCCAAACTCTCTCGATCGACTCGTCCGAAAATGATATTCTTCCCGTCTAAACTCGGAACCGGCGCCGGTCCAGTCGTTATTATAACTTCACTATAAACGTTGCCATCGAAGGGACTCGCCGTCCGACTTCCGTCGTAACTCAACGCCAACGAAACCGTGCCCGGTTTCAAATGGTTCCCGCGAAACGCCGACGCCTTTGTTAAATCCGCGTTTCGCTCGCCCGCGCTAAACGTCCCCTCCGGTACCGAAACTTGTCCTAAACGTTTGCTCCCGTTCGCACCAAACGCGATAAACTCTCCTTTCCGTATGTCGTGGAAAACAGTTCGGTCGTACGCGCCGCTCTCGACTAACTTGCGAAACATTTTCTCCGTATCTGGACACTTTTTCCCATACAGACCAATTTTCACTCTCCCGATTTTCTCGGCGTCTCCTACCGAACACACCGCGTCTCCACCCAACGCCCTTTCCGCGCGAACGATAGATTCGCACAGGCCGATGTCAAAGTACGCGCAGGACGTTATTTCATCTTCTTCACTCCACTCCTCGACAGACTTTGCGTCGGCATCATTCAACAGAAGGGAGAAAAAGACAACGAACGCGCTCGTTAAAGAAGGAAAGGAAACCAACAACGCTTCGCGTCTTCTGCTTTTCCTCTCAAAATTCGTCGTCGCAACAACAACAGTCTCATTACTTTTGCGCTTCTCTCTTTTCCTCCTCGTCTCTCCTTTTCCTCCTCCTCCTCTGTCGTTCTTCAAAGAGAGCGCATTCGTATGAAAGAAAGCAGAGGGGGAGAGAGAAAAGGTCGACGGCATTTTTTTCAAAGGCACCCTCTTTTTTTTTTTGAAGACACAGTTCGCCTCATTAAGTAAAAAGAAGAAGCGCAAACTTTTCTCTCATCTCTCTTCTTTGTTTTAGTACGCGCGTTTAAGAAGAAGAAGAAGCGCGTAATAAAAGTCGTTCTTATTAAAAACGAAGACATGTCGCCGACGCACAGTAAGAAGTTTTGTTGTTGTCGTTCTTTTTTTGTCCTCCGCTTTTGATTGATGATTTTGATTTCGTTCGATTGAATAATACTACGTGAGGAAAAGCTTGAAAATTGTTGGCACTTTTATATATAATATTGACGCGCACTTTCTCTTCTTCTTCGGTCTTCTTTTCCGGCGGTCGATACTACTCACGCGTCGTAAAGGTATATGTTTCGCGAACAATAAAGGCGGCGCGGGGAAAACGTTCATGGCGTACCAACTGGCGTGCGAAGCGGCGCGCGCGAAACCAGATTCCAAAATTTTGGTCGTTGATTTCTCAATATATTCGGATATTTCAGCGTTGTTAATGGGAGGGTCCTCGCGAGACGGCTTCGGGAGACCGATGAAAGGACTACAAGTGGCCGTGGATGCGGTGGATCCGGACGAACGAGCGGACGCGTTGGTTCGAGATTTAGAGTTGGCCGCGTTGAGGAAAAAGTTGAGGAGAGAAGACGAGGAGGCGTCCTCGTACGGGAGCGTGGCCGCCCCGGCGCAACAACATCGATCGATTTTTGGGGCGTATTTCACGCCGTCGCCGGGGAGGATCGAGCAAATGAAGAAGAAACAGGAAGAGGAGGAAATTGTGGATTTGACGAAATACGCGGCGCAACCGGGGAAGTATAACGAGAACGTTCCGAAGAACTTGTATTTAATCGCCGGGTGCGGGCAGGAGAGTTGGAGTTTGGAACACACGCAGGATATCGTCATGGACGACGGTTCAGGGCAGCAAGACATTCCTCTGTGGGCGAGAACTGGCGACGAGTGGTTTCCTGCCGCAAAGGAGATGGAAAAAGCGATTTTATCGTTGCCGAAGGAGTTTGATACGGTGTTTGTGGATACCGACCACCTTTCGGCGTGCGTTTTGACAAAGTTGGCTTTGGCTTCGGTGAAATCAGTTGTCGTCCCGTTGTCGTTCGACGACGTTGATTTTAATCGATTGTTTCAAGACGTCACCAAGAACGCCTTGTTCCAAGACGTGATGATTGATATGGACATCAAGAACCAGTTGAAAGCGAGAGTGAAGAAAATGGTGTTCACTCGCGTGGACAAAACGGCGAACAAGCCGACGTCGACGCCGCGAGGCATTCACTCGCCGTTTACGCCCACGAAAACGACGCAGGCGCAAATGGACGACATGGCGCAACAAATGTGGGCGGCGTGTGAACACAGCGAGTACATCAAGAGTCTCTTTTCCGGCATCGAGGATTTAAAACCAGAAGGAGGGAGCTTAACGCAGACGTTCGTGAGAAAGTACTTTTCGACGTTCAAGTTAGTGCCGGATTTGGCCGCGAACATTTCGAAAATGAACGGGGTGCCTTTGTGCGTGATGACTGGGGACACGTATACCGCCGCGAGTGGTTTGAGTGGGAAATCCGACGCCGGGAGTTTGACCGCTTTGAAAGTGGAGTTACAGTACGAGTGCCAAAGCATTTTGGACGACACTTTCAACGCGCCAGTCACGGCTTCGTAAGAAGAAAAGAAAGAAAAGGGGGATAGGTAGGTAGAACAGCAGCAGCAGGAGGAAAAGGAACACATACACACACACAGAGAGAGAGAGAGAAAGAGAGAGACATAGCGCGCGAAACTTTAGTCGCGCGAGTAATATATACGTAATATAACACAGAGAGACAAAAACATCTTTTTGAATTTCCATTCATCAAAGTACATTACAAAAATTTCTTCTATCGCGCTATAGCAGGTACCTGTACACATATCGTATCGTACATGTATTCCTTTTTTCTTTCTACTTGTTATTGTTATGCTCTACTAAACCGCAGTATTTCGGCGGTGACTGTGCGAACGTCGCAAATGTGATCGCAAATGTTGGGAATGCGACGAGTTCGCGTGCGCCTGTTTCCTTTGCTCCGCGAGCGCGATGGTGTGAATCATCAAAAGCGCTTGCACGCAATAACAAACGCTGCCCATGACGTAGCCAACAAACAACCACAACGCACCTTTTACAAAACGCGCGTGATCTGCTTTGATATCGTGGTTTGTTGGAAAGTCATTGCCATACGGCGAGCTCGATGCGTTACCGCTGCTATTCGGCGTCGTCGTATGATTATTGTTCGCCATCTCATCGTAGAGTCTTTCTAATACCATCGATACCATCGATGAGGACACGGTTTCGTTATGCGTCGTCGAAGAAGTAGAAGGCGCGCCGCTCGCCATGCTATTCGCCACTGCAAACGTTGACGCTGGCGGTGTCATTATCGCCCCGATTAAAAATAACCACGATCCGATTAAGGAATAAAATGAAATTTTTTCGTGCGCGCCGTTTGGTAACAGAAAAGGATTCCACACCCACTGGCGTTTACTCGCGCACCAATAAAACCACGAGCCGAAGAGATAAGCTAACGCACCGCAGTGCCCAGTTCGCACTTCGACTACGGTGGACATTTGCACGAACTGCTTTCGATCTTCCGAGGAATCAAAGTGCGTGTGATACCACCAGTGACCGTGATGCGTACTGTTCGTATTCGCGTGTATTGGAACGGTAACCCAGTGCGCGGAATCTGCAATCACCATCGTCGCTATGATTTCGGCGACGAACAAACCGCTTCCGATTAACGTCAACAGCGCTCCAATCAATTCTAACTTTCTCGTTCGTTTAATCCACTCGTCGTTATTTTCTCTCAACCACATCTGTCTGCTCGGTTCCATCTCGCGTGTTCGTTGTTCAAACAAAACCACGTTCAAATCGTTCTCATCTCGTATTTGCTCTCTCAATCTTGCATCACCCCCGAATTTCACGCGTCGCTTATTTTTCGCTCTCGAGTACTTCCTCTTTGCTCGGTAGGACGCCCACAGCGTTAATGCGCTCGCAAAAAAGAAGAAAAAGCCGCCGATTAAATACGGAACCAGTTCAGCTCTCACGTACATCTCTGGGTTTCTCGTCACCCGGCGAAAACACGAACACGCGGAACCGACGACGCAAAACAAAGCGGCGAATAAGAAACACATGGCCACCCACCAAGACAACGAATCAAACTTCCAACACCAACGGAACCGAAACAAACAGTAGTTTCTCGAGTCTTCGATAACACTCGTATTATTAGTATTAGTATTAGTATTCGCCCCTGTCGAAGGATGCACCGCGAGTAAAGCGATGTCGTCCTCATCGATTGAAAGCGTTTCGTTTTGTTCTTTGTCTCCTTCTTCATCTTCGCAACATTCTTCGCCGCCCGAGACGTCGGCATCGTCATCCTCATCCTCCTCCTCGGACGACGACGAAGAAGAAGAAAAAGAAAAAGAAAAAGAAGAAGAACGGGGACGATGTGCTTCGGAATCTGACTCCGAGGATTCAGAAGAACAACTCCTCTCGATCTCCTCTCCGTCTTCGTTCACTTTCACCCTCTCTTTCGTCCACGGGTCTCTCCTGTACACGAAAAATCCTTCCTCCTCCTCTTCTTCTTCTTTCGCTCTTCGTCGTTTACGTCGTCTTCGTCGTCTTCTCTCGACGGGGTTTACGTTCATCATCGTCTCAAAGTTGGGTAAAACAAAAAGCACATTTTTGATACGAGTCTTCTTCTTCTTCAGTGCTTCTCTTTTTTCAAACGCCTTTCGCGCGACAACAAAAACCGCAAAAGCCCAACACGACTACGAACAACGAAACCCCTCCTCTTCTTCACAGTCTTCCTCTCGACGAACGAGAGAACGAGAGAGAGACAAAGCCACCGCGTATTCCTTCAATCTCACACTTTACTCCGAGAGAAAGAAAAATGAAAAGAACGGAAGAAGAAGACGAAGAAGAAGCAAGAAGAGACGACAAAAAAAAAGTATTTAGGGTTTGAAAAAAAACACAGTACACTTTTTTCTCTCATCAATTAAATTCGTCAGTCAGAACTCGATCCGAGTTTTCTTTCGTCTCTTCGTCCTCGTCGTCATGACGAACGAGGAGGACCGAGAACCTCTCTTAGCGAGGAGGACGATTATTCAGACGACGACGACGCGAGCGAAGAAGACAAATAATACTAATTCGATTTTGATGAACAACACGGGGGAAACTTTTTATTCCTCGTTTACGTCGTGTACGTCGTGTACGTCCAGGTGGGGGAAGATGATTTTCATCTTCTTTTTGGCCGCGGCGACGATTGGAGGATTGCTCGGCGTCGATCTGTCGCCGCGCAGAAGGGATGATGATGACGATGGACGTTTACTCGCGCAGAAACAAAGGCATCGTTATCAGCAGCGGCATCAATTTGGCGAGGCATTATCATCGTCGTCGTCGTCGTCGTCGTCGTCGTCATCGACGACACAGGCGACGGCGAGATCCCCGGACGCGCTCGTGGAGAGTAAACAAGTGGAACCGGAACTGGCGTTTCACACGGAGGAGGAAATCGCGTCGGTGATCGCGGCGGCGTTGGAAGGCGACGAGAAAAAGACGAGCGACGAGAGGAACATGAGACGGAGGAGAGAGAATGATAACAACAACAACAACAACAACAACAACGAAGAGGTGAGTAGCAGCAGCAGCAGCAGCAGACGAGCGAAGGAAGAACCGATGATGGGGAAGAGAGAGGCGGACGACGACGACGACGGCGGCGGCAAAGAGAACGAAGGCGTCGACGCGGACGAGGCGGAGGCGAATGGGGAGAGGATTAGCATCGGAAGCGCCACCGCCGCCGACGGCGGCCCCGGCGGTTCTTCAGAAGATAAAGACGATCAAGAGGACGAAGCCGAGGAGCAGTCGCAAGCGGAGGAGGCTTCGAGAGCGTGGGATTTGAGCACGTATCTTAACGTGCAAGCGAATTCAGAAAATTCGGCGGAGAGTTTAGTGGCGTTGATTGCCTCCGTAGGAGGCGACGAGAGAGAGTTGGAGAGGTACGTGAAAGTGGTTGAACCAATTGACCCGAGCCAATGGCCGGTGAATATCGATAAAGCGATGTACGCGTTGAAGAGTATTTTTAGATTGAAAGCGAGAGCGGCGGAAGCGGCGCAGATGGAAGCCAAGCTGGGAAATTTCGTCAACGAAGACGAGATTGAAGATGGAATCGCGACTCGCAGATTGAGACGAAGAAGAAATTTGATGAAGGCAGATGAGGAGGAAATCGAAGGAGGTAAACTCGGGTACTTTCAGATGGGTAAATTCGTGAACGACGTGATCAAAGGAAAAGTGAGCGAACAATCAAACGAAGATGATGAAGAGGAAGAAGATGATCAAGATTACGATGAAAAAGCAACTTCAGGCAGCTCCTCCACCCAATCCATGGGGGCTTCGTTAGGCGACGAGAAAGAGAAGTCACTTTCTTCGTTCGACGATTTAGAGACGAGCTCTTTGGGCTATTTCGACTTCAAAAGTTTCATCGACGACATGCTCTCGAATCATCCGGAAAAGAAGACCATAGACAGCGACGATGGAGAAGGCATTTCGTATTTAGGCACTGGCGATAACGAGGACGAGAAGGAAACGAAGAAGAAACAAAAACTTCCCTCGCTCGGGTATTTCGATTTCAAAAAGTTTGTCGAAGACGCAATGAGTGAAGCGCCGAAACCGAAATACGAGCGAAAATTCATGGACTCCGAAAACGACAGTTCTGGCGTGTATTTAGATGCTGCGGCTGGCTCGACTCTTGGGGAGGCGCAACAACCGAAACTCGGCAAAGTGATCGAAGATACCTCCGAAACCATCGAAAGTTTGAAACCGCTTGGGCTCACCGCCGATGACGTGAAAGTTTTGTACAAAGCGTACAAGAAAGAGAAGAAGGAAAAGGAAAGTTTGCAGGATAATTCAGAGAAGAGTGGTAATAAAGTATCTGCATTGATTGAGGATGACGACGAGGAGATGACCTTGGCGAAAGAGTGGAACTTGAACAATTTGAGAGGCATGGGATGGTTCGAAGCGTTAGTCGACCGCGATAAAGAAACCGGTAAGTTATCCTCCAAGTGGTGGCAAACTGAAAAGATTCCAGAGTTGGGAAAACTCTTCTCTCACGTCTACCGATGGCAACTCGCTAAAGACGCGAAAAATGAAAAGGCTTTGATTTTGGACGCCGATGGTTTGTTAGACACGTCCAATCTCGCCATTCCCATGGACGCCATTCGAGTCATCTCGGCGCACGCATCGAACGATTTCGACGTCATGTTCTTGGGAAATCTGGGCACGAAAGATCCAATCTTTGAAACCTTCCCAGACTCGAGCGGTAACGTCATCGAGATCCGCAAATGGCAAGGAACGCAAGACGCGACCAACGCGAACGCATACATCGTCTCGGCGCAATTCGTGAACAATATTTTCGATTTTATTTTGAGCTCAGACATGAACGTGCCGAAGGAGAGTTTGGAGAACTGGTTAGGAAGAGTCGTTTGCGGCGCCAAAGAGCAACAACAACCGCAACAACAAGACGATTTAGAAGAAAACTCCTCCCTCGGTCTCGAATCGGCCGTCAACGAAGAGCTCTCGGAGGAAAATACTTTAGCCAAGAAACCAGTCGTCGGAAAACACGTGTTTAACTGCTACTCCGCCGCCGGCGTCCAAGTGAAGCCAACCGCTTCGTCATCGGACGCCGCTTCGAAGCGCCAACGCAAACAGCAACAACAACAACGATCGACCGCCGCTACCGCGGACGTCGTCGACGGTCTCGAAAGCGTCTCTTCTTCCGAAGAGAAAGGAGGTACAGACGTTCATCGAGCAGTCGCTTAATCATATATTATTCTTAGATTTTTATTAAATTAAAATAGTTTGTACTTCTGTCTTTGTAACGAAACAACTCACGCCACAACTCATTTCTCTCTCTCTCTCTCTCTCTCTCTCTCTCTCTCTCTCTCTCTCTTTCTCTCAACGCACTCGGTCGCGTCAACGCGCCGCGAATAAAAAAGAGGACGTAAACGTAAACGTAAACGAGTAGTAAACAACCACGACAAAGAATGAGAGTCAAACGCAAAACTAAAGTCCGGAAATACCTTCGATACTACCGCACAGTCCACGGGTTCCGCGAACCGTACAAAATTCTCCTCGACGGAAACTTCGTCTCCGCGTGCGTCGCGCGGAAACTGGACGATTCCGCCGCGCATCACGTGACCAAATTCTTATCCGCGAACCCATCGACGTGCAAAATATTCACCACGCGAGCGGTGAGGAAAGAGTTGGAGACCATGAAAGGCGAGGACTTCGCGGAAGCCGCGAATCAAACGCACAAGCTGTTGCTCGTGAATGAAAACGAAAACCCCTCAGGAGGAGGAGGAGGAGGAGGAGGAAGAGATGACGCGACGATGAAGAAGAATACGAAGAAAAACAACAGGAGCAGCGGGTACATAGAGAACGTCAAAGAGAGCATACTCGACGCGTGTAAAGAGGACAATCGAGAACGATTCATCGTCTGCACGCAAGACGGAGCGCTGAAAAAGCAGTTACGAAAGGAAAGCGCGAAAGTACCGATTATTTTCTGCCACGTGAGCGGGTTACAGATGGAACCGCCGGTGGACGCGGACAGTAAGAGCGGGTTTGCAGGACAGACGGAGAAAAACGAAGGCGTTTCGGAGAAAGAGATGCGCGCGTTGTTGACGGAAAGAGAAGGAGGAGAAGAGGAAACGAGGAGCATGTACGACGTGAAAACGAACGTTCGTTATAAGATGAAGAAGACGAAAGGACCGAACCCGCTGTCGAATTTGAAGAAGAAAAAAAGAGGTGGGCCTGATGGTCTGTCTGCGCCGGATGTGTCCACGCCAGGAGGCGGGAAGAAGAAACGGAAAAGACGTTGAGTAGGGACGAAAAACTTTTAGATTTTTAGTACTAGTTATAGCAGTAGAAGCAGCTCAAGTTGGTACCAGAATATTAGTGAATAAATATGTAACAACAACAACAGCAACAACATCATCACCATCATCATCATCATCGTCGTCGTCGTTGTCGTCGTCGTCGTCGTCGTCGTCGACGACGACGACGTCTTTGTCTTTGGTTTGTTTTATTCTTCCGGAACGACTTTGTAATCCATCTGCAGCTTCATCGTGCACACATTTTTCTCCTTACCGTCCGGAGAGTCCAATTCTACGTATTTATAACAGTGTCCGTATAATTTATGCGACCAGTTATCTTCCAACATGTGCGAAACCGCAATCGACGTGCTCGCGATCACGACGTATTTTGGATTTTCCTCGTGTCCTTTTCTCGTCGAAGGAGTTTTTTTGGTGGTTCCTTTTTCGTATCGTTTTCCACCGCTGTTGTTATCACCATCAACCGCGGCGACGACGACGAGGTTCTCCTTCTCCTCTTTCGTTCGCTCCACGTCTAAAACTTCAAAGTGTAAATACTCGCTCGGGTTTCGAATTTCAAACTCTTCGAGCATGTGCAAGTTGCGATAGGCATCTGGTTCGAGAATTTTTCCGTCCGGTAATTCGACTCGCATGATTGGAACGAGATGGCCTTCGCTCGTCCCTAACGCGACGGCGATGTGCGGGTTAAATTCGGACGGGTTTGGGTTTTTCAACTCCACGGACGGGGGAAACTTACGAAATTTCAGGGTTCCCGCGGAAAGAGAGGCGATGGCGACCATGGTTTTGACGACGATGCGATTGATGTGTAAAGTGCGTTTTTTTTGGCGAAAAAAAAAATAAGCGTTTCGAAAGAAAGGAAAGGAAGAAAAAAGGAAGAACGCAAACGCGAAAAGCGTGGTGGAGCGGAGGGGCGCCGCGGGGTAGATCAGCAGCACACTCATCTTTTCTTACAACGACGCGCGTTCTCACTAAACGGAAATTTTACTCTGTGCCGCGCATGGCGACGGCGACGAAGGCGATGACAAATACCGCGTACGTGATTGCAATGCTCGTCGCTTGCGCCTTCTTGAATGAAAATTTGTGCACGACTGGAACCAAAAACACGTAATACGCGGTGACTGCGATGCCGTATTGCATGAGCATTTTCATTGGCGTCGTGAAATTGATTGGGACCGAAATACCTCTCAATCGGACGATTACGATAGAAATACCGGAACCGACCGCGAGTTGCGTTCCCGGCGAGGCTAAGGAGGCGGTGACCGCCATTTTTGCGTGACCCATTCTGGCGACGGCGAGCATACCGGCCAAATCGCCCGCGCTCGCGCCCCATGCCATTAACGTGCCACCTAAAAGAGATTCTCGAATACCGAAGATGTGACCGAATGCTTGGAACATGAAGACAATTTCGTCGGCTAAAATGTGCATCCAGGCGATGCCGACCGTAAACGCGCAGAAGAGCATAATTGGTGAGGTTTTCGGATCGGCGCCTCGAGTGGGCGTTCTCGCGTGCGCGAGTCTCGCCCAGAACGCGCATATCGCAAATATAGCGTACGCGGAGAATTGTAATTCACCGTGTTGTCCTCGAACGTTGGCGCTTTTGTTCATTTTTTTCTCCAGTAAACTTCTCGCCGTGCCATCGAAGCCGAACAAAACAATGTCCAACATGCCCGTGGCGTATAAGAGGAACAACGGCGCGACAAACGCGATAACAGCGGCGTGCAATGGGCGCACGCGGCCACGGCTAGTAGATGGCATAGTCAACGACACTATAACAACGATCCATCCAGTCAACCACGTCGTTGGATCGTCCGACCATTTCTTCGCTCCGGATTGCATGGACAACCATCTTCGAAAAGAGGAAACGAGGGAAGAAAAATACTGCCCGGAAGAAAAACCATCCGAATGTCTTCGACTTTTAATAGCCGCTCCAACTCCTCTATTGCCCGAATCGCTAATACTGCCGCGTTGCGACCCTTGCGCGAACTTGCTGCTCAAGTTGTGCAGATTTTTGTTCGTCGTTGTTGCGACGCCGCCCCCACCTCTCGGAGAACTTATCGGCGAGTGCACGTACTCATCGTCCGAATCCTCGTCGTCGGTGATTTCATACATTCTGTGTAAATCCACCTGGTCATCGTCGTCTTCCCCGCCACCGTGATGATGACCAACTACTCCGTGTGCCATCTCCATGCTATTATTATTATTGTCCTCCTCGTCGCTCGCGTCTTCCAACACGTGGCTCTTCACCGTCTTCATCCCGCTACTATGTTTACCACTCTGACTACCGTGACCACTCCCGACCCCTTTCCAACTCATTGGAATCAAATCATCCACCCAATGTCTCCCGTAAATCACAAAGCACACGTAAAACGCGTACACACCTAAATACATAAATCCAAACGCGAACGAAATTTGACCGTACGAACACATGGCGTACGAAATCAACAACAACGCGCAGTAGTGTACGCAATCTCTCAAATACGGTACCGCTTCCACGGTAACCCCACTACCACCTGGCGAAAACACCACCGCCAACGCCTTACAAATCGAACAGACGTAAATCCCTGCCCCGACAGATTCGCTCATCGCCAAATTAAAATCCGGTTCCTCGCTGATACACATCGCCGCCAACTGCGTAAAAATGTCCGGCGCCGACCCGCCCAACGCCAACAACGTCGCCCCGGCGACGTCGTCCGGCAGTTTAAACATTTTCGAAATCGTTCGAATAGCGGGCGCAAAGAACACGTCCGCGACAATCGCAATCGCGCTGAACAAAATCCCGGCCCAGACGGCGAGTAAAGGCACTTTCATAAACGCCGGCACGGAGTCGTTGATGTCATCCGTGCAAAAATAAAACGCCAAGTAATCGATCTTCCCGGCTTCGCAGCGTTCGTTCAGTTTCGAGTGCCTGCACGGAGTGCGCGACGCGAACGGGCGACACCCGAGCGCGTAATCATCATCAAACCTCTCGTCCATTTTTTAATGACTCGGCGAGACGAAAAAAAAAAGTGCTCTGAGCGAAGAACACAATCTCAAACACCTCGATTTAGGGTCTTCTCAGTGTTAGAGCCACGACACCGTTAAAAAATTCTCTCACTCTTTCTCTCTCTCTCTCTCTTTCTCTCTCTCTTTCTCTCTTTCTCTCCGCTCTCCAAAAGTCAGATCTGAAAGCGACGAGCGAGAGCGGAGAGATGACAAAAAGCCTTTTTCTCCTCCGGGGGGCTTCCGTCGACGACAACTCCGCGAAAGGGGGGAGGATGAGGAGGCGAAGGCGGAACGCGAAGGTGGTGGTTAGGATGAACGAAGAGAAACAAAAAAGGAATCCATTCCCACTTTCGAATTTTGGGTCGGGATGCGCGAGCAACAATAACGAGAACGGTGAAGACGACGACGAGGACGACGATATAAACAACAACAACAACAACAACGACGACGTCGGGAAACCACGAATCCCAATCGGAGGACGGTTTTTGTGGTCCAACGAAGGGAAATCGATCGGTACGGGTTTGAAAAAACTGCCAGATTTTCGACGAAATATGCTGGAAGAAGGCACGGAGGACGTTTGGTTGAAAGAAATGGAGATGAAGCATTCGATATTGGACGCGTACGGAGAGCGTTGCGTCGTGTATAAAGAAGAGGAGCGAACGGACTTGGACGAAGCCTGTCGAGAGTTATTAAACGCGGTTGCGGAGTTGTTGACGGAACAGTATCCAGAAAGGTACGCGATAACAGAGAAGAACGAGGACGGGAGCCGAATGATTTCAATACCAAAGCTCGATAACTACACGGCTTCTTTAGAACCGAAGTCGGGAAAGGAGGCATTGATCACCGCCGCGCGATTGAGCACGAACGAGTTTTGTATAATGCGAAGAAGCAGAAACGGCGGAGAAGAAGCACAAAGTGAGAAACAGGAAAACGGTGGAGATTTCTTCGCCAGAGAACCTTCGGAGCACGAATTCGTCGCCGGCGTGGTGTGCTTTTCCTTCGACCCAAAGAAACGCGAAGGGAAGAACTTATCGCAGCTGCACAAACCGGTGCCGAACTACGAGGAGAAAATTGAAATGGCGACGAGGCGCGTGTTTGATAACTTGTTAAGGAAGATGGACGAGGACGGAGGACAGCCATTGTTTCGCGCAAATTGGGCGATACAGAATAGCAGCGATTTAATTAGCACCGATTTAGATTGGCATCCGACGAATGTTAAAATCGGTGGTGTGATGAATAGAAAACATTTAGTGGAGGAAAGTTCGACCAATTCTTTCGGCGACATCGACGCGATGCACACGGGATATATGGACCCGACGCAAGGTATGCCGAAAAATGTTCGCGAGGTTGGGAGTAAAATGTTTACGCGCGTAGAATACGAAACGATATCGAAACTAAAAACGAATGGGTTTTCATTGTTTACGGTGAAGACGTATTTAGAACCGTTAGAAAATTTTTCGGCGCCGGAAGCCGCGGAGTCGCTGTTCGTCGCCATCACCGAAGCGAGCGAAAGCGAGTTGAAGTACAAATCGCTCGAAAACGCCAACTTGAAGAATCTGATATTAGAATATTTGGTTGCGAATTTGCCAAAAGTCCAGTCGTCTTCATCGTCGTCGTCATCTTCTTCTTTATCATCGACGACAGTATCGTCAAACGTTCTCAAATGTCCCATGGGTTTTTCCACGCCGAAGATTAAAGAAGAAAGAGAAGAAGACGCGCGGACGACACAACCACACGATTTCACTCCGTGGACGTCATTCGATAAAGCAATCGAGGATGCCTCCCCTATTCCACCTTCGTACTACACGAGTGAGAAATTGGCGCAGCGTGAACGCGCCACGGTCTTTTCGCCAGAGAAGGATTGGGTTTGCATCGGGCACGTTTCGGATGCGCCAAGCGTGAACGATTATTTCACAACCACTGTGTTTTCCGATGAAAGCGAAAACGCCGCCGCCGCCGCTGTAGAAATAGTATGCGTGCGAACGGAAGAGAATACGTTTAAAGCGTACGAAAACGTGTGCCAACACCATTTCGCGAAGGTTGCTGATAAGAAACGAGGCACGTGCACAGCGAAAGCAAACTCGTGCGCGGCGGCGTTGCAATGTCCGTATCACGGATTCACGTATGATGTATCAAATGAAGGAAATGGGAAGCTCATCTCGGCGACTCGAATGAAAGGCATGGAAGAGCGAACGGAAAAGATTAAACTCAAAGGCGGTTACGTGTGCGAAACGTTCGGTCCGTTTGTGTTTCTAAAGAAAGATGAGAGTTCGTCGTCGTCGTCGTCGTCGTCTTTGCGAACGTTTTTAGGCGCAGATTTTGCCAGTCGAGTCGAAGAAGCTGATATCAACGTCTCCGATCGCGAGTCTTTTCGTCACGTCGCTCGCGAAACGTTTGAAGTTGAATCGAATTGGAAAGTTTTCATAGATAACTATCTCGATGGAGGTTTCCACGTCCCTTTCGCACATAAAGCGCTGGTCAAAGAAGGTTGCGACATGAGCAAATATAACATCACGCTCTTCGATAATATGAACTCGATTCAATCCGTGGACGTTAGAAAAGAAGAGAACACCAACTCTCGCCTCGGTTTAGGCTCAGCGACCTACGCGTTTGCCTTTCCGAACGTCTGTCTCAACAGATACGGACGTTGGCTGGATACCAACGTGGCGTTCCCAAATCCTGCAGACCCAAATAAGTGCGTCGTCGAATTCAACTGGTACATCGATAACACCAACCACGACGAGGACGACGACGAAGAGTTATTCATAAAGCAAAGCCTCCTCGCCTCTCGCGTCGTCCAAGACGAAGACGAAAATCTGTGCGCCTCCGTACAAAAAGGGCTCCGCTCCAAAGTCGCCTCTTCTTCTTCTTCTTCTTCATCCCGAAGCGGCAGCGGTGGCGACGAAGATCGAGAAGAAGGGTTATACTCCCCTGAATGCGAATCAATCATGTTTGCATTTCACAAGAGATATTATCGCGCCGTCCTCCTCCCGGGCGAATAAAAGAAACGACCGGTTGTAAATATTCTACTTGTGTATATTTTTTTGCCTGACCTTTTTTTTGACCTCATTTTTAGTACAAAGTGACACACACACACACGCACCACACACGCACACAATGTTGGTGTTCAAGAAACCTCTTCTCTTACTCCTGATGATGCTTTCCATCGCGCACTTCGCGGGCTTTCTCTCGTCGTCGTCCTCGACGACGTCGACGTCCAAAATCGTTGCTTTCGCGCAAGCCGAAGACGGCGAGGAAACGACGCCGTCGTTTGGGGATGATGAACGCGAGGAAGACGACGACGACGACGACGACGAGGACGACGAAGATCCCCCATCAAACGATAACTCGGACGAGATCGATCCGTACCCCGAGATCGAAGACGACGAGGACTCGAAAATCTGGCCGCCGCCGATGCCAGAAGTACGACACTTGAAGCAATATAAAGTAAGAATGTTGAAGGAGTTCTTAGACTTGAGAGGGACGACGTGCGAAGCGTGCGCGGAGAAGGACGATTGGATTCGACGGGTCGTCGACACGTGGGAGTGGCCGAAGAAAGAAGTTAACGTCGCGAATACTGAAGAAGATGAGGAAGATGTGGGAAATGAGGGGAGACGTCCGTACTCGGGAGACGAGATGACGCCGGAGGAGGAAGTCGCGGAAGAGGCGGCGAGAATGAAGAGAATGATGGACGAGTTGAACGGCGGTAAGTCAAAAGATTACACCGGGATGGATCCGAACAGAGTAAGGCTGTTGAAAAAATTGCAATCGAAAGGGTTGAGCTTTATGGGTGGCGAGAACATGGACATCGAACAGTTGGAGCAGTTGGCGAACGCGATGGATGGGATCAACAGTAAGAATGGTGGCGATCTTTAAATTGTACCTGTGTAAAAACAAGTGCTTCAATGTTTTATGGTACACGAGTTTTTGATTTTATTTGACCTGTTCATCGCACTCCCTCCTTACTTCTTCGATGACGTGTTTCAACTCGGCGAAGTTCATCAAAGCGCCTTCGGCTTCGTCCTCTTGAAGGACGCCGGTATCTTTCGATTTTGCAGCTAATTTTTCGCCAATTTCGATAATCTCCAACGAATCGTCCAATTCATTCGCGCCGTAATGCGCGTAGGCCAACAAATACCAGACGTCGACGATGCCGTCGCGCTCTTCTAAGAGCTCTTCGAGAATTTCAATCGCGAGCGCGGCGGAGGTGTCGATTTCCAACAACAATTTGGCGGTTTCGAATCGAAACTCAAAACTTACCTCGTAGTCTTGGAATCTCGGCGTGTATTCTTCATCGTCGTCGTCGTCTTTTTCTTCTTTTTCTTCTTTCTCCACGTCGTCCTCCGACGAGGATGCGTAATCTTTCGCTCCCGGCGCCGGTCTCTTTCGTTCGTAAATATCTCTCTCTTTCTTCGTCTCTTGGACCAACTGCATCGGCTTCCTCCACTTGGCGATGCTTTCTCTCAAATATTTCAAAGCCTCGTCCTTCTTCCCTTGCTCATTTCGCAAACACGCCAGCACTTGCATCGGCTCCGCGCTTTCTTTATCCGATTGTTGCGCTCTTTTGAGTAATTCCTCCACGGCTTTTGCCGTCTCGTCGTCCACCGCGTTATCGCCGTCCATCCCGTCTTCTTCGTCTCGACATCCCAAAATCTGTTCCGCCAACGCGCAACACGCCGAACAGTGCCTATCCGCCACCGACGCGTCCCCTTTTTTCATTTGTTCTTCCAACAAATCTAACCCTTTCTTTGTGCACGCCGTTGCCGCTTTCCCGTCGTCCAACAACTGCCCGAGATACATAAACTTCTCGTACCCGCTGTCCGGATTCGCCTTCGCCGCGTCTCTCAACGCGTCCAGCGCTTCTTCTTGGTCCCCGTACTCGGCTAACGCGTACGCGTACGTTTCCAACGCATCCACGTTCGTTGAATTCTTCTTACAAATATCTTTCAATTCCAACAAACCCTGTTCGATGCGATCGTACGAGATGTGCGTCAACGCGGATTCAATTTGTGTTTCTAACGCCCGCGCGGTTGAACTTTTACCGTTTGTGTTTTTGTTCGTCGCATTTTTATCACCACTCATTCCTCCTTTCATCCCCGTCTTCTTATAATTCGCACTCTTCCCTCCGGATTTCCCATCCCGAGGCGACTTCTTCTTCTTGCTTTTCCCGTTCGCGCCGCCCATGATTGATGACTGATGCGCTCTTCTCTCTCTCTTTCTCTCTCAATTGGAGAAGAGAGAAATCGATTTTTGGAACTCGAGAGAAATTCGCCGCCAACGAAGAAGAGAGAGAGAGATTACTTGATTACTTTACACGAACGCACTTGAAAACTTTGGGAAAAAAAAGGCCGACTTAAAAAAACGCGTTCCTTTCTCTCTCTCTCTCTGTTCTTCTCTCTCTTTCAAAGGCGGAGAGAAAGAATGAATCAACGACAACAACAACAACAACACTTACTATAGAAAAGTATTATGGGGGAGAGAGATTCTTTTTCTTCTTTTTTCTCCTTTTTTTGCTTTTTTTGCAAAAGTCGTTGGAACTCCGAACAAACAACTCTTGCGTTTTTGCGTGTTTTTCGTCTGCTCTTTTTTTTTTTGAGCCAACAAAAAACACCAAGGAAACAATTACAAGAGGAACCAAAACGAGAGTCTTTTTTGCTTTTTTTGCTCGTCTTTTGCTTGACTTTTTTCTCTCTCTTTCTCTCTCTGATGAGGAGTAGTATTCTTCTCTCCTCGTTCTCGTTCTCGTTTTCATCCGCGGCAGACACCGCGTACGCGCGAAGACGAAGAGAAAGAGGAGGAGGAAGACGAGCGAGAACAGCGCCAAAGGCGCTCTTCTGTCGTCGTCGTTCTTTTTCTTTTTCTTCTCGGAGCAGCAGCAGCGGCGATGACGATGAAAATGAAAATGAAAATGAAAATGAAAATGATGACGTGAAGAAGAAGAAGAAGAAGACGAAGAATGCGACCAAAAGCCAAAAGGAGGAGGAAAAGGGGATTTGGAAGTCAGAGAGAAAGAGGAGAGAGATGCTTTTAACGACGACTTTAACGATTCAGACGAGAGCAGCTTTTGCGTTGGAGGATTTTGCGAAAAGGGAGGAGAAAAAAGGTGTTTCCTGCGTAGACGTGAAAGAAGGGGGAAAAGGGCAACTCGAAGAGAACGACGTGGTGTCGGTGAATTACACCTTGTATCTTTCCGATGAAGACGGGACGATGGGGAGTAAAATCGATTCGGCGAAGTTTTTCGTCTTTGGCGTGGGGACGGGAGAAGTCATCGAAGGATTCGATGCCGGTTTGCTCGGCGGAGATGGCGTTGGTCCGATGAGAATTGGAGGCGTGAGAGAAGTTTTGATACCGCCGGCGTTGGCGTACGGCGCGAAAGAAGTCGGCGGGGGTCGGATACCCGCGAACTCGTACCTAAAGTTCGTGGTAGAGTTGGTGCAGATTAAGTAAGTAGAAAAGGAAGGGCGACGCTGGAGCGGTCGAGTCGGCGAGCGCTCCTAATAACTTTAGACTTTAGAGTGTCCGATAGCGCGACCGAGTAGTAATAATAGTAGTAGTAGTAGTAGTAGTAGTAGTAGTCTCTTCATCTGTTTTGAAGCAGTTTTAGTATCTTGTGTGATATATGTACACGTGTCTGTTTCGTACACGTCGTGTGAAAATCATTCATTTTACGCAATCGCTTTGACCGCTTTGTCCGCCGCGTCGTCCAAATCTTTCGCCGTCTCGATGTTCAATCCGGATTGTTTCATAATCCTTCGCCCTTCCTCCACGTTCGTGCCTTCTAAGCGAACGACTAACGGGATGTTCAATCCAACCACTTTGACCGCGTTGACGATGCCAGACGCGATCACGTCGCATTTCATGATTCCTCCAAAAATGTTCACCAAAATCGCCTTCACTTTTGGATCTTTGTTTAAAATCTTAAACGCTTCGACGACTTGTTCTTCGCTCGCGTTGCCGCCGACGTCTAAAAAGTTTGCCGGAGACCCTCCTTTACCTTGGATGATATCCATAGTCGCCATCGCCAAACCGGCACCGTTGACCATGCACCCGATGTTGCCATCTAAACCGATGTAATTCAAATCGTATTTCGCGGCTTCGACTTCTCTCGCGTCTTCTTGCGAAGCGTCTCGTTGAGAGAAGATATCTTTTTGCCTGTATTCCGCGTTGTCGTCAAAGTTTAATTTCGCATCCGCGGCGTATAAAACCCCATCCGTGGTTTCCGCCATCGGGTTCACCTCAATCATCGTGCAATCCGTCTTCTTGAACGTTTCGTACAACGCTTGAAACTGCTTCGCCGCGTCCTCTTTATCCGCGCACCCCAACTTCTCCGCCAAATCTAACGCGTCTTCTCTCTTAATCCCGCCACTTTCCTCGTTAATATCGATGTACTTCTTAATAATCTTTTCCGGATTCGATTCCGCTAAGTCTTCAATAGAAGTCCCACCTTCCGCGCTCGCGATAATCATCGGTTTTGCGCTTTTACGATCCAACAAAATCGCAAAGTACATCTCCTTCGCAAACTTCATCTTCCTCGCCACGAGTAAAGCGTTCACCGGTTTTCCTTCCGGCCCGGACTGTTTCGTCACCAGCACGTTACCCAGCATCTTCTCCGCCGTTTCTCTCGCCATCTCATTCTTCACGATGTGCACGCCTCCTTTAAACCCGCCAAACTTAAACGTCCCTAATCCTCTCCCGCCGGCTAATATTTGCGACTTGATCACTACCTCGTCGTCGCCTAAACACTTCATCTGCTCCGAGGCTTTTTGCACCTCCTCCACGGTCTTGCACGCGATAGAATCCGGTACTCGGACGCCAAATTTGCGCATGATGTCCGCGCCTTGGTATTCGTGCACGTTCAACGAACGTATTTGTATCTGTTTTTGTTGTACTTGTTGTTGTTGTTTCAGATGCTCATTCAGATGAATAGGCGCGCTTTGAACAACGCTTCGCATCCGTCGCATCCTCCATTCCGTTGACGACGACGGAAACGAACTCGCCGCTGCTGCTCGAGAAAAGGAAAAGAACTTTACGCTGTTAAACTTTCCCGAGGAGAAAAGGTGAAAATACCCAGATGACGCAGATCGGTCAAAATCACCGAACAAAGAAGCGAGTATTCTTCTTTTCGCCGCGGTGTTGCTGCGCTTCATCGTCGAAAGTCTCGCGGAAAAGTATATTTTGCGCGCGTGCGTGTAAAGAAATGGAGAAAGAGAAAGAAAGAGTCAGAGGCATTTATGCGCAAAAACGCGCGCGCGAGCGTATGAATAAATGGAGAAAAAGAAAGAGAAATAGTCAGAGTAAAAACGACAACAGCGTTCATTATTCACTTTAATAATAATAATACGTTTTGTACAACACGCACTTCGATTACTGCGTTAAAAATGGTATCAGTTTATATACACGCGCACACGCGTGAATCAATCCTTTGGCGGCGGCGGCGGCGAGAGCTTGGAGGACAGTCCGCGAAACTCATTCAATTTGGACTCCATCGCTTCGCGATACAGCGTCGGCGTGATCGATCGAACAACACCAGAGAGCGTCGGCGTGATCGATCGAACGAGTATGTTTGAGACCAAAGATGGAAGTTTTTTTATCTTCGGCGGCTTCTTCGCGTTGACGGTATGCTCTTTACGTTCATCGTCATCTTCTCCTTCCTCCCCTTCCATCGGATCGTCTATTCCTTCTTCTTCTTTTTCTTCTTCTTCTCGTCGATCTTCTTCTTCTCGAGCGGCAGCCATCACCAAATCTTCGTCTTCTTCTTCACCGCGTTTCCGTCGTTTAACCAAATTCAAACCCAGTAAACTTTCTTTTCTTTTCTCGGCTTTTATTGCTTCGAGTAACCGATCGACGCGATTGACGGCGACGATGGCGGGCCATGATTGTTGTTGGTCGCGTCCCATTGTTTTCGTTACGATTGGCGCACCCGCCGCCGCGGCTTTCGATTCGTGGCCTTCGTCTGTAGAGTACAAACTGTCCATCGCGCACGGTTTCAAAATCATCGTTTTCCGGTTGTTCATGGTCTGAGTATCGCTAGTCGTAATGGTATTCCTATCTTTGGATTCCTCCGACAAATTCTCCTGGCTCTTCGTCTTCTTCTTTTCCTTCTTCGCCTTCGTACTCCTCTTCACCGCGGTCGTCGTCGTCGTCGTCGTCCTCCGCGTCATCGCCTCCTCCCACTCCTTCAACAACATCTTTTGCTTCGCGAAAATAACCTTGTTCTTCTCCTGTACTTTCTTCAAACTCATCTTACACGCTTTCCTTCCGCCTTCAAACATATCCACGCCGTGAAACTTGGTGCACTTTTGACAAAACCGCGACGCCATCTCGTCTCCTTTTTCGACGAATACCTCTTTGGCGTTTAAGCACGAGCGACACGTTTTCGACCGAATCTGGTATTTGTTTTCGCACACTTCCTCGCACGCGTATACTTTGCACGCGACTTTTACGACGAGTTCGTTTTCCATCGACGACCGGGACGACTTCTCGTTGTTGTTGGGGTTTTGTTGTTGTTGTTGTTGTTGTTGTTGCACTTCTTCTTTATCGTCGTTCGTTTTTTTCTTCTTCGTCTTCTTTGTTGTCTTCTTCGACGCGGTGTTGGTGAAAGTCGTTACCCTCTCGGGAGGGGAAGGATTCGTCGGATTGGCAGCCAAACGGCACACAGTCGTCGAGGGTTGTTGGTTTGAGAACAACAGATCTGATTCTTCGAAAAGTGAACGTCTCAGTGTTAACTCGTTTCTTTCTCCGTCGTCGTCCTCGCTCATGATCTCTCTCTTTCTCTCTCTCTTCTTTTCAAAGTAGAGTTTGTGTTCGCGCGCGTGTTGTTGTTCGTCGCGCGTTGGTGTCGTGCGTGTTCTCGTTCGGTTTCTTTCTCACGTCATGGAAGACAAAATGCCTAAAAAGTGCTTTTTTTTTTCAAAACGACTTTTCAAAAACTCGCACTTTTCTCACCAAACACCCTTTTCACGCAAGGGTGTTTGTTCAATAAGATTTTAAGAAGGAACACACGACTAAGAGAAGACGCGCACTCGTTTCAATATTCTCGAGTCTCCGACGACGACGACGGTTGTTCTTCGGCGCAGCAGTAGTAGTAGTAGTGGTAGCAGCACTGAGCATCGCACGGACGAGTGGGGTTGTCGTGACTCTCTCGCGTCACAGAGAGGCGTGTATGCTCTGATCAGAGTCGTTTCTCTCTGGCATCTCATTATTTTAAAACATTTTTGTTTGAAAAAGTGCAGAAACTTAATTAAGTAGCAGCGCAATCGGTTCTCGTTCGCGTCGTTGTGTTGTTGTTGTTTCACAACGTTTGTTCTCGCAACATCGCGATACTAATAAAGAAGAATGGCGGAGAGCAAAAAAGCACCACGCGCCGAGGAGGAGGAGTGGACGCCTCTGAAACGACCTCTTTTACTCCTCGGGTCGCTCTCGCTCGCGTCGTCGTTCGTCGCGTATAAAAAAAAACATCTCAATTGGTTCAAAACGAGTTACGCGTGCGCGTGCGTGACGTTCGGACCGGCGATGGTTTTGTACGCGTTGCCGGAAAGGAGCGAACAGTTGGAAGAGAAACTCTTTTTTGTTTCCTCCTCGTCCTCCTCGTCCAACGACGACGACAACAACAACAACAACAACAGAAACAACGACAGAAACAACAACAGAAACAACAGAAACGACGACGACTCGTCCAAGCGAAGAGAAGAGAGGGAAAAAGAAACGAAGAGGAAGAATAAAGAGATGTTGGAGAGGATGAAGCGCGTAAAGTTGTGAAGTGAAAAGTAGCATCGCGTGGATCTCGTTCGCAACTCTCTCTCTCTCGTCGTCGTCGTCGCGCTCCTTTCTCTCTCTCTCTCTCTCTCTCTCTCTCTCAACGCGTCGCGAACGAGGAGATGTTGGAGAGGTGGAGCAGGGAAAGTTGAAGGGAAAATTGGATGCGTCACACTTTTTTTCTCTCTCTCTCTCAAAAGAATGTTGTTATCACCACTTCCGACGTCGTCATCATCAGCGAGAACGACGACTCCGAGTGGTGGTCCAAAAAGCAACAGACGAGGTCTGGTTCACGCGTCATCATCATCTTCGTCATCATCATCATCATCTCCAAACGCGCAAAAATTATTAGTGAAACCACAAAAAGCTTTGGAATTGATTCAGTCGCAAAAATACGCCTACGTGGACGTCCGAACGAAACACGAGTTTGAAACCGTCGGACATCACAAGAATTCCACGTGCATTCCTTACTTCTTGAGCATGGGGCCTCCACCAGAAGTCAATCCGGATTTTATAAAGGAGGTGGAGATGAAATTTCCAAGGAAAGATTGTCCTTTGTTGATTGGCTGCGCGGCCGGCGGGCGAAGCGCCAAGGCATCTGCGACGTTGCGTGAAGCCGGCTACACCAACATTGCTGATTTAGAAGGCGGGTTTAAAGCGTGGGCGAGTGAATTCGGGGATATGATTGAGACTGGATGTGGCTGTTAAACAGACTACCGCGCGCGCGCGAACGTATCGCGTCGGGGGTGCCTTGGTAACTGTTTTACCCTTTTTGTTTGGGGTCCATCTTGTGTTTGACTAAAATACTAATAACCTCACCTCACGCAGCATACTCGTACTAATACTGATACTCATAGTAATGCGCACTAAATGACTCGTCAACCTAATTCTGCGTTTCCGAAACGCATCTCGGGCACTCGCACACAAAACCGTATGCTTCTTCCAACTGCGCTCTTCGTTTCGCTACGTTCAACGACCAATCTTCGTTCAAATCGATATACGCGATGGTGAGTTGTTCGCCTTGTTTTATATTCTCGTTGGCGACAAACTCGACGAGGTGGTTTCTTTCAGGCCAGGTGACGTTAACGTTAGGAGCGCAGGAGTGGTTGAACATGGAGCCATACGCGTAAATAGCTGATCCGTTCGACGCACCCGTGCGAATGGACGACGTTAAAGTTTGCTCCATCATCGCTCGAAAATCTCCCTGAGAAGAAGAAGAAGAAGCGCTTACCGGATATTCAACCTTGAACGAATTCAAGTGAAACCGCGTGGTTAAATCCGCGTACCACCGTATATCGAACACGGACCGAATTTTGGCCTTCTCTTCCTCGCTGTCGCGAATCTTTTCGCACGATTCCAACGTTTGTAAAAGTAAAGCGTGTTCCTCTTTCCACGAAGGAAACATTTGGTGCTCGTCTACGTGCGCGTGCACCAACAACTCTGCCACATTCGCATATTTCTTCATAGTTTTTCTATCTATACTCATCGCACCCTCTTCTTTTTTGTTCGTTCGTGCCTCCTCTTCTTCTTCTTCTTCTTCATTTTCTCGAATCCTTCTCGCCGCTTCCTCTGGCGTCATCTGGTTCACCTCCTCCTCGGAAATGTTCATTTCTTTTATCAATTTTTTGCGCATGCTTTGTGTTACCATGAATTGCACGGATGCTTTCGCGTTCGCGTTCGCGTTCGCGTCCAACCGAAAGCTCCTCTGGACGCTTCTTGTGGCTATTCTCAGCGCCATCAACGGAAACTTCAACTCGTTCTCTTCGCAATACTTCTCCATCCTTCTCAAATCCATCGTTTGTTCCGTCTCGTAAAAGCTCGCTCTCGCGTCTCGTTCGCACTCGACGCTGCAAAATCTCCCATCTGATGATACTTCCTCGTTGTTATTGTTGTTGTTGTTGTTCTTCTTCTTCTTTGAGAGCTCTCCCAGGCACAAGTAACACTCCAAATCGTAATTCCAAATCGTCGGATGACTCGTGATTGGTTTTTGCCGCCCCTCTGTCCCTCCTCCCGCCTTATTGTTGTTGTTGTCGTTCTTCTTCTTCTTCTTCTTCTTAAATATGCTTTCGTTTTTCGTCACGTCCCGACTCGCGTACAAACCTCTCCCGTTCTTCTCGTGGTGCCCGATGAAAAAATTCCCCGAACACGAATCATCATCCAAAACGTTACGCAGCGGGTCGTCCAGAGAAAAAGATTCGTACACATCATCGTCGTCGTCGTTGTCGCCGCTTTTGAAAACAAACTTCCTCGAGAACAACAGCGTCACTGTCGCTTTTTTTGCCGCTCCTCGGTGGTGGTGGTTAAAACGCGTCATCAACATTTTCATCATCATCATCCTCATCATCATCTTCCCCGCGTTTATTTATGATAGCGTGCGCTCGTTATTGCTCAGTGTTGTTTCTCCGGGGTTATTTGGAAATCAATTTTATTATCATCATCATCACCCCGCCGCCGCTTACGATTGGAAGAAGTATATTCGATGAAACAGTCGCTGCGTAATACTATGCTCATCAAGTCACGCGCATTCTCCACGCACACGTGAGGGAGGCACAGCTTTTTGAGGGAAATCTCCCTCGAAAGACAAAAGAAGTGGATAAAGCGAGAGACCATTTCACACAAAAAATTAGTCAACAACAACAACAACGCATACTCCTCCTTTGTTTTCTTTGTTGATTCGCACTCTCGCGAAAAAGAAGGACTTTGACTCTTCGTGTGCTCTCTCTTTTGTTCTCGATACGAACAACGCGCGATTGTGTGCTCGTTTCGTGGTGTTATTAAAAAACGGATATTAGGATTACACTTTGGAATAAAAGATATCAACGATGATGATGATGATGTGTCAAACAACAACTGCGTTTTCCCCGTCGTTCTCCTCCACTCTCGCGAAAAAGAAGAACTCGAGGATCGCGAAAACGCGGGGAATAACAACAACAACAGCGACGACGCAATCGTTCGGTCCGTGCTCTTGCCACGGCGGCGACCATCTCTCCGCCGAACGCAAAGCTGAACTCGTGTCTGTTTGCGAACAAATCGGCACCGCGGGGAAAGGCATCACCGCCTGCGATGAAGGACCAGGGACGATTGGCATGCGCTTAGAAAACGTCGGGATGGTGAACACGGAAGAGAACCGAAGAGCGTACAGGCAGATGTTGTTTGAATCGCCGAACGCGAATAAGTACTTATCCGCGGCTATTCTCGACCCGGAGACGTTGTATCAGAAATCGAACTCGAAGAAGCACGACGGGAAACTGTTCCCGCAGGTGTTGAGCGAGATTGGGATCGTTCCGGGAGTGAAGCCGCACTTGAAAGTTTACGCGTTGCCTGGTCAATCTGGAGCGACCGTCATGCAAGGTTTGGATTCGTTGGCGGTGAGATTGCAAGAATATAAAGACGCCGGATGCAAATTTGCCAAGTGGAGATCGCCGATGGATATCGACATCGTTAACGGTCAACCGAGCGATTTGACCATCGAGACGAACATGTTGGATTTAGCTCGATACGCGTTAATTTGCCAAGACGTTGGTTTGGTTCCAATTGTCGAACCAGATGTCTCGTTGAAAGGCGATCACGATTTAGAAACCGCGGTGAGAATCAACGTTAAGATCCAATCCGTGTTGTTTAAAGCGATGTTAGATCACGGCGTGTACATGGAAGGCGCTTTGTTGAAATCGAACATGGTCAACCCGGGTAAAAACTGTTCGAAAACGTACACGGTCGATGAAATCGCCGAAGCGAACTTGGAAGTTTTCCGAAGATGCTTCCCGACGGCGATGCGCTCGGCGAACTACTTGTCCGGCGGACAAAGCTTAGAAGACGCGGCGGCTCGATTGGATGCCATCAACAAGAAGAAAACTGTTCGAGATCCGTGGAACTTATCCTTCTCCTGGTCAGCGGCGTTGCAAATGCCTTTGTTCGAGTTGTGTCGAGGCAAAGACGAATTGCCGTTGCAAGAGATGGAGAAATTGTACGTGAAAGAGTTGGAAGTCGCCGGTAAAGCCGCGTTGGGGAAACACAAGAGAACCGGGACGGATGGCGACCACATCGGTAAGTGAGTGAGATGAGCGGATGTGTATACACACGGTGCGTGCGTGTGTACTGTTGTAACGAAAGACTATCCTTCTTGATGCCTATAAAACGTGACGCGTCGTCGCGTCGTTGTTTTCTCGCTCACCCCACGTAGTACTTCAGGAAAAATAAAACTTCTGTCTTTGTAATGAAACAAGTACACCACAATTCATAATAAACTAAAACGCCCGCATATACATAACCACACGAGCGGAAACGATGACTGCGTTCACGGCCAATTCTTTCGCAGTATCGGGAGGACGCAACTCGTGTCGTTCTTTTCGCACCGCGTCTTTCCGAAAGAAGCACACTTTCCCGTCGTCGTCCGCATCGCCGTTTGCAACGAGAGCGTCGGCGAAAACATCGGACGACGCTGCAAAAATGCCACCACCAACGAGGAGAGAAACCGTCCTACTCGCCGCCATCGTCGGTCTCACCACCGCCGTTGCCACGACACCTTCGCACAATTCGTCGTTCGCCTCGGAAGAAGGAAGAAAACAAACGATTTTAATCACCGGTGGAAACTCAGGCATCGGGAAAACGGCGTCCGAACAGTTGGCAAAACTTGGCCATCGGGTGATTCTCCACGCGCGAACGCCGGCGAAAGCGGAGAAAGCGAAGAAGGAGATTTTGTTTACTCAGCCGGATGCGGACGTTGTGACGATGGAAAGTAACTGCGATTTGATGGATTTGAAAGAGGTCAGAGGGTATTGCCAGGAAGTGTTGGAGTATTTAACGTCGTCGAAGAGCGGCGACGGCGGCGAGGAAAATGGGAGCAACGTGAAGAAGTTGGATTCGTTGATTTTGAACGCCGGGATTATGGCCGCGCCGTACGAACTGAGCAAGCAAAACCACGAGAGTCATTTTCAAGTCAACCATCTAGCGCATTTCTTAATGTATGAGAATTTAAAACCCGCGTTATTTGCGAATGAAAGCGCGAGTAAAGGGCCGGCGAGAGTGATTTCGGTGTCGTCTTTATTGGCGATGATTGGCGAGTTGTCGCTGGACGTGAACGACTTGGATTTCAAAAATAGAAAATACGATAAGTGGTACGCATACGGACAATCAAAAGCGTGCAACATTTTGTTCGCGGACGATTTAGCAAAAGAAAATAGCATATCGAAATTGGTCGCGAATTCGTTTCACCCGGGAATAGTGACGACTGATCTAGTTCGCTATTCATTTCCGGATTTAATCGCCTCCAAACGCGACCCGGAACGCGAACGATGGATTCGCGAACAGGCGAGAAGGATTGGCATACGCGACGCGGACGAAGGGTGTAAGACGCACGTGTGGTTGGCAACGGAAGATGCCGCTTTAGAAAAAAGCGGGGAGTTTTTTGTGGACCCGGGATTGGTGTATCCGGGCGCGACGAGGAAACAACTCGTGGAGTCCGGCGACTGGTTCCTCGTGAGCGGAGAAGAATTCTTAGCGCCGCAACTGCAATTTCCGGAGAGGTTATTCGATGGGTGGAGAAACGACGAGACGAGAGTGAAATTAAGAGAACGTTCGCAGAATATGGTGAACGACTTTCTTCTTTAATAGTATAGTATAAGATTTTAAAATAGCAGCAGCAGCAGCAGCAGCAGCAGCAGCAGCAGCAGGCGCGCGCGTTGAAATTATATTTCACACGATTGAAACTAATCTAAAAACCAGGACGAACAAACCCGCTCTTAAACACGTGCACGGCCGTATCGTTAAATGCGCCGTTGTGTAACGAAAACTTCGACTCCTTCGTTTCATCTTCCAACGATATTTCCTTCTCGATGCACGCGTTTTCCTGGTTTCCAACGACTACGACTCGATTCGGTTTCCGTTTCGTCTTCGTGGTCAACCTTGAGTTGTTCGCGAACGACCATCGCTCGTAATAGTTAGAGAACTTATTCCCGCAAAGAAGTATCTTTCCCAGGGGATCGTCCTCTTCGTTTTCGCCGCTACTCACCACATTCCAGCGGTGCGCTAAAATTTCCTCGTATAAATCCGCCTCGCAGTGAGGCATGTACGCGAATACTCTCTCATCCTTTTCTTCTCCGCTATTCTCAACGAACTCCTTCGACCGTTCCGCCGACCACGCTTCCACGCTCACGCCTTCTCTTCCCACCTTCATCCGTTTTAAAACTTCCAAATCCACCTTCCCGAACGCCGGGTCGTATATACACACATTCTTCAAAGCGCTAAACACCATCTTTTCTTCGCTCTCTTCCTCCTCGGATTCTTCTGCCAATAAAAGTGCAAACATCATCTGAAACCGACTCGTCGCCGAGTGTCTGAACGATCCGGTGCCTAAAACGACCATTTTTGTGACACTTTTTAACAACCTCCTCAAAAACCACCTTCGACTTGGTTGTTCCTCCGAGTCGGTTTCGTTTTCGTTTTCGTTTTCGTCGTCGACGAGCAGCCTGCGCAGGAAACGCTCGAAAAAAATCGACTCTTTCACGTCTCGTTTCGCGCGTTCCAGTTTTCTCTCCGTGTCCTTCACGAGCGTTTCGAAGTCGTCGTCTTCGTCCTCTTCTTTGTCTTCGTCTTCGTCTTCGCCGAGGCGGAATTTCGTTTTCGCGAGTTGGACGTTTCGGAGATGTTTTTTCCCTCGCGCCGAGCGCTTGCTGGAGACGATTTGCCACAACAACGCGTCGTCTGAATCCTCCTCGTCGTCTTCCTTCCCTTTTTTGATATCGTCGAATGTGGACATGTTGTTCTTCGTCGTCGTCGTCGTCGTTTACATCGTTTCAACGCGGGGAATTTTGAACTTTTGATGTGCGTGTTTTTGTGTGTGTCTGAGTGTGTGAAGATTTGTTGTTGTAGGACGAATATTAGTATTTAACTTTTACCACGCGGTACTATTATAACTGGTTTCACGTGCGAGATGACGACGATATCCATTCTACATAGCCGACGTGACGTTCTCTCTCAACACGTCCGGCTTCGCCCCGGACCACTCCGCGATCTTCTCGCCGTTCTTCCACAGCATGAACAAAGGCACGACGCGAACGCCCCACTCTTTCATCAGCGCTCTCGACTCGGTGTCCGTATCGCCCATGATTTTCACAAACGTCGCCTTCTCCGCGAATTCTTCCGATAAACCGACGAACGTCGGGTAAATAACTTTGCAAGGACCGCACGTTTTCGTGGAAATTTGGACCGCGATGAGACCGTCGTTACCGCCCGTGACTGCATCCCACTCCGCTTTGTTGTTGGCGAATTTCACGTTTCCGTCGCCTCCGTCCGCGGCGCCCGCCGCTCGGACGACGGCGGCGCGTCCAGTACTGAACGTTCGTCGGCTTTGTCTGTTTCAATTGTTTGGCGTAAAAGAAAAGAGAGTGTTATCGCGTTGGGGTTAATTTAACGTGACTCGTACTACTTTCCTCCGTCGAAAGCGAGCGTTCTGAATACAGCGTATTCTCTGTATCCTTCGTGTTGCTGAGTCACACTTTGGGCAAAAAAACCAAAGCGCTTTTAAAAATCCCCCTCGGATCCCTATCCTTTGGATCTCTTTTCTCGCGCATTTCTCATCATCATCATCATCATCGAGAAGAAGAAGAAGACAAAGAAGACAAAGAAGAAAAAGTAAAGTAAAGCAGAAGACCTCTTCGAGAGGACGATCTCGTCGCGAAACAACCCGACCCGAGGCGCGCGACACAGAGAGAGAGAGAGAGAGAGAGAGGGGAAAAAAAAATCTCGCGATGTCTAATCTTTCTCACCGTATTCTTTTGGTCGTTACGGAGGAGATCGAAATCGAATTCGACGACAGGTGGTGTTGTTGTTGTTGCGCAAAAAACATGACGATGACGGCTTTTTTTATGCGTTGTTGTTCTCTCTCTCTCTCGGTTTTAAATTACGCGTGCGTGTGTGCTCTTTTCTCTCTCTCTCTCTCTCTCTTTCTCTCTGGCGCGCGAACTTGAGAGATGATGATGATGAGAGTTCCTCTGTAATAACGTCATACGCTTCCCGAAAACGCTCCTCTCTCGGTATCTTCCTTTTGAATGTGTGAAATTTAGGGTTTTTTAAATTTGAGAGAAAAACGCCAATTTTTGCTTTCAGACGAAAAAAAAATACACGCACGCGTTGTTGTTGTTGTTGTTGTTGAAAGAAGAAGACGAAGAAGAAGACAAAGAAGAAGAAGAGCGAGTACGAGTACTATCACTGCTACTACTACTAATAAAAGAATGGTATTACTCTCGATCAAACCGCGATTACAAAAAGAAAAGTGGTCTTTATATTGGAAGTGTTCGATGGCGACGCGAACGATGTATTTGGACGAGTTCGATTTGGACGTGGACATTGCGAAAACGACGGCGAGGGAGTTGAAAAAAATGATCGCCGAGAGGGTTGGTTTGCCGCCGGTCGCGGAGTTGTTTCGGTTGGAAGGGTTTCAAGAGCCTTGGGAGTTAATGTGCGCCCAGCTCGTCGTTGGTTCTCTCTTTCTTTTCCGTTGGTTTTTTACGTCGTTCGTTCGTTCGTTGAGGTATTTCGTGCGTTTTTTTCCTCGAACTGACAAACTCTTTCTCTCTTTCTTGTGATGATAAAAAAGTCAATACAAAGGCGTGGAACTCCAGGCGGATAAACCGCTGAGTGAATCCGGCGTACCAGAGAAGGACGAGTCGGACATGTCTGGTGAGAACGGCGTTCCTATCATCGTAGCTGTTCGCAAGCACTTGGTGGCGGAAGGATGGAAAATGGTACACAACGACGCGATGGACTCGGATACCGAAGAAGATGACTTTTAGTTCGCGCTGGATCAAATGGGAATTATGTCACATAGACTTGGTTTTATTGTCACTACCAGGTACAATAATATGATCATTACAACACGCGCGCGCGAATAGATAGAACGGAAAAAGGGATATTCTTTATTCTTTATTCAGAAGAAGAAGAAGAAAAATCTGAAGTCTCCTCAGCCGGTACAGCTACCGCTTCCTCTTTCTCTTCTACGACGACTCTTTTCCTGGATTGAAACGGCGCAACTTGCGAGTTCGCCGCCTGTCTGCTCTCCGCGTCGAAGAACTCCAAGAACCTGTTAATCTTTATTACCGCGGCGTGCGCAGCCTTGGCGCTAAAATCCGCGTACTTCTTCGCAGTCACCCCGTCGAACGTTTTCTGTTGCGTGTCGAAATACGTCTTAAAATCAACCTTCTCGATATCCTCGACGATGTTAAACGCCAACTCTTTCGCCCTTTCCTCTTCTCTTCCGGATAAAAACACGCACGCGGTTAACAGATTCTTCTTAATCGTGTTTGGTTCACCCAACACAGATTTCACGTTACTCAACAACGCCTCGAAGTCTCCGTCCTCGGCTAACTCTTCGCAGTTTCGTAAAATCTCTCGACTTCTCGCGATGGGCACGAGGTAAAAAAACAACGGCTTCTCCGGTTTCCCTCCGATAGAATCATCCGGAATTAACCCAAACCCGATAAATCCAACCGTCAACGCGATCCCAATCGCCAATCGTCTGTTCACCGTGTTCTGATCTTCCTCGCTCATCTCCGCCACCGTCAACTGTTCGCTCGGCTGTTCTTTCGAGACGAATTCTAATCCGTCTTGCAACCAGTTCCCGTCCTTCTTCTTCTTTCCGAAATCGAAAATCTGCTCGCGTTGCATGCTCCCATCGATTCGAGACTTTGTCCCGGTGCCCCTCGGTTTCATTCGCGCCAGTTCGTCGATGGTTAAATTTTCATTATTAGTGTTACTCTCTTCTCGCTTGTTGGACGCGTTGTTGTTCGTCTCCTCCAACTTTTGTTGCAACAGTTCTTTCTCCTTCTCCGCTCGCTCTAATTTCGCGAGCATTTCTTGCATGGACGTTTCGTTCATCATCATCGAAGAAGAAGAGGACTCGTTGTTTTCGTCGCTCTTTTCGTCGGAAGCTTTGACGACTCGAAGAGTTCTTCGTTTACTTCTTTTTCTCTCTCTTTCGTTTGAGAGGTTTGTTTTCTTCGCACACGTCTTCTGCTTCGTCGTCGTCGTCATCGAAGAAGGAGGAAGACCGCCTTTGCCGCTCCGACGCGGACCAAACGCATTTTCCGAAAAAGCAAAGGACCTGGACGCAAACATCGTCGTCGTCTTTTGTCGTCGTCGTCGTCAAAGTGAGAGCGCGTTGTGTTTAGCGCGTCTGTCGTCTGTGCTTTAAATCGCCCGCACTTTGCGCTTTGCGTGTACTACGAATGGAGAGAATTTCATTCGTTTCGTCGTCTCGTCGTTTCCCCACTTTTGTGGAAGACTTTGCGTGAGTAATTAATGTTTACCTACGCGACGAGGACGACGACGACGACGAGGACGACGACGACGACGAGGACGACGACGAAAAGAGCGTCTCTCTTCTGTTTGCGAAAATTCGGGGTTTCTTTTGAAGAAGGCGCGAGGAAGAGAGAAGAGAGTTCCTCGCGCGCATCTTTTTCCGGCAGAATGGCGGCTCTCGTTCAGGACGAAGATGTTGATGCGAACCGTAACAACACGACGACGACAACAACAACGAACACAACTTTTTCGAAGAAGAAGAACAAAAAGGAAGATGCGGAGAAAAAGAAAGGACCGACGCCGGCACCGAAGCACACGCGGAAATACGGCGCACCGATGACTGGGTACCAACTGGAACACGGCGCGAAATTGATGGCGGAAGATTCACCGTTCGCTTCCTTGAACTTGAAGGAAGCGATGAAAAGCGGCGCGGCGAAAGGCGTGAGATGTCGACAGCACGTGAACCCGCTGTCGCAGAAATTTAGCGCGCCATCGCGGACGCCCGATTGGGCGGCGATTTTCAAAGAACCGGTGAAACCGATGACCATAGACGTGGGATGCGGGGGAGGAAGATTTCCGCTGGCGATGGCGCAGCGGTTTCGCGAGAGGAATTTCTTAGGCGTGGACGTTCGAGAGGCTTTGGTGGAAAGAGGGGAGAAGTGGGGGGAGTTTGCGGAAGTTTCCGAGAACGTCGCCTTTGCGGCTGGGAATTGCACGGTGTCTTTGAAGCCGTGGTTGGACGATTACAACGAAAATAACAGAGACGAGAAAAGAAGAGGGAAAGTTGAACTCGTATGCGTGCAGTTTCCGGATCCGCACTTTAAAAGAAAACATTGGAAACGAAGGGTGGTGCAAAAACAAATGGTGGACGCGTTAGCGAGCGGGTTGGAAGAAGGGGCGAGAGTGTTTTTGCAATCGGACGTGAAAGAGGTGGCGGAAGATATGCGCGATAAGTTTGAGAAGTTTGGAAACGGGAAATTTGTCGTCGACGAGAGTTTACACGGCAACGAAGAGGTGATTTTCGAGGCGGACGCGCCAGATATATCGGATTGGGAAGGCGAGGAACACGAGGGGTTCGTGCCTACTTGGTATGAAAAAGGATGGTTGAAAGAAAATCCGCTGGGTATACCCACGGAAAGAGAAGTACAAACCACGAACGAAGGCCAGCCGTGTTTCAGAGTGATGCTCGTCCGAACTTGAACTGCGGAATAGTAGTATATAATATTTTTAAGAGAAGAAAGAGAGTGTTGAAAGCAATACATCGATTATACCGGTATAACTAGTACGGCAGTAACTATCATCCAAATTTGCGTCTAAATCGATCTCGAGTCTCGTTGAACTTTGCGCTTCCTTTAGGTATCGTCATGTTGTTTGCTACCGTAGAGGACTTCATCGTCGTTTCCACGATTTTGTTTCGGTTAAATATGAGCGAGGCGTCTCGAATCATGTCGCCGTATTTAGAGGAAGAAGGAATAGCCGACGCCGAACGCGCTGGACCGCCTCGGGCGGATAAGTTTCCAGCTTTTAACGCCGCGCGTTCAATCGCGAGCGCGCGACGGCGCGCTGATAACGAGTTTGCATTTTGCTCTGGAGCGCTCTTACTTCCCGGCTGTTGCTTCGAAGAAGAAGAAGAAGAAGAAGAAGAAGAAGAGGAAGCAGCAGCCGGCGCACGCGAGGATGTCAGAGACGACCTAACGCGCGATTCTCGCATTTTACTCTCCGTAATATTCACCGACGCGCCCGTTGGCGTTGACTTTCGCACCGACCTATGGTGCTCGTATTCCCTCCACGCGTCTTCATCTTCGTCAAAACCGTCGTCCGAAAAGAGCGATGCGATGTTTGGTATTTTCGATCCGTTACGTTTGTGCGTCATCGAGCCGCGCTCGCTTTCTTCATCGTCATCTTCGTAGTCATCAAACGATGATACCGATGAGTTATCGTCCACGTCCCCAGGATTATTTGAAGCCGGCGCCGATGAATCAAACGCGATGGTGGTTTTCCTCGCTCGCAAACTCTCGATTTCATCTCTCAACTCTGCCACCGTTTGATCTCTCAGAGCTAACGCAAATTGTAACTCCGCGTTTCGTGCCACCGCCAAGCGGTACTCGGAAAGAGAGCGCGCTAAACCAATATTACCTCTATAGTTACCACCACCTGATATTAAATCATCTACTTTCTTGCTGATTAAATCTCTCACGCAATCGTTCCTTGAGATTTCGTCCGCGTATTTTTTCGAGTCTTCCGCGTGTCGTAAATGTTGCTGGCGTAACTTTGCAATCTTCTTTTCGTGCTTAGCTTTGCCCTCACCTCGAGCAGCTGCGACGCGTTTTTCACGCCTAGTGAGTTCTCTGCGGTTCGACATATCTGCCGCTTCCAGCTCGAACAACGCTTTTTGAAAATTGACTCGCTCTTCCACATTTTCGGTGATTTCGTCGCAGAGCTGTACAACGCGTTCGTCGAGCGCTATGCGAGAAGAGCACGTTTTGCATTCGTCGTAAGTTGTCGCTGCATATTTATCACCATCGCGCGTACTTCCTTTATTGTTGCTATGATACTTTGAACGTCCAAACGGAATGCTATCTGTCATTGCCGATGACAGGACGGCGTCATCATTCGCGGTTGACATCGAATTGCTTTTTGTAGTATTTCGCCTCGAGAAGAAGCCGTGCAGTCTCGATGAAGTCGTCGATGACGCAGATTCGGCCGCAACCCTTTTATCATTACTGTTATTATCTAAAGCATTTCCAAGCGCTAGCTTTAATCTCGAAACTTCTGATTGTAAAGCTTCGACCACTTTGCGGTACTCACCGTTCTTCTTCATCTCGGCGACGTGGTGCGACTCTGTCGAAATCGACGAATGCGATGGGTTTATCATTTCAATAGATTTCGCGCGGTTGGCATAGGATAACGTATTCGCGTTGTTGATGACTTGTTCGGCATCTTCACTTACGGTTGCAATCATGACACATTTTCCCTTTCCACTCAAACCATCCTTTAACAAGCGAGTAAGCTTGGAGTCGCGATACGGAACGTATACCGTAGTCGTAGGTTTCCTTTGCGAAGATGCTTTTGGGGGAGCAAGGTGTGAATGATTACGATGTGCACCACCTCGTCGATTCGTATTACTCGCATTGTTTTGCGTATCGCTCACTTTTTTCCGCCGTCCGAGCGCGTTTATGCAATTCGCCAGCGCCAAGAGCGATTTGTTTATGCTCGCGCCGTCTCGCAACTTATCGCCTCTCGTGTTTGCCTCGTTCGCGCGTTCGCTTCCTGCGAGATCAACCAACGATAGTTTTCCGCGCTTTATTATGCATTCATTTTCGTTATCATTGTCGCAACTAGAGCCAATTCTTTCGCAAACGATAATCTCTAAAACAGCGTGCGATCTCGACGAAGTCGCGTTGATATCCGTCGCGTCCGTCTTACGCCTCGCGTTGCCCTTTTCCAACAAATCCGAAACATGCGATGGGGAACACACGACGACTTCTCTAGCGCCAACAACTACCGCACCGCCACGACTTGAGTCTTCGCGTAACTCCAACTTTGGTTGTGAAGACGTGTTGATCCCGTTGTTTGAAAAACTATTTCTCGATTGTCTCAAATCGCCGCCCCCAAATACTCCGACGCTCGACGAAAGCGAAGCGCTCAGATCAAATTCATTTTTATTATGAGAATATTGCTGCTGTTGTTGCTGCTGCTGCTGTTGTTGTTGATGATGCGGCACCGTTGTCCTCTTTTCTGCGAGCAAATCGTACAAGTTCTCGTTATACACCTCCACGTACGAACACCTCACCTCCAACGTGCCTTCTTTTTGTTCTTCTTCTTCTTCCTCTTCCTCTTCTTCTTCTTCTTCTTCGCTTCCCGCGCGTCGTTTTTCCCTCCTCCTCTTCTTCCTCCTCTCTTCATTCATCCGCTCCACGCCATCGAACACGTCTCGAATCGACCGCATCATCATCCCCGGGTCATCTCTTCTGCCAATCATCGTGTGCGTCTTCCCCGAACCGGTCGCGCCGTACGCGAACACCGTCGCGACGCCGCCTCGTAAAATCGTTTCCACGACGTTTAAATCCTCTTCTTTGGAGGAGGAAGAGGAAGAAGTCGAAGAAGTCGAAGAAGACGAAGAAGTGCGCCTTAAGAAAACGTCTCTGTACACCTGTTCGTTGGTCGAATACCGATCAAAAACCGCGTCAAAGGTGTACTCCTTCGCTTTTTTCGTGGAACTTGCCGGTACCGGGTTCGAGATTCGCACGGTTTTGCGATCCGCGCGAGTGTCTAAATACGCGTTGTTGTTGTTGTTGTTGTTGTTACTGTTGTTGTTCGGAGTCCCATCGCGCGTTGATGACGACGACGACGACGACGACGATGCCGTCGTTAGTGTTCCCGACTTTGAGGAAGTTGCGGTCGTATTTTTTTTATTCTTCGTCTTTTTCTTCTTCGTCTTCTTCTCGTCTTCTTCTTCGTTTACGTCGTCGTTCGAAGCAACGACGCTCGTTTTTGGTGCGACGACTTTTGGTCGCGTGCGCGTGGCCACGAAGAGCGTTGAAAAAACAGTCATGGTGCGACACAGAGAGTCGTCGTCGTCGCTAAAAGTCGTGCGCGTGTTTCTGTGTCTGTTGTTTTTCTTTTTTTTTCACTCTCACTCTCGTGTTTTTTTTTGGTCAACGAAAAAAAACTGATTTCTTCCGTAATTTTGGCCAATTAAATTCCAATTCCAATGTCACCACAAACCTTCTGTACTTCTCTTCACAACTTTTTATTAAGCCGAATACAACGCGCGCGCGATAATACTTTGTTCAAAACGCGAGAAGACCCGCGGTGATGATAAAACAGCGACAGTGATGATGATTGGGAGCAAAGTCGTCGCGAGGAGTTTTTTTTCAAAAGGAGAGATGCAAAAGGATGTAGGAGCGTAGCGCGCGCGTCGTCTGCGCAAATCATGTTTTCGTTGGTGTTTCTTTCGCTTTTAAGAATAACGACGACGACGAACGCGGCGCTCGTTCGAGTGCAAAAGCCGCCAACACGAACGCAAACGAATTGTAAACCAGCGTGTCCTTCCCTTTCCGTGCCTTCGGAGTGTGGGTACGTCGGGACGGCGAAAGACTTGATGATGATGACGACGACGACGACGAGTCCTCCTCCCAACGAAAAACGAAGAGTGCTCCTCGCGAGTGGGTCGTCGTTAAAGTCGTTAAAATCGAGAAGACGGAGGAGCGGTAGTTTTACCGGTAAAAAGGGCGGTGGTGGTGGCGGCAAATCTCGAGGACAATCGCAACCGTTTGCGCCTCCTTCGAACGAGTTCATAGACGTGTTGAGAGCGAATTTGCGATATTGGAGAGAACTCGGCGAGGAGAAACAACGCTGCGGTTTGTGGACGTTAGACTGCGTGAAAAACTACTGGCCGGAAGATAAGATACACATGAACATCACGAGGGAAATCACGCATCCAAGACATCCATTTTTACGGTTGTTTGTGGGGAACAAAGTGCCCGCGGAGGAGAAGTGGGCGAATTTTTTTCCGGACGTGAAACCGCTCGGATTCGGGAGTTGCGCCGTCGTCGCCGTAGGTTCGAACGTGTTGAAATCCGAACGAGGGAAGGAGATTGATGCGCACGATACCGTTATTAGATACAACAGTCCGATGAAGAAGTATGAAAAGAGCGTGGGTAAGAAAAGCGACGTTATATATTGGAAAATCCGAGGCGACGAGAAAGAATACGGCCAAGAAGGACAAAAGGCGGCCAAGTTTTACATGTTCAAAGACGAAACAAAACTACGCATGGTGGCCTCCAAGAAAGACTTGAGCGAGAACACGTTCAAAGGCAAACCAATTCTCTGGCCTTCGCCTCGAAGAAACGCGGTCTTTGAAGCCGCGTATTATCTTTACAAGAAAGAAAATAAGAAAATCTCCAGAGGCGCCGCGTCCGGCGGTTTCAAGTTAGCCGGCGATATCCTCGCGTCGGGTTTGTGCACGAGAGTCGATTTGTACGGCTATTCCAGCGAAGGCGCGGGAAAGTATTTCAACCTGGGGAAAACCATGAGCAGCATCCATCTCATGGGGTTAGAGAACTTCATCTACAGAGTCGCGCAAGAGCAAGAGATGATGTGCGTGTACGATTAAAAAGAGTAGTTGTAATTATAGTAGTAATAGCAGTAAAGCGCTGAGCGTTGTTTTAGATATCATCCTTTTAAATCTTCTAGTTTAGCGTACATATTGTCCAATCGTCGTCGTCGATCGGCTATCGAGTTTTGTTGTTGTTGATGTTGTTGTTGTATCCTTTTGATCTTTCTGTTACTCTTCTCGGCGGTCGCGTCGCCGTCGTCGTTCTCTTGGCCGCCGCCGCCGCGAGGAGGAGGAGGTTCACTCCTCGCTCTTTCCAACGCCTCCAACCGTTCCTCAAAGTCGTTGAGACGATGCATCAGCTTCACGCTCATTCCCTCCCAAAGCGCATCCAGTTTCGACAGCGTCTCCTCGTACCTCTTCTCTGCGATTACGTCTCGTTCTTCGCTTCCCCGTTTCCACTTCTCCGCGATATCTTTGATGCGCTCGTCCGTTTCTCTCGCGCGTTGTTCGTGGATTTCTTTCATCAGACGCATCATCTCCGCGAGCGTTTCCAATTTTTTCTCATCGTCGTCGCGACGATGATGTGTTTTCATTTTGTCTTCTTCGCGGTAATTACGGTGATTACGACGGCAGTGGTAAATCTCGTTCACCTCGTCGTCGTGTGCGTCGTGAATCGTCGCGGTACAACTGGTAAAATTCTCGCTTAGTATAAATGTGTGTGCGTATGTGTGTGTGCGCGTCAACACCTAATAATTTAAGGAGAAAAATCTTTGAAATTTCCCTCGTTTTCCTTAAAATTTTTACTCCTGCGGGGCTGCTCTCTCTCGCAATCAGACGAAGATGACACCATCATCATCCTTGGCGGAAAAAGTGGCCACGTTTGCCTCGGTGACCGGAGTGGAAGATCAGAGCACGTCCCGACGGATCTTAAAGGTGTGTTATTCGTAGTATTCGTGTTTGCCCTTTTTCGTTTGCGCGGAGGAGAGAGTGAAAGTCTTCTTCGCGTCGCATCATCGTTTCAACTTTTTTAACTCGTCCAAAACGGTTGTTTTTACGTACACGTCGCGCGCTTTTAAAAGGAGTTTAGTAGTACGCGGTAAAACCTTCTTTCGCTGCTGACTCTTGCTCTTCCTAATAATCGCGCTGTTGTTGTTCTTCTTCTTCGAATAAAAACAGAGATACAAATGGGACATCGACAGATCCGTGGACGCGTTTTTCAGCGGCACGTACGAGAAAGAAATCGAAGGCGTTTCCGATGCGGAGATTGATGAGAAAACTGGGGAGTTGATTCAACGACCAACCCGCGAACAAGAACAAGAAGACAAAGAACGAGAAGACAAAGAAGAAGAAGAAAGAATGACCATAGAAGACGATAGCGCGAGTGAATATAACACGGGAGAGGACGACCCAGATTTTGTGGAAATCGATAGCGATGAAGAGATGGAGCGGTTGATTATGAACCCGCGAGACGAACGGGAGAGGGAGCGAGCGGAGAGACAGATTGTCGATTTGACCGGGAGCACGCCGCGGCCGGCAAATTTACCAGTTGGAAGTGGAGATCACAGACATTCGGCGAGGCGGGCGCTTGAACAGGCGCGGGCTACGGCGGTAGGAGACGGAGGACGAGCGAATGGGAATTTGTCTCACATGATGCGCGGAGAAGCGGCGAACCGCGGCGAAGGAGACCAGGACGAGTTTATTTTACCGGATGGCATCGATTTGGAAGAGGCGAAACAGTTAGAAGCAGCCATGTTTGGCGTCGCGTACGAAGCACCAGAGGCGAGGCGGCCGATTGATCCGTCGCAATCGCTACCGTTTGTCGATATGAACGCGTCGGAGGACGTGTTGCGCAATAGATTCGAAAAATACGAGCAAGATGCGGCGTTTCAAGAGTCTTTGAGATTAGATCGAGAAAAGGAAACGAAGAGAGTTTTGGAAGAGCACAAAAAACTATTGGAGAAAGAAGAAGCAGAAGCGAAAGAAAAGAAGAGACGCGTCGAAGCGGAAAGGCACATCGAAGAGGCGAAATCGACTTTAGAAGAGGAGCCGGTCGCGGGAACGCCGGACGTGGTGACTATTCGATTGACGTTCCCAAACGGCGCAAAATTGCAGAGGCGTTTTTTGAAAGCGCACGCGTTGAAAAATATGTTCGCGTTTATCGATTCGAACTCCACCGCGGAACCGGAAGGTGGACCACACAAGGTTTTACCGAAAACGTATCGATTAGTAGCACACCATCCAAGAAGAGAGATAGAGTATAGCAGCGAAGGTACAATCGGGAGCATGACGAGTAGTAGCATGGAGGCGTTTTTCGTCGAGCTTTTACCCGATGTATAGAATAAATGAGAGAAAAAAAGGAGGAGAAGGATCTGGAGGAAGAGAATAAATAGAGATACAAATATCGGTTTCAGATCGTGAAAGAACGAGATACTTCTTTTTACCGCGCGGTGAGTAAAATACAAATGTCAATCAAAAGAGCACAACTATTCTAACTCTAATGCCGCGTCGCAGAGCATGTGTCCAAGTATAGGACGACACCGTTCCAAACACGCCCCATAAAACACGCCTTCTTCGCGCAAACCTGCTCCTCTCTTCACGTTCGGTCCCATCCACGTCTCTGCAATCGCAATCGGTTTCCACCCTTTCCTCGCGCATTCCGCCAACAATTTCGGCGCCGCGCAATCGCCGCATCCGCACGGCAACTTTGACGCGTCGCCGTAGTAACACTTCCTAATGTTCAGCTCCACGAGCTTCCTTCTATTGTTTTTAATATCGCTACTACTACGAATACTACTACTATTACTGTTATCGCTGTTATCATCGTCATCACCCTCACTCATCTTCCTCTCTTTTCTAAAACTCGGCAAACTGTACGAATCCCAAATCCTTTCCAACAGCGCCCTCGACATGTTCTTCCGTTTCGTCTTCAACTCCGTCACGGCCGTCGCGGCCGTGCCACTCGACCCCGACGACGACCACGACGCTTCTTTCTCCAACTTTTTAATTTCCTCCGACAACTTCTCAATCTTTTCCCTCTCCTCGATGTATTCTAAACTGTCGTGCGTCAACCGCGCCAACGGAGGACACCACCCGGGAACCACCCACTCGCCCATCCATTGTCCGCTAAACGCTTTCAACACTTTCCTCTCACTCGTATTCGTCGTCGTCGTCGTCGTCGTTTCGCACAGGAGCACGCCAATCATTTTACCCCCGGTTCGTTGGTCGTACACGTCCTCGACTAAAAACTGACCACTTTCGTCCTCGTCCGAGACCGATTTCTGCTTCCGCAACTTCTCGAGCAACGCTTTCGCTACCTCTTCCGCCTCCCGCGTTCTTTCCAAAGTGTGCGTCTTGCCGCATAAATTGCAGTACCCTTTGCACGCTTCCTCTCTTTTTGAGAGTTCAATCACCGCCTGTTTCCTGCGTTCGTTCGCTCTTTCGTTCGCTTTGAGATTGATTTGATTTCTTCTTCTTCCGTCGTCGTCGTTGTCGTTGTTGTTTCCCACCACGGTCGACGACCGACGAGAACGACGACTGCATTTCTTCTTCTTCTCTCTCTCGTTCTTCTCGATGATCGCGGAGGAGGAGGAAGGGCAACGACGACCCACGACGACGCACCGTTGCATTCTCTCACTTTTCCATTTCCGTTCGTGGTTTGCGCGTCACTTTTTCTGCAGTTTGCGAGGGAGAAACGACGACGACGATTATAACGCGCGCAATGGCGGAGAGCAGCAGTTTTATTCGCGCGCATTCTTCTTTTTGTGCGCATCGTCGTCATCAGCAAAAGCGGCAACACCGAGGACGACGACGACTACGACGAAGAAGTTCGGCGGCGTTTTGGAACGACGACGACGAGAAGAACAACAACGACAAAAGCAACGACGACGACGACGACGAAGCAAAGAGAATAGCCGAGGTCTTGTACGGGAAAGACAAAGACAAAGAAGAACGACGACGAGGACGAAAAGATGATGATTTTGAGTTTGCAGACGACGAAGCGGAGCGACGGTATTACCAGAGCTTACCGAGAACGTTGGAGAGAGACAGCGGCGGTTTTGGTGGTACGAGTGGTAGGAGTAAAAGGAGCGGCAGCGCGAGGACAAGTTGGGACATTTCCGACGCGCCGGAAGATTCAGCCATCGTCGAATTAGCGAAGGTGATTGAACGAAAATGGGAGGAGGAAGCGTTCGCGTTCGCAGCGGCGACATCGACGAGGACGATGCAGACGACCTCGACGACGACGAGAAGCGATGAGGAGGACGCGGAAGATAACGACGATTCCGTCTCTGAATTTCCAACTGCGCCGGAATTGAAATCTGTGCGCGCGTTTCCCGAAGGCAGAGAGGACGGGAACGACGGCAGGAACGGTAAATCGTGGATCCGGATAGAGAACGTGTGCTTGCGATCGAAACGCACGTTTCGTAAGATGCACTTGGAGTTGGCGTGGGGGCCGATGGATTTTGTCGTCTTGCATTGCGTGATTTATCCGCACGCGATCGTGGACGCGCCGATATTTGCCGGTGATGTGGTTGGGTTTCGTGGGCGAATGTCGCTCTCCATCGTCGATTTAGCCCCGACAAAGAAGGAGGAACACGACGAAGACGACGATATCTTCGACGCGTTCGTCTCGGGATTAGAGAGTAGAAAGAGAATAGAGGAAACGTTAGAAAAGAGACCTCTACCGGAATGGGGCGAGGCTATTCTATCTTCGAAATGCGTCTGCATCGGTGGCGATAAAGATCAAATCGAAAATCAAAAGCAATTTGAACTCTTTCGCGAGTATTTCCTAGACGTCATGGACGGATACCTCTTCCTCGCCTCCACGGCGAGCGACAAAAAGATTCTCAAAGACACCGTTCGAGCGTATAAAACGAACCAAAAAGTCGCGCTTGGAAACCACCCAAAAGACGACGACGTAAACGACGACGACGACGAGGACGACCACCCGTCTTTCGCTCTCCCAGACGCCCTCCTCCGCTTAAAAAAACAAATCCTATTCTGCGAGAAGCAGTTAACCAACGAGAAAACGCGCGCCGTGTTAGAGCGCGCCATGGGTTCGCGCTTGTGCGAAAGGTACATGACGGAAGTTTTGTTCGACGTGAACGAACGCACGCCTCTGTCGTAGCCGTACTAATAGCAGTAGAAGTAGTGATAGTAGTCGTAGTCGTAATAGCAGCAGCAGAGTAGTCGTAGTATTGAAAAGAAGCGTTTAGTAAGACCTTTCCCTCTTTCAGGAGAGCGTTTGCTTCATAAAAAAATTCATCGCTTGAACACGCAAAAACATCATCATCATGCCTTCGGCTCGGGCGAAACGTTCCGCCGCCCAGGCTGAACTCGCCGGAACGACTCCCCCTGCGACTCTCGCGACGACTAATGTTGGTGGTGGTGCGAGCGTTGGCAACGGAGGAGGAGGAGGAGGAGGAGGAGGAGGCGCTCCTTCGATGGACGAACAGGACAAAAACAGCAGTCGCCGCTCGGCGCGATCGACTGCGCATCACGCGACGACGAACAATACCACGACGAACGCGACCACTGCGAATGCGGCGGCGCAAAATGCGAACAACAACAACAACAACAACAACATTAATAACACCGCGAAGGGAACGACGACGATTCAGACGACGGGAAAAGAAGAGAAACAACATCCCATCATTCACTACCGAATAGGGGAGATTTTAACCAAGCATTTCGCGAGGAAGCTTATGAAAAAGGACGGCGGAGACGGAGGGGAAGACGCGGAGGAGGACGACACTAACATCTTCGAGGTACGAATTCCGGCGGAGTGTGCGGTGTCCACCAATCGACAAGTGCGGGGACATCAGCTTTGGGGGACGGACGTGTACACGTCGGATTCGGATTTAGTCGCGGTTTTAATGCACTGCGGGTATTACGTTCCGAGTTTACAAGTGCCTCCGAGTTTGTTGGAGATTCGCGCGCTCGTTCGGCGGGTGGACGACGTGTCGGACGAGTTTCGGAGTTCGAGCAGGAACGGTATTCGAAGCCGAGCGTGGGGGAAGAGCGGATTCGCGAAGAAGAAGAAGATGATGAGGAGCGGCGGAGAAAAGGCGGCGGCGGCGGCGCCGGCTTCAGAGGCGGGCGTAAAAAAGGAAGAAAAGAAGGACGTCGAAGACGGTGAGAACGGTTCTGGCGGTGCGAACGGCGGGGAAGGTGCCGCGGCGGCGCACTTGCAAAGCAACAACGGTGTTTTGCAAACCTCCAACGGGCAAATAATCAACGCGGATGATTTCGGGATGGTTGTAGAATCCGCGGTGGCGGTGACGGTGAATCAACAAATCATCGAGTTGACGCCAACAGCGTCGGAATCGTTGAGGTATATGGTGGTCCCAACGTTCGTTCCGGAAGATAAGGAACGCGCGCAGAGAACGCGGGCGGCGTCTAACGCCAACGTCAACGTCGCCAGGAAGAAGAGGATGATACGAGAAGTGACGGTCTTGTACAACTTGTGCAACGAACCGTGGTTGAAGTATTCCATGGCGGCGGTGGCAGATAAAGGGTTTAAGAAATCTCAGTGGACGTCTGCGAGGTTACGCAGAGATACGTTGTATTTGGAAACGAAAGACGAACGGTATCAGTTATCCTGGGTGAAAGGTAAAGGCAAGGACGAAAACGAAGGCTCCTATCAATTCGCAAAGTGTAAACGAGCGTTACCGCTGGAAGAGATGCGAAAGAAAGGCATTCCGTTACCGAAAGACGAGTTGAAAGACGAGATTAAGAATTTGAGTTGGAACGAAATAAAGTTTGGCGTGAGAGGATTGAAAGTGAAAGAGAGTGAGTATCCAGTCACGAGGTTGCAATTTTTGGCGCAAACGGCTTCCTCCGCCTTTTAAAACTCGCACACGATTGTAAATCCTTTTATTATTACTATATATTTAGAGGGAGAGAGGGGGAGAGAGAGAAAAAGAGAGAGAGAAGAGAGGGAGTGAGTGAACAAAGCACGCGCACCTAGCGATTTGTTTTCATTATCATTATCATTTACCGAGTATACAACATATCTAATAATACAAACATTACGATTTTACACATTCGAACAAACGACTCGCGAATATTATTTCGCGAATCGAGGCGTACAAAACGCTCATCATCATTATCGACTCATCCAGTTCGAATCTTCCGCGTTCGGTTTCCCTCGCATCCCTCGCATGTCGCCAAACATTTCATCAAACGCCGGGTCGAAATCTTCGAACGGTTTGCCTTGGTCTTGCCCGTACCCCGAATCTTTCGTCCCCCACCCGTTTTCGTTATCGCCGCCGATGACGATTTGTTTAATCCCGACGTACTCTCTGCTCAAAGTGATTAAAGAATTGATGAGCACATCTAATGCCATCTCATCCGCGGTGCCTAAATCCATCCAAACTCGCGCCCATTTCCCTCTGTATTCAACTTCCCCGATCGCGTGAAACAACGACGCGCTCGTTCTATCGTGCGATCGAGCGACGTCGTAATCCAAATGACTCACCGTGTCGTTTAGGACCGAAGCGCTTTCTAAGCACTGTTGATTTTCCACGTTATATCCGCCTAATTTTCCAACCACGAACCACGATTTAATCGCCTCGTCGAAGAATTCTTTCTCTTTATCCTCTATGGTATTTCTCGCTTCCATCCAGACCCACAAATTTTGCGTTTGCACTTGCCTGAAGAACACCAACGTCGGCGTCTGCGAACCGTTCTTATTGTCGTCGTTTGACCCTTCGTCTCCAACGCCATCTTCGTTCAACGGTTTGTACACTCGACTCTTCTTCTCATCAAATCTCTTCCGTATGGCTTGTTCGATGGCATCTGGATCGCTCGCGTCTATTCCTTCCAACAACTTTTCCACGTCTGGATCCCAGCTCGCGCTGTCGCGTAAAATCTGGAACATTTTTTCCTTCGCGGCGGCGGCGGCGGCGGCGCTTCCTCCGTTGGTTTCTGATGCATTTTCTGCATCGCTCTCGACTTTTACTCCTTTTGTTGCGTATTTCTCATCGTTCGTTCGCCCTTGTTGCAAAGTTGTCGTTAAAAGCTCTCGCCGTTCGTTTCGCCTCTTTGACCTTCTGAAGTCCTTCTCGTTGTTTTCATCCTCATCATCTTCCACTCGTATTAAACACCTCGTCGTGATGATGGAAGAACGATGATGATTTAAACGATGATGATTTAAACGACGATGATGACGATGATGACGATGAGAACAATAATAACGTTTTGACGGTCTGAAAGATGACGAGAAAGCAGCTTCGGCGCGCATGGTGTGTTGATTTTTTTGCGCAATAATTGTTGAGCGTCGGCGTTTTCCCTAACACTCGAACAAAAAGACTAAAAAACCCTAAAATTCTTGAATGAAAAGGGGAACGACTTTTCGTTTTTTCACTCTTCTTCTTCACTTTTTTACATTGATATCACACACACACACACATACAACACATACATATATATGATGCAACCTCATCATCCACAGACGCCATCTCGGGACAGATTTATCGCCAACCGATCTGCGATTGACTTGGACGTCGCCAGGTACGCTTTGGAGGGTAAATCATCCACCGAGAATAATGATGATGAGAACGGTGGTCGAATGGATGACGATGGAAAACACCACCACCACCACCGATCCGTCGGCATCGCGAGTCCGAGTAAAGAGGCGTATAAGAAATCGTTAGCGTCGAACTACTCGGTACAAAACGGTGGTGAAAATGGTGATCACTTGAACTCGAAAATCTTAGCGTTTAAATCGAAAGCGCCGGCGCCGCCGAGCGGCATGGAGAACGCTTCGCGCGAGATGTACTCCTCGAATCATATCGGAGTTTTAAAGGGTGGAAAAAAACAGTTCCGTCACATCCCGCAAGCGCCGGAGAGGATTTTGGACGCGCCAGAGTTGGTGGATGATTATTATTTGAACTTGATCGATTGGTCGTCCCAGAATTCCATCGCCGTCGCTTTAGGGTGCACGGTGTATTTATGGAACGCCGGGACGGGCGCGATCGACCAGTTGATGCAGACGGACGTGGAAAACGACGAAGAGGATTACGTGACCTCCGTGAACTGGGCTCCGGATGGAAAGCACATTGCGGTGGGGACGAACAACGCGGAGGTACAGATCTGGGACGCATCGAGAGCGAGGAAAGTGAGAACGTTGAAAGGCCACGAGGCGAGAGTTGGCGCTTTGGCGTGGAACGGGACGCAGTTGGCGACTGGTTCCAGAGATACGACGGTGATGACGCACGACGTGAGGATTCGAGAGCATTGCACGAACACGTTCACGTGTCACTCACAAGAGGTTTGCGGGTTGAAATGGTCGCCAAGCGGGACGCAGTTAGCTTCGGGTGGGAACGACAACTCGTTGCATATTTATGACTCGCAGTCGTTGTCGAATGGTACGTACAGACACAAGTTGGTCGCGCACCAAGCCGCGGTGAAAGCTTTGGCGTGGTGTCCGTGGCAAGCGAATGTTTTGGCGTCTGGGGGCGGGACCGCGGATAGATGCATAAAGTTTTGGAACGCGAATACCGGGGCGATGACGAACTCGGTCGACACGCACTCGCAGGTGTGCGCGTTGCAGTGGAACACGCACGAGAGAGAGTTGTTGTCGAGCCACGGGTATTCGCAGAATCAGTTGTGCTTGTGGAAGTACCCGACGATGACGAAGATTGCCGAGTTTACTGGCCACACGGCGAGAGTGTTGCACATGGCGCAGTCGCCGGACGGAACGACGGTGGTTTCCGCGGCTGCGGATGAGACGTTGAGATTTTGGAAGTGCTTCGCGGAGAACAGCGCGGATTCGAAGAGGGTGGCGAAGGACGCGGCGAACGCGGAGAGATCGGTCTTGAAGAGGTTCAACTTTAGATAAACGCAACAATACACTAACAATCAGTCAGTTATATCTAGTAGTAGTAAGTAGTAGTGTGAGTGCACGCGATGCGTAGAAGAAGAGGAAGAGGGATGGAAAGATGGATGGATGGGAGAGAGAGAGATGTATTTTATATAACAATAGCTTTTTTAGAAGACTCCTTCTGCCGAGGGAAAAGAAGAAGCGAGAACGGAGAGAGAGAGAGAGAGAGAGAGAAGGAAGAGAGAAGAGAAAAGAAAAGAAAAACAGGAGAGCGAAAAGCGTCTGGTCCGGATGAGAACCGCGAAGCACTTTTTGCGTGCTTCGGCGTGGTTACATGTGAGAGAGAGACCGGACGCGTTTGACTTCTCAGCAGAGACTTTTTTTCTCGTTTTTTTTTCTCGTCTTTTTGTGTGTTTTTTCCACTTTTGCTTTGTGTTTTCTTTTCAACTGCAGGAACGACGTAAACGACGACGACGATACCGACGCCGAAAACCAATTCCATCCACGCTTCGCCGACAAGAACGACACCGTTATATTATATTGGAGCATTCTTCGCGCGTCCGGATAAACCATCATCACCAACACGAACGGTATCTTTCGGTACCTTCTTCAAAATATTATAAGAAAGTGTCCCTTCAGAAAAGCTCGAAAAGCTTAGAGAGAAACCGCAATTGGGTACAAAAAAGCGAAAACTAACCGCAATTGGGTACAAATCCTCCATTTTTACCACGCAAAAACAGTAAACATCGATATACGGCTTCTGTGGCGTTCAGTAGCAAGTACAAAAGCATTTTAGTTAACGAGAATATACAGAGGAATAGCTATGAATCATTTCTTTCAAAATGCTTACATCTAAGAGATCGTTTGTTCTTTATAAGTCCACTGCTGAAGTTTTATTATGAGCACCATTTACAAGTGAAGCACACCAAATCTGAGCACACAGTTGACAACATTGGTCATGTTCGAATTGAGCAAAACTTCGTCAGTCTGCTCAGGATTAATACTAGTTTCGTTCATGTCTGCCTAGATTTGTATTAGGAACGTGTATGCGACGCATATCGATGTTTACTGTTTTTGCGTGGTAAAAATGGAGGATTTGTACCCAATTGCGGTTAGTTTGCGGTTTCTCTCGAAAAGCTTAAAACCCTAAAACTCCTTACTGTAAAAATTCAAAAATTCAAACCGAGTGGCTCCTCCTCCATTCGAACGCTTGCGCTGCGCATCCCAGATACACATCACAAACACCACCACCCTTTCCTTTTGCTTGGTGCGCGCGGTGAAGTGTGCTGTCTCGCATCCTACGCGCGCACACATACCCCGCATACACCTCTACGCGCACGCACGCACGCGCTCGATCGACGGCACGATAAAGAAGTTTCACTATGTTAGTCGAACGGGGAAACTACCGCCATTGTTACGAAATCATCCGCAGAGATGGCTACCAAACGCCGATTTTAATCTATGTTTCCACCTCGGACGTGGACGCGTTGTGCGCGTACAGAATCTTAAAATCCATGTTCCAGTCGGATAACGTCCCGTTTTCCGTGTTCCCGGTGAGCGGGAGCGAGGAGCTGCGGAAACGAGGGAAGGAAATCCCGGACGATGAACAAAACCGGGCGATAGTTTTGATAAACTGCGGAGGGACCGAGGACGTGAGAGAGATGATGGATTTGAAAGTGAATTGCAGAGCGTACGTGTTGGATTCGCACCGACCGTTGTCGTTGCAAAACGTGTCCGAGGAGAATAAGGACGTGTACGTGATCAGAGATGACTCAAAGGAAGGGGATGATTACTTTCCGGAGATGGATACGGACTCGGAAGAGGACGACGACGACGAGAAGAACGAGGACGAAGCAGAGTCGGATTTTAGTTCAGACGACGACGACGACGAGGAAGAAACGGCAAGACGCAAACAAATCAAGCTTGATAGACAAAGAGAGAGGCAGTCGCAAAGAGAGGCTCAACAGCCGGAGTCGCCGAGGACGGTCGCGTTGCGAAGAAAGAAAAGGCAGGCGGAAAGGGTGGAGTATTGGCGACGCGGGTCGTATTACGGTCGATCGGCTGGGTTGTGCGCATTCGATATGGCGTTTGACATGAAGAAAGAGGGACTGGAGAAGAATTTATTGTTATGGTTAGCGATTGTGAGTTTAACCGACCAGTTGGCGCACCAAAAAGTGAGTCAGGAGACGTATAAGCAGTATTGCTTTGAGCTGATGTCGCAAGTATCCAATCAAATCAACGAGAACATGCACCAGGAGAGAGCTTTGGACGACGGGACGATGGTGAAAGTGTTTGAGGATCGCAAGATTTCGATTGAACTGGAAGAATTAAGGTTTGAGATGATGCGGCATTGGAACTTATACGATGCGATGCTGCATTCGCCGTACGTTGTCACTCGATTGCAAACGTGGAAAGAGAGCGGTGTGCACTTGTTGGATTCGTTGTTGGCCACTTGCGGGTTGTCCTTGCAAGAAGCGAAGCAGAAGTTTTCGCACATGAGTCCAAACATGGAGAAACAAATGCGGGAAAAGTTGAAAGAGCACGCCGGATCGCACGGCGGGTTGCACGATTTAACGTATTGGTCGTTTACGTACCACCATGGATTTAAAGTAAAAATGTCTGCGATGGACGTGGTATACGCCGCGACGGCTATTTTAGAGAATTATTCCAGGTGCGACGTAGAGGACGATGAGGACGAAAAGGAAAACGAAGAAAACATCAACACCGAAAATGACATGGATATTAGAGGTAACAGTAACAACAACAGACGGAAAAGCGTGGGAGGAGGAGGCGATGAGGAAGACGGCACGCCGGAATCCTCGGCGGCAGCGTTCTGGACCGCCTCGAAGGTTTTAAGTTTGAGCAACTGGGAAGAGACATCAAATGGATTACAACGAGCTATGCGCGTGCAACGTGCGCTCATTCGTCAAGGTGGGTTCGCTTTGTCGAACAAAGGCTCGATTAAAACGCTCGGTTCGTTGAGATACTTTTCGTTGACCGAGCACGGTTCTCCTGCGGATGTGGATTTATTTAAGCATCCGCTGACGCTTTTGCGATTGGCGTTGTTTTTGCAAGATGCTTTGAGACAGGTGAAAAAAGTTCTCAGACCGTTAATCGTCGTCGGTCCGTCTATGATTGACCCGAACTATTTCTTGGTTGTCGGCGTGACGGAAAAGCCGCAGACAGATTCGATCGAAAGCGGAGGTAACTTTTTCATGCAATCGTACGCGCGCGCGGCAGAGCAAGTGAGAGCGCACACGAAACACGGGAGTTTCGAAGGAAGCGTGGTGCAAGTAGCCAAAACGGACTTACCGGAGTTTTTAGAATCGTTGAGTGATATCGACGCCGAACGCGTCGCGAGACAAGCTTATATGAGAAATTATTAGGAGTTTCGTTGTAGAAAAAATCTTCGGTACAAATACACACTTAAAAAAAAATTACAGCTACCCAGTACCCAGTACCTGTCACGTATCTATGTATCAATTGTGCACAGCTTACGATAGCGCTCATTGAAATCTACATCTATCCATATCTTATTTAAAAATACATTTAACCGTTACGGGACGCGACGTAACTGACGGCCATTTTCAAATCAGTTAAAACCAACTTTAAAGCCGCCGTCCATTTTTCGTCTCTATTGAATGTAAACGTAACTTTCTTCCCGTCTACTTTGTCCGCCTCGATCGAGTACGGGTACCGAAACACTGGTTCTACGCCCATCTCAAAATCTCTTTCCGCGAAATACCTACCGAGTTCGTCCAAACACGCCAGGAAACCACAAATGGCGCGATCGTACTTGTGACTGGTCATGATGTTCACAGGACCGAACAAATCGTAACACTGCGACACCGTGTTCGTATTGGCGTTGATTTCGCACACCGCTGGAAACGACCCCATCGGGCGCAATGCGTGTGAACGGAATTCTATCTTCATCGCGTTAGCGAGCGATTGTAAGAGTAACGTGGCCATCCCCCACGCGGCGTTGATTTCGTCCCATTCCACCGGCACCGTGGACGTGCGGCCTAATCGAAATCCGTTGATGGTCCCAAATGGTCCGTCGTGCCAAATGTGAAAGGCATCGTTGTATACGTTCGTTCGTCTTAGTAAGTCTAATTGCGTCGAAGCGCGTTCCAGTTTGGTTTCCAACGCGTCTCGTTCTTCTTTCAAAGATTTAGCGTCGATTTCAAACTGGTTCGCCTCGTGCCAAATTTCAAACTCAGCCTTCTTCACTCGCGCCGCGTTGCGTTGCAACGCTCTTTTCCGCACTTTCTGTTTTTCCAGCTCTAATTCTAATTTCTCAACCTCTAACTCTATCGCTTTATCTCTCTCAAACGCTCGTTCGAGTTCGAGTTCGAGTTCTTCCAATCGCTCTTGTTTCTTCTTCTTCGCTCCCTCTTCCTCTCTTTCCTTCCCGTTTTGACCACCGCCGCCTTTGCTCAAATCTAAACTCGCAATCGCCCTCTCGTACTTCTCGCACTCCTCCTCCAAATCCTCGCACATCTTCTCCATATTCACCTCCACTTCTTTCGCACACGTTTCGCACAGGGGGAAGTCCTGCTTCGTTTTCTCGCTCGCGATGTCGAATATTCTCGAGAGCGTCGCGGCTGTTTGCCCCGCCGCTTTCAGCGCGTCCGACGTTTTCGTTCTTTGCACCGACGTCGGCAAGTGCACGTACGAAGACGCCGCTTTGGCGTCGTCGGTCTCGTTACTCTCGTCTTGCTCCTCTTCGTTTACAATTTCTTCTTCTTCTTTTTCTTCCAACAAAAAATCTCGAAACTGCTTCTCGCCAGCTGTCACCTTCAACTTCCCACTCGTATCCGCGATACGCTTCGCTCGATCTCGGTCCTCCTCTTTCTCCTCTTCTTTCTCCTCGTAAAACTCTAAAGGCACTTTACACTTTTGACATCGAAAGAAAGGAGGAGGACGTTTTTTATTGAGGTCGTCTATACCGTCGCTCGTCGTCTGATGATCATCAGTCGTCCCCGCGTCGACGACGACGGTTACGTTCCCTTCCTTGTTGGTGTTTTCCCCGGCAGCGTTATTAAAAGCATTCGTCTTTGTCGTCGGGGACGAAGAAGAAGGTTGCGCGTTCGCGAGACGAGAAGACGGACGCGAGGAGGAAGATGTGTTGTTATTGTTGTTATTATTCTCCCCAACCGGCGCGAGGTAGAGCACGTCTAAATCGATCGCAGACCCGGCGATGGTGCCCATGGATGTTGGTGCTTTTTTTGTGTAGATTTTGCTCAAAAGGTTGAGAGAAGAATGATGATGGGGATTTCAATAAAAGAGGAAAACGCTTCCCTCTTCTTCGTCTCATTCTCGGTCTTTATTATTAGTATTAGTATTATTATTACTAGTAGTATTACTATTACACGAAATGGTCTTTTCTCTCTCTCTCTCTTTCTCTCTATGCGTCTATTACTCTTCTCCTTTCTTCTCTTCCAAAACGTCTTCGTCTTCGTCGTCTAAAATTTGTAAAGTGGAAAACGCGTACTCGACGTCCACGTCGTGGAATAACTCCCCCTCGCACGCGTTTTTAATCAGCGTCATCCCGCGTTTGCACCGCTCTAGAATCTCTTTACTCGCACCGCCTTTGGCTTCGTTGGCGACGCCGAGCAGTTTTTGCGGCCAAAGGGCGAGCTTTTGGGAGGTTGTGTTTTTGAGCTCCTCGTCAAAGGCGTCGTCGAGAGTATCGACGATAGATTTTGCGGTTTTGGTGCACTCGTCGTCGTCGGCTAAAAGCGCGTAGGCTTGTGCCAGCGCTAACCGGTCGAAAGGCGCTTTCGGGAGTTGCGGTTGCTCTTTGTTCCAACAGCGTTCAACCGCGACGGCGGCGTTTGGAAGGTTGTGTTCGATGGCGGCGTTCATTATCGCAGTCGGTGTTTTTCGGTTGACTTTGACGCCAGCTTGCATGAATTGAACGCAATAGCCCGCCGCAGCGTTGACGTGACCGTGTTGTAAGGCGGATTTAACGACAAACTGGGCAGTTTTCCCGTCGACGCCGAGTTTGAGATTGCGAATCACCGAGTACACGCGAAGGACTTCTTCCAACGGGCGATTAGCATCGAGCAAGTGCCAAAGAAGCAACGATAACGTCTTTCTGGACAAGTTCAAGCCTAACGAGCGAGACTGTTCGCACGCCCAAATCGCTGTTTCGTACGATTTAACGTCGCAACACGCCTTGATGAATTCGTACGCGCGCTCAAAACCGAGACCTCTGGTTTTTCCCATCGCCGCGCGTTCCATGTGGAACAAAGCGACCGCTTCCAATGCATACTGCACATCTTTCGGCGAACGAACTCTTTGTAACAAAATCTTCAGCGCTGATTCGCGCACGGCGTACACTCTGTTATTCTTCTTGACGATGACGTTAGAGCCGTACGTTTTCGATTGCACCAGTTGCGAAGCGTCTTGGTCGGTAATATCCACAAAGTGCGGATCTAAAAACAGAGACACCGGCGCGACTCCGTCCGAGAATTCTCCTTCCTCCTCCGCTTTCGTTCTCTTCCGAAACGAGAGCTGATCGATATCATCGGGCGTTTGAAACAATTGCCTCAACTTGGTATCCAAGACGAAGCGTCTATCTTCCCATTTCCCCGGATTCTCCGGATCTTTCATCCTCTTTACTTTCTTTTCCCTTTCGTCTCGTTCTCCCACGAACAAATTCATCTCCTCGCAGTAACTCTTCAACCGTCGATCGACAAACCTCCTCGTCGCTTTCACTCCAGTCTCGCCTTCCCCAAAACCTAAAAACGAAGCTAACCGTTCGCTAATCTCGTGTTTAAAACCTTCGATCTCGATCGTCGACGGTTCCAATTCGGTCCGCGGGTGGTTTTGGCCTCCCTTCTCTCCCGTTTTCGTCTTCGTCGCCGCCGCCGCCGCCGGAACGTTCCCGCCGCCTAAAAACGGTTTCTTCTTCGATTGGAATCTCTGCTTGATTTCCTCTAAAAGCTGCTCGCAGTTCATGCCGTCTATTTGCGCTCGAGAGGTCATCGGTTTATAAAAACTCGTCCTCGTTTGTTTTCCCGCCGCCCCCTCTTGACCTCCTCCTCGTTTCGAAATCGCTTGCGTTGACAAACGACCGGCTTTGTTCCCTCTGAATGTATCATTTTCATCATTTTCAGAGGTAGTGAAGACAAGACGACTACTTTTATTATCCTCTTTGTTTTCATTCGCGTCTTCTGAATCGTTCTCGTTCTCCTCCTCTGTCTCCTCGTCCTCGTTTGATGATTCCGCCGCAGATGACGATGCCGTCGACGCAGCCGCATTTTTGCTCTTCTTCTTCTTCGTCTCACCAATCGTCGACGACACGAGAGGCGACGCGTCCGACGCGAACATTCTTCTGTTTACGTAGTTTTTGTTCTTCACGTTATTCGTATTCAAAGAAGTCCTCCTCCCGCTCGTGGACGCTCTCGAATTGCGACTGCACATCCGTCTCTCCTTTTCCGCGTAATCATCGATCGATCGTCCTTCGCTCGAAGATGGTCTCGTTTCCGCACACGAAGAAGAAGAAGAAGACGACGACAAACGACGACGAAAGATATCGTTTGAAAACGAAGACACAGAAGACGACAAACTCTCACAACACCGCGAGGTTGTCGTCGTCAGAGTCATCCTCCTCCATCGCTCGTGTGCTCCCATATCTTCTTCTTCTTCTCTGCAGTGCGATAGGTTCAAACTTTATGGCGGCAGCGTCGCTCTTTTCTCGGTAGGGCGGATTTTTTACTATAGAACCCTAAATGATACAGTGGTGTATATGTTAATTAAAAGGGTTTAGGGTTGTTATAGTGAAGGAGGAAAGCTGCTCTTGGAGCGTTCTCTTTCTTCCATACTAAAGCCGGAGTGACCTTCGATGGCTCGGAGCGCAGGCTTCAAACCTGTGGGGGCTTGACGGCCCAGTTGTTCGATTCAACCTCACCGGCGTCTTTTATGTGTGCGTGTCTTTTTTTTTGTTGGTGTCGCGTGTAGTAGTAGTAGTATCGTTGTGCGTTGTTCTTGTGCTTGCTTTCTTTTTGTTTGTTTTTGTCTCTCTCTGTCTGCTTGTTTTTTCTGTCGTATTTTTTTTCTTCTTCCATTTTTTCTAAAAATACACACAACAACAACAACAGAGAGAAACGCTGTTTGCAGATACATATCAGAACACGCGAATAATGGCGACGACGACGATTCAGACGACGACGAATACGCCGCCTTCCACGCCCGCATCACACTCCGAGCTTTTCTTCTCTGCCGAACAACAACAACGCGGGGTTGAAGAGGAAGAAGAGGAACGACGACTCGAGGACGACGACGACGACGACGAAAGCTTTAACTTTTTAGGTGTTGACCCCCCCAGCCTCTCTTCGTTTTTGTCTTTGAAGAATAACGATGGTGGTGACGGTGATGGTGTCAACAACAAGCGCGCGATGACGTTGCAGCTCAAACGCGCGTCGTTATTCCACGCGCTCGCGAAAGAGGCGGACGAAAAAGCGAAAAGGGACGCGGACGAAGCGCTGCGTAAAAAACGCGAGACGCAAGCCAACATACGCAAAACGCTCGATTCGCAACAGGAGCAAAAACGACTCGCGAAGGAGAAGGAAAAAATGGTCGAGAGGATGTTGGACACGCAACAGAGACGCACGGCGGAAAAGTTGGACGAGGAACGGAAGAGGAAAGAAACGGAGAAGAGACAGTTGGATCAGGAGAGAGCGAGAGAGGCGGAGTTTGAGATGCGCAAAGCGAGAGAGGAGAAAGCGTTGCGTAAAAAACAAGACGTGGAACGCGCCGCGGAGTTTGTGAGGAAAGCGGAGGAGGCGCAGGAGATGTTGGACACGAAGCGCGCGGAGGAAAAGAGGAAGCGATTGCTATTGGTGGAAGCGAAAATGGCGCAAGGCGACGGCGAAGGCATCGAAAAGAGACGAGTGGAGTTTCTCGAGATGGAAGAGAAAAGGTTTCGTTTGGAGGCGAGGAAGAAGATCGAAGCGCTCGAGGAGCGAGAGAGGAGAGAGAAAGAAACGAGACGACTGAACGATTTGAAGTGGCGAGAGAGTTTGGAAGTGCAAGTGGCGGAAAAAGAACAGAGAGAGTTGGATATGGCGATCGGGAACATGTCGTTGCGAGAGATGCAATTCAACGGCATCTCGGCGTGACGAGCGTCTCGTATCGATTCGCGCGATACTCTTTTCGCCGACGCGCACGGCGGCGTAAGCGAATCAAAGAGAAGGGAAAAGAGAGGAGGTTTTTTATCAACTTGAACAAAAACAAAGTGCAAAGAGAGAGATGAAGAGAGGGAGGATGAAGTTATGCTAATAATAATGGAAGAACTGATGACTATATATATTTACTACTCCTTTATGACGACGCGCTCTCCGCCCCGTTTCCTAAGTTCTGCGTCACTTTCTCGACCACGCGTTCGCTCAACTGCCACTTCTCCGGCAAATTCTCCCTCGAAAACTTCAAAACTTTCGGCCACACGTGTTCTCTCAGATATGGTTTCACCCGTTCAAAGTGTACTTTCTGTATTTTCTCCCCGAAAATCATCCAAACGATCGCGACGGTGAGAAAGAGTAAACACTGCGTCAACACCATCGTGAACCACGGGTGTGCGTCCAAATACCGGTCGATTTTTCGCGAGTAATATTGCATCGGATCTTTTTCCCTCAAGTTTTTTCTCCTCCTCGTAGAAACTCCTCCTCCTCCTCCTGTCGTCGCCTGTTGTCGTCTGTTTCCTCTTCTTCGAGATGATGGTGGAGGTGGCATTTATCTTCGTCTTCTTCTTCTCGTTCGTTTGTTTGCGCACAACAGGTAGATATATCTGATTTTAGGTAAGTGTAACAAAATGAGGTAAAATTTAAGGGGTGTTGTTTTTAGGGGATTTTTAAAACCCTAAATACAAAATACATCGAAGAAGAGGGGAACAAAAAAAAGAACACGACAGCTTTTTTTCTTTACATTGAGTAAACGCACAAGTTAATAGTATTAAATGGTGGTGCGGTCTTCTCCTGTGAGTCGCATTAAAGCGCACGCGGAGGGTGGTTTTGATGGTGGTAGTGATGATACGACGACGAATGCGCTGTGGAACGCGCTGACCGAGCGAAACGAGAACGAGAATGTGATGGGACGACGCATCCAACTGCCACCGAAGAATTTTGCAAACAACAACAACAACAACAAAAAGAGTTTCGACGAGAAGAAGACAAAGAAGAAAACGAAGGAGAGAGAGGCGAAGAAAGACGGTTTATCGCTGCGCTCGATGGCAGTGGTACCCGTGGTGAGGTTTGGTGTGGTTGAGATTACGACGTCTGCGGAAGAGCGCGTGAAAATAGTCAACGATACGAACCGGAATTGGAAGATTTGCGAGTATCGGTTTGAAGGAGAAGAAGACAAAAGCGAATACGAACTGTTCGGATTCGCAGGAGGGGTACTCCCGAAGATTGTAAAGAGAGACGAAGAAATGACGGTGTCGATTAAATGGACGCCGAAAGTTGTCTCGAAGAAAGCGACGGCGGTGGGGGCGTTGAAGCTCGTGTGTAAGACGTGCGCGACGGAGGTGTTTGACGAAGGAGAGGCAAAGACATTTACGGTGAGATTGAGAGGGGTGACCGTGGTGAAGAAGGAAGAAGGAACGACGGAGAAGCCGCGAAAACAAGAACGAGATAAAATGGAAGCGATGATCGATGAAGGAGATAGTGAAGAGGAGGACGCGTTTGGCGCGAACAAGGAGAATGTCATCGAGGATGATGCGTTTGATGAAGCGTACGAAGGCTTTAAAGGATTGCCGAGCGCGTACGCGGCGTCAGCTTCGTGGCGAAGACAGTCGAACCAGGAGAATTTGGCGAAGCACGTGGCCGCTTCGAAAGCTGTTGAACAACACGCGAAGGAGTTGGAACGCGAAGAGCAAGAAGAGCCGCTAACGATGGCGTCCTTGCGTTTGCTCAACTCCAAGAATGCATCATCAACAAAACCGACAAAAGAAATAAAAGGAGAAGTAAAAGCAACATCCTCGTCCGTCACATCTGATGGGTTTGAAAGTGCGAGAGAGTTTGCGAGTCAACAAGAAGCCGAGTTCGTGTCCTGGCTGAACCGAACGATTTCGCCTCGGGATACCTCCGAAGTAGCGGCGTCGACGTCTCACTCTGTGAAAATGAAATCCGAACAGATGCGAGCGCGCGAGTTTCGAGACGCTCGAGCTGCATCGCGACGAGTCATGGCGCATCTATACACGCAAGATGCAGAAGTTGGCGTCATCATGCGTGAGGTGGAATATAGAATTGAGAGTAAACTTATCCGTTTAAAAAGCGACGGCGGTATTTTCCTTCGCGACTTGCGCATGAAGCAAGATTTCATTAAAACGCTCAGCTCGGTGAATACATTTTGGCTTAAACTCGGCGTCGATGCCGTCTTGGGAGACACCATGAGATGGCAACCGCAGAATCCGAGAGAATGCGCGAAAGAATGCTCCGAAAAGTTGTTTCGTTCGCACGAGATGGAGATCAAATACGGATTAGGCGACGAGTTTCCCGGCCAACCGCCGTTTGCGGAAGGCTACGAGAACGCGTTGAACGACGTCGTGTTGGAAAGAATCTTGATGCTCGTCTTGTTACTCGACCGCGCGCAAAACCACAAAGCTCACCCGAAAGCACCGAAACTGTTCAACTTGAATGCCTCCATCAAGTCGACGAGAGAATTAGCGCAAAAGTTGCTCACGGCGTCGTGTTACGGCGAAGGCGACATTTTGCGCAACTTGAAGAAAGCTGGTTTCATCGTGCCTTACGAACAAACAGCCGCGAGTGAGTACGACTTCACGGTCACAAACTTAGCCAGCGATCTCAGAGATGGTATTCGACTGTGTAAACTCATCGAAATGTTAGCGCCGGACGTTACTTTCGCCTCCATCGATAAGAAGACACAAAAAGTGGTCGAACATCACTCGTTGCTTTCGGAGTGCGCGTTTCCAGTGAAGACGAGAGAGGATAAATTGAACAACGTTCGAGTGGCTTTGAATGCTGCAAAGGATGTTTTAGGCGTCGCGTTACCTGGCGCATGGTCGAAAATCACGCCGTCGGATATCGTCGATGGTCATCGCGAGGCGACTTGTGGCATTCTATGGGCGATGATGACGCACGAGCACACGAAAAATATGAGCCGCAACTCGCTCGCGGCCCCGAAGAACATGTTGACGAAAGAAATTTGCAAGTTCCCGAACGCGAAGATTCCTACCAGTACGATTCAAGCTTTAGAACGCGAGATGCGAAACAACAAAGGCGCTCTCGCGTCTCGTCCGAACGGCATGCCGAGGTGCAGCCTCGAGGCGCTTCTCTTGACGTGGGCGAAAGCGTGTTGTTCCGAATTATCTCTCTCTTCTTCCTACTCGATCAAATGTTCCAATTTAGGAAGCGATTTTGCCGACGGACGAGTATTACTCGCCATCCTTCGCAAATACGCGCCGGGTCTTACCGGTTCGAGACGTCTTTCGCGAGAAAATCTCGAATTGAACCACCCGATCGATATGGACGAGCGCAAACGCGCGAGAGAAATCGCCGCTAGGAATTTTTTGCAAGTTGCCGAGTGTTTAAAAGCTATCGGTGGTGTCCCCATTCCTGGATTCGATGTTCGCTTCCACACGTCAGCTTCGGCGTTACCGTCCTCCGGTAACAGCAGTGGCAGTTTCAATTTAGAGAAAGATATCCCAGTTCCGCAAACCGGCGACGTGGCGACGTACCTCTTGTGTTTGTGTTCGCGAGTGATTCAGCACGTGGAACGCGTGGATTCAGCGAAGAAGATTCAGCGTTGGTGGCGATTGAAACGTCCAAATAGACCGAAAGTAGCGGATGTCGCTCGCATGTGGTCTCGCGCGCAAACGGTGATTAGTAAACATTTAAGAGGTTATTTCGCGAGGAAAGAGTACGAGCGTTCGTTGGACGCCGTGGTGACGTTTCAAAAAATGTGCAGAGGACGAGCCGATCGAAAAATGCTCCAGAAGAGACATAATGCGGCGATTGTTATAGAAAAACACGCGCGAGGCTTCGTTGCGAAGAAAGGATACAAAAGATTGCGCGAGAATGTCATTCGAATGCAATCCTTTTACCGCGCGAAAAGAGCGGCGTTGGAAGCAAATGTCAAGTATAACTTTGCAATGGTAATTCAAGCTTCGGCGAGAGGATGGCAAGTGAGACGCGCGGTGCGCGTGCAGAAAAAAGCGATACTTGATATTCAGAAATGTTACCGGGGGTATTTAGGCCGCAAAAGCGTAGAGGAGATGAAAGAGGCGAAGAGGAAGGAAGTAGAACGCGTCGAGATGGAGAGGCGCGAGGAAGAGGAAAAGCGGGAACGGTTGATTGAAGAAGAGAGGCAACTAGAAGCGCTAGTTTTGGATACATCTGCTACTTTAATTCAAAGTAGGTTTCGAGCATTCCAGTTACGAAAGGAATTCGTCCTCAAACGTGCTTACACCGAGAACATGCAACACATTTACAGGATCCATCGAGAGAGAAGAGCGCTTCGAAAGGCGAATCGCGAGCGACGAATGTTGCGAGAAATTGAAGAGAAGAATCGAGTGGAAGAGGAGCGAGTCAAAGCTGCAATCACGATACAGTGCTATTACAGAATGTATTTCGCGAAAGAGTTGTTGAAGTTCCGCAAATACCGTCGAGATAAAAACGCGGCGATTAAACTGGTCAAGTTCCAGGCGCGCGTTCGAGGTGTTTTAGCGCGCAAAGCTTTCAAAGAGGCGTCGAAAGAGAATAACCGAAAATGCCACCTCGCGGCCATCAGGATGCAAAGACACATCCGCGGTTTCTTGTACCGGCAGCATCACTTACGAAAGCACATCGAACGGACGATGAACACTTTGTTCAAATCTTCCCGCTCTTGCGGTCGTAAAGATGTCAAAACGTTAGCCGGGAACTATGCGAAGATTGCGGAAGTGTGCCAGTCCAAACTCTTTGGTTACCTTGCCATCGAAGCCTGTTATTTACGGTGTCCGGATTCGGTGACTATCCTCGTAGAAACTCTACAAATGTGCAGAGATTACGAGAGCGAGTCAGATCTCGAAAATCCGTTCTTGTTGGCGTGCGATATCCTCCACACCATTTGTTCGTACGAAAACGCCAAATTTTGCGAGTCGATTATGCGCTCGCATCAATACGCTCGAGACGTCGCCAGATGTCGTAAAATTAAAGATACGACCATGTATCTTTCCTTGACGAACGAAAATCGCGCGAACGTGTTAACTTCGGCTATTAAGAAGAAGAATGTAGTTGTTGGAAACGATGAAGACGAAGTCAACGACGAAGACGCGATGATCTTGAACGAGTTGCGAGCGTCCGCCGAGCAGTGCAAGAAACACGCGGAAAGATTGAACGGAGTGTTGGAGTGTTTAAGAGACGCGCAACCGTCGATTTGGAAGTATGCGCAAACGCCAAAGAAGAAGAGAAGAAGCGTCTGGGACTCGCATCAGCATCAACAGCAAGCTACCCTTCCGCAAACGTCGTCGCCGCAAAAAGCCTCGCCGCAAAAGAAACCTATTAGTATTGGCCACGTGATGAAATCACCAACGTCGAAGAAAAAAATAGTTTCCATCGCTTCACCTCCGGTGCGCCATTCACCGCGCTTGTTAGAGCTCAAAGAGAAAAAGAAGATGGCGTAAATAATGCGCACCATATAGCATAGCAGTTTGTTTACACATATTGATAAAAATACACACTCTGTAATGATGACGCGAAACGCGGCTTGATTTCAATTCTCTATTTCATCTATTTCATCGTAAAACTGACATCAGTCAAACCAATTCTCACGAAATCCAACAACAGCGTCACCAGCATGCAACTCCCTAAACTCTCCCATACCACTCGCCACATGGAATACGTGTTCTTCTTCCCTTTCGCGGTCGTCACGTCTTCATCCACCATCAAAAACATTGGAAAACTGACTATGAAATAAATCCCGTAAAACGCGCTCCCGAGCGTATACGCCATGTTCCTATTGGTAAACTCCCAGTACGGAAACGCACATATAGTCAACGTTTCCATAAACGCCGTCGTGTACGCTAACGCCGCCACAACTGTCGCATAAAACACGTCTCTGAATACATCTTTCTCGTAACTCGTCTTAATCTTCCGTAAAATCGAATTCGTCATCGCGTGGTAAAACATAAAATACGCGTGCGTCATGAGATACATCGAAATCGGCACGTCGTTCAACCTGTGCGCGTCAAACGTGTACTTGGCGTTTAAAACGGAATAAAAATAGTGCGTCCAAATGTAATTGCCGACGAAGGACAAAATGCCAATCCACGCGTTTGCTTTCACCACGTATCTTTCCCACACCGGTACGCCTTTATCCTCCTCGAACGGTTTCCACAGAGGATACACAACATACGGCAACGCACACGCACCGCAATAGAGTAAATAATGCCATCGCGTGAAACCTTCGTACAGTTTAAGCAAAATTATTATCGCGATGGAGGTTATCCAGCACAAGGAAACGGTGAATGTAAACTTCTCCGCCGCTTTCTTTGAAGGGTTTGTTTGGCACTGAAACGACGAGAACGACGAATGCGACGAGGACGATGCTCTCGCTGCCGTCCTCCTCGACGACGTCGCGTTCTTCTTCTTCTCCTTTTTCGTCGTCAAGAATCGACCGAGGGTAAAACAGACCAGGAATATGGAACAGAAAATCTTCGTCATGGTCGTTTGGATGGTGGTGTCGTTGCTCGTCATCGTCCTTTTTTCAGCGAAGCTTTTCGAGTGTTTCTTTCTTTGTTGCAATGGGGAAATCTTCACTTAAATTTGAAACACACGACAGAGGCAACGAAAGAGCAACCATATCATGGGAGTGGTGTTAGAGAGCGATTCCGAGGACGAGGAGAAAGTCCTCCTCCCACAGAAGAAGGAGAAGGAGGAATCCTCCGATTCCGAGGTATTTATGTTTATTTATTGTTCTCGTTCTTCTTCTTCTTTGTCGCGTTGTCGTCGTCGTTGTTGTTGTTCTTAGAAGAGCGCTTTGTGTGTGTTGGGGGATGATGATTTTTGAATTCAATTCGTGTCTCTCGCGCTTTCTTTGTGCGCTTTGCGGCGGGTTTAGAAGAGCACGGCGTGAGAACAGCGCTGCGCCTCTGCGGTACTCTCGCGCAGAAGTGCTGACGAATTCCTTTGCTCTCTCTCTGTGCGTATAAAATTTATCAGGAGGAAGCCGAGAGCACGGACGACGAAGGTGAACCGAAGCAAAAGAAGCAAAAGACAGACACGAAGAAGAAGAAGAAGAAGAAGAAGAAACGAGATGATTCGGATTCGGAAAACTCAGACGTCATCGACGATTTATCCGGCGACGAAGTCGACCAGTCAAACATCATCGCCGGTGGACGAGCCAGTCGATCGACGAGGCCGGTGTTTACGAAACAGATGTACGCCGCGGCGAACTTAGAGGACGAGAGCGAAGACGAAGAGTAAAATAGATTTGAAAATCCCCTAAGAGAAGTATACTTCCACGAATTCGTCACACATCATTACGCGCGCACAAAAACTCGTTCGTAATACTCATGTCTTCTCCGTCTTCTTCGCTTCTTCAAAGGGCGGAAGTGTTCTCGCTTTTCCGGCACATGTTTCGCTTGGCGAGAAAAATGAAACGCGATAGCCTTAAAGAGGCGGAATACATCACCTCGGAGTGCAAGAATCGATTCAGAGAAAACCGATTCTTGAAAGACCACGCGCACGTGCAAAAAGCGATTGATTACGCCAAAACTAGAATTTACATGTGCGAAAACTACGGCATCGCGTACGAGAGGATGGCGAACGTGACGAGCTCAGGAGGTGGGGACGTGAAGATTGTACACGAGGGGTTACGAGAGGAAGTTGGGAACTTTGAGAGCGTTGGTTTACCTAAAAATGTCACGGCGGAGGAGGCGAGGAGAAAAGCGAGGGAGAAGAGGAGACGGATGTCGGAGAGCTTAGAGGAAAGTAGGAGTCGCACAAGTGGGAGTGGTGGTAGTAGTAGCACGTAGCGCACAGATGCAGTAGCAGCACTAATAAAAATACACGTGTCGTCGCAAACGACGACACCTTCAACAGGGACTAAACACACTCTTCTGGCCGTAATTTTTCCGTTCTTTATACCCGTCCACGGCATACATAAACTGCAATATCGGTCGCCGCGTGTCTTTACTTTCGTTTCCGATGCCTCTGTGCATCAATCGATAATCGTACACGACCCAATCTCCCGCTTTAGCGTTTTTGTTCGATTGCACGCCACCTAAAGCGTGCGCGGCTGCTCCGAACCCGAGTAAACCGGCATTTTTATGCGAAGTTGGCCAAAATTCTGTGTATCCAACCGTATCGTCCAAATCGAGGAGGGTCATGAATACACACACGGCGTACGGTGGACCGTGCGTTTTGACTAAAGCGCCCGTTTGTTCGTCGTACGTTTCCTGGTCGCCTCTGTGCGCGCCGTCGCAATGCCACTCTTGGTCTGAACAGTTCGGTTCCGTCCAAACGATGGATATGTTAATGTCTATATCTTCTGCGTTCCGTAAAATATCCTTCACCGGTTCCACCCACGGCGCGTCTGATTTAGCGAACTTAAAAAGTGCATCTTCCTCCTCCTTTTCTTTATCGAATAACGCGTCGAATCGATACTTCCCTCGACTCCCGATTTCTTTATAAGCAAACGCGTCGGTTCCAACAGAAACGTGCGAATGATTCTCTCGCAGGGCGCTTAAAATTACCTCGATTCTCTCGTGCGTTTTCATTCGAAACGAATCAACGAGCGTTTTTGACACTCGACAACTGCTCGTTCCTTTCGCAGCGGTACCACCGTCAGCAATCAAATACCCGTTCGCTCGGAAGTTTTCTCTCAAGTCGTCCTTTTTCTCTCTCTCGTGTCTTTTATCGTAACTGTATTTACCGTCGCAACTCTCGCTCTCGTCTTTCAAAAACGGAAACCGGCACGGTGCCGACATCAACACGTCCGCGTCCTTCGCCGTAATCATCATCGCGTTCCTGCTCCTCCTTTTCCTCCCGTCGTCGCCTCCAAAGTCGTCTTTCAAAAATACGTCGAGCCTTTTCTCGTGACGAACGACTCGCGTCCACATCTTTCTCAACAGAAGAGACTCGTCCCCAGACGTCCCTAAAAACGACAAAAGGATATCAAAATACAGCTTGCCCTCTTTTCCGCCACCGACACCCACGAGTTTATCTTCTTCTTCTTCTAATCGAGCTCCGCTTCTATCTCTCACCGTCCTCCACTCGTGCACGACCAACCGTCTTCTCTTCCATTGAATTGTAACATCGAGAAGACGTTCTTCCAGTTCGCTCGCATTTTCATCATCATCATCCTTATTATTATTATTATTATTATTATTATTAGTATTACCACTCTCCTCCTCGATTTCAAAGCAAACTGCCACGAACACTCGTCGTCTCTGCTGCTGTAATCGCTGTTCTCGTTCTCGTTCCTGTCCCGCCTCGTCCTCCTCCTCTCCCTCGCTCTCTAAATCCATACATCCATATATATTTTAACAACGAACGAAGTTTTCGACGACCTTTTTGTTTGTGTT